>Ga0207671_10004388_pt1 | contig 13522 bp, 11 predicted proteins | sample KBSC24metaG_FD_184352 | JGI IMG/M metagenome (GOLD analysis project Ga0207671, IMG submission 184352) | Corn rhizosphere microbial communities from Kellogg Biological Station, Michigan, USA - KBS C2-4 metaG (SPAdes) (version 2) | ecosystem: Host-associated > Plants > Roots > Rhizosphere > Soil... | reverse complement strand
TCTTCGCCGACACGCCGATCGTGGTGATCAGGCCGACCTGCAGGTAGATGTCGTTGTTGAGCCCGGTGAGCCATGCCGCGAGCAGCGCGCCGAGCACGCCCAGCGGCACCACCAGGATCACCGAGATCGGCACCGACCAGCTCTCGTACAGCGCGGCGAGGCAGAGGAACACGATCAGCAGCGACAGCGCATAGAGTGCCGGCGCCTGGCCGCCCGAGAGCTTTTCCTCGTAGGACAGGCCGGTCCATTCGAGCTGGGTGCCCGGCGGCAGCTTGGCGTGGATCGCCTCCATCGCCGCCATCGCGTCGCCGGTCGAGGTGCCGGGAGCGGGCGAGCCGAGGATTTCCATCGAGGGCAGGCCGTTATAGCGGGTTAGCTGCACCGGCGCCTGCGCCCAGCTGAGCGTCGAGAAGGCGGTGAACGGCGTCATCGTGCCGGTGGGGCCGCGGACATACAGGTTGGCGATGTCCTCCGGCGTCAGGCGATAGGGGGCATCGGCCTGGACATAGACGCGCTTGACGCGGCCGCGATCGATGAAGTCGTTGACATAGGATCCGCCCCAGGCGGTGGCGATGGTGCTGTTGACCGAGGCGAGGTCGAGCCCGAGCGCCTTGGCCTTGTCCTGGTCGATATCGACCTTGAGCTGCGGCGCGTCGTCGAGCGCGTTGGGGCGCACGCCGACCAGGCGCTTGTCCTGCATCGCCATGCCCAGCATCATGTTGCGCGCCTGGAGCAGGCGTTCATGGCCGATGCCGCCGGTATCGACGAGCTGGAGGTCGAAGCCGGTCGCGTTGCCGAGCTCCTGCACCGCCGGCGGGGTGATCGCGAAGATCAGGCCGTCGCGATATTGCGAGAACACGCCCATCGCGCGGCCGACGATCGAGCCCGCGGCATTCTTGCGGCCGGGACGATCGGACCAGTCGTTGAGCGGCATGAAGGCCAGGCCGCTGTTCTGGCCGGCGCCGGCGAAGCTGAAGCCGTTGATCGTGAACACGCCCTTCACATTGCCCGCTTCCTCCTTGAGGAAGTGGTCGCGGATCAGGTCGAGCCCCTTGTCGGTACGCGCCGAGGTGGCGCCGGCAGGTCCCTGGACCAGCGCGATGACGATGCCCTGGTCCTCCTCGGGGAGGAAGCCGCCGGGCAGGCGCAGGAACAGGAAGCTCATGCCGCCGATGATCAGCAGATAGACCAGGCCCGAGCGCTTCCAGCTGCGCGCAGTGCCGCGCACGCCCTTCTCGTACTTTGCCTGGCCGCGGTCGAACTTGTCGTTGAACCAGCGGAAGAAGCGCGCGAGCGGGCCGTTGCCTTGCAGCTTGTCCGGATCGTGCGGCTTGAGGATGGTGGCGCACAGCGCGGGGGTGAGCACCAGCGCCACGAACACCGACAGCGCCATCGCCGAGACGATGGTGATCGAGAACTGGCGATAGATCACGCCGGTGGAGCCGCCGAAGAACGCCATCGGCAGGAACACCGCCGACAGCACGAGGGCGATGCCGACCAGCGCGCTGGTGATCTCGTCCATCGACTTGCGGGCGGCGTCGATCGGGCTGAGATGCTCGGTGGTGATCAGTCGCTCGACATTCTCGACCACGACGATCGCGTCGTCGACGAGCAGGCCGATCGCCAGCACCATGCCGAACAGGGTGAGCGTGTTGATCGAATAGCCGGCGATCGCCATCACCGCGAAGGTGCCGAGCAGCACCACCGGCACCGCGATCGTCGGGATCAGCGTGGCGCGGAAGTTCTGCAGGAACAGGAACATCACCAGGAAGACGAGCACCACCGCTTCGATCAGCGTGTGCACCACCTGCTCGACCGACAGGCGGACGAACGGCGTGGTGTCGTACGGGTAGATGACCTTGATGTCCGACGGGAAGGTCTTGGCGATCTCGTTGACGCGGGCCTTGACCAGGTCGACCGTGGTCAGCGCGTTGGCACCGGGGGCGAGCTTGATGCCGATGCCGGCGCCGGGCTTGCCGTTCCACTTCGAATCGAAGCCATAGCTTTCCGCGCCGATCTCGACGCGCGCGACGTCGCCAAGGCGCACCACCGAGGCATCGGTGCCGCTCTTCAGGCGGATCTTCGCGAACTCGTCGGGCGTGGTCAGGCGCGACTGGACCGAGACGGTGGCGTTGAGCATCTGCTCCTTCGGCGCGGGGCGGGCGCCCAGCTGACCGGCCGAGACCTGCGCGTTCTGCGCGCGGATCGCAGTCGTCACGTCGTCCATGGTGAGCGCATATTTGTTGAGCTTCACCGGATCGACCCAGATGCGCATCGCGTACTGCGAGCCGAACACCTGGGTGTCGCCGACGCCGTTCACGCGCGACAGCGGATCCTGCAGCTTCGACACGGCATAGTCGGCGAGGTCGGTGCCGTTGTGCGCGCCGTTCTCCGAATACAGGCCGATCACCACCAGGAAGTTCGCGGCGGCCTTGGCGACCTGGATGCCCTGCTGCTGCACTTCCTGCGGCAGAAGCGGGGTGGCGGCCTGCAGCTTGTTCTGCACCTGCACCTGCGCGATGTCAGGATCGGTGCCCTGCTCGAAGGTGAGGGTGATCGTCACGGTGCCGGCCGACGAGGACGAGGACGAGAAGTAGCGAAGGTGGTCGATCCCCTTCATCTGCTGCTCGATGATCTGCGTCGTCGTGTTTTCCAGCGTTTTCGCATCGGCACCCGGATAGGTGGCGGTGATCGAGACGGCGGGCGGCGCGATCGCCGGGAACTGCGCGATCGGCAGGCTGCGGATCGCGAGGATGCCGGCCAGCATGATGATGATCGCGATGACCCAGGCGAAAATGGGCCGATCGATGAAATAGCGCGACATGGACGGTTACTTCCCCTGAGCGGGCGCGGCGCCCGGCTGGCCTTGGGCCGGCTTGGCGTTCGGGTTCCAGGGCTGCGGGGTGACCGGCATGCCCGGGCGCAGCATCATCGCGCCCTCGACGATCACCTTGTCGCCGGGCTTGAGCCCGCCCGTGACGATCCAGCTGTCGCCGGCGGTGCGGCTGGTCTGGATCGGGCGCGGCTCGATCTTGTTCTCGGCGCCGACCACCAGCACCGTGGGCATGCCGCGCTCGTCGCGGCTGACCGCGCGCTGCGGCACCAGCATCGCGTTCTGCTGGGTACCCTCGACGAGGCGGGCGCGGGCGAACATGCCCGGCAGCAGCAGGCCGTTGGGGTTCGGGAATAGCGCGCGGATCACCTGGCTGCCGGTGGTCTCGTCGACGGTCACGTCGGCGAAGCGCATCGTGCCCTGCGGGCCATAGGAGGTGCCGTCCTCGAGCGTCAGCGCCACCTTGGCGTTGCCGTCGCGCGCGACCTTGCCGGCCATGATCGACTGGCGGAGCTTGAGGATGTCGGCGCTCGACTGCTGGATGTCGACATAGATCGGGTCGAGCCGCTGGATCGTGGTCAGCGCATTGGTCTGCGAGGCCGAGACCAGCGCGCCCGTGGTGTAGAGCGAGCGACCGATCTTGCCGCTGATCGGCGCGCGGATGGTGGTGCGGGCAAGGTCGATCTCGGCGGTGTTGAGCGCGGCCTTCTGCGCGGCGACATCGGCGCGGGCCTGGGCCGCGCTGGTCACCGCATTCTCGTAGTCCTGCTTCGAGATCGCGTTGATCTTGGCGAGCTCGCCATAGCGGCGGGCCAGTGCCTCGCTGGAGGCGATCGCCGCCTGGGCGCGGGTCAGCGCAGCGCGGGCGCTGGCGACGGCGGCGCGGTAGGGGGCGGGGTCGATCCGGTAGAGCGGCTGGCCCTGGCGCACCATGTCGCCTTCGGTGAACAGCCGTTCGAGGATCAGGCCGTTGACCTGCGGGCGCACGTCCGAGCTCTCATAGGGGCTCAGGCGGCCGGGCAGCTCGCTGGTGAGCGGCACCGCCTGCTGCTGGACGACGACATAGGACACGGGGGGCGGTGCGGCCTGCTGTCCGCCCGCGCCGCCGGGGGCGCCGCCACCCTCCTGCTGGGACTGACCGCCACAGGCGGCGAGGACAAGCGCGAGAGCCGGCGCGGTGTGACGGAAAAAAGTCATGCGGATGCCTGCCGTTGTGATATATGTGAGTGAACGTTCGCTCACATTCGCCGCTACTGCGAAGCGAGTGACTCGGTCAAGATGGTTTTATAGGGACGCCCGATGGCAGAAACCACGGAAGAAGGCGGAGTTCCCCACCGCGACAAGGCCTTGTTGCGACGCGAGAAAATCGTGTCCGCAGCGCGCAGGTTGTTCATTGCGAACGGTTTTCACGCCACCGGCGTGGCCCAGATCGCCAAGGAATCGGGCATTGCGGTAGGTCAAATTTATCGAGATTTTTCTTCGAAGGAGGCGATCGTCGCGCAGATAGTGCAGGCGGACTGCATGGATTTCCTCGCGCCCGAGTCGCTCTGCGCGGGAATCCAGAGCGGCGATCCCGAGTTCGTGTGGACCTGGCTGGGCGATTTCATCCGTCCCGAACCCGACGAGTCGGACCCGCTGTTCGCCGAGATCGTCGCCGAGTCGGCGCGCAATGAACGCATTGCCGCGATCTTCGAGGAAACGCGCGAGGACGTGCGCGGCACGATGCTCGCGGCGCTGACGGCCCTGATCCCCGGCGACGCCTTTGCCGAGCGGCGTTGCGCGCTGACCGACCTGATCACCGCCACCGCGCTGGGGCTGATGCAGCACCGCTTCCTCAGCCCGGCCGAGGATACCGATCGCGCCGCCGCACTGGTGCTGAAGATGATCCGGCGCGAAGTGGCCGAAATGCAGGCCGAGGCAGCGGCCGGCTGATGCGCGGGCTGGTGACAGTGCGCGCGCCGATATGCGAAGGCGCGGCATGACCATCGCTCCCTCGTCCCGCGTCGCGCTGTTCGTCACCTGCCTGGTCGATGCGATGCGGCCGCGGGTGGGCTTTGCGGCCTTGCGGGCGCTGGCCGATGCCGGGTGCGAGGTCGTGGTGCCCGAGGCGCAGACCTGTTGCGGGCAGCCGGCGCTCAACTCCGGCGACCGGGCGACGGCGACCGACTTCGCCCGGCGCAACGTGGCGATGCTGGAATCGTACGAGGCGATCGTCGTCCCCTCGGGGAGCTGCGCGGGAACCATCCGCTGCCACTATCCGGAGCTGCTCGCCGACGATCCCCAATGGGCCGCGCGGGCCGAGGCGGTGGCGGCGAAGACCTGGGAGATCCTGGCCTGGCTCGATGCGCGCGGCTGGCGGCCGGAGGGCGTGGCGCTGGAGGCGCGGGCGACCTACCACGACAGCTGTTCGGGCTTGCGCGAACTCGGCATCAAGGCGCAGCCGCGGCGGCTGCTCGGCGCGGTCGACGGGCTCGATCTGGTGCCGCTGGCGGGCGAAGAAACCTGCTGCGGCTTCGGCGGCACCTTCTGCGTGAAATATCCGGCGATTTCAAATGCGATCGCCGACGAGAAGGCGGCGGCGGTGGAGGCCACGGGCGCGGGGCTGCTGCTCGCGGGCGATCTCGGCTGCCTGATGAACATGGCGGGCAAGCTGCACCGGCGCGGATCGGACGTGCGCGCCTTCCACACCATCGAGGTGCTGGCCGGCATGGCCGACGGCCCGGCGATCGGGGAAGCGCAATGAGCCGGGCCTTCGACGCGCGGGTCGATGCCGCCCTCGCCGACCGCCAGCTCAAGATCGCCGTCGAGCGCACCGCCGGCACCGCCGAGGCCAAGCGCGGCGTCGCGATCGGCGCCTGGCCCAGCTTCGGCGCGGCGCGCGAACGGGCGGCAGCGATCAAGGACCATGTGATCGCGAACCTCGGCGCCTACCTCGTCCAGTTCGAGGCGGCGGCGACCGCTTCGGGGGCGACGGTGCATTGGGCCCAAACCGCCGACGAAGCCTGCTCGATCGTGGTCGAGATCTGCCGCAAGGCAGGGGCCAAGAGCGTCGCCCGCTCCAAGTCGATGCTCGGCGAGGAGATCGGGCTGCCGCACGCGCTGGAGGCAGCAGGCATCGGCCGGGTCGAGACCGACCTCGCCGAGCATATCATCCAACTGGCGGGCGAGCGGCCCTCGCACATCATCTGGCCGGCGATGCACAAGACGCGCGAGCAGGTCTCCGAACTGTTCCACGCGCGGCACCGCGAGCCGCATGTCGAGGAAAGCATCGTCGCGATGGCGGCGAGCGCACGGCGGCAGCTGCGGGGCGAGATGCTGGGCGCCGATGTCGGCATCTCGGGCGCCAATTTCCTGATCGCCGATTCGGGGCAGGTGTGCACCGTCACCAACGAGGGCAATGCCGAACTCTCGCTGGTGCCGCCGCGCGTGCATATCGTGACGGCAGGGATCGAGAAGCTGGTCCCATCGATGGACCATGCGGTGCATCTGCTGCGGCTGCTCGCCCGCTCGGCGACCGGCGCGGCGCTGACCCAGTACACCACCTTCTATGCGGGGCCGAAGCGGGCCGGGGACCATGATGGGCCCGAGGAGATGCACATCGTGCTGGTCGACAATGGCCGCAGCGCGATGCGCGACGACGGGCTGGCCGAGATGCTCCGCTGCATCCGCTGCGGCGCGTGCATGAACCACTGCGTGGTGTTCCGCCAGATCGGCGGCCATGCCTATGGCGGCACCTATCCGGGGCCGATGGGATCGGTGCTGACCCCCGCGCTCGACGGGCTGGCGGCGAACCGCGACTTGCCCAACGCGTGTACCATGAACGGCAAGTGCCAGGAGGTCTGCCCGGTCGCGATCCCCCTGCCGACCTTGCTGCGCGGCTGGCGCGAGAAGAGCTGGCGCGAGGGGCTGGAGCCGGTAACGCTGCGCTCAGGGCTTGGTCTCTGGGCCTGGGCGGCGCGGCGGCCGTGGCTGTACCGCGCGGGCGTGCGCTGGGCGATCCGGGCGATGCGGCTGGCCGGGCGCGGCTGGATCGCGAAGCTGCCGTTCGCGGGCGGCTGGACCGGCGGGCGCGACTTTCCCGCCCCGGCAGCGGAGAGCTTCATGGACCGCTATCGAAAGGGCGAACGATGAGCGCGCGCGACGCGATCCTGGCGCGGCTGGGGCCGGTCCGCGACCCGGCGGTGCTGGCGGCGGAGGCGGCGGCGCTGCTGGCGGGCGAAGAACGCGAACGGCCGGCGGGGGGCGAGGACCTGGTGGCGCGCTTCCTGGCGCAGCTCGGCCAGCCGAGCGTGGCGGCGACGCATGCGCGGATCGGGTCGCTGGCGGAATTGCCGGGGGCGGTCTCCGGGTACTTGGCGGCGGAGGGCGCGGAACCGGCGCTGTGGCTGCCGCCCGATGCGCGGGTGGCGGGCCTCGACTGGTCCGGACTGACCCGGCTGGCGGACTGCCCGATCGACGACGGCGCAGTCCTCGCCTTCGCCCGCGCCGGGGTGGCGGAGACGGGCTCGCTGGTGTTCGAGACCTCGCCGGAAGCACCGATGCTGCCCAACTTCCTGGCGCTGCGGCACATCGTCGTGCTGGAGGTCGCCGGTCTGGTCCGCTGGCTGGAGGATGCTGCACCCGGCGGGGCAGTGCCGCGCGCGCATTACTGGGTAACGGGCGTCAGCGGCACGACCGACATCGAAGGCACCTATGTCCGCGGCGCACATGGTCCGCGGTTTTTACACGTGGTGCTGGTGGGTTGATCTTCTTAAGCCCCTCCTCCTGGGAGGAGGGGTTTGGGGGTGGAGGGACTCCAGAACGCAAGTTGGTCTCGGTGAGACACTGCCCCACCCCAACCCCTCCCCTGAAGGGGAGGGGCTAGAAAGAGGGCCTCAATGCCCCGCCGGCGCGAACTCCACATCCCCCGCCGTCCCCGTCGCGCGCACCCCGAAGGCGAGCACGACCAGGAACGCCACCGCCGGCACCAGCAGCGCCAGGTTGATGCCCGCGAGGTCGGAGAGATGCCCCATCGTCGCGGTCAGCACCGCGCCGCCGATGATCGCCATCACGATCAGCGAGGCGCCGATCTGCTTGAGCGGGCCGAGACCGCCGATGCCGATCGCGAAGATCGTCGGGAACTGGATCGACATGAAGAAGCTCGCCGCGACCAGAGCATAGAGGCCGGTCGTCCCGCCGACGAACACCGCCACCGCCGCCAGCGCCGCGGAGAGCCCCGCGAACACCACCAGCAACTGCGGTGCCGAGACCTTGCCGAGCATCGCCGCGCCGACGAAGCGGCCGATGCCGAACAGCACAAGGCTGGCGAACAGATAGTCGGCTGCGCCCTGCTCGGTGAGGCCGGGCAGGTTCACCTGGGCGTATCGGATCGTGTAGCTCCACAGGCCCACCTGCGCGCCGACATAGAAGAACTGCGCCACCACCGCGAACAGCAGCGTCCGGTCGCGCAGCACGGTGCCGAGCGCCTTGCCCGTCGGCACGGCGGGGGCGTCGCCGTCGCGGCGATTGTCCGGGAAGGCGATCAGCGCGGCGGCGATCGCGAAGGCGAGCACGACGAGGCCGATCACCAGATAGGGCGTCTGCACCGAGGCGAGCTCGCCGCGCAGCGTCGCGGTCCGCTCGGCGGCGGACATCGCGGCGAGCGCCTTGTCGTCCTGCGCGAAGCTGGAGAGGATGAAATACTTGCCCACCAGCACGCCGAAGATCGTGCCGAGCGGGTTGGCCGCCTGGGCGAAGTTCAGCCGGCGCGCGGCGCCCTCGGGGCTGCCCAGCTCGGCGATCAGCGGGCTGGCCGAGGTTTCGAGGAAGGCGAGGCCGCAGGCGATCACGAACAGTGCCGCCAGGAACCAGCGATACTCGCCGAAATGCGTCGCCGGATAGAAGAGCAGCGCGCCGATCGCATACAGCGTCAGCCCCGTCACGATCGCCGCCTTGTAGCCCCGCCGCCGCGCGAGCATCGCTGCCGGCGTCGCGAGCAGGAAATAGCCCATGTAGAAGGCCTGCTGGACGAAGCTGGTCTCGAAATCGCTCAGCGTGAAGGCGCGGCGGAAATGCGCGATCAGGATGTCGTTGAGGTTGTTCGCCATTCCCCACAGGAAGAACAGCGAGACCGTCAGGATGATGGCGGGGGTGTAGCGTCCGGCCTTGCTGGCCATGTGTCCTCTCCTTGGTGCGACGCCCCTGTTGGGGTCATTCGATGGCGCGGTCCAGATGCGTGTAGCCGCCATCGACGAACAGCCACTGGCCGGTGGTGTGGCTGGCCCGCCCGGAAAGCAGGAACAGCGCGGTGTCGGCAATCTCTTCGGGCGTGGTGAAGCGGTGGCCGAAGGGCACGCGGCGCTCGATCTCCTCGCGCCGGGCGGCGGGGTCGTCGAAGCTCTTCAGCCATTCGGCATAGGCCGGGGTCTCGACCTCGGCCGGCACGATCGCGTTGACGCGGATGCCGTCGCCGCGCAGCGCCACCGCCCATTCGCGGGTCAGCGCCAGCACCGCGCCCTTGGCGGCGGCATAGGCGCTGGTGTGCCCCTGGCCGGTGATCGAGGTCTTCGAGCCGATATTGACGATCGCGCCCTGCGCCGCCTTGAGGTGCGGAAGTGCTGCGCGCGCCATGCCGAAATAATGGACGAGGTTGATGTCGAGCGAGGCGCGGAACTGCGCCGGGGTCGCCTCGAAGCCGAGATTGTCGTTGAGCCCGGCATTGTTGACCAGCCCGTCGATCCGCCCGAAGCGCGCCGCCACCGCGTCGACCGCGGCGACCACGGCATCGTCCTCGGCGAGCTCGCATGGGTGGAACAGCCAGTCCTCGCCCAGCTGCGCGACCAGCTCGGGCCCCGGCGGCTCGCGCGAGACGATGGCGGGGACCGCGCCTTCGCGCGCCAGTCCCGCCACGATCGCGGCACCGATTCCCGACGAGCCGCCGGTGACGATCACGACCTTGCCGGCGAGCCCCAGGTTCATGCGCCGAACCGATATTGGACGAGCGTCTCGGGCTTCATCTCGATCGAATAGCCGGGGCGCTGCGGCGGCATGTACGCCGCGTCCCTGATCACGCAGGGTTCCAGGAAATGTTCATGGAGATGATCCACATATTCGATGACCCTGCCGTCCATGGTGCCGGCAAAGCACAGATAGTCGATCATCGACAAGTGCTGGACGTATTCGCACAGCCCCACGCCGCCGGCATGCGGGCACACCGGCAGGTTGTAGCGGGCCGCGAGCAGCAGCACCGCCAGCGCCTCGTTCACGCCGCCGATCCGGCAGGCGTCGAGCTGGATCACGTCGACCGCGCCGACGCTCATGAACTGCTTGAACAGGATGCGGTTCTGGCACATCTCGCCGGTCGCGACCTGCACCGCGCCGATCCCGTCGCGGATCGCCTTGTGGCCGAGTACGTCGTCGGGGCTGGTCGGCTCCTCGATGAACCAGGGCTTGGCGAAGGCCAGCGCGTTGACCCATTCGATCGCCTGGCCGACTTCCCAAACCTGGTTGGCGTCGATCATCAGCTTGCGATCCGGCCCCAGCACCTCGCGGGCGATGCGGACGCGGCGGATATCGTCCTCCAGGTCGCGGCCGACCTTGAGCTTGATATGGTGGAAGCCGGCATCGACCGCTTCCTGCGCGAGGCGGCGCAATTTCTCGTCGGGATAGCCCAACCAACCGGCCGACGTGGTGTAGCAGGGATAGCCGTTTGCCTCGAGCGTGGCGACGCGCTCGGCCTTGCCGGCGGCGCGTTCGGTGAGCAGGGCGAGCGCCTGTTCGGGCGTGATCGCATCGGTGAGGTAGCGGAAGTCGATCGCGCGGACGAGCTGCTCGGGCGTCATGTCGGCGACGAGCTTCCACACCGGCTTGCCCTCGGCCTTGGCCCAGAGATCCCAGATCGCGTTGACCACCGCGCCGGTGGCGAGGTGCATCGCGCCCTTGTCGGGGCCGATCCAGCGCAGCTGGCTGTCTCCGGTCAGGTGCCGCCACATCCGCGCGGGCTCCTCGGCGATCCAGGCGAGGTCGAGGCCGATCACGAGGTGGCGCATCGCCTCGATCGCGGCGACGCAGATGTCGTTGCCGCGGCCGATGGTGAAGGTGAGGCCATGGCCCTCCAGGCCGGGCACGTCGGTTTCGAGGATGACATAGGCCGCCGAATAATCGGGGTCCGGGTTCATCGCGTCGGAGCCGTCGAGCGAGGCGCTGGTCGGAAAGCGCAGGTCGACCGTGCGCAGGCCCGTGATGCGCGCGTTGAGCGTCGCGTGGGTGGTGGTTGCCATGTCCATCAGTTCACCCACCCGCCATCGATCACATGCACCGCGCCGGTGGTGAAGCTGGCCTCGTCGCTGGCGAGGTAGCAGATCAGCGCGGCGATCTCGTCTTCCTGGCCGAGGCGGCCCATCGGCTGGCGCGCGACGAAGGCGGCATGCGCTTCCTCGACGGCGATGCCCTGCTGCGCGGCCTGCTCGGCGACGCGCTGGCGGAGGCTGGGGGTGTCGACGGTGCCGGGGCAGACCGCGTTGCAGCGGATGCCCTTGGCGACGAAGTCCGCCGCCACCGATTTGGTCAGGCCGATCACCGCGGCCTTGGAGGCGCCATAGGCGTGGCGGTTGGGGATGCCCTTCACGCTCGAGGCGATCGACGACATGTTGACGATCGCGCCGCCGCCCTTGGCCAGCATGCCGGGCAGGAAGGCGCGGATCATGCGGTGCATCGCATGGACGTTGAGGTCGAAGGACAGCATCCAGTCGGCGTCGGTCCCGTCGAGGATCGAGCCCGCCGCCACGAAGCCGGCGATGTTGGCGAGCACGTCGACCTGGCCGATCGTCTCGGGCAGCGCGGCGATCGCGTCGGCGTCGAGCAGGTCGAGCACCACCGGCTCGACACCGTCGAGCGTCGCGAGCGCGGCGCCGTCGCGATCGAGCGCGAACACCCTGGCGCCCTCATCGCGCAGCCGCAGCGCGGTTGCGCGGCCGATGCCGTGCCCAGCCGCAGTTACCAGCGCGGTCTTGTTGCCGAAACGCATCGCCTCCCCAACTCCTTCAGAACGTTTTCATAGGTCAAAATGACTTTCACATTCTTAGGCGCAAGCCGCGATTGTTCGCAAGTGGCATGACACCGCTCGTCGCATTGGCTAGCCTGATGGTCATGAGCGAGAATGCACCCACTGCTTCGGCCGACAAATCGCCCGCCTATGCTGCGCCCGCGCTGGAGAAGGCGATCGACGTGATCGAACTGCTCGGCACCGAGCCGCAGGGGCTGACGATCAGCGAGATCGCCCAGCGGCTGGGCCGCTCGATCAGCGAGCTGTTCCGCATCATCGTCGTGCTCGACCGGCGCGGCTGGCTGCACAAGGACGGCGCCAGCGACCGCTACCGAGTGACCTACCGCGTGCTGGAGATCGCCCACCGCGCGACTCCGGCGCAGGAGCTCACCCATGTGGCGACGCCGCTGATGCACAGCCTGGCGGCGGCGACGGTGCAGTCCTGCCATCTGGTGGTGGTCAACGGCACGCGCGGCCTCATCGTGGCGCGGCAGGAAAGCCCGGGCCAGACCGGCTTCGCGGTGCGCCTCGGCACCGAGATCGACCTGCTGACCAGCTGCTCCGGCCATGTGCTGCTGGCGGCGATGGACGAGGAGCGGCGCGCGGCGTTGTATCCCAAGGGGCTGCCCAAGGGACTGGCCGAGCAGCTCGCCGCGGTGCGCGCCAAGGGCTATGAATCGATCCCCAGCGCGCGGATGGCGGGCGTGTCGGACATGAGCTGCCCCGTCTTCGGCTTCGACGGCCATGTCGTCGCGGCGCTGACCATCCCGTTCCTCGCCGCGATCGACGATGCGCCGCACGTCTCGCAGGAGGAAGCGCTCGGGCTGCTGCGGAGCACGGCGACGGCAATCTCCTCGGCGCTCGGCTGGTTCGATCGGGTGGAGTCGCCGGTGGTGCCCAGCCTGTCGATCGCCAGCCCGGTCCGCCGCCGCCGCGCCCGGCTGGGCGAGGCGTAGAGGGAAGCGTTCAGGCGTCAGCCCGGCGTCACGATGTAGTAGATGTTGTAGCCGACGAACAATATGGCGAGGGTCACCAGCACGATCAGTGCGACCACCCCCAGCCCCTTGCGCGCGCGTTTCTCGACGGGTTCGTGTCTCGGATCCATGGTGCGCGCCTTGTTATGGTTTCTCCACCTACAGACGCTTCGCCGATGGGATCGTTGCGCTCAGCCGGCCAATACCCCCAGCCGGCGCGCATAGGCGGCGAACAGCGTCGGCCAGATCGAGGCCGGCACCGTCTTGGGCAGGCGCACGCCGAAGCCGTGGCCGCCCTGGTCGAAGGCGTGCAGTTCCCCCGGGCGCTTGGCGGCGAGCAGCGCCTGGTAGAGCGCGATGCTGTTCTCGATCGGCACCAGCCCGTCGTCGCTCGCATGGGTGAGGAAGACCGGCGGGGTATCGGCAGTGACGCGGGTTTCCACCGACGCGGCGGCGAGCGCCTTGGCATCGGCGCCGGTGCCGAACAGCTGGTCGCGCGAGCCGAGATGGGTGAAGGGCGCGGCCATGCTCACCACCGGGTAGATCAGCCCGGCAAGGTCGGGGCGGGCGGAGAGCTGGTCGGCGGCGTCGACGGGGGTGTAGACGCGCTCGGCATGGCGGGTCGCCAGGCTGCCGGCGAGATGGCCGCCGGCGGAAAAGCCGATCGTCGCGATTCGGGCGGGATCGACGCCG
>Ga0207671_10004387_pt1 | contig 13522 bp, 8 predicted proteins | sample KBSC24metaG_FD_184352 | JGI IMG/M metagenome (GOLD analysis project Ga0207671, IMG submission 184352) | Corn rhizosphere microbial communities from Kellogg Biological Station, Michigan, USA - KBS C2-4 metaG (SPAdes) (version 2) | ecosystem: Host-associated > Plants > Roots > Rhizosphere > Soil... | reverse complement strand
TTTTGATCAAGATCCTGTGCGTCAAAAGGCTTTGCTACAAAGTCATTCATACCGTGATCCATGCATTTTTCCATTACCTCCTGGGTAGCGTGGGCCGTTATGGCAATGATCGGGATTCCACTTTTGACATTGTCCTCACTTCTGATGGCTATGGTGGCTTCGTAACCATTTAATTCGGGCATATCCAGATCCATTAGTATAATATCATAGTGATTTACCTTTAATTTTTCCAGGGCCTGCTTTCCGTTGTCAACTGCATCAACACAATAACCGCGCTTTTCTAATACTTTAATGATCAGTAGTTGATTCAGATGGTTATCGTCAGCAACCAATACACATGTGGCTTTTGTTTCATTTTGAGGGATACAGGTATCCGGTACATTTTCCGATATGGGAAATCCTGTTGATACTGTGTGTTTATAAAAGGGGAGCAAAAACCTAAAATCAGAGCCCTCAGGTGTGCTTGTTTTTATAAATATATCCCCGCCGTGCAGGTCAACCAGGTGTTTGGCCATACTAAGCCCCAGGCCAATCCCACCTAAACCTTTATTTTGCCTGAACTGATCAAGACTTTCGAATATTTTATCCTGTTTTTCTGCAAGGATACCGATACCTGTGTCCTGAATACTGAAACCAACCCAAACCACATCATCTGTATCATCAATGAGATATGCCTCTACAAAAACATGGCCTTTAGGGGTAAATTTTACCGCGTTGGAAAGCAGGTTTAATAATATATGGCTTAAGCGCATCTCATCGCCCATAACCCATTCCGGGACATCGGCATCAATACCGTAGCTTATAGTCAACGACTTTTTACTTATTTCCGGCTTTAACATAGATACGGTATTGTGCACTACATCATGGATATTTACGGGTTGTTTTTCCAATTGTACATTACCGGATTCAATCTTTGAAAGATCAAGAATATTATTGAGCAAGCCTTTCAAAAACTCGCCCGATTTCATAATAGCATGGATATATTCCTTTTGCTCCTTACTTATTTCTGATTCTTCGAGCAGGCCGGCAAAACCCATAATAGCATTCATGGGTGTTAAAATCTCATGGTTCATATTCGCGATGAACACCTGCTTAATTTTTTCAGAGGCCTCTGCCCTTTCCAATTGCCGGAGTTCTTTAACCTTAGCGTTTTTTAATTCGGATATGGTATGCTCCAGTTTATCAGTCATCAGATTAAAGGCAGTTGCCAAAACGCCGATCTCATCTTTAGAATACACTTTTACCCGTGTATCAAATGACTCTTCAGATACTTTTTTAGCTCCGGAGATGATCTCCTTTATGCCTTTTTGCATGCCCTTGCTTATGGATATAGCTATCAGGATCCCGGTTAGTTCAACGGTAAATGCCAAACCAATTAAAACTTTTAAAACAAGGCCTTCAAACCATCGCGAACCTTCGCCCAGACTATATGAAAAGCCATCTTCCATAGGCGTGAATTCGGCATCGATCTTTGAAATATAGCTTAAGAATTGTCGCGTTTCTGCTTGAGTTATACTTCCGGCCACTACCTTGTTATGCAGTTGTTTGCTGACGGGAATCAGCTTTATTAATATCTGCTCGGCTTTTTTCCAATAAAAAATGGTTTGCTTTAAATATTTTACCTGGTTAAACCGCAGCATTAGTTTAATCATGCCATCGATATCATCCGGATGATTGCGCCCTGCCAGGAAACCTAAACGGGCCGCATCATAATCAGGAGGTATTTTTTCGAGAGCGGTTCGGGCGGCACCATCGCCCAGGGGCACCTTTAAAAATTGCTGAAAAGCCTTGTAATCCTGTTCATTATGTGAATAGGCATAAACTTTTAAATGAGATAAGGCATCTTTTTGCGCTTTTGACCAAAGTCCTTCGCCCCCAACATATGACCTTACCGCCGAAAGTGTTTTTATGGCAAACCTAAGTGTAAATAGCTCTATTACAATCAGAAAAGCCATTATACCAATAGTAAAATATAACTTTTTCGCAATAGGAATATCCCCAAACCATTTTACTAAAAAGAATGACTGCATGCCGTGATAAGAGTTTCGCGTTTTAACCTTTAAAAGTACTTTAAACAAAAATGTTATTTCTGTTCATTATTAACAGCGTGGTTCATTCTGTTCATCATGTATATTCTTTTAATTTAATCGGGCGAATCTATAAACAATAAAACTAAAGAAGGCCACCTATCGGCGGCCTTCTTATTAAACTTGATATCTAAAGAATTAATGAAATACGGCGATAGAAGGGAAATAATACCCGGTATAAGCAATGTCATTGATCAATGAGCCGGTTGAAGCGTTATAAAAACACAAATCATTAAAACTAAAATTGGTGGTAAATCCAGAATGTACTGTATTAACAATAACCTGATTATGAGCCGGATCATAAGCTACACCTGCACCATACAATTCCCTGCCCGTTGCTACGGTTATAAATGGTGTAGTAAATGAAGCGCTGTTGGAGGCTGTATATTTATAGATCTGGGTGCCGCCAGAAAATGTGGCATTTTTGGCTATAAAGATTGCATTTTCGGTAGTAGATGCAGCGATAGAGCCAGGATGCCATGCCGCCCATGAACCATATATGGCAAAAGGTACAGTTATGGTTTGTACCGCCAAAGTAGCCGGATCAATACGTACCAATTGTGTACCACCGGCAGCCCAAACAGCACCATCGGGGGTTTTGGCAAATGCACATAACATACCGGCAATAGAAGTAACAACAGCATTGGTAGAAGCATTTAATACCACTACCCCATTTGATGCCGAAAGCACGAAAACATAATTACCCGCTTTGATCATATCACCTACCTGGCCGGTTACACCACTAAGTTTAGTCCCCAGTGCCAGTGTTTGCAGATTAATTGGATAAATGCCCGAACCTGTGCTTACCAGGCCATTGTTAGCATCAATGCCAACAAATGCCCTGAAATCGTTGGTGCTTTTGGCGGCAATGCGGTTTATTTCCTGCAAGCTGTGTGAATCGGCTACTACCAATGGGCCGCCAACTTTACTTACCAGATACAATTTATCATTAAAAATAGTACCGTATTGCAAAGTACTGCTGGTTGGATTCAAGTTTTTGCCTGGGTTTTCTTTAGTAAATAAGCTATCACTAATTAAACCTGTGCCAAAGTTGTAAAAGCTTACCGTTCCGGTGCCGTGGCCATACCAGCCTTCATTTATCAGGAAAAAGCCATTATCATATTTACCAGTGCCATGTACCTGGAGTTTCCCGCTGGCCTGATTGGCAGTTAAGGTATTGTTAGCAGCATCTTTTTTACAAGAGCTCAACATTCCCATCAGTAATACCGGGAAAATGTAGGGTAACAATTTTACAAGGGTAGATTTTTTTGTGTTCATCTTTTTAGGTTTTATGGTTTCGATAAGTAGAATTATTTATTTGATTTTAGTTTTTAAGCATGCTTAGATCGGCCGCGCCGCCAAACTCGGTTGATTGTTCGCCTAACCAGCCCATATTGTAAAGTATACCGGTTTGTACTTTGATGAAATCTATACCTTTCAGGCTTACTTTATTTCCTTTGGCATCAATAGCGTTGTCAATATCTACCTTGTCGCCACCTGCTGTATTATCACCATAACCATAATCAAAAGCAGCGCTGGTGATGTATGACGGATCATCATCGTTAATATTTGATGATGGCAGCAGTGTTCCACTCAGCGTATAACTATCACCTTTGAGGCCTATCGGGAAATAAGGCTGAGTATGGAATATATTGGTTTGTACAACTCCTGTTTTACCTTTATTATCTTTCCAGGGCACGCTACAGGTATCGCATTTAGGCCGGGTGTAGGTAACCGAGTAATTGCGGGTGTAACCATCTTTATACTGGGCACTTCCGGTTAATTCATACCAGGTATCATCAGGTTTGCCGTTGTTATTGGTATCCTGCATTACCCATATCACACCCGGTTCAGCAAAGCTGGAGAACGCGTTTCCGTAAACAATAAAATCCTCTTTATAGGGTACGTTTAAAACAGTGTGGTCAAAGCCCACTACGATATAGCCACCCCAGGCACCCAAACTCACCAGGCCCTGATCGTTGTTTAAGGTACTTTTAGCGGCTACAGTATCGCCAATACCCGTATTATCAAACTGGCCCGGAGCCGGATTAAAATCAAACAACTGATTTACATACGCCTTGCTTTGTGCTGTTAGCGGACGTATAGATGCTTCTGGCGTTGTATCGGTTGATTTATCTTTTTTACAGGACGATAATAACGCGACGCCAAGCAAAAGCGTTAAGGACAGATTTTTCATGTGGTTTAAGTTGATCTTTATCATTTTATTGGTTCAATTTTTAATATTCTGTTTAATAAGCAAATGCAAAATGCGCGGGTATATCCCCCGCTACTACCGACCATTTTTTCTTGCCCGAAGGATCAAAGCAATACAGCATTCCTGGGGTGATGTAGTCTTTAGCGTCAGTAACCAATACCTCTTTGGTTATGGGATTTACCGCTATACCATAAGGAACTTTGATTTGGGTTTCGGAGCCATCTGTAATAAACTTACTGGCCAGCACGGCTTCGTTCTTTACGTTAAGCATAGCATAGGTTGTGGTATTTTTACCGGTGATATAGCTAAACTCATAGCTATACATATAGGCAATGTCATCATCGATCCAAAGGTTACTCACCCCAAAATCAAATTCCTTTTTCACCTGGTCGATTTTGGTATCGATCACGAATAGTTTTGAGGGAATGTTATAATAATCGCCGCGGGAGGTTACGTAGATGTCGCCATATTTATCAGCCTTTACCCTATCCAGGTTGATGGCCACATCAATTCGCTTCAATTCGCTAAATGATGCCAGATCGATCACCGAAACCGTACGCTCATAATTTGGCGGACTATAGCCACCGGAATTAGCTACGTACAGTTTTTCGCCCACGATGGCCATCTCTTCGGGTTGACGGCCAACGGTCACCTTACGGGTGATTTGCAGGGTAGTTGTATCAATCTCATTAACAGCACCATTTGGCGCTTTTGGATCGCCAACTTTGCCCAGGTAGGCACTTACATAAGCCTTGCCATTATGAAAGGTTACGTAGCGACAGTTATCTATATTGATGAGAGAGATCCGTTTACCGGTTTTAGCGTTTAAAACCTCCACCTTGTTGGATACATTGACCACTACATACACTTTTGAGCCATAAATACCGATGTCATTACCCACATCGCCCAGGCCCTTGGTCACATCAGGATTAGTTTGATTATATATGTTACGGCGATATTGCCCAGTGGTATAATCCAGGTAATCGAGAGAAGCCTTGTTCATGTTCATATTGCCCTCATTAAGCAAATAGAACCCTTTAACCACGGCTGTCGGATCAGGCGGCAACAGGGGTTTATCCTGCTCAGGAATAGGCTGGGCATCCTTTCTACAGGCGCTGTAGCCCAGAATAATACATCCAAGCAGCAGGTATTTAATACGTTTTATATTCTTCATAGCAGATACTTAAAATGTTGAACTTATGGTGAAGCGATAATTGCGCCCCGGTAAAGGGAAATTGTAGATCACGTCGTAATATTGATTAAACAGGTTATTGACCTCAGCTGTAAGCCTGATCTTATGCTTGTTAAACCGGGTGGCGTAGGTAAAGCCTATGTCGTGTGTATACCACGGCGGCATATAATTGGCCGCTTCATGATATTTTTGGTTATACCTTTCGCCGGTATAGATATAGCTGTAGGTGAAGGCTAGTTTATGCCACTCCGCACCTATCAATACCGAACCGCTATTTACAGGGGTATAGGGTATTTGCTGGTTATAATTAATATCGGTTTTGTCGGTTACATCAACTGACTGCTGATACGTGTATGACAGGCCTGTGTTTAACAACACGCCACCCCATAACTGCCACATCGCAGACGCGTTTACCTCCGCCCCTTTGATGTATACTTTCCCGAGATTAATGATCGACCAGCGACCTAAATCTGCTCCCGGCACAGCCACTATTTTATCCTTCACCTGGTTGTAATAAGCATCGGCCTGTACCGCAAAATAGACCAGCGTTTGTTGGTGCAGCGTTCTGTTATAGGTAATACCAACATCAAACTGCTTATTAAATTCGGGCCTTACAGCGTTGTAAGCCACAAAACTGTAGTACAGATCGTTAAAAGTAGGTAACCGAAAAATACTCTTATAAAAGCCGCGCAGCCTGAAATCAGGATTTTCTGTTGGCTGCCATGAAAGCAGCAGCGCAGGGGTATATTCGGTTTTGTTATCAGAATTAGCCAGGGTTGGCACTTTATCCCGAACAAAAGTACCCAGCACATTGGCCTGCAAATTAAACCTGGCAAAATGCAGTTCGGTTGCCAGGGCCGTTAATAGTTGATTACGGATTGGCGGCACAAAGCCATATTTGGCAGAGTCGTTTTCTATGATGTGTAAAATACTCCATTCATAATCAGCAGAGAGCGCCACATCCCAAAATCTGGTGACCTTGTACTTGTTAGCTACCGAAAAGTAAAGTTCATTTTCATAGTAGCGGTCGTTCAGTAAACCAGCCGTTGTGGTGATATCCGGGTTGGTGTAATGACTGTAGGTATTGGCATACTTAGCAATAAGCATCAGGCTGTACCGGTCGCCAAAATTTTTGTTATAAGTAGATTGGACAAAAATATCCCTGTCCCACAAGCGCTCATTCGAATCAAACTTATTGGATACGATAGCGGCGGGTAATCCCCTTGAAGAGTTGTACAAATACCCTTTTACCGCCCATTTGCTGCTATCCTGAAGTTTACCGTTTAACCCCAGCTCCACACGTTGCGAGGTGATATCGCTATTTTGCCGTACCGCAGTAGTATCATAAACCCCATTGGTATACCTGAACTTGTAACGACCATTGGCATGCACAAACTCGGTGCTGATGGTACTATAGGTATTGTTACTCAGCTTATACTGCCAAAAGAACGATGGATTAACCAAACCCGATGACCCGGTTTTAAAACTCACCTTACCGGTTGAGCGACTACTATCTTCAAAATGAGGTTGCCTTGAAGTAAGATAGATGGCACTCCCTGAAGCAAAACCCTTGGCGGGTTGAAATATGGTACCTTTCTGGGCGTTGTATAGCGCTATTTCCTGAATATTGTCCAGGGAGAATTTACCCAGGTCAACCTGGCCGTTTTGTGAGTTGCCGAACTCCACACCATCATAAAAAACACCTACATGGTTACTACCCAGGCTGCGTACATTAATAGTTTTCAGACCGCCTACGCCACCGTAATCCTTGAGTTGTACACCCGAGAAATAGCGAATGGCATCTGCTACCGAAAAACTGTTCAGCTTTTCCAGCTCCGCTCCCTTTAGTATCTGTACCGGCGTGGCCGAAGTATTGCGCGAGGAGATCCTGCCTGCCCGAACGGAAACCTCTTTCAGATGGTGGCTTTTGACAGTATCCGTAGTCGATTTTTTACTATTGGTATCCGCCGCCTGCGCCAGGGCGTTGGCGCAAAACAGGCCCTGTATCGCCGTAAGGCAAATAAAAAGCATGGGGAAGAACAAATATTTGTACAGATGTTGCAATACGTTCTGTTCGTGAAAAAATTAAACAAACAGCCAACAGGGTACAATAAATGGAAATACACACCACGTGAGGTATCTTCATTCCAGCTTCAATCCCCGAAAGCTATGAATACATATAATGCAATGGCAGGTCTTCTGACTTACTCCCCGTCTACCCGGCCTTCCCGTTGCGAGTATATCGAAACAGTGGCTAAAGAATGGATAGCGGTTAACAGAGCTTACAGCTGCGGGACAGTTCCGGAGTTACACCGGATTCCCTTTTAATCCAGAAACCACAAGGGCTTCGGGAACCAAAAGCGACGCAAATATAGAAATAAAAAATGCAAGGAATTTTATTTTAGTATCCCTCCAAAGGATAACTAAAATCGGTGGCCCGCATCGGGCAAAAACTTTTTAAACCTCAAATTTTAACACTTTTTTAGTCAAAATAGGGGTAAAAACGCATGGCTTTTGGCCATTTTAACTAAATTTTAACACCATTTTAACACTTTTTAACAAATTTTTGATAGGTTTTGAAAGGTTTAAAAAGTATTAATTTATTGATTATCAAATAACTATATAATAAACCGTAGGTTTTTGGCCTTGTTTTATCCTTAACTAAACAGCCCGGATGTCTGTTAAAAGACACCCGGGCTGCTGTTGATATAAATATACGGAAATTCGGGCAGATATACGTTATCATTTTTCAATTCCCGACGAGCCATTACGCTCACTGGCACGCCTCGCTCAAAAAGGGAACAATAAAAAAAGCCGGCATACATAGCTTGTTATTCTGTCCTCAAACTTTTTATCGGGTTTGCCAATGCGGCTTTTATGGCCTGGAAGCTTACCGTTATTAATGTGATGAGTATAGCGCCAATAGCTGTAACGATAAATATCCACCATGCCACATCGGTGCGATACTGATAGTTACGCAGCCAGTTGTGCATAAAATAATAAGCTACAGGCGAGGCTATTATTATTGACAAAAACACCAGTATGGCAAAATCTTTCGATAGCAATTGCCACAACGTGAATACGGAAGCACCAAGTACCTTGCGTATACCTATTTCTTTAATACGCTGTTCGGCCACGAATGATGCCAGGCCAAACAGACCGAGACTGCTGATAAATATTGCCAGCCCGGCGAAAACAGTAGCCAGCTTACCGAGGCGTTCCTCATCACCGAATTCTTTAGCATACTCCTGGTCAACGAAGTGATACTCAAATGGCTGTTCAGGATTATAGGTTTTTAACACCGAAGCGATGTTGCTAATAGCCTTACCGGCGCTCATTTTCGGACTTATCTTTAGCAGTAAACAGCCTCCCGCCCATTTTGCTAAAAAATCAACCATAGGTGGCACCTGTCCGTAAGGCGAACGGTTAATGATGTCTTTAGTCACGCCTATGATCTTAAACCGTTTGCCATAAAAGGTTATGTAATTTTCTGTCGGTTTTTTCATAGACATAAGATCAGCTGCTGCCTGGTTGATGATCACCGCTGATGAATCGGAAGGGAAGGATGGTGAGAAGTCGCGGCCTGCGCTAAATTCCCAGCCAATGGTTTTGCCATAATCATATGAAATATCAGCCTGACTAAAACTGGCATCCAGGCTAGGGTCTTGTCCAGGCCATCCCACGCCACCGGTAGTCCCAGCAACTTTGTTAGGTGGAGCATCTGCTTCGGCCATTTCAGTTATTGTGCCATTGCTCGCAAGGGCCTGTTTTATCACATCAAAATGTTGGTGGAGTTCAATAGTTCGGATGGGGATGGCAACCAATCTATCCTGACTGTAGCCTATAGGGCGGTCTTTGGCAAAAAGTATCTGCCGGATAACTACAATGGTACCAATGATCAGCACAATGGAAACGGTAAACTGAAGTACCACCAGTACTTTACGCGGGGCCGAAGCGAGCCGCCCAACCCGGAACACCCCCTTCAATACCTTTACTGGCTTAAATGACGACAGGTAGAGTGCCGGATAACTGCCGGTGATAATAGCAGTGATAAAGCTTAGAACAATTCCGGCGAGCCAAAACGCAGGGTTGTTCCAGGGAATGACGATTTGTTTACCGGTCAGCTGATCGAATGCTGGAACACTTAACACAACCAATAGTATGGAGGCCAAAAATGCCAGCGATACACAAAGTAACGATTCAGTGTAAAACTGGTGTATCAATTGGCTGCGGGATGAACCTATTGCCTTGCGAATACCTACTTCGCACGCGCGTTTCTCAGACCTGGCTGTACTTAAGTTCATGAAGTTAATACAGGCCAGCAGCAGTACAAACGCACCTACAATACCAAACAGCCACACAAATTGTATTTTGCCACCGATATTTTTTCCGTCCTTAAACGCGCTGTACAAATGCCATTTACTCATTGGCTGCAGGAACAGCTCAGGTTTCGCTTTAGCTGAAACCGGTTTTAAATGCTGCAGCTGTTCATCCCTGATTTTTAAAGACACTTTTCCGATGTCGGCATGGTCAGCCAATTGAACATATAAATTAACTTTGCCTGGCCCCCATGGCTCGCGCATTTCGCTTAGTCTATAATCTGTATAATAACGGTCCCAGCAACCAATAAAAGCCAGACCGGCAAGTGTGGTATTTTCGGGCAGATCTGCATAAACGCCGGCTACTTTCAAATTCTCCAGGTTGTTCAGCTTTAATACTTTTCCCATCGGGTCCTCATTCCCGAAAAGCGCCTTAGCTGTCGACACCGATATGAGCACTGACGTTGGGTCCTTTATGGCATCGCGCCTGCCCCGGAGCATATTTAGTGTAAACAGGTCCGGACCGCCAGATTCCATAAAGGCCCCTTGTTCAGTCAGTTTTTTGTCGCCTAACCCTAGTATATAATCTCTCGGGAGCGTGGACATTGCAACAGACTTAAAATCGCTGCCATAGTTTTTGCGCAGCGCGGCTGCCAGGGGATATGGTACCTGGAACGAGGTTTTCACTTCGCCATTGTTGGTCACATTTTGTGCCACTTCGGCTATATGGTGATAATTATTGTGATACTTATCAAATGATACTTCATCCAAAATCCACAAACTGATCAGCATTACCACTGCCATACCAACTGCAAGGCCACCTATATTAATGAGCGACAATACCCTATTCTTAATAAGATTGCGCCAGGCAATTTTGAAATAATTTTTAAACATATAATTGCGATTTAATTTTACAGGAGCCCAACTTGGCGGACTTCCTGAACGCAATATTACCGACGGTAAGTGTGATGGGATGGCCAACTTATCATTTGGCAACTCCTTTTTCAGCCCCTTCTTGTATTCCACCGGGGTTTTGCCAGTCATCTCTTTGAAAACGCGGTTGAAAGTTCTTTGGGAATTAAACCCCGACTCATAGGCGATACCCAGCAGTGTAAGCCGGTCATATGCCGGGTCCTGCATCTTCCGGGCAGTTTCACGAACCCTGAACTCATTAATAAAGTCGCTGAAGTTTTTTTCCATCCCCACATTAATAATCCGCGATAAATCATGTGGATGGATATTCAGCTTTACTGCCAGAGAGGTCAATGTCAGTTCGGCATCCTCGTAAAGGCGGTTTGCGGCTACGGCTTCCTTTAGCCTGCGGCTTTTTTCCTTTGCATCATATCTATCTGATATCGGCGTGGTTAGTTGTGTGCTGCTATCTGATTTTAGCATCACCTCAGCGGCCATGCCAATAAGCACAAAAGCAACGGTAAAGCTCAAGACTTCATTAAACAGCCATAACATGCAAAGCAAGGTGAGCAAGTGCAAGGCCTTATCCAAGCGGCGGAAAGCAAAGCGCGGCCTATCCATTAGCACCGGTTGCAAGCGGTTATAAAAATGCTGTATCAACCGGTGTGACAGGTATAAATAAATGACAACCGAAATTAGCACCAGCCAGCCCGGCATCCAATACGCAACCAGCAAAGGGCAAAAATGTAGAATATCCTTTCGGGCAAATTGTAGGTTTGGTGACGTCATCTGCCTCACATAAAAATACAACAGCGGCCCCAGCGCCGGTAAAAAAATCGGCGAAAGTCCGCCAGTCTTCAATACAATTACAGCTAAAGTGGCACTTAAAAACAGGTTGGCTGTTTGGCCTTCCCTTTTTGCGAATGCTAAAAGCAGCGCAAGTGTAAACCCCGAAAACAGGGTTGCCATGGCGACCACATGGTACAGGTTAATATGGAATATATCAGGATTCAAGTAATTCGGATAGCCCAAAGGCTGTTCCAAATTTACAACATATTGACATATACAAAATTATGCGATGATAAATATATTCTGCTGTAACGGAAGCGAACATAGGGCGTTCGGTTTTGGGGTGGGTAGAGACGTTGATTTCGCCGGTTTGTTGTATTGTTGCGAACAAGTATACCTCGTAAAAAAACACCCTACTTTCATAAAGCTGCTTTTAGCCAGTAAACCCCTACACCCTCCCGTTGGGAGGGAATCGCTCGGGTCAATACTTTTAAATTTGATGAGGCATGCTACCCGCGAGATGCGCTACGCTAATCTCGCGGGAGCGGGGACAAATAATTCTTTCTTCGATGTAACCTGGATCGTTTTTTAGTGGTCGTAGCTGACAAATAACTTAAAAATGCTGATCCAACTACTGCCCCGGAAGTTCCTAAAGGCCCTTTTCTTATTCCTGATTGTTTGTAGCTGTGGTTTTGCTCAAAGCATCACTAAAGCTGATCTCAATTCAATAGATTCGGTAATGAGGTCTTATTATAAACCGGAAGAGCCGGGAGCATCCATCGTAGTGGCCAAAGACGGCAAAATCGTATTCAGCAAGGGTTATGGCATGGCAAATCTTGAACATCATGCACCTATTTCAAATGCAAGCGTTTTCAGAATGGGATCCATGACCAAACAGTTTACCGCTATCGCCATCTTAATGCTGGTACAAAAAGGACAATTAAGTTTAGATGACCGTCTTAGTAAATTTTATCCCGAACAATTTAAAGACGATCATGGCATCACCATCAGGCATTTGCTTGGCCATACATCAGGCATCAAAGATTACATCACCATTCCCGAAGTAAGGGCTTATGCCACCCGCAAAATAAAGCCGCAGGAAATTATCGCCATTATAGCGAAGTCGCCGCTTGATTTTGAGCCCGGAACCGATTATACCTACAGTAATTCGGGGTATTTTATATTGGGTGGGATCTTAGAGCAAATAACTGGGGTATCCTATCCCGAATTTATTACCAAAAACATCCTGGAACCATTGAAAATGCAGCATACCTCTTATGAAGATCCTGCGCAGATCATAGCCAATAGAGCATCGGGATATTACCGGAGAGCTGAGGGATTTATTAACGCACCCTATATAGACATGTCGGTTATCTTTTCTGCCGGGGCATTACTCACAACTCCTGAAGATATGGTTAAATGGGACGAATCACTTTATCTCCATTCCTTGGTCAACGCGCAGTATATAAAAATGGCTCTGAAACCTCAGCAACTCCATAACGGAGATCATACCGACTATGGGTTCGGATTCCGGATGGCCAAAGTAAACGGCATTAGTTCCATTGAACATGGCGGTGGCATCTTTGGCTTTCAATGCTATGGGATCAGGGTAGAATCTGCTCACGTTTATGTTTTGGTAATGACCAATTTTGAAGGCAAGAACAAATACGATGTCGCTTGCGCCCAGGCAGCCGCTATTGCCGTCGGTAAGCCCTATAGTCAAAATAAATACGTCACCATCTCCAAAGCAGAACTTGCGGGATACACCGGGGAGTTTACAGGAAAAGATAAACTGATAAGGCGCACCTTTGTCAAAAATGACAGCCTGTTTTATCAGGATGATAAGGTGATAACCCAACTTATCCCCATGTCGCGTGATACTTTTAAAATGGACGGAACATTTGACGACCGGATCACCTTTTTCAGAAAGAATAAGAAAATAACCGCTATTGGTGTGAAGCCCAGAAGGCAAATGGGTATCATGATGCCGATTGTCAAAGATTGACCA
>Ga0207671_10004381_pt1 | contig 13533 bp, 9 predicted proteins | sample KBSC24metaG_FD_184352 | JGI IMG/M metagenome (GOLD analysis project Ga0207671, IMG submission 184352) | Corn rhizosphere microbial communities from Kellogg Biological Station, Michigan, USA - KBS C2-4 metaG (SPAdes) (version 2) | ecosystem: Host-associated > Plants > Roots > Rhizosphere > Soil... | reverse complement strand
CTGCCAAACCCGCGGCAAAGCATTTCGTTCTTCGGTGCAGCCTTCATCAACAACCGTGGCCTGATCGTCCCGTCGCCATTGGGCGAGCCTGGCCTCGGCCCGTTTCTGGCGATGCTTGGACTCGGCATCATCGCCTCGCTGGCGCTGCGCTCCTATGCTCGACGCGCCCTGTTTCAGAGCGGCCGGGTGATCCGTATTTGGCCTTATGTGCTGACGTTCATCGTCGGTTTGCCGCTGATCACGATGTTTGTGTTCGGTCTGCCATTCACCGTCGAGATGCCGCAGCTCAAGGGGTTCAATTTCGCCGGCGGCGCCCGGATCATCCCTGAATTTGTGGCGTTGACGCTAGCGCTGTCGACCTATACCGCGGCCTTTATTGCCGAGATCGTGCGGGCTGGCATCCTGTCTGTCCACAAGGGACAGATGGAGGCGGGGGCCTCTCTGGGTCTGAGCCGGGGTAGCACGCTGCGGCTGATTGTGGTGCCGCAGGCGATGCGGGTGATCGTGCCGCCGCTGACCAATCAGTATCTCAACCTCACCAAGAACTCCTCGCTGGCCGTCGCAATCGGTTATCCCGATCTCGTGTCGGTCTGGGCTGGCACGTCGTTGAGCCAGACCGGCCAAGCGATCGAGATCATCACCATGACGATGGGCGTTTATCTGCTGATCTCGCTCTTCACCAGCGCCGTGATGAGCATCTATGGCTGGCGCCTCAGCCGGAGTCTCGGCACATGACCGATATCGCGGCCTCTTCTTTCGTCCGCCAGGACATCGTCGCCGAGCGTCCGGCACCGGTCAAGACGTCAGGCTTCATCGGGACGATGCGCACCCGGCTGCTGAATTCGCCGACCAATATTTTGCTAACGATCGTCGGCGCGCTGCTGCTCTGGTTCACGATCATTCCGTCCGTCAAGTTCCTGATTGTCGATGCGGTCTGGAGCGGCAATGACCGGACGGCCTGCATCGCCGGGAACGCAGCCGGCGCCTGCTGGCCCTACATTCAGGCCAAGCTGCCGCAGCTGATCTACGGCTTCTATCCCGAGGCCGAACGCTGGCGGGTCAACCTCACGCTGATCCTGGCGGCGGCGCTGCTATTGCCGCTGCTGATTCCGCGCCTGCCGGCGAAGGGCCTGAACGCCAGCCTTTTCTTCTTCGCCTTTCCGGTCGTGGCGTTCTTCCTGCTGCATGGCGGCGGCATTTCCGGCTTCGGCTTGAGCTGGACGGCCAGCCTCATGGAACTGTTCAACGACAGCATCGTCAGCGCCGGACAGATCCTGCTGGACTTGAGCAAGACATCTGCGATCGCGCCGCTGCTTTGGGTCGTTGGCAAGTTCATCGTGCTGGTCGGCCTGGCGATCCACTGGCTGATCTTTCCGCTGACCTGGCTGCGTGACCAGATCCAGGCGTCGGGCCAGTCGGTCTGGGTCGATTTCGCCTTCACCACCGTGCTCGTATCGCTGCTCGCGTTCTTTCTCGGCGGTGGTGTGCGCAGCGGCGGACGCGCGCTCCTGTCGAGCGTCGGCACCTTTGTCGGCATCGCCGTCGTCGTCAAGCTGATGGGCCTCGACCATGGCGGCCTGCCGATCGTCGCCACCAATTTGTGGGGCGGGCTCCTGGTGACGCTGGTGGTGTCCGTGACCGGCATCGTCACCTCGCTGCCGATCGGAATCGCGCTGGCGCTCGGCCGGCGGGCCTCGATCCCCCTGATCCGCATCTTCTCGATCGCCTTCATCGAGTTCTGGCGCGGCGTACCGCTGATCACCGTGCTGTTCTTCGCCACCTACATGCTGCCGCTGTTCCTGCCCGGCAATTTCAGCGTCGATGGCCTGGTGCGGGCGCTGATCGGGATTGCCCTGTTCACAGGCGCCTATCAGGCCGAGAACGTTCGCGGCGGTCTGGCTGCGATCCCGCGTGGACAAAGCGAGGCCGCAGCCGCGCTCGGCCTGTCCTGGTGGAAGACGACGTCGCTGATCGTGCTGCCGCAGGCGCTGCGCCACGTCATTCCGAACCTCGTCAACAGCTTCATCTCGCTGTTCAAGGACACTTCGCTGGTGTCGATCGTGGCACTGTTCGACCTGCTCGGCTCGCTTCGAGCGTCGTTCTCGGATCCGAAATGGTCGACGCCGTCGACAGCGTTCACCGGCTTTGCCTTCGCCGGCATCATCTACTTCCTGTTCTGCTTTGGAATGTCGCGCTACTCGCTCTTCGTCGAGCGTCGTCTCAACGCCCATCGCCGCAACTGATTGAGCTCACCATGCCAGCAGATCCCATCGTCAACATTTCCGGCCTCAACAAATGGTACGGCGAGTTTCACGTGCTGCGCGACATCGACCTCGAGGTCAGCAAAGGCGAGCGCATCGTCATCTGCGGCCCGTCGGGCTCGGGCAAGTCGACGCTGATCCGCTGCATCAACGCGCTCGAGGAATTCCAGGAGGGCGAGATCCTGGTCGACGGCATCGAGCTCGGGCCGAACCTGAAGCATGTCGATGCAGTGCGCCGCGAGGTCGGCATGGTGTTCCAGAGCTTCAATCTGTTCCCACACCTCACGGTGCTCGACAATTGCACGCTGGCGCCGATCTGGGTGCGCAACATCCCCAAGAAGGACGCGGAAGAGACCGCGATGAAGTTCCTGGAGCGGGTCAAGATCCCGCACCAGGCCAACAAATTCCCCGGACAGATGTCCGGCGGTCAGCAACAGCGCGTCGCGATCGCGCGCGCCCTGACCATGAACCCGAAGGTGATGCTGTTCGACGAGCCGACCTCGGCGCTCGACCCTGAGATGGTCAAGGAGGTGCTCGACACCATGGTGGACCTCGCGGAGGAGGGCATGACCATGCTGGTCGTGACCCACGAAATGGGCTTTGCCAAGGAAGTCGCCAATCGCGTCGTGTTCATGGACGCCGGCCAGATCATCGAGGCCAACACGCCGAACGAGTTTTTTGCGACGCCCCAGCACGCCCGCACAAAGCTGTTCCTGAGCCAGATCCTGCGCTGATATCAGGGACATCCCGGAGGCGCCGCGCAGCGGCCGGTGGCCTTGAGCGAATCAGCTAGACTCTCCCTCGGCCATCCCCGGGAGAGCGACCTTGCAGAGCAGCGCCGGCGCACGTGCGTTTCAGAACGCGCGATTGCAGAAGAAATTCAGAAAGCAGGCGGAGGCGATCATCAGCGCCGCGAACACGGCCTATGGCCAGGGCCGATACGCGGAGGCCGAGGCGCTCTGCCGCCAGATCCTGAATGAGCTCCCGGAGCATTTCAGCGCTTTGCACTTGCTCGGATTGTGCGCGTTCGCGGGGCAGCATTTCGAGGCCGCGAAGCAGGCGCTCAAGCTGGCCGTGACCGCCGACCCACGCTCGGCGCAGGCGTTTTCCGATCTGGGCGCGACCCATTTTGCACTCGGGCAATATGAGGACGCGCGCACCTGTCTGGAGAAGGCCATCGCGCTCAAGCCGAGCTTCCCGATGGCCCTGGCCAATCTCGGCAATGCCCTGTTGCACCTGAACCGCGTCGAGCAGGCCATTGAAATCTACGATCGCGCGATCAAGCTGAAGCCCGACTACGTCGATGCGCTGTGCAATCGCGGCCTGGCGGAGCTCGCCGTGCAGCAGTTCGAGCGCGCCAGACAAAGCTTCGAGCGCACCCTGTTGTTTCAGCCGCGACACGTGGAGGCGCTCGTCGGCAAAGGCCTGGTCAATATCGAGCTCAAGAACTACGACGAGGCCGAGAGCGCCCTTGACGCGGCGCTCGCGCTGAGGCCGGGCTCGGCGAAAATCCTGGCGAACCGCGGACGGCTCTATTTTGAGCTGTCGAAGTTTGAACAGGCGACGGCGGATATTGATGCAGCGCTTGCGCTCGCACCCAGGCTCGAGGTGGCCTTGCAGGGGAAGGCGCAGGTCTCGCTCAGCGTGGGGAATACGGCGCAGGCCATGTTGGCCTGCACGACCCTGCTCGAGGAAAATCCGCGCTCAGCGACTGGATTGGCGCTGCTGAGTGCTTGTTTCGCAAACCAGGGCGAGATCGCATCTGCCATCGAACTTCTCGACGCGTCGGTGGCGATCACGCCGGATGCGGGCTTGATTGGACGAAAGATCTTCTTTCTGGACTTTCTCACCGATGCCGATTTCGCGGTCCAGCAGGCCGCGCGCAAGCATTGGTGGGACCTGGTCGGCACCAGATTGGCGCAAAGGACGCTGGCACCACGCTCGCTCGATCCCGACAGGCGGATCGTGATCGGTTATGTCTCGGCCGAGTTCTGGTACCATTCGGCAGCGTTCGCCCTGCTGCCGATCCTGCGCCATCATGATCGCAGCAAGTTCGAAATCGTCTGTTATGCGTGTTCGTCGACGCAGGATGAGGTGACCGCCCAATTCAGGCGGCTGGCGGACACCTGGGTCGACGCCTGGCAGATGTCGGACGACCAACTGGCCGATCGCATCCAGGCCGACAAGGTCGATATCCTGATCGACGTGTCGGGGCATACCACCGGCAACAGGCTTCCTGTGTTCGCACGCAAGCCGGCGCCCATCCAGGTGACGGCGTTCGGACATGCGTCGGGCACCGGCCTCCAGACCATGGACTATGTGCTTGCGGATCCCGTCTTTATTCCAGAATCGGCGCGTCATCTGCTGGCCGAGAAGGTCTATGACCTGCCGTGCCTGAATACGCTCGATCCGATCGCGGATGTGCCGCCGTCGGAGCTCCCGATGATTCGCAACGGCTATGTGACCTTCGGCGTGTTCAACCGCATCAACAAGATATCGGACGACGCAATCCGCGTGTGGTCGAAACTGATGCGCGAGGTGACGGGATCGCGGATCACCCTGAAGCACACACTGCTTGATGATCCCCTGGTGCGCGAGCGCCTGCTCGCACGATTTGTGGCGCACGGGATTGCGGAGGCAAATATCACCTGCCTCGGCATGACGGCGCGCCACGAGCATCTCCGGGCCTTTGCCGAGGTCGACATTTCGCTCGATCCATTCCCGCAGAATGGCGGCATCAGCACGTGGGAATCGCTCTATGCTGGCGTTCCCGTCATCGCGAGGCTGGGAAACGCGTCCTCGTCGCGCGCCGGCGCCTCGATCGTGGCGGCCGTTGGCCTGAGCGATTGGGTGGCCGAGGACGACGATGGCTATGCTGCAATCGCCTGCAAATTCGCGGCGCGGCCCGATCAACTGGCGATGCTGCGCGCGGAATTGCCGGCGCGGATCGCAGCGTCGCCCGCCGGTAATGTCGAGATCTATGCGGGCAGGGTGGAGGCGGGCTATCGCCAGTTCTGGCGCGACTATTGTGCCTCGGCTTCGCAATCCGGCGAGAACGCCGATCCATAAAATCTTGCGGAATTCCGTCGCTGGCCGGAAACCATGCCGATGACCTCACCCCCCGCTTCACGCGTCCGAAAGCTCTTTCTGGGCATTTGACACAAAAGGAGGTGTCAAATGCTCGGTTTCGTGTTCGGACTTAATGCGCGCCTGGGGCGCCTGCATTTCTTCCTGGCCACGGTCGCGCTGGCAATCGTGATGACCGCGATCTGCTTTGCGATCGCGATGGCCGTGCTGCGCACCACCTCGCCAAGCATGGTCCATCCTGAGGATCTCACCCGGAACTGGGCGATCATCGGCGCGATGGTCCTCTTTGGGCTGGTGACCTTCATGCTGCAATCGATGCGCATCCGCGACATCGGCTGGGATCCGGTCTGCGTCATCCCGGCCTGGATCGCGCTCATGGTCGTCGACCATGTGATGGCGGGCCGGTTTCCGGCCTGGGCGATCGGCGAGGAGCATCAGGGGACGATGGTCGGCGGGCTGGTCAATCTCGCGCTGCTCTTGGCGCTCACCTTCTGGCCGAGTGCCGAGGCCGAGGGCGCTTACACCAACCCCTTCGAGCCGCCGGCGCGCGCCGTCAGCAAGCCGTCGACCTCTGAGCAGCGCCTTGCGCGCGTGGTCGCAAGGCTCAGCGCGTTCGACTTGGAGTTAAGTGCCTGGAGTTGAGTTCCTGGAGGTGAGCGCCCAGAGCTAAACGAACGGCAGCTTGATGTTGCTGCGCTTCTCCAGCCATTCCGGCACCGGCAGGTTCTTGGCGCGCATGAAGTCGGCGTTGAACAGCTTTGACTGATAGCGGCTGCCGGAATCGCAGAGAATGGTGACAACGGTCTTGCCGGGTCCGAGCTGCTTGGCAAGACGCATCGCGCCGACAATGTTGATGCCGGTCGAGCCGCCGAGGCAAAGCCCTTCGTGCTGGAGCAGCTCGTAGATCACCGAAACCGCTTCGGCATCCGGAATGAGATAGGCGTCATCGACCTTGGCGCTCTCGACGATCGCGGTCGCACGGCCGAGCCCAATGCCTTCCGTGATGGAATCGCCCGGCGTCGCCTTGGCGGTGCCGGTCCTGAAGTATTCAAACATGCCGGCCCCATGCGGATCGGCGCAGGCGATGCGGATGTCCTTGTTGTTCTCCTTCAGATAGCGGCTGGTGCCGGCGAGCGTGCCGCCGCTGCCGACCGAGCAGACGAAGCCGTCGACCTTGCCGCCGGTCTGCTCCCAGATCTCGGGACCAGTTGAATCGTAATGCGCCTTGGCGTTGTCCAGGTTGTTCCACTGGTCGGCGAACAACACGCCGTTCGGCTCGGTCTTGCGCAGCTCATCGGCCAAGCGGCGGCCGACATGCTGGTAGTTGTTGGGGTTGGAGTAGGGCAGCGCCGGCGATTCCAGCAGCTGGGCGCCGCACAGCTTCAGAAAATCCTTCTTCTCCTGGCTCTGCGTCTCCGGGATCACGATCAGCGTGCGATAGCCGCGCGCGCTCGCCACCACGGCAAGGCCGATGCCGGTGTTGCCGGCGGTCGCTTCGACCACGAGGCCGCCCGGCTTCAGCTCGCCGCGCTTCTCGGCCTCCTGGATCATCCATTTGCCGGCGCGGTCCTTGACCGACTGGCCGGGATTCATGAACTCGGCCTTGCCGAGAATGGTGCAGCCGGTCAGTTCGGAAGCGCGCTTGAGCTTGATGAGCGGGGTGTTGCCGATGGCGTCGACAACGTCGTTTTTGAAGGTCATGTCAGGCAATTACCGGCTGGTTCACGAGATAGGCGAGACCCTAAAGTAGGGTCGCCAGCCACACAAGACGAGGCCGCGAACTCTTATTGCTGCTTTGCGAAGATGACCTGCCGGACGTCGATATTTCCCGAGAGGAAACCGGCCTCGCAATAAGCGAGATAGTACTCCCACAGCCGCCGGAACCGGTCGTCGAAGCCAAGCGGCACCAGACCCGGCCATGCCGCGCGGAAGTTATTTCGCCAGGTGGCAAGGGTCTTGGCATAATCTTGCCCGAAGATCCGCTCGCGGATGACGGGCACACTGAATCGGTCTCCGAGCGATTTCAAAACCGCGGGCGAGGGCAGCATGCCGCCGGGAAAGACGTAGCGCTGGATGAAGTCGACCTCGCGACGGTAGCCCTGGAACAACCTGTCCTGGATCGTGATGGCCTGGATACCGGCAAGGCCGCCTGGTAGCAGCCGGTCCCGCAACTGGGCGAAATAGCGTGGCCAGAACGCCTCGCCGACCGCCTCGATCATCTCGATCGATGCGATCCGGTCGTAGCGGTCGCGCTCGTCACGATAATCCTGCAAGCGGATTTCGACCTGCTCGGCGAGCCCCGCATCGAAGATGCGCCTTTGCGCGAAATCGCGCTGCTCGGTCGAGATCGTGAGGCCGACGATGCGCGTGCCATAGGTCTTGGCGGCGAATTCGGCAAAGCCGCCCCAGCCGCAGCCGATCTCGAGCAGCTTCTGGCCGGGCTTCAAATCGAGCGCCTCGGCAAGGCGGCGATATTTGTTGGTCTGCGCGGCCGAGAGGTCCGTGGTCGAGCCCTCGAACAGCGCCGACGAATAGGTCATGCTCGGATCGAGCCAGGCCGAGTAGAACGCATTGCCGATGTCGTAATGGGCGTGGATGTTGCGCTTCGCCTGGCGGCGGGTATTGCGGTTGAACCAGTGTTGTACCACCTGCACGAACCGCATCAGCGGCTTGTCGCGCAGCATGGCCTGGATCAAATCGTGGTTGACGCAGAACAGGTAGAGAAACTGCGTCAGGTCGGGCGTATCCCATTCGCCGGCGAGATAGGCTTCCGCGACGCCGATGTCGCCACCATTGATCAGGCGCCCGGCGAGGCCGTAATTGTGCAGGCGCATCGCGGCATCCGGACCCGGCTCGTGACCGCCGAGCCGGATCACGCGGCCATCAGGCAGGGTGACGTCGAGCGTGCCGCGGCGGAGCCGCGAACCGAAGGTGAGCGCAAGACGGACGATGCGTGGCAGGTCAGCGAGCGCTGTGTCTGCATTATCGGGCGTCACCGAGACGACGGTCGGCATCGACGGATCCATCACCTGAACTGGCACTGTGCGGCCGTCCGGTAGACGCGCTTGTCTCGTTTCTTCGCCAAGCCCGAGCGCGCCCTGCAAACGGTCAGCGATTGATAATATAGGCGCGAGATTTGCCGGCCGCCAAGGTGGTTTCGGCGCCCGGCTGCGCTGCGACATCAGGTCGTGGCACCAGTCGCGCTCCCTTTAGCCAGAGCCGCAGCGCCTCCCAATGGATCGCCGCCATGATCTTCAGGCTGACAAGCGGCAGGCCGAAGAACGATCGCAGCAGCGCAGGCGAGGTCAGGGCGCGGCGGCGGCCGTTGAAGGTTGCCGCGAGCAGCGGCCCGTCGCGGTCGGTCTCCAGGATTCGCAGCTTGACCGTTTCGCGTGGCGGCAGCACGCGAAAATGGTATCGCATCGTCATCGGCACGAAGGGCGAGACGTAGAACAATTTGTCCTGCTGCTGCCGCAGGCCGGAAGCATTCAGCTCGCCGGCTCTGACAGGCAAGATGTACGGATGAAGCTCACCAAAAGTGTTGCGCACCTCGTAGATCACCAAAGCCAGCTCGCCGTCAGCGCGATGGCAGAAATAGACCGAGAGCGGATTGAAGCCGTAGCCGAGCAGGCGGGGATAGCAGAGCAGCGCGACCCGGCCGCCGCCGAGGTCGATGCCTTCAGCGGCAGCGCAGCGCTCGGCATAGGCGCGCAGCGAGGAGCCGTCGCGCGGGCCGTGGTCTCTCTCGTGGAAACTGTAGAGCGCTGAGCGATTGACGCCGAACAGCACCGATTGCCCGTCAGCCTCGCCCAGTCGGTCGAGATCGATCAGGAGGCTCATGACGCGGTAGCTGAAGCGATGGCCCATTGGCTTCAGCCGCGCATGCATGACGTCGCCGAAATAGAGCGATGCAGCATCGGATGCAGGAAGGGCTATTCTCGCCATTGCGCTACTCCGCGGCCTCCGCGAGCTCGACAGGTGCCGTGCGCCAGGGCGCGGTCGCCCCGAGCGCCTCGGCCACGGCAAGGCCTGAACGCACGCCGTCCTCGTGAAAGCCGTAGCCGGTCCAGGCGCCGCAGAACCAGGTGTGCCGCTGGCCCTGGATTTCAGCCAGCCGCTTCTGCGCGGCAAAGGCCGCCGCATTGTACTGCGGATGCTCGCAGAGATAATGGCCGAAAGTGAGCTCGGGCGCGGGTTCGAACGGCGGGTTGAGGCTGACGAACAGCGGCTTGTCGGGATCGATGCCCTGGAGCCGGTTCATCCAATAGGTCACCGCGACGTCGTTCACGGCTTTTCCTTCGCGCTGCCAGCGCAGGAAATTCCAAGATGCCCAGGCGCGGCGCCGCTTTGGCATGAGCCTGACGTCGCGATGCAGATAGACCTTGTTCGGCGAATAATTGATGGCGCCGAGGATGTCGCTCTCGCGCGGGTCTGCGTCGGACAGCATCGCGAGCGCCTGGTCGCTATGCGCTGCGATCACCACATGATCGTAGGTCTCCTGCCGGCCGTGGCTGTCATCGACCACGATGCCATGGCTGGTGCGCGCGATCGACGTTACGGCGCAGCCGAGCCGGATGCGCTCCCTGAACGCGGCCTGGAGCCGTGCGACATAGTTTTGGCTGCCGCCCTTGACCGTGCGCCAGACCGGCCGGTCGTAGTGCAGCAGGCGATGATTGTCGAAGAAGGCGACGAAGTTCTCAGCCGGGAAGTCGAGCATTTCGTCCGCAGGAGCTGACCAGATTGCAGCTCCCATTGGCGCGAGATAGTCGGTCAGCAGGCGTTTTGAGAACTTCCGCTCGCGGAAATAGGCGCCGAGCGTCAGTCCAGTCAGACGGCCGCTACGAAGGTCGTCAGTACTTTGCCGACCAAATTTCGGGATCTCCGTCAGCATCCGCAGGTACGACGGGGAGAGCAGGTTGCCGGTTTGAGCAAACAGACCGGCTCCGGTCGCCTGCCAATCATTGCCACCGCCGCGCCATTCGAAACGACCGGCATCGGCTGATACCGCAAAGCTCATGCAGCTTGCGACGGTTTCGACGCCGAGATGGGCGAACATCGCCGTGAGGTCGGGATAATTGAGCTCGTTGTAGACGATGAAGCCGATATCGACCGCAACAGGCGTGCCCTGATAATCGATCGTGACGGTGTGGCTGTGACCGCCGGGGCGCAGCTCGCGGTCATAAACCGTCACCGGGTAGCGCTGGGAAAGCGTCCAGGCCGCCGTGTTGCCGGCAATGCCCGTTCCGATGACCGCGATGCGCATGCGTAAGTGCCCCTGCCTTGTGTCGGACAAGCTACGGTGCGTTGCGGCGCGGGTTTCAGTGGAGCAAGAGCCCGAGTCTGCGTCTTCGGCGCAACTGTGGCTGCAATATCACATGAAATCTTTGTAAGCTTGATTGCGTTTCCGAACCTTTCTGGAATCCAAGAAACTACTGCAAGACAGGCACATCTCTTAATCCGATCGCCGTGAAGCGGACGCGTTCGGCTTTGCGCTTCGCAGGTGCGGGACTGTCCCGCAGTTCCGCGCCCGGCTAGTATGGATTTCAGGTTCCGCAGAAAGCATCACGCTGTGAACGAGTTTCAGAAAGGCCTTCAGCCGTCCGCCCGCGAATCGGCTATTCCGGCCGCGCGGCGGTGGCACGATCTGCCCGGCAGGGGGTTGGACGTGACACAGCGGATTCCGGCCATGCGGCAATTCCTTGGATCTGCGTCACGGACGCTGCGCGCGGTCGCTGTGGTGTGCCTGGCCTCGAGCTCGGGTGCCTGTGTGCTGACCCAAGACCTTCCGGATCCCGCGCTCGATGTTCCCGCCCAGTACAAACATGCCGGCAAAACCGACGCGCCGCCGACGCTTGATTGGTGGCGCGGTTTCCGCTCGGCGGAGCTGACGCAGCTCATGGAAGAGGCGCAGACCGTCAACCTCGACATTGCCGCCGCGGTCGCGCGCATCGTCGAGGCCGATGCCCAGGCGCGGCAGGCCGGCGCGGCCCTGTTGCCGAGCGTTTCGGGCAGTGGAAACGAGACCTATTCGCGCACTTCGGGCTCGAGTGCGTCGGGCCTGACCAATGGCGGCCGCGAGGTCGTCAACTACTCCTCGTCCTTGAGCGCCAGCTATCAGCTCGATTTCTGGGGCCAGAACCGCGACGCGCTGCAAACGGCGGAGGAGACCGCCAAGGCCAACCGGTTCGACCGGGACACGGTCGCGCTGACGACGCTCGCAGCCGTCGCCAATGCCTATTTCCAGGTGCTGTCATCGCAGGACCGCTTGCGCACAGCAGCGCAATATCGCGAGTGCCCAGCGAATCCTCGATGCGATCCGCGAACGCCGCAAGGCGGGCACCGGCACCGATCTCGATGTCGCGCAGCAGGAAAGCGTGCTGGCCAACCAGAAGGCGCTGGTGCCGCCGCTGCGCCAGACGCTGGACCAGAACGCCAATGCGCTCGCGGTGCTGGTGTCGCGACCGCCGGAGAGCGTGCGCCTCGCGGGCGGCTCGCTCGACAGGATCGCGATCCCGCGCGTGACGCCCGGTCTGCCGTCGGAAATCCTGACGCAACGACCCGACATCCGCCGGCAGGAGGCGCAACTGGCCTCGGCTACCGCGAATATCGGCAATGCCCGCGCTCAGTTCTTCCCGACCATTCAGCTGACCGGCAATGGCGGCTATCAGAGCGCGGCGCTGGTCTCGCTGTTTCAGCCGCACGCGGCGTTCTTCCAGCTGGTTGGCAGCGTCACGCAGCCGATTTTCGACGGCGGCAAGATCCTCGGCAATTTCGAGTACGCCAAGGCGCGGCAGGACGAGTTGCTGCAGACCTACCGCAAGACCATCATCCAGGCCTTCACCGACGTCGACAATGCGCTGTTCTCGGTCAAGCAGACCACGATCAAGCTGCAATTGCAGCGCGATGTCGTCAACGCCTCGCGGCGCGCCTTCGACCTTGCCGAGCAGCAGCTGCGCGCCGGCACGGCCGATATCGTGACCGTGCTCAACACCCAACTGACACTATTCCAGGCCGAAGACACCCTGGCGCAGGCGCATCTCACACGCCTTCTTGCCGTCGTCAGCCTATATCAGGCGCTTGGCGGCGGCTGGGAACCGCGAATGGAGAAACCGGTCAATGCTCTTTAAGCCGGATACGAAGGACAACGCGAAACAGGGGACGGCGAAAAAGCCGCGGGGCCGCGGCTTCGTCATGACCCTGATCACACTCGCGATCCTTGGCGGGCTCGGCTATCTCGGCTGGACCGTGTGGCATCAGCAGCCACAGCAGCAGGCCCCTTTCGGTCGCGGCCAACAGCGGCCAGACCTGCCGGTGCCTGTGCTGGCGGCAACGCCCAGGGTTCAGGATGTCCCTGTCTATCTCGATGGCGTCGGCGCGATCCGCGCGCTCAACACGGTCACGGTGCGCTCGCAGGTCGACGGCAAGCTGATTGCGGTGAAGTTCACGGAAGGCCAGGACGTCAAGAAGGGCGACGTGCTCGGCGAGATCGATCCGGCGCTCTATCAGGCGACCTATGATCAGGCCGTCGCCAAGAAGGCCCAGGACGAAGCCCAGCTCGCCAACCAGCGCATTGATCTCACCCGCTACGAGCAGCTCGCGGCCTCCAATGCCGGCTCGAAGCAGCAGGCCGACACCCAGCGCGCGGCGGTCGCGCAGACCGAGGCGCTGGTGAAGGCCGACCAGGCTTCGATCGACAACGCGGCGGCGACGCTGAGCTACACCAAGATCGTGGCACCGCTGTCGGGCCGCGTCGGCTTGCGCCAGGTCGACCAGGGCAACATCGTCCACGCCTCCGACACCACCGGCCTCGTCGTCATCACCCAATTGCAGCCGATCGCGGTGTGGTTCAGCCTGCCGCAGCAGCAGATCATGCGCGTCAACGCGGCCGCAGCAAAGGGTGCGCTCGCGGTCGACGTGTTCGGCAATGACGGCGTCACCGTGATCGACACCGGCAAGCTCACCGGCATCGACAATCAGGTCGACCAGACCACTGGCACGCTCAAGCTCAAGGCGGAATTCCCCAACGCGAATTACCAGCTCTGGCCGGGTCAATTCGTCAATGTCCGCCTCAAGGTCGAGACCTTGCCGCAGGCGCTGGTGGTGCCGACCTCGGCGGTGCAGCGCGGACCGATCGGCACGTTCAGCTACGTCATCGGCGAGGACAACGTCGTGTCCGCCAAGCCCA
>Ga0207671_10004378_pt1 | contig 13535 bp, 11 predicted proteins | sample KBSC24metaG_FD_184352 | JGI IMG/M metagenome (GOLD analysis project Ga0207671, IMG submission 184352) | Corn rhizosphere microbial communities from Kellogg Biological Station, Michigan, USA - KBS C2-4 metaG (SPAdes) (version 2) | ecosystem: Host-associated > Plants > Roots > Rhizosphere > Soil... | reverse complement strand
GGGCGCAGACTGTCCGAGCCGAGGATCATCGTCTCCTCGCGGCCGCGCGCACGCAGCAGCCGATCGGTGAAGACATGGCCGCGCTCCGGATCGGCCCCCAGCTGCGCCTCGTCAAGCGCGACGAACGCGGTCTCGCGCTCCAGCGGCATGCTCTCAGCAGTGCAGCAGAACCAGCGCGCCTTGGGCGGCAGGATCTTTTCCTCACCGGTGATCAGCGCGACCTCGGTGGGCCCTTTCATGGCGACGACGCGGTCATACACCTCGCGCGCCAGCAACCGCAGCGGAAAGCCGATCATGCCGCTGGCATGGCCGCACATCCGCTCGACCGCGAGGTGGGTCTTGCCGGTATTGGTGGGCCCGAGCACTGCCGTGACGGGGGAACGCGCGAACTGGCTCATGTCGTTTTCCAAGATCGGCGCGCGCGCCGGATTAGGCAACTCCTTGGCTGCGCTTTTCCACGACTCTGTGACGGTTGCGACCGATTCGGCCATTTCGGCGCGCCCGTTGCACGGGTGGGCGCGTGCGGTGTCACCGGGTGGCAAACTTAATTTGACTTTAAGAGCATGATTTCAGAGTGATTCGATGGACGCGCCGCTTCTTGCCGCGCGCAATCGGGTCTTAGGGGCAGCACGGCTTGTTCTTTCGCGATGATCATGGCTCGGGCCTTGCCGGCGGCGGCGGTGGCCTGGCGCGCGCGATCCCGGCCGTCGTCCCCGCACGGATCGGCAAGCGGCTCGCGACGCTCGACCTGGTGCCCGATCTCGGTGCCGACATTGGTTCACGAACCTGGTTCCGCGGCGCCGCCACTTGCGCGGCGCTGTGCGCCGCCACCTGGATGCTGTCGCCGGGCTTCGACCGGCCGATTACGGGCATCGTCCCCGCCCCGCTGACCGGTGAGGCCGAACAGGCGCAGCAGGCGCAAGCCATCGCGCCGCTCGCCAAGGGTTCGCGCACCGGCGTCCATGTCGCGGCGACCGGCCTGGTCAAGCCGCTCACCGACACCCCCGAACGCCCGGTCATCGAGCATGAGGCGCGGCTGGGCACTGGCACGATGCTGCGCGGCGTGCTGCAGCGCTCGGGCGTGGGCGAGGCGGATGCGGGGATCGTCGCCAGCCTCGTCTCCGGGGCGATGCCGCTCGGCCAGATCCAGCGCAACACGGTGCTGGAGATGACGCTCGGCCGCCGCACCGATAAGTCGCAGCCACGCCCGCTCGAAAAGCTCGCCTTCCGCGCCGCGTTCGATCGCCGGATCGAGGTGGTCCGCACCGGCGCTGCGCTCGCCATCAAGTCCATCCCGATCGCGATCGACCACACGCCGCTGCGCGTGCAGGGACTGATCGGATCGAGCCTCTATCGCTCCGCCCGCGCCGCCGGCGCCCCGGCCAAGGCGGTGGAGACCTTCCTGCGCACGCTCGCCAGCCGCGTGTCGGTGTCGAAGCTGGGATCGGCCTGCAAGTTCGACCTGATTCTCGGGCAGGCGCGCGCCGCTACCGGCGAGGTCCAGTATGGCCAGCTGATGTATGCCGGCGTCACCGGCTGTTCGAACGGCGTCCAGCTCGCCCCCTGGGAGAGCGACGGCAAGACCGAATGGTTCGACGCCAGCGGCACCGGCAGCAAGACCGGCATGATGACGATGCCGGTCAACGGCCGCTTCTCCTCCGCCTTCGGGATGCGGATGCACCCGATTCTGGGCTTCACCCGGATGCACAAGGGCATCGACATCGCCGCCCCCTATGGCTCGCCGGTCTTCGCGGCGGTCGACGGGGTGGTGCGCGTGGCGGGCGGCGCCTCGGGCTATGGCAATCTGGTGCGGATCGACCATGGCGGAGGCTTCGCCACCGGCTATGCCCATCTGAGCAAGGTGATGGTCCGCCCCGGCCAGTCGGTGCGCAAGGGCCAGCAGATCGGCCGCAGCGGCAATTCCGGGCTGTCGACCGGCCCGCACCTCCATTTCGAGACGACGCGCAACGGCCAGGCGGTCAATCCGCGCGCGGTGTCGTTCACATCGGTGCGGCGCCTCGCAGGCGGTGCGCTGGGTGCGTTCCGCGCGAAGCTGCACGGCCTGATGGCAGTGCCGGTCGGCCACGGCGTCCAGAAGGAAGCGGCGGAGTAAGCCCTAGCGCCCCTGCGACCGCCAGCGGCGGATTGTCCGTTCCAGCATCGCCTCTTCGCCGCCGACCTCGCGCCACAGCTCGGAGAACAGCGGATCGTCCGAGGCCGGGCGCTTGGCGGGGTCGAGATCGTCGAACAGCAGCCGCACCGGCGTCGCCACGCCCTCGCCCACCGCGATGCACTCGCGGTTGCGCAGCGCCGGGATCGCGTCGAGGAAGCCCCGCGCGCCTTCCGGCATCGCCGCGCGGACAAAGGCCTGGTCGCGCTCGTTGTTGAGCCGCATCGACAGGATGGTGCCGCACTGGGAGAGCACGCCCTCGGCCAGGTCCGACGGGCGCTGGGTGATCAGGCCGAGCGAGACGCCGTACTTGCGCCCTTCCTTGGCGATGCGGCTGAGGATCCGCCCCACTGAGGAACCGTCGGCGTTGCGCTCGTTCGGCACGTAGCGGTGCGCCTCTTCGCAGACGAGCAGCACCGGCCGCTTGGCCTCGCCGCGCGACCAGATCGCGTAATCGAACACCATCCGGCTGAGTACCGCAACGACCACGCTCGTGATCTCGTTGGGCACGCCTGACACGTCGATGATCGAGATCGGCTTGCCGCCCCCGGGCAAGCGGAAGATCCGCGACAGGAACGCCGCCATCGTGTCCGCCACCAGCATGCCGGAGAACATGAAGGCATAGCGCGGGTCGGCCTTCACTTCGTCGATCTTGCTCTTGAGGCGAAGGTACGGCGCCGTGTCGGTCGCCTTGTCCATCTTGCCCATTTCGAGCGTCAGCGCATTGGTGAGGTCCGAAAGCAGATAGGGCACCGGCGCGTCGACGGTGAGCTTGCCGATCTCCTGCCCGATCCGGTTCTTCGAGCGCGCGGCGAGCAGGCATTTGGCGAGGATATCGGCATCGACCTGCCGGTCGCTGCCCTCGCTGGTGAGGAACACCTCGCAATGTTCCTCGAAGTTCATCAGCCAATAGGGCAGCTGCAGGTTCGACACGTCGAACAGCGCGCCATTGTGCTGGAAGGCGCTGCCATATTCGCCGTGCGGATCGATCATCACGACATGGCCTTGCGGCGCCAGCTCGCAGATGCGGTGCAGGATGAGGGCTGCGGACGTCGACTTGCCGGTGCCGGTCGAGCCGAGCAGCGCGAAATGCTTGCCGAGCATCGCATCGACGTACAGCGCGGCGCGGATGTCCTTGGTCGGATAGACGGTGCCGATCTCGATATGCGGGCGATCGTCGGCGGCGTAGATCTGGCGAAGATCGGCGGTGGTGACCGGGAACACTTCGGCGCCGGGGGTCGGATAGCGGGTGACGCCGCGGCGGAAGCGGTAGAGCTTGCCGGTGAGCTTCTCCTCGTCGCCCTCGCCGAGAAAGTCGATCGCCGCCGCGACGCGCGCGCCCGAGGGATCGAGCCGGGCGGTGCGGATGCTGGCGATCAGCCAGGCGTTGCCGACGCGGATCTTGACCTGCGCGCCGACCTGCCCGGCATTGGCGAGCGCGGCATCGTCGCTGCGGGCAAGCGCATCGAGCTCGGCGAGATCGAGCAGCACCTGGCTCGACGCGCCGGCGATCTCGAACACCGCGCCGATCGCGCGCACCGCACCGGGCGCGCGACCAGCGGAAAAGCCGCCGCCGCCCGTCGCTTCTCCCTCGAACCCACCGACGCGAAACTGGCCTTCCATCGTGCATCCCCCAAAAAGGCGAGGGCAGCATGCGCATGCCAGGGTAAATTTTGGGTGTGCGCGCTCAGAAGCGTCGCCAGAGCGCCCCCGCCCCCCAGCCGAACAGGAAAGAGACGCCCACCGCCACCAGACCATAGGCGACCGCGTTGCGATCTGCGCTGGTCGCGACGAAGCGCTCGAACCCCGATTTGCGGATCTCGATCGGTCGCACCGCCGCCGCCAGCACGCGGCCGTCGCGGATCAGGAAGGTCTCGGCGGTGAAGCGCCCCACCGGCACGCGCGCCGGGATGGTGAGCCGCGCGCGGTACAGCACGCCGCCGGTGATCTCCACCGCGCCCGGCGCCTCGTAGAACAGGCCGCTGCGCCGCTTGAGATCGACCAGGCCGCTGTCGAAGCGCTGCTGGATCTGCGGCGTGGCGCCCGAGGCGGGCGAGAGCTGCAGGCTATCCAGCCCCAGCTCGTAGATCGCCCGCGTCCGCTCGTCGACCAGCTGGCGGATCGGCCGCGACGAGGCCATCGCATAGAAACTCGGCGCCGAGCGGTAGCGCATCTGCGCGGCGTTCACCCAGATGCCCGCGACCTTCGACTTTTCGCGGACGACCACCGATTCGGTCGGCCCCTTGATCACCACGACGATGTCGGCGGGCCGCTCGCCCTCGCCCGGCGCGCGGCCGCCGGGATAGAGGATCGCGCCGAACAGCAGCAGCTCCGCACCGGTGAAGCTGTAGGCGATCTCGATGTCGCGCTGCGAGACGTCGGGCACCAGCTCGGGCTTGGCCTGCCCCATCAGCAGGGGTGCGAGCAGCGCCAGCGCCCCCGCCCGCTTCACGCCGCGGTCACCGAATAGATCTCGTCCGGCCGCCAGGCGAGGCCGAGCAGCATCCGCGCCGCGACCAGCAGCACGATCACCGCGAGCAGCAGCCGCAGATATTCGGGCTTGGCCTTGGCGGCAAAGCGCGCGCCGAGCTGCGCGCCGACCACCGAGCCGAGCAGCAGCAGGATCGCCAGCACGATGTCGACCGCCTTGGTGGTGGTCGCGTGGACCATCGTCGCCACCGCGGTGGTGAACAGCGTCTGGAACAGCGAGGTGCCGACCACGGTCTGCGTCCCCATGCCGAGGATGTAGAGCATCGCTGGCACCAGGATAAACCCGCCGCCCACGCCGAGCAGCATCGTCAGAACGCCCACGAACACGCCGAGCAGCAACGGCGCCAGCGGCGAGATGTAGAGGCCGGAGGCATAGAATCGCCAGCGGAACGGCAGCGAAGCGACCAGCGGATGGTGCCGCCGCTTGCGGGCCCTGGGCGGCCGCGCGCCGCGCGACACCCGGATCGCGCCGACCGATTCCTTACCCATCAGTCCGCCGATCGACCCGAGCAGCACGACGTAGAGCACGCCGATCACCACGTCGATCTGGCCGCTCGCCTGCAGCAATTTGAACAGCCAGCCGCCGAGCAGGCTGCCCAGGATGCCCCCGGTGACGAGCACCGCGCCCATCTGGACGTCCACACCCTTGCGGCGGAAATGGGCAAAGACGCCGGAGACGCTGGCGCCGGTCACCTGGCTCGCTGCCGAGGCGGCCGCGACGGTGGGCGGAATGCCGTAGAAGATCAGCAGCGGCGTGGTGAGGAACCCGCCGCCCACCCCGAACATGCCCGAGAGCAGCCCCACGCCCAGCCCCAGCGCCACGATCACGAGCGCGTTGACCGACAGATTGGCGATGGGAAGGTAGAGATCCATGCGGCCCTAGGCCTAGCCGGTTTGTGCGGGCTTGCGAAAGGGAGAAGGTGATGTTTGCCCTTCGTCCGGTTCAGAAATCGCTGCCCAAGGTGAGCGCGATGCCCGAGCCCGGCCGGGCATTGCCGGCGATCCGCTGCCGCCAGTCCAGCGCGATGCGCGCCTGCAGCGCGCCGATCGGCACGCTGGTGACCAGCGTGGGGCCGATATCGAGCCGCTGCACGCCGCGCTGCATGGCGCCCCAGCTGCCGATCCCGGCCGCCACTGCCGTCGCACGGCTACCTGCGATGGCGCGGGTTAGCCGAAGCGCGCCATCGGCATAGGGCTCCAGCCGGGCGCGGAGAATCGCGCCGGCCTGGCCATAGGCCTCGAGGCGGAAAGCCGCGCGCTGGCGATAGAGTCCCACAACGGCGCCGAGCCCCGGGCCGCCATGGATGCCATCCAGGCCGAACCGCTCCTCCACCGCGATCCGCACGGGCGTACCGGCCGGTCGCCACTCGAACCCGAGCGCCACTTCCGCACCCTGCCCGCGCAGCGGCCCGGCGATCCGCCCGACCGCCGCAAGCCTGCCGCGCGCGTCCAGCGCTCGCACCACCCGCACGCCATATTGGCTGCCACCGAGTTGCCCCGACGCGGGCGCCGCGCCGATGCCCTGGCCGGGCCGCAGGGCAAGCCATGCGCTGCCGCTCCAGCGCCGCGAAGAGGTGCGCACCGGCGGGTCCAGTCGCTGTCCGGGAAAGGCCTGCGTTACCACCGGTACCGACACCACGCCCGCGCCCTGGGTTTCGAAGCGTTGCGGCGAAGGCACGGTATCGAGTGCCTGGATCGGCAGGCGCTGCCGACGTTCCTCACGGGCAAGATCCGGCAAGGCGCGCCGCCTTGGCAATGGCACCAGCACCGCTCGGGCAGGCGGACGGGCCATCGGCTGCGGCGAAGCCCGGACGGCGGCGACCGCTTTGCCCGGCGCCACGCGGGCGGCAACAGGAAGCGTGCTCGTCACCGGCGGCCACAGCAGCATGCATCGCAGCCCGATCCAGCCCAGCCCCACCACCCCGACGAACCGCAGCGGGCGGCCGCGGCCCGCCCGGTTCATGCAACGGCCGATTGGGCGTCGAACGACATGCTGGGGAACTGGTGCGCCGTCTTGTCCCAGCGCACGGGACCGCCGGCGAGCAGGCCGACATAGATCCATAGCGCCCGCCGCGCCGCGAGCAGCCCGATATAGTTGCCCACCACCATCCGCGGCACGGCCCAGCACCCCTCGCGCCAGCCATGGAGATGCGTGACGAGCGCGGTACGCATCGCCAGCCGCCAGCAGAGCAGCAGCAGATTGAGCGCCACCAGCAGCCCGAGCAGCGGATCCTGGGCAGGCGGCGCGTCACCGATCAGCGCATGCAAGAACGCCGAAAGGCCCCAGCAGACCAGCGCGGCATAGGCGATGGCGAGCACCGGCATCGCCAGCGTCACCCGGCGATCGCGCATCCGCATCCAGTGATCGCCCAGGTCCCAGGGCCGTGCCCAGCCGGTGCGATCCCAGCCGGCCAGCGCGATGCCGGCCATCCAGCGCGCCTTTTGCCGCACCGCCGCCGATATGGTCGCGGGGAAATAAGCGCGGATCGCCACGGGGGGACCACCGGGGCGTTCGGGCACCCGCACGAAGGCGCAGCGCGTGCCCAGCGCGCGCAGGCTGAGGCCGAGCTCGTAATCTTCGGTGAGGCTCGTCGCGTCGAAGGGCAAGCCGCGCGCCTCCGCGATCCTGCGCAGCACGTCGCAGCGGATCGCGCATCCCACCCCGGCGAGCGGCAGGCTCGCCCCCAGCATCTGCCGCACCAGCAGCGTCGCGCCGTGCGACTGGGCGAATTCGTCGAGATAATGCCCGGAGACCAGCCGCGACCCCGGCTGGCAGAGCGGCGCGACGGGCAGCTGGACGGCGCCGTAGCGTTCGATCCATCCAGCGTACACGGCGAGCTCCTGCGGGTGCACCACGTCTTCCGCATCGTGCAGCACCACCGCCGTGAAGGCCTCCCCCTCCGCGGCCTCGTCCCGCTCCAGCGCCGCCCACAGCGTGTTCAGGCAATCCGCCTTGGTCGTCGGGCCCGGGCGGGCCCCGACCACCAGCCGCACGCGCGAATCGTCCGCGCCCAGCGACAGCACCGCCGCGATGGTTGCCGGGTCATTGGGGTAGGTGCCGACATAGATGCGGTACGGGCCGTCCCCCCATCGGCCGATCATCGACCGCAACATCGGCGCGATCACCGGGGACTCGTCCCAGGCGGGCACGAATATAGCGAAGCGATAGCCGGCCACTTCTGCGGGCATCTCGACAATAGACTTCCGGTTTCCGCTACGTCTTCCAACACATGCGCATAGAAAAAGCGCGTCGACGACGAAATCGTCGATCCCGCCGATCGCGAGAAAGATCGCGGCGAATAGGGTAAGCTCGCGCGTGGCAGCATCGAGGATACTCAGTGCCATTAGCATTCCCCCCCGGGCGATGCATCCGAATCGGACGCCGCGATGTTTGCGAGGAAATGCAGCTTTAGCAACCCGAACGTTTCAGGAACTGGTTAAAAGAGGCCGTAACCGCCTATTCCGGAGGCGATTCCGGGCAAAGGATTGCACCATTTCGGCGGCTTTTTTCTCGGGAACCCCGGCCCGTGCGCGACGTTCTGCTAGCGCAATAGATCCCTTGGATAACCCGCAACCTGAAACCGGCCGCATCGACAGGATCGATGCGGCCGCTTTTTTTGTTACCAGTAGAAGCCGGGGACCACGCGGATCACGGTGCCGCGCCGCGTATCGACGAGCAGCACGTCGTTATAGTGGCGCACCCATTGCTGGCCGAACCCCGGGCGCGGCAGGTGATAGCGCCAGGGATCGCCGATCACGTAGCGCGGGCCGTAATAGACGGTGCCGATCCGCGCGCCGGGCTGGAAGCGATAATAGCGGAACGGCGCCCGCCACTCGCCGCGGGCATAAAGGCCGCGGTTGCGGTCGCGCCAGCTGCGCCAGTCATTTTCGGCCCAGCGACGATCGCGGTCGCGCAGGTCCTCGCGATATTCGCGGTGCGCCTCGCGCAGGTCGCGACGTTCCTCGTGGACACGGCGCGGATCGCCGGACCATTGCGCACGGCGCAGGTCTTGCTGAGCATCGCGAATGTCGCGACGGTCGTCGCGCAGCTCGGCGCGCGACTGCGCGATCGCGCTCGCCGGAACCAGCAGCGCAGGCGCTGCGATCGCCGTCAGCAGGGCGATGGGAACGAGCTTCTTCATATGCTTCTCCATCCTGATCGAACCCGCCGGTCCGAAGGCCGGCTTGGGGACGATCTATGTAGAAGCATGGCTGAACGTTGCGAGAACGATCCGGTCAGCCGCCAGAAAGCAATTACGGGCCGGTATTGCCGCCGCCCGGGCCGCCGCCCGCACCCGGCGCGCCAACGGTGCCGATATTGCCAAACAGATCGGAGAAGAAGCTGCGGCGGCGACCCAGCGTCGGCGTGGTCTTGCCATAGGGATCGATCGAGGCGGCGAGCTCGACGCCGGTCTGGTCGATCGAGGTAACGTTGCCGGCCTGGTCGAAACGGATGCGCAGCGTCGTCTGGCTCTTCACCTTCGGATTGCGGAAGGCGAAGTTGCTGCTGTCGCGCGAGACGTAGAACCACTCGCCTTCGTTGAACTGGCTGGTGAAGCTGGGATGGCCCAGCGTCTGCATCACCGAATCGCGGGTATCGATGCCCGGCTGCACCGAGGCGACCAGGTCGTGATCGACGACATAGCCCTGATGCGTCCGCACCGGCGTACAGGCGGTGGTGCCGAGCACGACCAACAACGCGGCGGTGCCGAGCGTGCGAACGGGAAGCGACATCAGGATCTCCAGGCAAACACGAGCGGCCCCCGGATTGCATCGCGGGCCGAAGGCCTCAATATGCGGCAAAATGCGGCCAAACAAGGTCGCACCCAAGGAAGGCACGAACAACGGCGATGCGAATGCTCCAGCGGCTCTTCGGCAAGCCCGATCGCGGCACCGCCCCGCAGCTCTATGCGGGCGTCGTCGCGCGCGGCCGCGCGCCGCACTGGTACACCGATGGCGCGGTGCCCGACACGGTCGACGGCCGGTTCGACATGATCGCGGCGGTGCTGTGCATGGTGCTGTTGCGGCTGGAGGAAGAGCCCGCCGGAATCCCTGTGAGCACTGCCGTCGCCGAATGCTTCATCGACGACATGGACGGCCAGCTGCGCGAGATCGGCATCGGCGACATCATCGTCGGCAAGCATGTCGGGCGGATGATGGGCATGCTCGGCGGCCGGCTCGGCGCCTATCGCAGCGGGCTGGCGGAGGGCGATCTCGGCCCGTCGCTGGTCCGCAACCTTTATCGCGGCGAGGCCCCCGTGCCCGCCGCCCTCACCCATGTCGAGGCGCGGCTGCGCGCCTTTCGCGATGCGCTGGCGGCACTGCCGCTGGCGCGGGTAATCGCAGGAGAGCTTCCCGAATGACCGATGTAGAATTTCCCCGCCCCCACCGGCTCGACCAGATCGGCGCCGGCGAAAGCGACGTCCGGATCACCGCCGACGAAGCCGAGCGCGCCGCGCTCAGCAAGCGCTTCGGGCTCAAGGAAATCGAGGCGCTGGAGGCCGTCTACCATCTCCGCCGCGATGCGCAGGGTGTCGTCGCGCGCGGGCACTTGTCGGCGCGGCTCACCCAGCTCTGCGTCGTCACCGGCGATCCGCTGCCCGCCAAGGTAGAGCAGGATTTCGCGATCCGCTTCGTCCCCGAACCCACGACCACCGGCGAGGACGAGGTGGAGCTGACCGAGGACGAGTGCGACACCGTCTTCTATGCGGGCGGCACGATCGACCTGGGCGAGGCCGCGGCCGAGACGATGGCGCTCGAGCTCGATCCCTATCCGCGCAGCCCCCGCGCCGCCGAGGTGCTGCGCGAGGCCGGCGTGAAGAGCGAGGAGGAAGCCGGGCCGAGCAAGGCGCTGGCGGGCCTCAAGGATCTGCTCGCGAAGAAATAGTCGTCCCGATCCCCCGCGCCAGCAGCTGCGCCACCACGTCGGCGATCGCCTCGGGCGGCGTGCCCTCGTCCCACACGCTGTAGCGCAGGCCGAGGAACACGTTCATCCCCATGATCGCCCAGGCGTGGATCTCGCCGACATCGTCGCGCACCTCGCCGCGATCGGCGGCGGCGCGGAGGCGGGCGGCGATGCGATCGGCGGTGCTGGCATAATGGTGGCGGAAGCTGGCGGGATCGACGAACTCGGCCTCGTCGACGATCCGGTAGATTTCCTTGTGCTCCCGCGCGAAGCGGATGAAGGCGAGCAGCGCTGCCCGCTCGGCATCGATTTGGTCGCGCGCGCCGCGCAGCGCCGGGCCGACATGCTCGCGCACCTGGTCGCTCATGTCGCGGACGAGCGCGCGGAACACCGCGTCCTTCGAATCGAAATAGGTGTAGAAGCTGCCCAGCGCGACACCGGCCCGACGCGTGATCCCGCTGATCGAGCCTTCGTGGAAGCCCTTCTCGCCGAACTCCGCCGCGGCGGCGTCGAGGATCGCGCGCAGCGTGCGGCGGCCGCGCTCGGTGCGCGGCACCTTGGCGTCGCTCGCCGCTTCGCCGCCTTCCGGCACGGAAGTGGCTGGAATGCCACGCTCGCCCGCCATGCTACGCCTCCCCTTCACATCCCAAGTTGAAACCCGGTTCAGGTTTCAGTATAGCTTCGCGCAACGGCTTACAACCCGCGTTCAAAGATGGGTTGCACCAGGGGAGGATTACCATGTCACGGCACGATTCCGTTCGTATCGTCCTGCTCGCGAGCGCCGCTTTGCTCGCCGCCACGCCCGCCTTCGCCCAGGACAGCGAAGCCGGGGGCCAGACCGCCGAGGCCGCGCAGCAAGCGCAGGAGGGCGAGATCATCGTCACCGCCCGCCGCCGCGCGGAAAGCCTGATCGACGTGCCGATTGCGGTCACCGCGATCAGCGGCGCGCAGCTCAATGCCCAGGGCGCGCTCGACATTACGGACATCGCCCAGTCCGCGCCGAACGTCTCGCTCGAGGTGTCGCGCGGCACCAACAACACGTTGTCGGCCTTCATCCGTGGCGTCGGCCAGCAGGATCCGGTCGCGGGGTTCGAGGCGGGCGTGGGGCTCTATCTCGACGACGTGTATCTCAACCGCCCGCAGGCGGCGGTGCTCGACATCTACGACGTCGAGCGAATCGAGGTGCTGCGCGGGCCGCAGGGCACGCTCTATGGCCGCAACACGATTGGCGGTGCGGTGAAATACGTCACCAAGCGGATCGGCGCCGACCCTACGCTGCAGCTGCGCGGCAGCTATGGCTCGTACAACCAGGCCGATCTGGTGGTGAGCGCCAGCGCGCCGATCGGCGACACCGGGTTGAAGGTGAGTGCCGCGGGCGCGCGGCTGAGCCGCGGCGGCTTCGGCACCAACCTCACCACGGGGCAGGACAATTACAACAAGGACCTGTGGGCGGCGCGCGGCACGGTGGAATATGAACCGAGCAGCAGCGCCTTCTTCCGCGTCTCGGGCGATTATACCCATGACAAGAGCAACAGCCGCGGCGGCCACCGGCTGATTCCCGGCATCGTCAGCGGCACGCCGGTGCTGGCGGACGTGTTCGATTCGCAGGGCGGGCTCGTCACCCCGCGCCAGGACGTGAAGGCCTGGGGCGTCACCGGCCTTGCGGAGCTGCGCCCGGCCGACTGGCTGACCTTCCGCTCGATCACCGCCTATCGCAAGGACGACAGCGCGACACCGATCGACTTCGACGCGTTGCCGGCGGTGCAGGTCGACGTGCCCGCCTTCTACAACAACAAGCAGTTCAGCCAGGAAGCGCAGCTGCTGGTGGACACCGGCGGCCTCTCGGGTCTGCTCGGCGTCTATTATCTCGATGCCAAGGCGCGCACCGTGTTCGACGTGCGGCTGCCCGGCGGCGTCACCGCGCTGACCTTCGGCGACGTGAACACCGATACGGTCGCGGTGTTCGGCGACTTCACCTACGATCTCACGCCGATGTTCAGCATCTCGGCGGGCGGGCGCTACACCTGGGACCAGCGCCAGTCCCGCGTGCTGCGCCAGACCTATCTGGGTGGCGGCTCGCCCTATTTCGGCGGCACCGGCACGCTGGCCGCCACCACCTCCAACTTCCGCGGCAGCGCCGATTTCAAGAAGTTCACGCCGCGCGCCTCGATCAGCTTCAAGCCGAGCAAGGACCACACGCTCTACGCAAGCTGGTCGAAGGGCTTTAAGGGCGGCGGCTTCGATCCGCGCGGCCAGACCAGTGCCTGCCGTACCCCCAGCGGCGGCGCATGCACGCCGGCGCAGGTCTATGACTTCATGTCGTTCGATCCCGAAACCGTCACCAGCTACGAACTCGGCTACAAGGCGGCGCTGTTCGATCGCCGGCTGACCTTCGCGCTCGCCGCCTTCCATGCCGATTACACCGACGTGCAGGTGCCCGGTTCGATCGGCACGACGATCAACGGCCAGCAGACCTTCATCGGCATCACCACCAATGCCGGCAAGGCGCGGATGCGGGGTGTCGAATTCGAAGGCAATCTGATCGCCGCGCGCGACCTCGGCGCCCGGGGCGATCAGGTTACCCTCAACTGGTCGGTCGGCTATCTCGATGCGCGCTACAAGCGCTTCATCGACTCGCGCGGGATCGACGTCGCCAGCCGCCGCCGCATCCAGAACACCCCCGATTGGACCGCGAGCGGCACGATCGGCTATTCGGTGCCGGTCGGCAGCGACGGCCAGGTGGCGGCGAGCTTCACGGCATCCTATCGCAGCGCCTCGCAGCAGTTCGAGCTGCGAACCCCGATGCTCGACCAGCCGGGCTTCACCCTGTTCGACGCGAACCTGAACTGGGACATCAACAAGATGTTCTCGATCGGCGTCCATGGCCGCAACCTGTTCGACAAGCGCTACATCGTCTCGGGCTACAACTTCCTCGCGCAGAACCCGGACACGGGTGATTTCCTGCGCACG
>Ga0207671_10004376_pt1 | contig 13538 bp, 13 predicted proteins | sample KBSC24metaG_FD_184352 | JGI IMG/M metagenome (GOLD analysis project Ga0207671, IMG submission 184352) | Corn rhizosphere microbial communities from Kellogg Biological Station, Michigan, USA - KBS C2-4 metaG (SPAdes) (version 2) | ecosystem: Host-associated > Plants > Roots > Rhizosphere > Soil... | reverse complement strand
TGTCAAGAAATATTATATATCCGGATCTGGCTCGCCAAAAAGGCATACAAGGCCGAGTTATACTCACATTCGTCGTTGAAAAAAACGGTGATATTTCTGATATAAAAGTAACCAAATCGGTAATTCCGCTTATTGATAACGAAGCCATACGGGTACTTAAGCTATCACCCAAATGGATACCAGGCACACAGTTTGGTATACCCGTAAGAGTACAATACAGCGTCCCTATTAGCTTTGCCTTAGGTAATTAACTACCGCGGATCTGCACCTATGCCGAGTGATAGTTTCAGGCTCACATCCACATCACTGGCTTTACGTAATTTATAAACCATCCGGATACGCACACTGGGCTGCCTCACCAACTCGTCAAGAAAATGTGAATTATCAATATCCAGCACAATACTGTTACCCGCGGTAGCAGCAATATCCTTCCGTATAGCCACCATTACCTCATCACTTCCATCTGCTTTGGCCATATATACCCGTAATGAAGCAATATTACCAATATTATAGTTAGCGGGGTCTTTTGATTCCAGCTTGGCTGATGAGATGCGCACCTCGCTTATTTTGCCCGCATTATTGCCATCCTTGGTAAAGTCCTGGTCAAAGCTATTAGCGGTACTGATTGCCGTATGAGGCTCACCTATACTTGCCGATGCCGGGATTACCATATTGGCTGTATATGGGAACGTCCCTTTTACAACACGTTGCATCATGGCGCAGCTCCCCAAAAATAAAATTGAAGCAAGCAAAATAAATGTAATTTTCTTCATCATTTTAATTCAGCTGGTTGACCGGTAAGCTACGGATAAAAGTCCGGGGATTCTCTTATACGAGGCTCGACTTAAAGTTCGGTATAATTTACCTTAAAATCCTATAAAAACACAATATGTGCAGGTTTTGAACTGGTTTATCGCAACAATATTTAAAAATACATTTTTTGCATTTAAAAACACATTTTAGTGCATGAAAAGCAATACAAAATTGAACCAGAAGAGCTTTCTGAAATTTTATAAAAAAATACTCAAAAAAGTTTAACAAAACTCTATCTTTGCACCCCGACACTGAGGTCGGGATTTCTCGCCTTCAGTGCATAGGAAAAATCGTTTACTGGCCTTAAAACGCCTTTAACTTTTGACTTAGAACTTTTATTTAAAAAAAGCCCTATGCCCAAAGATAATTCCATCAAATCCGTTCTCATTATTGGCTCCGGCCCTATTATTATCGGCCAGGCCTGCGAATTTGATTACGCCGGCTCACAAGCTGCCCTTTCCCTGAAAGAAGAAGGTATTACCGTATCCATCATCAACAGTAACCCTGCCACTATCATGACAGATAAGGTTATTGCCGATCATGTATACCTGCTGCCACTTGAACCTGACAGCATTGAGAAAATATTACAGGAACAACAAATTGACGCCGTACTGCCTACTATGGGCGGCCAAACCGCGCTTAACCTTTGTATTAGTGTTGCAGAGCTCGGAATTTGGGAAAAATATGGTGTTAAAATTGTTGGTGTTGACCTGGCCGCGATAGAAAAAACCGAGAACCGCGAAGCTTTCCGCCAATTGATGGTTGATATTGGTGTAGGTGTTGCCACTTCAAAAATTGCCAACTCTTTCCTGGAAGGTAAAGAAGCTGCTCAGGAGATCGGCTTTCCGCTGGTTATCCGTCCAAGTTACACGCTTGGTGGTAAAGGCGCCGGTTTCGTACACAAAAAAGAAGATTTTGACGCAGCTTTAAGTCGCGGCCTGCAGGCATCACCATCACATGAGGTTTTGGTGGAGCAGGCTGTTATAGGCTGGAAAGAATACGAGCTGGAGCTTTTGCGTGATAACAACGATAACGTGATCATCATTTGCTCTATCGAAAACTTTGACCCGATGGGTATCCATACCGGCGACTCGATCACCGTGGCCCCGGCCATGACCCTGAGTGATCGTTGTTACCAGGATATGCGTAACCAGGCCATCCGCATGATGCGCGCTATCGGTAATTTTGCCGGCGGCTGTAACGTACAGTTTTCGGTTAACCCAGCCGATGAATCTATCATCGCTATTGAAATTAACCCACGCGTTTCACGCTCATCGGCACTGGCATCAAAAGCAACCGGTTACCCGATCGCTAAAATTGCTGCCAAACTGGCCATAGGTTATAACCTTGATGAAATTGAAAACCAGATCACCAAAACCACCTCAGCTTATTTTGAGCCAACGCTGGATTATGTGATCGTTAAAATACCTCGCTGGAACTTTGATAAATTTAAAGGTGCCAACCGCGAGCTGGGCCTGCAAATGAAATCAGTAGGCGAAGTAATGGGCATTGGCCGCAGCTTTATTGAAGCCTTGCAGAAAGCCTGCCAGAGCTTAGAGATCGGCCGTGCAGGTTTAGGTGCCGACGGTCGTCAGAGCCGCAACCTGGAAGAGATCATGCATAGCTTGGAGCATCCAAGCTGGGACAGGCTTTTCCATGTGTATGATGCCTTAAGCCTGGGTGTGCCTATTGAGTCGGTACGTAAAGTGACCAAAATTGATCGCTGGTTCCTGAACCAGATCATGGACGTGGTGAACCTGGAAAACGAATTGCGCCGTTACTCCTTAACCAACATCCCTGAGGAATTCCTGTATACCCTGAAACAAAAAGGCTTCTCAGATACCCAAATAGCTTATATATTAGGCAATGTGACCGAAGAGGATGTTTACCAACGCCGCAAAGCACTGGGCATTAACCGGGTTTATAAAATGGTTGATACCTGCGCTGCTGAGTTCCCGGCCAAAACACCTTACTACTACTCTACTTACGAGGGCGAGAACGAATCGGTATCGTCTGATAAAAAGAAAATAATTGTATTAGGATCGGGCCCCAACCGTATAGGCCAGGGCATCGAATTTGATTACAGCTGCGTACACGGCCTCCTTGCCGCCAAAGAATCGGGCTTTGAAGCGATCATGGTGAACTGCAACCCTGAAACTGTTTCGACCGACTTTAACATGGCCGATAAGCTTTATTTTGAGCCGGTATACTGGGAGCACGTACGCGAGATCATCGAACTGGAGAAACCTTATGGTGTAATTGTTCAGCTTGGCGGACAGACAGCCTTAAAAATGGCCGAGAAAATGCACGAGCATGGCATTAAGATCATCGGTACCTCATTTAATGATATGGACATTGCCGAAGATCGTGGCCGTTTCTCAGACCTGCTGAAAGAACTGGAGATCCCTTACCCTAAATACGGTGTTGCCGAAAGTGCTGAAGAAGCCCTTGAAGTAGCCCATCATGTTGGTTACCCGGTATTGGTTCGCCCTAGTTATGTATTAGGCGGCCAGGGTATGAGCATCGTGATCAACGATGAAGATCTGGAAAAAGCTGTAGTGAGCTTATTGAAGAACCTTCCGGGAAACCGCGTGCTGATCGACCACTTCCTTGATCGTGCAGCCGAAGCCGAAACTGACTCGATCAGTGATGGTGACGATGTGCACATTATAGGTATGATGGAGCACATTGAGCCTGCAGGTATCCACTCCGGCGATTCATTCTCGGTACTGCCACCGTTTGACCTGTCAGACCATGTGATCAGCCTGATGGAAGAGTATACCATAAAAATAGCCAAGGCCTTAAATGTACGCGGCTTACTGAACATCCAGTTCGCAGTTAAGAATGACCAGGTATATGTGATCGAGGCTAATCCCCGCGCTTCACGTACCGTACCATTCATTGCTAAGGCTTATGACGTACCTTACATCAATATAGCCGCCAAAGTAATGCTTGGGGTTAACAAGCTGAAAGACTTTACTATCGAACGCAAACTTTGGGGTTATGCCATCAAAGAACCTGTGTTCTCCTTCGATAAATTCCCTGAAGTGAACAAGGAGTTAGGCCCCGAGATGAAATCAACCGGCGAGGCGATCCGTTTTATCCCTAACCTGCAGGATCCTTATTTCAGGCATTTGTACAAAGAAAAATCAATGTACCTGAGCAAATAAAATAATTTAAAACATTAGATTGCACACGCAGTTTAATTACCGGATAACATTTACCTGCGGCCCTGGCTGCAGGTAAATTATTGTTGAACTAAGTTAGTATAGATTGAGAGTTACTTCGAATAATACACAGGCATTCAACCTGAATAATGTTGATCCTGAAGATATAGGTGATGTTCTTGTAAAAATTGAAAGATCCTTTAATATCCGTTTAGACGACACATCCTGTAAAGATGTAAAAACCTTCGGTAAGCTTTGTGATATTGTTGTGGAGAAGGTAAAACAAACCAATAACGATAGCTGTACCACCCAACAGGCATTTTATAAAATACGCAATGCCATTAACTCCACCATTTCACCACCTAAGGAGTTAATAAAACCCCAAACCAAACTGGCTGACATTTTCCCGAGAGATACCCGTTTGCAGGTGATCGCTGAGATTGAACGCGAAATGGGTTTCAAGATCAATCTTTTACAACCCAAGCAGGGCATTGTAGGCACATTTATATTTGTGCTTGCAGCATCCGCAGTTGGTTTCTTTTATCAGCCTGTAATGGCTTTTATTGGTGCACTGATTGCTATAACCGGCTTAATGCTTGCAGGGAAATTTGGCAAGGAGCTTAAAGTAAAAACGCTGGGCGATCTGGCCGAGAAAGTGGCGCGCGAACATTATATCAAATGCCGTCGTGATGCCTCAACGGTTAACCGTAATGAAGTAGCCCAAAAGGTAAAAGAGCTCTTCACCTCCGACCTATACCTGGAACCATCAGTATTAACCCGCGACGCTAAGTTTTAAACAGCATTAAAAATAAATCTCCAAAATAAAAGGGGATCCATGATGTATGGATCCCCTTTTATTTTAAGATGCTGTCCTGTCCCCTCAGGGTTCTTTGCAAGAGCCCTGAGGGATATAATCTCTGAGCAGGCACCCAATTTTATTAAAAATTGGGTTTGCATGGTTTACACTTTCCATGGTTTACACTTATTTAATTAATTGATTATCAATTAATTATTTTTATTTTTCCATAAAAAAACGGTTTACAGTGTAAACCATGATTTTGGCTAAAGTCCCAATGTCATTTCAACGAACAGCAACGGGCATAGTGGAGGAGTGAAGAGAAATCTTACGCGCAATCGAAGAAGATCTCTCCTCATACCTCGTTCGAATGACAGCTTTAGTTAGTTCGCCCATCAGGGGGCTTATTTATCTACCTGTAATCCCTTTACTTCAAAAGTTACTTTCCTTTTAGCATTCGTTTTCACCTGGTGTTGCTTTTTGCCGGTAACAGTATCACCTGCCAGATGCTGAAGATCGTCGGCGATAAACTCCTTTTGAGCCACGCCTTCAATGATCACCGTACGTCCGGCTATATCTGCAGGAATAGTGATATTATAATTTTTAAAATGCGCGGCTATCACTTTGCCTCCGCCTGCATCTAATTCAAACCAACCTCCCTTTTTGTGGATCACCCTGGTCACCCGGCCTTCAATAGTTGTACTGACCCGGGTCTTCTTTCCCATAAAACCTTCCAGTTTTGCTGCACTCATCATGGCCTGAGTATTTGGTTTTTCGCCATAAACCATACCATGAGGCAAAGGGGAGTGTCGCTGTGCAAAAGCGGCAGTTGAAAGTAAAAAAGCGATTAGAAATATGAGGGATCTCATGGTTATTGTTTACTGAATTGTAACAATTATATAGGCAAAATGTTATCAGACCCGGCAATATTGCCCTTCTTCATGCTACGCCAGGCACAAAATACCTATTTAAACACTGCAAAGGCCGTTTTTAGACTGCAAAAAAGGATCCCGGTTGCCATTTGTTAAGATATGTTAAAACCCATGTAGCTAAATAATATGCAGCAGCGTACAGAGTTAATAAAGTGCTTAATAAACATACTTATTACTTAATCTATTAACACACATGGACAAAACCTCAACTAAATCATTTTTTTTTGCTACATATCTGTTAGCTATTTTTTTAACAGTTACCGGATGTAATAAAAGCACAAGTGCAACCGGCACCCCACCAACTCTGGTAACAATGGATGTAACCACTACCGCTACCGGAACAGGTGCATATAGCGGTGGATTAATTACAACTACCCTAACTGAAACTCTGACAAGCATTGGCGTATGCTGGAGTGCAAGTAATCAAAACCCAACTACTGCTGACTCTAAAACCGCAGACACAATTACCGTAATGAGCTATGCCAGTAAGATAACCGGTTTAACTCCCAAAACAACGTATTATTTAAGGGCATATGCCGTTAGTGCATCCGGAACCTCATATGGCAATACCATACAGTTTACTACCAGCGCAGATCTGTCAGCCCTGGGAGGTACGGTAAGTACAGTGGCTGGTAGCGCCGCCACCGGATTTACTGACGGTACCGGCTCTGGTGCAGTGTTTGACAGTCCGCAGGGATTAACCATTGACGCTGCCGGTAATATTTACGTGGCTGATTCTTTTAATAGCGCCATTCGGAAAGTTACTACAGCAGGGCTGGTAACAACCTTATCCGGTACCGGAAGCATCGGTTACATTGACGGTCCAATTGCCAGTGCTAAGTTTTATGCGCCGCAAAGCCTGGTGGCGGATGCTGCCGGGAATATTTACGTGGCCGACTTTGGTAACAATATGATCCGTAAGATATCGGCAGATGGCATAGTAAGTACACTTGCCGGAAGCGGTGATGCCGGCTATGTGGATGGTACAGGAAACAAAGCTACTTTCAACAGCCCGCGTGGTTTGGCATTAGATGGCCAGGGTAATTTATACGTAGCCGACCAGGGCAATAATCTTATCCGTAAAGTTACGGCAGCAGGCGTGGTAACTACCATTGCAGGTAAAACAACAGCAGGTTATGCTGACAATGCTACAGCAACAACCGCACAGTTCAACCAGCCAAATGGTATTGCACTGGATGCCCAGGGCAACATTTATGTAGCGGATCTGCAAAATTATGCTATCCGTAAGATCACAGCAGCCGGGGTAGTAACCACTGTGGTTGGCGGTCTTAAATTATCTGCATTGATCAGTAATCCTGGGGCTCTTACTTTTGATGCTAAAGGAAATTTATTCATAAGCGATCAAAATGGGCGTGTATTGGAGTTAACAACCAATAAGGTTTTGCTTTCATTAGCCGGAAAAACGGCAACAGCGGGTTTTGCCGATGGGCAAGGTACGAGCGCTCTATTTAATGCTCCACAGGGGCTTGTGGCCGATGCCAGTGGCAATATCTGGATATCTGACAGCAACAATAACCGTATACGTAAGCTGGTTCCACCGTCTGGGATATAAGACTTTGGGACAAAGGGACTATTGGACTGTAGGACTTTTGGACGAAGGGACTGAAGGACTAAGATGGAAAGATAAAGGATCCATTATCCTTACATACTAATAAAGGACGAAAGAACAAGGATGATATAAAATCCATTGTCCTTTCGTCCTTTATCTTTCATCCAAAAATCCAATAGTCCCCTCGTCCCCAAGTCCAAAAATCCCTGAATCATCCAAAAAGCTGGCCGAATACTTCTTCAATACTACTCACAATCTTTATTTCAATATCGTAACGCGACAGATCCATCCGTTTTTTATCCTGCCCACCTGATGGAAGGTTATATTTGGATATAAAAATCTGGTTAAAACCTAGTTTTTGCGCTTCGGCAATACGTTGCTCTACCCGGTTTACTGCTCTTATCTCGCCTGATAACCCGAGCTCACCGGCAAAGCAAGTTTTAAAGGGTATAGGCATATCCTCATGTGACGATATAATGGCCGCTGCTAAACCCAGGTCAATAGCCGGATCCTCTACTCTGATGCCCCCGGTGATATTTAAAAACACATCTTTGGCGCCTAGTCTAAAACCACAGCGCTTTTCCAATACAGCCAATAGCATGCTCATCCGTTTGGTATCAAAACCTGTAGCCGTACGTTGTGGTGTACCGTAGGCTGATGTACTTACCAATGCCTGTGTTTCTATCAACATAGGGCGCATACCCTCCAATGTGGCTGATATAGTGATGCCGCTTAAAGGCTCATCACGCTGTGATAATAGTATTTCTGAGGGGTTGGATACTTCCCTTAAACCTTCGCCCAGCATTTCATAAATACCCAACTCGGATGCGGAGCCAAAACGATTTTTTACTGTGCGTAATATGCGGTAAACATGATGCCTGTCGCCTTCAAACTGCAAAACGGTATCAACCATATGTTCCAGTATTTTTGGTCCTGCAATCATACCGTCTTTCGTAATATGCCCTATCAGGAATACAGGAGTTGATGTCTCCTTGGCAAAACGCAACATCTCAGCGGTGCACTCACGTACCTGTGATACACTACCAGGAGTGGATTCAATATGCGAGGAATGAAGGGTTTGTATAGAGTCGATCACTACCAGATCAGGCTCCAGGGCCTCTATCTGTTTAAAAATGTTTTGGGTGGATGTTTCCGTTAGAATAAAACATCCCTTATTAATTTCGGATTCAGACCCTATATTAAATTTTTCACTGCCAACCGAAGACTGCTGACTGAGAACTTCTGGGGCTAACCGCTCCGCCCGCATTTTGATCTGTCGCTCACTTTCCTCACCAGATACATAAAGCACTTTCAGATTTGGCATATTGAGCGCCAGTTGCAACATCAGGGTTGATTTGCCAATGCCCGGTTCGCCACCAATAAGTACCAGCGAGCCTGCTACTATACCTCCTCCTAAAACCCGGTTAAATTCCTTATCGGGAGTTTGCATGCGGTGTTCTTCGCTAAAAGTAATATCTGCTACCTGTACCGGCTTATTGGCGCGTTGTTGGGTGTTCGAGGTAACTTTCCAGGTAGGTACAGATGCTGTGTTACCCTTGTCAATGATCTCCTCAACAAAAGTATTCCATTGCTGACATGAAGGGCATTTGCCCAGCCACTTAGCCGATTCAAAGCCACAGCTTTGACAAAAGTATGCGATCTTGGTTTTAGCCATATCTTAAATCTGCATATTACAGAACTACAAATATGCAGATTTTATATGCTAATTCAGGATATTTTTACTAATTAAATTAGCATTTATTACACTGCACATTATTCCTTAAATATAACTTTTGCAAAAAATAATTAATTGCCGAAAAAGTAAATTAATCAGGAAACATAAAACTATCTTTAGTCGTATCACGCCTGTGTTTAACACTTAACAAAAGTAGACGAAGTTTAAAACATAATCGGTGATTGTACCTTTAACTATTGTAATTGACCTTTATGAATAAATTTTTATCCGTTATTATTGGGTTCGTGCTATTTAATTTTTCCGCAAAGGCGCAGGATACAGGAAATAGTATTGAGATAAGCGGCACCTCAGGTATTAAAATTTTTTCGCCAGAGAAAAACTATCTGACCGGTCCTTTATTTGGCGGAGAACTGGCCTATCACCTTGATATGGCAAATAATAAAAGTGATTACATCCGGATATTAAATATCAAGAGTATTGACGCGGTATTTTCTTATCGCAACATGAGCCGTGTAATATTAAACCATGATCAGGCAACCAAGGGCATTATCGGCGATACCTATGCTGTACTGGGCCGGTTAGAGATCGGTTTACTAAAAATAAATCGTACTGAATTATTATTTACTCCAGCTTTTGGTTTTTTGTATGCTACTGAAACCCATTTAACCAACAGTCAAAACGTTATTATAGGAAGTCATATCAATTTAGCTACTCAGGCTGGCCTCAAGATATTTACCCCCATAACCCATACAACTGGTATACAGGCCGGGGTTGAGGTTTTTCATTACTCTAACGGCGCCACCAAACTGCCTAATAATGGTATAAATGCGTTTGCCTACACACTGGGCCTTATACAAAAAATTAACCAAAGTGGCCCGGTAAACAATAATGAACAACAGCCTGAGAATAAGCACTCTTTTGAGCTTGGTGTTAATGTTGGCAGCCGGGGGTCTATAAGTAACGATAAGGGACTTTACAAAGCAGGATTTTATATGGGCTATAATTACAAATTTAGTCCGGTATTGAGCATTAAATTAGGCACTGATGCGGTTTACTATAACACTGTTTATAATAAAACCAATACAGTACAAAGCTTCCTGAATACCTTTCAGTCTTACGGAACCTCGTATGACCGCTGGAGGGTTGGCGTTGCCGTGGGACCTGATCTATGGCTGGGTAAACTGGCCTTAATGACCGGCTATGGTTATTACTTACATTACAACAGCTACTATCCAACAAAAACATACTGGACCGCAGGTTTTAAATACTTTATAACTCCTTACCTGGCACTGCAGGCTAAAGGATATGTACACAACACCGAAGCCGATTATGTTGGTTATGGTTTACTATTCAGGATCCATTAATACTATGTGGGAAGGTTCTATAAATCCCCGATAAACAAAATATGCAGCTATTATTTAAAATAGCTGCATACTTGAAATCTGCATAGCTGCAAATCAATCTCTTTACAGTTTTATTTCTTCGTCTTTTGACGAGAAGAAACGAAACTCTGTGATCTGGTAAGCAGGGTTGCTTTTAACCTTGATCCACTGGCCGTATTTAACAAACCACTTCATTTGGCGGTTGTAAATGCCTTTTTTAATGTAGGCTTCAATATATGGATGTACACATAGGGTAATACCCTTTTCGTTTTGCTCATCCAATATATAATTGAAGTTATTTTCAATATCATCCATCAGCAAAATGGTTGGCCTAATGGTACCTGTACCATTACAGGTTGGGCACACTTCGCTGGTAACAATATTCATTTCGGGCCTTACACGCTGGCGGGTAATTTGCACCAAACCAAATTTACTCGGTGGTAAAATGGTATGCTTGGCCCTGTCGTACTGCATTTCGGTACGTAAATAATCAAACAGCTCCTTGCGGTTCTGCGGCTTGTGCATATCAATAAAATCGATCACCACAATACCGCCCATATCACGCAAACGTAACTGGCGGGCAATTTCTTTAGCCGCTTCCTTATTTACCTGGTAGGCGTTCTCTTCCTGGTTCTCTTTACTGGCTGTACGGTTACCGCTGTTAACGTCAATAACGTGCAATGCCTCTGTATGTTCAATTACCAGGTAAGCGCCACCGGCAAGGTTAACTGTTTTACCAAAAGCGCCTTTGATCTGTTTATCAACACCAAAATGTTCAAATATAGGTTCCTTATGCTTGTGCATACGGACTATACTTTCCATATCCGGCGATATTTCATGGATGTATGACCGAATTTCTTCGAACATACCATTATCATTCACATAAATGTGCTGAAAATCGGGGTTCAATATATCCCTGAGGATAGTTGATGTACGCCCAATTTCGCCTAAAACCTTTTTTGATGGTTCAACAGACGGGAGCTTGGTTATAAATGATTCCCATTTAGATATCAGATCAAGCAGGTCTTTTTGTAATTCATCAACCCCTTTGCCTTCAGATACTGTACGGATAATAACGCCAAAATGTTTTGGCTTAATGCTTTCAACAACCTTCCGTAAACGATTTCGCTCTGTATTGCTCTTTATTTTTTTGGAAATAGAGATAGCCTCCTAAAATGGTACCAATACCACATAACGGCCGGCTATTGAAAGATCAGAACTTAAACGTGGTCCTTTGGTTGATATAGGTTCCTTAGCTATTTGTACCGGTATAAGTTGGTTTTTTGATAATATCTCTGAGATCTTTCCTCCCTTATTGATATCACTTTCCAGCTTAAAGCTGTCCAAAAGCTTCGATTGGTATCCCCCGCTACGTACTTGTTTGGTCAGTTTAAGCAGGCTTTGTACCTGCGGACCAAGATCAAGATAATGCAAAAAGGCATCCTTCTCGTAGCCAACGTCTACAAAGGCTGCATTTAAACTGGGCATGATCTTTTTGATGCGCCCCAGGTAAATATCACCAACAGTATAATTGTTGCTGACCTGCTCTTTATGAAGTTCTACGAGTTGTTTGTCCTGTAATAATGCAATGGTAGCCCCATTTGGGGATGAATCGATAATTAATTCTTTTATCAACTGCTACTCCATTTCTTAAAACGGTAAAAACCGCATGTTAATAAGTGGGTAAAAAACACTACTAAAGTTACCTGCTTCATAAAAAAGCAGGTAAGCTGCTTTAAAAAAAGCAGCTTATTTCTTTTTATGTCTGTTTTTTCTTAAACGCTTTTTGCGTTTGTGGGTAGCCATTTTGTGTCTTTTACGTTTTTTACCGCTCGGCATAATAATAATTTTTAATGTGTGATTAATTCTTTAATTCCTTGATGTATTCATCAATCCGTTGCCCGAATACAGGATCGGGCATCATTTCTTTACATTTTTGGTAAGCATCAATAGCTTCCTTTTTCATGCCCAGTTGTTTGTAGCTTTCGGCCAGATAAAAAGTTGGCTCTAACTCCTGTTTCTGGGCAATTAATGTTTTAAACCTGCCTACCGCTTTTTCGTACTGGCCCGATTTCATGGCAAACATTCCTAAATTCAGGTTTGCGTTCCAGTTGTTCGGATCCTTTTTTACTACTTCAAGCAATAAGGCTATACCTTGCATAGGGCTGGCGCCGCCATTTACATAAGCAACACCTAATCCTGTTTTACCCTCAAGGCTTTCCGGTTTTAATTTAAGGGCACTTTGAAAAGCTTCAACCGCATTGGTTACAAATGCAGGTTGTGTTAAAGTGTCCTGTGTAAGTTTGTAAGCATCGTTAAAACGATTCCCTGCATTTAACCAATCTTCCAGCTTGTTTTCCTTACGGGCCAAGGCCTGGTAATAAAATGCTGCCGGAGCCGGCTGGTTAACATCATCCCACTGACTGGCCAATTGCTGCTGCAATTTTTGCTCGTCGGCGCCTGATGCGTTTTTTAATTGCCCTTCAAGATCACTTATCTTTGCTGTTAATGCCGCCCCAATCGCGGTTTTAGCAGTCGTAGATACCATATCAACCGTTACAGCAGTGGCCGCTTTGCGGCTTCCTGTCATCACGTTTGTTTTATCTGGTTTAGTCTCTTTGGCTTTTATTAAACCTTTAACAGGTAAATAGTACAAATAGCCCATAATCACAACTACGGCTGCACTAATGGCTATTTGTTTCTTATTCATGCTTATAAATTATTTGCTGTTTTTGTTACCTGTTTTAACTTTTTCAACAAAAGTTTTAGCTGGTTTAAAGCTAGGTACAAAATGCTCTGGAATAATGATGGCAGTATTTTTTGAAATATTGCGGGCTGTCTTTTTCGCTCTTTTCTTTACAACAAAACTTCCGAAGCCTCTTACATAAACGTTCTCGCCGCCAACCATTGAGCTTTTCACTACTTTAAAAAATGCCTCAACTGTTTCTTGCACGTCTACTTTCTCTATACCTGTCTTAGATGAGATTTCAGTTATAATTTCTGCCTTAGTCATATCTGATTTACTTTTATTTAATATATAAATACTTAACTGTTTTGGGGTTGCAAAAGTATCGCTTTATATTTTAAGAGCGAAATATTTAACAGTTTTTTTTTCGTAAGTAAGTAAAACGTACAATTCTGTTACAAATTGTAAGCTAAATCGTTAAAAATGAAAGGTAAAG
>Ga0207671_10004374_pt1 | contig 13544 bp, 9 predicted proteins | sample KBSC24metaG_FD_184352 | JGI IMG/M metagenome (GOLD analysis project Ga0207671, IMG submission 184352) | Corn rhizosphere microbial communities from Kellogg Biological Station, Michigan, USA - KBS C2-4 metaG (SPAdes) (version 2) | ecosystem: Host-associated > Plants > Roots > Rhizosphere > Soil... | reverse complement strand
GATAATAAGGAACATCTTTTTTCTTGAGCATGCCGACCCTCCTCGAGCTCGACTCGGCCCGATGAAAAACAGTCTGCGACTCATCGTTCTGGCCCGTCAATATACCCAACTGGCGAAAGGCTCTCGGTGTTGGGCGCCGCTGCTCGGCCGGCCCTTCATCATCATCTCGAATTCTCGGCGCAGGCTGACGTGCGCATATCGATGCTGGACGGCTGCATCGTAGACATCGCCAGAAGCTAGCGAGCCGGGGCTCCGGCTGCGCAGAAACAGCTATAAACTCACGAGACGTAAGTAGAGATCTTCATATTCACGACTGATCCGTGCCCAGGACAATTGTTCGGCACGGCTGCGGGCCGCGGCGCCCATCGCTGAACGCAGGCCCTCCTCAGATTTCAGGCGCTCGATGGCAGCTACCAGCGCATCGACGTCGCCCGCCGCAGGGAGCATCGCGCAGCGATCTGACACATAGGCACGGACGGAAGGTAGGTCCGTCGCAATTATAGGCAGGCCGCACGCGATGCCTTCCAGCAGGGTGTTGTTGGCGGTGGATTCCGTGAGCGGCAGAAAAAGGGCGTCCGAGCCCTGGTAGATCAGCCGCAGTTGTTCGTCGCTCACATTCTGGTGAAAGCGCACATTGGGCAGATGCTCCAGCCCCGTCTCGCGATTGGTGACGATCTGGAATTCGATGTCGGGACGATCGCGCAGCCGCTCGGCTACCCGCAGGATGGTGGGCCAGTCGCGCAGCCAGTGGCCGCTGGTGACGCAGCGGAATATGCCGTCGGATGATCGTTGCCCGAGGGGCACGAAGAAGTCGGTATCGATCCCGTGCAGGATGGTGGCGATCCGCTCCGCGGGCATGAATGCTTCGAAAAAAGCGCGCTGCGCAGGCGAGACGACAACGACCCGATCAAAGCGGGCTGCCACTGCCTGCGGAACCAAGTCAGGCAACAGATCGGCCGGCTGGTGGTAGCTCGCGACCAGCTTGACCCGCCGCCTTTCCCCCAGCCATTGCGGAAGATATTGGCCGCTATGTTCGCCATCCAGAAAATGGATGATATCGGCCCGCCCTGAAAGGCAGGCGCCGAACGCACGCAGCTCAGCGGCGAGATCGCTGAGCTTATACCACGCCATGCCGCCCCGCTGCACCCGCTCACGAAGCCGACGGCGCAACGACGGGATGGGGAGCGGCAAGTCATCGTCGCCGTCCGAAGCGGTGTGAACCTTGTACCGGAAGCGCGCCGGATCAAGCCGCGATGCGAATTGGCCGATACCGGAATAGCGCCCCCAATGCGGGTAGCGTGTACTCTCCAGCCTCAAACGGATCGGGCGCCTCATGCGCGGGCTGCGCCGAGCAGGCCCACGATATGGCCGACGGCGATCAGCGTGAAGCAGCGGCGCTCGAAACGCTGCGGATCGTCGCTATCGACGATCAGGTTCCAGAGATCGCGCGGCTTTGTCAGCAAGCGACCGGTACGGGCGAGCGCGCTGCGCAGCCGCCCAAAAGCCGACGGCCGCTCGACGATCAATTCCATCACCGCGTCGGAGATGCCCTGCCAATAATAGCGTTTTGTGAACCAGCTTTTTTCAAGCCGCGCGTGCGACACCAGATGCCGCACCGCCATTCTCGGATGATAATAACAGGGATGGCCATGCTCGATGATCTGCTTTTGCAGGAAGACGTCCCCGCCGGAGAGCATATTGGTGCCGATCCGGTCCAGCCGGGGATCGAAGCCGCCCACCTCTTCCAGCAATGCGCGGGGCATCGCCATATTTGCGCCGACCAGCCATTCGACCCGAACGTCGGGGATGAGCTTGGGGCCGCCCGGCCAGTCCACGATGGTCAGGCTGCAGGCAATGCTGTCCGGCAACCAGCCGGGGCGCGGCCCTTCCCAGATCGGATCGACCTTGCCGCCGACCACGCCCGGCGTCGGCTCCACCGCAAACGCTTCACCGATGGCCGCGAGCCAGCCCGGCTCGGCGATGGCGTCGTCATCCAGATAGGCGACGTAGCGGCCGCGTGCTGCTTTCCAGCCGGCATTGCGGGCATGGCAGAGGCCGAGCTGGCCCTCATAAAGATAGCGCACATTGGCGGCGGTGAAGGATTTGCAGACCTGCGCGGTGTCGTCCGTCGAGCGATTGTCGACGACGATCAACTCATATTCGGAGGCGGGAACATCCTGGGCCAGGGCGCTGGCCATCGCCTTACCGAGATAGGCAGCGCGATTGTGGGTGCAGATCACGATTGAGATGAGCGGATCGTTATCGGTCGAGTTCATGAACGCCATCCCAGCAAGGCATCGCGGGCGCGGAAGATCGGCCGCTTGATGATGTTCTTCGCGCGCCAGAGCGCCCAATGTGTGGTCTTGATCGGCTGACGCGCGGCGCGGATCGCGATGTCGATCTGCTCGCGGAGCGGCCGCCGCAGGACCGAAGCGGCCGAGCCGACGCTCTCGCGGCTCATTGTCCTGCTTCCCGCGCCGTCACTTGTCCGGCATTCGAGCAAGCCGACCAGCGCCTGTACGTCGCCGGCCAACAATTCGGGAAAAGCCGCGAGCAGCCGCCTGCGCGCCAACGTCTGCGCCGGCGACACCTCGCTGCTGCCAGCTTGGCTAGGGCGATGGCCCAGCAAGGCGGGTATCGGCGCAGCCGCCCAGCCCGCGGCCATCACTGCGGTCGCAAGCTCCCATTCGTGCAGCGGGCCATCAGGAATGCCTCGGGCATCCGCGATCGCCTGCGTGCGATAGCAGACGATCCCGTCCGCTTCATTTTCAAGCCACTGATAGGGGAAGGCGGGCGGCGTTGAACGCAGCTGCGCCCCGCTCCAGCAAACGAACAATCCGGCCTCGTGCGCATGCCCGGCGAGCGTGATGATGTTCTGGATTGCCCAAGGTTGTAATTCGGTACCAGCTTCCAGGAACAACCACAGGCTGGCGTCACTGACCTCTTCGAGCACGAGCCGCCTGGCCTCCGCCGCCGACGCGCCGGGATAAGCGACATGGCGCTGGCCGGCGGGTGGAACGGCGTCGCCGACCGTGACAATCGCAGCCGGCGGCACGGTCTGCCCGCGCAGGCTGGCGAGCGTAGCCGCCGGGTCTGCTCCGCGCAGGGCTATGACCGCGACGGCGATCCGCTCCGGTTGAAGCTTCACCGTCCGCATGGCCGTTGGACGTTCTTGCCGCTCCGGCCACGGCAGGCATGCAGGCAGGCGCAGCGACCGGCTGGCGCCCTTTTCGCTGATCGTGCGGCGCACCGCGATATGCGCTTCGGCGATCCCCACATTGTCGCAAAAGCGATGGATCGAAGCGGCTGCTGCCTCGCCCATTTTGGTGAGCTGATCGGGGGACTCGCTCAATGCCCGCTCCAGCGCGGCCGCAAGACGATCGGGGAGCGGCGCGCTCCCTGCCTCAGCGAGCCAGCCCGAACGTCCATCCTCGATCATTTCTGCCATGCCGCCGTTACGCGTGGCGAGGACGGGCAGCCCGGTGCACATCGCCTCGACGCAAGTATTGGGGAAATTCTCCCAGCGGGACGGCACCACCGCGATCCGCGCGCGCGACAGCATCTGAAGTAGCTGAGCGCGCGGCTTGGCAGGGTGAAAGACGAAGCGGTTGCGCAGCGCATCGGGAATGCGCGCTTCGACATAGCTGCGCACCGTCTGCTGCTCGGTATAAGGCAGGTCGGAGCCGATGAATTCGAAGTGCGGGCGCGGATCTTTCAAGGCGACCCTGACGGCGGCATCGACCCATTCGATCACGCCCTTGCGCGGCTCGAGCCTGCCGAAATAGCAGATCGAGCCGGTCTCCCAAACCTGTGGATCGCGCGCCTGAACCTGGGTATCGCCAAGCGGCAGCGGAATGACGGCGATGCTGCCCTGCGCCAGCCCGTAATGGCGTTCGCAATGCGTGGCGAGATATTGGCTGGGGCAGAGATGCGCGTCCGCCGCCCGGATGACATAATCCTCAAGCCGCTTCATCGGCAGATAATCGGGCCGCGCGCGCGACCATTCATTGTGCCGGAAGATATATTCAGTGGGCGAGTGAAGATGGACGATGCAGGGCGGCTTGCGCTCCGGGCCGAGCCCGAGCGCGCGCCGCAGCATCAGGAAATAAAGCGGCGCTTCCCATTCCTGCCCCTCGATGATGTCGATCCCTTCGCGCGCGATCAGCTGCTCGGCGAGCCCGGCCGCTACCCAGGAAAACCATTGTGCCGGAAAACCGGAGGCGAGCATCGCATCCACTTCGGCACGTGCGGCCTTGGAGCTCAAGCCAAGCGTGGGATAGAAAGCGGCATCGTCGGCGGTGATGCGGTGGACGATCAGCCGCCCGTCGCAAAACGTCTCGACGTCCTTGTCAGCGCCCTCCCAGCGCTGGCCGATCACGTGAACGGTCTCGCCGCGTTCGGCAAGCGCGCGCGAAATATGCGCGGCATAGGTGCCGATCCCGCCAGGCGGATAGGGCGCAGGCGGATATTCGCGGCACAGGATGAGATGCTTCATGAGCCGCTGGCGCCTTTGAACCGCGCCAGCCCACGAAACAGCCGCGCGCGTGTCGTCCGCACGACTGGCTTGAGCTGTTCCACGACGGTCTGGCGCCGTTGCAGCGCCGCATGCTCCTCCTTCAGCTTCATGAGCTGATGCTCGATCTGCATGGCGATCTCGGGCGCGAAACGCTCGGCGGCGTCGCGATGATGCGTCAGGAAAAGCTCGCGCATCACCTGGTTCTGGACATCGGACATCGTGCGCAGCAGCGAATCCGCGCGGACGCGATAGCGCTGCATGTAGCGGGGTATGGTGACGATCGGCCAGCCGCGCGCGAGCAACCGCACGCTCAGCTCCCAATCCTCATAATTGAAGCGCTGGGTTACGTCATAGCCGCCAAGCGCGCGCACTAGCTCGGTCGGCATCATGCACGGCACGAAGATGGTGTTCTCCACGAACAGCAGCGGCAGCTCGGCCTGCGGTGCGTTCCAGAAGCCGGGCGGCACGCCGTCGCCGAAGGTGATTGCCCACGCCGCCACGCCGCCCAAACCGGGGTTCGTCTGTAAGGTCGCGAGTGCCGCACCGTAGAAATCGGGCTCGATCAGATCGTCGCCGTCGATGAACGAGATATAACCGCCGCTGGTTGCCGCCAGCGCGGCGTTGCGCGCCGCGGCAAGGCCCTGGTTGGTCTGGCGGATCACGCGCAGCGGCAAGCTCCGTTGTCTGGCTTCCTCGTCAAGCGCGGCGATCGTCGCCAGCGTCTCGTCGCCATAGGAGCCATCGTCGACGAGGATCACTTCGTCGGGTAGGCGGCTGGCGTTCCAGACGCTGTGCATCGTTTCGGTAAGTAGGCTGCCCATTTCATGACAGATCACCGCGACCGTCAGCGTCGGCAGCGCCGGAGCGGCAGGCGCGGCCGATTGGATCTCCGCAAGCGGCCGCTTGCGATCGAGCAGCAGCCGCGCAGCCGATGCTAAGCTGGGCTGGGCAAGATCCCCCTTGATCAGATTGGATAGCGCCCGGATCGTTTCATCGAGGCGATGCTGTCGCTCTGGGCCGCGCTGGGCGGAGATGAATGTCGCGCAGAGGGCCTTGCGCGCTTGCTCGACTTTCGCGCTGCCCATCACCTGCAGCTCCGCGAGCTTGTCGGCCAACATTGCTGGGGTGGGATCGCCTGAAAGCAGCGCCTCGGGGGGCAGCTCTTGGCCAGGCGCCAGTCCTTCCGCCGCGGCCGACGAGAGCAGGACGAACTGGCCTTTCGCCAGCGCGTCGACGATGCTCGGCAGATGCTCGAACAGGCTCGGATAGAGCCGGACTGGATAGCTGGCAGCGGGCACTTCGGCCTGCCACTGCCAGCGGCCTTCGGCGATCAGCTCACGCACCCAGCCGCGGCTGCTCCAATAGGTCTTGAAATCGCGCGGCTTCTGCGGCGCGAAGCACATGTCGGGTCCGCTGCAATTGACTGGCCCGATCGCAATGCCGCGTTTGCGAAGCTCTTGAACCGCGTCGAGCAGCAGTAGCGCGCCCGATGCGGGTTGCAGCGGCTCATGCAGGAAGAAATGCAGCGGCGCTTCCGCAACCGTGCGCTGCGCCGCCTCCGCGATCCGCTCGATCTGGTCCTGCTTCGCCGCCCGTGGCGCAAGCACCAGCGGAGCGCGGGGTTGGCCTTGCCGCGCTATCTCCAGCCCGCGTTCGCCGAAGCAAAGGACGAGATCGGCCAGCGCCAGCGAAAGATCCTCCATCTGCCGCCGCGTGATCGCCGGCCGCGTCCACAGGCCCTCGCCATTGGCTGCCTGACGCTGCCCGGAGGTGCCGGTTACCACGACCGCGAAGGGCACGCCCTGCAATCCTACACCGGTTGCCCGCGCCATCTGCGGGATATAGCCGCAGCCGCCCCACATCGGCAGGATCACCGCGGCAATCGGATCGCGCGCGTGAAGCTCCTCGAGATATTGCGCCAGCACATAGGAGGCGATGAACAGCGGATCGCTGTTGGCCAGCAAGCCGTAGCTTAGTGGACTCGGCCCTTCGGCAAAGGGGCGCCGATGATCAGGATCATGCGCGGGAATCGAAGCGATTGCGATCTGGGGATGCGGGGAATCGCCGCCATGCGGACGAAGCGCCGGTGGCGCTATCGGGCGCGTCGCCGGAAACGGCATCCATCGTAAGAAGCTGTCCGGCCGCTGCTCAAGTTCGAGCCATTCCCGCCAGTCAAGCCGTGTGACTCTGCAATCCAGCTCATCGATCAGATCATTCAGCGGCAGTCCAAGTGCTTGCGCTGCCTCAATTTCATGGGCTTGGTCGCTAAGATATTCGAGAAAGCCGTCATAGGCGTCTATGATCACGATGTGCGGTTTTCGCGACCGATCAACGATGGGCTGATTGGTCACGGACATTCAGTGAGTTCCATTTGCGGCTTCGTTAGCAGATTGCTTACGGTAAGAATACTAAGACGGCGTTTATGGACGATCCGGATTTCTATTGGCGCCACGCTCAAGCATACAGCAGTGTTGAATTTCATGGAGATTGAGCCCTTGCCTCTCCCGCTTTCGGCGGTGATCTGCTCGCGCGACCGGCCGGAGCTGCTGCGGCGCGCGCTCGCTTCGCTCATGCGCCAGGATCCGGCGGCGCGTGAGGTGATCGTGATCGACAATGCGCCGAGCGACCAGCGCACGTTCGAGCTCGTCGCACGCGAGTTCCCGCAGGTGCGCTATGTCCGCGAGGAGGTTCCGGGGCTGGATTTCGCCCGCAATCGCGCGTTGGCGGAAAGCACGTATCCCGTCGTGGCGTTTCTTGACGACGATGCTGTGGCCGACGCGGGATGGTGCGGCAGCTTCGCGGCGGCCTTTCGTGACCAGCCCACGCTGGGTGCCTGCACTGGGCGGATCGAACCGCTCGAGACGCAAACCGACGCGCAGCTCCTGTTCGAAGCCAATGGCGGCTTTTCGCGCGGTTCCGTACCGATCCAGTTGCCCGAAGATATGTGCAAGCCACTGCATGGCCGTATGGCCCCTGCAATCGCCTGGTCGGTCAGCATCGGCTGCGGCGCCAGCTTCGCGGTGCGCAAGGATGCCGTCGCCAATATCGGGGGTTTCGACAATGCGCTTGATCTGGGCGCGGTGCTGCCCGGCGGGGGGGACTTGGACATTCTCTGGCGGCTGCTAGATGCAGGCTATGGACTCCATTATTGCCCCGAAGCGCTCGCCTGGCACGAGCATCGCCGCGAAATGGCTTCGGTAGAGCGGCAGCTTGTGGGCCACCAGCGCGCCTTGCTCGCCTTTCTCGCCAAATCCTTCCGGCAGGCGCGGCCGGGGCGGCGTGTCGAGATCGGCGCATTCCTCGTCTGGCGGCTGCTGAAGCCGGTCGCCCGCTTGGCGCGGCGCGCGCTCGGCCGCGACCCGCTGCCTGCGCCGCTGCTGGCGCGGATGTGCTGGAACTGCTGGGTGGGCGTAACCCGCTATGGCGCCGCGCAGCGCGAAGCGGCGGCACGCATCGCCCAACGAAGGATCACCGCATGAAGCGCGCCACCACGATCGGCAGCCTTGGCTCCGTCTATCGCTATCGTGAGCTTTTATGGGCGCTCGTGCTGCGCAATCTCAAGGTGAAATATCAGAGCTCAGCGCTCGGTTTCTTCTGGACGATGCTCAACCCGATCCTGACCGCGGGCGTGCTGATCATCGTCTTTACCAATATCGTGAAGATCCCGATCGCCAATTATTGGGCGTTTCTGATCAGCGGCTATTTCGCGTGGAATTTCATGGCGCAGTGCCTCAACGCGGCGACCTACACTTTGGGCGAGCATGCCCCGCTCGCGCGCAGCATCGCCTTCCCGCAGGAGGTGCTGATCATCAGCACGACCATCTCGCGCCTGATCGAATTCGCGGTGGAGCTGCTGCTGACGATGGCGGTGCTGGCGGTGGCGCTGCACGGCCATGTTCCAGCCAGCTATGCCGTGGTGCCGCTGCTCGTGCTGCTCCAGTTCCTGCTGTGCCTCGGCCTCCAGCTTCCGGTCGCGGCGCTGTCGGTCTTCTTCAAGGATGTGCAGCACGCGCTGCCGATCGCGATCGCTACGCTGTTCTATATCTCTCCGGTATTCTACGCCGCCGATTTCGTTCCGGATTGGATCCACGAAGCCTATCTGCTCAACCCAATCGCACAATTGCTGACGCTCTATCATGACGCGATCTACAGGGGCGTGATGCCTTCGATGCAGGCGATAGGCACCGCGTCGCTCTTCTCGCTGGGGACCTTCTTCGTCACCTATATGGTCTTCAACCGCTACAAGCATCTGTTCGCGGAGGTGCTGTGATGAGCTCGGTCGCCGTGCGCTGTGCCGCCGTTTCGAAGCGCTTCCGCATCTATGAGCATCGCGCCATGTCGCTTCGCGAAACCTTCATCCGCGTGCTGCTGCGCAAGCAGGCGCTGCTGGGGCGGCCCTATTTTGCGCTGGGTGACATCGATTTCACGATCGAAAAGGGTGAGGCGGTAGCGCTGATCGGCACCAACGGATCGGGCAAGAGCACGATCCTGCGTGTGATTGCAGGCATCTATCCACCTTCGGATGGTGAGGTACAGCTCAGCGGGCGGCTGGCGGCGGTGCTGGAGCTTGGCGCCGGTTTTCACCCGGACCTGACCGGCACCGAGAATGTCGCCATCTACGGCACCGCGCTCGGGCTTTCGCGGCATGAGATCCGCGAGCGCTTCAGCGAAATTCTCGATTTCGCCGATATCGGCCAGTTCATCGATACGCCGGTCAAATATTATTCCTCGGGCATGGTAGCGCGGCTGGCGTTCGCGGTGGCGGTCTGCGTCGAGCCCGACATATTGCTGCTCGATGAGGTGCTGTCGGTCGGCGACGAGACGTTCCGCGATCGTTGTTTCGAGCGCCTTCGCCGGTTCAACGCCCATGGCGGCACGCTGATCTTCGTCTCGCACGATCTCGAAACGGTGCGGGAGATGTGCACCCGCGCGATCTGGATGGACAACGGGTCGATCCGCATGGATGCTCCGGTTGATCACGTCGTCGATGCCTATCTCGCGCAAGCTTAGGCATCTCTTTAAGAGAAACGTCGCTCCACCGGATCCGATGGCGGTGTCGGTAATCATCCCGGCTCGCAACGCGGCGACGACGATCGCCGAAACGCTCGATTCGCTGCTCGCGCAAACCCACCCCCATTGGCAGGCGATCGTGATCGACGACGGCTCGACCGACGACACGCGCCGCATCGCCAAAGCCTATGCCGCGCGCGATAGCCGGCTCCGCGTGATCAAAGGCCGGGGGCGCGGGGTGAGCGCCGCGCGGAACAGGGGCATCGCCGCCACGCGGTTTCCCTGGATCTATTTCCTCGATGCCGACGACACCATCACGCCGGAAACGTTGGCGAGGATGGTGGAGACGCTTGCCGCCGATGCGGCCGCCGACGCCGTGCACTGCGGCTGGATCTACACCGATCCCGAGGGACAAGAGATCGGGCGGAACCGTTGCGATGAGGAAGGCCCGGACCTGTTCGCATTGTTCGCGCGCTACTGCGCAGTGGCGATTCATGCATGCATGATCCGCCGTGCGCTGATCGAAAGGGTTGGCGACTTCGACGAGACGTTGCGGACCTCGGAAGATCATGATCTGTGGCAGAGGGTGGCGCGCGCCGGCTGCCGCTTCGTGCCTCTCGATGAATATCTGGTGCGCTACCGGCTTCGCCCCCAAGCTTCCTGGTTTGACGCGCAATCCTTCACGCAGGATGTGCTGCAGGTGATCCGGCGCGGACATACCATTGATCCGCGCCTGGCGCCGGGCATCGCTGCGCCGATCCATACCGAGGGCGCGCCGAAATCGGCCTTGCCCGAAGCCGAGTTCCTGATCGTCGCATGGGCCGGCGCGATGGCGATCGCGCGCGCCGCCGATCCGCTGACCGTGCTCGATCTGCTTGGCTCTGAGAAATATCCGCTGCTGAATAGCGAGGGAATTGCCTACACCTTGTTTCGGGCAATTCCGTTCACGCTCTGCCGCCCACCGCAGGCCTGGCTCGCGCTGTGGGAGCGGATGCGTGCTCCGGTTGAGCAGTTTCTCGACGCGCTCGAACAAAAATCCGGCACGCTGCAGCTCAAGGCGAGAAGCTTGCGTCAGCTTGAACAATATGTCGTCGCTACCTTCGTCGATCATGGCGAAGCACAGTTGGCCACCATCGGCGCTAGCGCTGCGGTGCGAATCGATGCCACCCATCCGATATCTGATCTCGTCCTGCCGGAAGCGGACAGGCTCATCTGCGTCGTTCAGTGTGAGAGCGAAACGCTCGGTACGCTGGCCTTGCCGGTCTGCGACGGCTTCATGCCGGCGGGCGTCATTGCGGATGCCGTGGCCACTCGCCATGCTTGGACGCTGTTGCGCAAGCTGTTCGAGCGGCAGATCTATCCGTCGCTGAGCATCAGGCAGGAACAGGCCAGCTGGTCGGTCTCGCGCGGCGCCGAACTATTGGCCGGCGGATTGGAAAGCGAACCTGGCGCCATCGAGCTTCACGAACGAATCGGCTGGACAATCTTCGCGCAGGAGCTGACCGGCCTGCGCGGCTGGCCGATCGACGATCTCTACAATGGCGACATCGACCAGCCGGATGGCAAAGACTGTTCTCTCGCCATCGGCGCGCTGCCGAGTGTGGAGCTGGCACATCCGCTGCCCACATTCCGGGATATCGGTATCGACACGATCGAGTGCGAAGTGCTCGTCGGCGGCAAGCCGGCCGCGTTGATCCAGCTTCGGCCACGCGAGGGTGTCGTTGGCGCTGGACTGATCCGTGCGGCCGCGCTTGATCAGGGCAAGATGGAGCTGGCGCATGCCGCCGTGCGCGAAGCCATTCTCGGCCGTCCGCTCGATGATCCGGCGCCGTTGCGGCAAAGGCTGCGGGAACGGGCGGATGCGGTGGATACTCTGCCTCCGCAGCCGCCTTCGGAGGTCGTGAAAGGGCCAGCGACGCCGGAGCAGTTGATGCGCTGGACGGCGCTTGCCGCCTCGGTTGCCGGCGGCCTGCTTTCAAAGGGGAAGGTGCTTGCAATCGGCTCCGCGCCTTCCGCCGCGCCTTCATCGGATCGCAGAAGGTCTGCGTTGCCGACCGCTAGGGCCGAAACCTGCCTGCTGGGCGTCGAGGAAGGCCAGCCCGCGATCATGATCGGCGAAGGCGAACTGGCCGGCTTGACCTATCTTCCCGAGCTCCGGTCGCGTGGCACGCCCGCCACTCACCTAGGATATGGAGTTCCCACCGGCGGGAGCTCGACCTCCCGTCTGCCGATCCTGATGTATCATCGCGTGGCGCCCGAAGGGCCCTCGACACTGGCGCGCTGGCGCGTGACGCCGGCGCAGTTCGATGCCCAGCTCCGTTATCTTCGCGAGGCGGGCTACGAACCCGCCACGTTGGCGGAATGGCGACTTGCGCGCACCACAGGGACGCCGCTGCCGGGACGCCGCGTGCTCATTACCTTTGATGACGGCTATATCGATCTGGCCGAGCATGCGATGCCGTTGCTACGGCGCTATGATTTCGGAGCGATGGTATTCCTGCCGACAGATTATATGGGCGATTGCTCGCGCTGGGATGTCGGAATCGCCGAAACGGCCCCGCTGATGGGATGGGATGCGATCCGCGCGCTGCAAGCCGAAGGCATCATCTTTGGATCGCACAGTGCCAGCCACCGCAGGCTCACTGATCTCCACGCCGCGGAAATCGTTGACGAAGCACAACGTTCGCGCATCCGGATCAGGGAGGAACTGGGCTTCTGGACGGACAGCATCGCCTATCCTTCAGGCGCATTCGACGAAGTCGTCACCCGCTTGGTCGGCGCTTGCGGTTATGCGCACGGCCTGACAACACGACCGAGCGTCAGTCGCATCAATGAAGGCGATCTCAGCCTCTCGCGCGTTGAAGTGCTGGGATCGCACACATTGGAACAGTTCGCCGCCGCGCTGAGCTGCGAATAGCTGATGCGGGGATTGCTGGCAGGATGGCTCCTTCTGTTCGGGTCGGCAGCCGGCGCGGCGACAGGCGATCCTCTTGATCTGGCAGGCTATGCGCAGTCCTATGCCGACGAATTCGACGATGCCGCCTCGCTGAAAGCCTATGATCGCGGCTTTGGACCCTATCCAGACACCATCCTTTCACGCACGCTGCCCTCGAACAAGGAGCAGCAGATCGCCGTCGATCCGGCCTATCTTGGCCAGGAAAGCATTAGAATCGCCAACGGCATCGCTACGATCACGGCGGCGCCGATGGGCGACATCATCCGGCAGCGCATCGAGCAACGGATCGCTGCCGAAAATGTCTCGCCCGAAGGCGCGCAGATCTTGCGCGATGCGATCTACACGAGCGGCATCCTAAGGGCGCGTTTCGTGCAGCAATATGGCTATTTCGAAGCCGAAATCCGCCAGTCCTACCCAGCGGAGAGCGCCTATGGCGTGTTCTGGCTGATGCCCGCGGACGGAAGCTGGCCGCCCGAAATCGACGCCTTCGAGATGCCGGGCGACGGCGAAGCGCACCAGACCATCCATTATGGCAAGCGCAACAAGCAGAAGGCTTGCACCACGCCTTTGCTCACCCCAGGCGGCTTTCACCGCTACGGCGTCCTCTGGACGCGCAAGCGGATCAGCTTCTTCGTCGATCGGGTGGAGACCTGCTCCTTCCACGCGCCGCGCCAATTTCGGACGCCGATGTATCCGATCCTGCATCTCTCGATCGGCGGCTGGGCGAAGCCTGCCACGCCCAGCTCCGGAACGATGGCGATGGAGATCAACTCTCTGCGCGTCTGGTCCAGAGCCCAGATGAACGCGGGCCGTTAAACGCGGCGGAAGCGAGGAATGCCTGCGACCGGGCCAGGTCATCCCGAAGGTTAGAGGCCGAAGGGTTGGCTGGGGTTCGAACGCTGCGGATTTTAAACGATCAGAAAATACTGTGCGATTCAGTAAGTTGTAATTCAACGTCATTGTCGGTGTCCCGAAGTGCTCGGTGAGGGGACCGTTCCGATCGGAATGATGGCGGAGCGCATTAAACATCATCCTGTAATCGTGCTGAGCGCCGGCTTGCTG
>Ga0207671_10004371_pt1 | contig 13550 bp, 10 predicted proteins | sample KBSC24metaG_FD_184352 | JGI IMG/M metagenome (GOLD analysis project Ga0207671, IMG submission 184352) | Corn rhizosphere microbial communities from Kellogg Biological Station, Michigan, USA - KBS C2-4 metaG (SPAdes) (version 2) | ecosystem: Host-associated > Plants > Roots > Rhizosphere > Soil... | reverse complement strand
ACCTACCTCATCGGAGAGGAGCTTGGCCATACCGGCTACGCCCATACGCATGCTGGTGGACAGTACGGAGCCGGGAAGGAGAGTCCGTATGGACAGGCTGACGATATTGATGATCCGGCCGCTGCCTCTCTTACGCATATGGGGGATCGCCAGCCGGCTGAATCGGACGACGCTAAGCAGGTTCAGCTCAAAGGCGGATTGCCAGGCGGCTTCGTTAAAGCTCTCGAATGCGCCAAAGGGGGGGCCGCCCGCGTTGTTGACAAGGATGTCGATGCCGCCGAAGGTATCGACCGTTGCGGTTATCAGCGCCTCTGCCGCCTGTGCCTGGCTTACATCCCCGGGGATGGCCAGCACTTTTCCTTTCCCCAGGGCGCGTATCTCTTCAGCGGCGGCTTCCAACACTTCTTTTCCACGGGCTGCAATGACGACATTGGCGCCTTCCCGGGCCAGCGCGATGGCGCAGGCTTTTCCAAGTCCTTTGCTGGAGGCCAGCACCAGGGCTGTCTTTCCTTGTAATTGAAGATCCATGGAGTAAAGATAGGAAGAAGCGTTATCTTCCGGGCAGGAGTCTCGGAAAGTGGCTCCTGACAGATATGGAAAAAGTCCTTAAGATATTGATCGTATTCGCGCTCCTGATGCTGCTGATCTTTTATTCATACCGTACGCGTCGATGGAGGGAATACAAGTTTTCTCACCACGTGCCGGACCTGCCTCCCGCAGTAGACGAGCCGGAAGGGCTTTCTTCCATCATCTCACACGAGGGGATAGCGCTTGTTACGGATGAGTCGACAGGATTGGTCTATCGATATGACACAGCGGGCGTCCTTACTATCCACCGGCAGCATTCATCCACGGTGTTGCAGCGGCTGGAGGTTCCGCCATCGGCCTACTATCTTTCCATCGATGTCATAAAGGATGAGATCCATCTGCATCATGAAGGGGAGATCTATGTCTATTCCAGAGCTACCCGCGGTTGACCCTATCGTTCAAAATAACAAACGCTGCCACCCACCCATTCTTTGTCCTTATTATAACGTACACCGATCATCTTACCCTTGCTCAGACGGGCCAGGTTGATAGCCGGGGTAGGCCGGGCGTCGCCTTCTTTCCAGAGGTACAGCAGCCTGATCTCTACTTTGGCCGGAACATCCGGGGTGGGTATCAGATCTGCATAAATGACCTTTCGTTGCAGTATCCAGTTCTCAGGATCGGCTACCTTTTCCATGTCCGCATGTGTAACGTCGATGACCACTCCCTGTCCGGCAAATGAGAACAGCGGCTTCAATACATAATTCTGAAGGTCCGCCGGCGGCTGTTTGAGCTCATTGAGAAAAAAGCTGGGCGGCACACAAGGGTGATGAAGATAGGGGAGAAGGAACTTGCTGATGCGATAGAACCAGTTGGGGTGGGAGATCCATTCCACATCCAGATCGGCGCGTATATCCACATAAGTTCCCGGAGCGATACCTGCTGCATTCAGCTCATCGAAGATGACCCTGTTATAAATGCGTTTGATAAGGGTTTTCTTCCCAGTAATGGCATTTATATAATAAAGCTTATTCCCTTCCTGTATCAGCTCCAGCAGATCGACGACGGGTATGTCCAGGTAGTCATGCGTGCAATAGAAGTCGATACGTGTCTTTTGCTCGTGTGGCCTTAGCTCCAGGAGCACCACCTCTTCGGGAGCGTAAGAGCCGACAATGGTTTCCCGCAACGCAACAAGATAGCTTTCCCTGTCATACCCGTTCAGATACTGGCTATAGTTCTCCGGAATGGCAAAATGCTGCCGGAATATATCCGGGTAAAAGACCTGGAATCCATAAAGACTGGGGAATCCCTGCAGTTCGATGAGCTGCGGCTGCCAGTTCCCACTTTCGTCTATACATACGCCAAAGTCGAATGCGAGGAAATGGCTGTGTCCATTTTCGCCGGCCACCCGGTCCGAGTCGGGGATGGCGCGTTCGGTGAGCTGTTTGAATCCGGGCTCTGTAATAATATCGATGATATATTCGCAGGCATCGGTGAGCTGACGTGCAAATGATGCGGGAACAAAGACGGGAGTTTCTGCTATACGGAATTCAATGGCGCCAGGATGTCGGCTGTAAAGGTCTTTGAGGAAGGCCTCGTATTTTTCCCGGCTGAAAGCATCGTTGAATGCTGTCCTTAATGAGGGGACCATGAAAAGTGATTTCAGACAAGTTACAATTTTTTCACGAGGCAACGACGCGTGTATGCTGCAGGGCATAGTCCAGGAAGTTAGGGATCACATGGGAGTGTGTCCACAGGATCTTGTCCGGGTCGTTCAGCTGTTCGATCATGCTCTGCCACTTTGCTTCTCCATATTCAGAGATCACCGTCTTTTTTCTATCCGGTGTCTGCAAATGTATGCTCATACCCGTGGGGTCGGCTTCCGGATGGAACTGGGTGCCGATCATATATTCGGAGAATCGGACAGCCATGATCGCCCTTTCCAGCGGAACATGAGGCCTTTCCTTTTCAATGGCCAGCACCTGCGCGCCCATTTCTTCCAGCCTTTCTTTGTCGGGCTGTATCACCTGGTAGCTGCGGCTGTCGACGGCATAGAAGGGGTCCTGCAATCCGGCGAATACCGGCTCATTCCTGCCATTCTCCTGCAAGTGGATGGGGAAGACGCCAAATGCGGTGGATTTACGGTTGGTGACCTGTGCGATGGCGTAGTGACGGCATATGAGCTGAAAAGAATGGCAAATAAAAAGGACGTGTTTTTTATCGGTGTCCGGGTCACTGTTATGGCGCTCGATCAGGGACAGCCATTCAAAATAGGCTTTTTCCCATTCGCTGCCTTCGCTGTCCAGGGGACTGCCGGGACCGCCGCTGGATATATAGATGTCGTAAGAGTCGTCGGGTGTTTCTTTTCGCTGGCGTACTTCGAACTCGTCATATTCCAGTTCGATGCCCTTATCAGCCCTGTATTGATCCAATAGTTCCCGGATACAACGCATACCCTGATTGGGATGCCCTTCATAGAGGTCCAGTATCGCTACTCTTATTTTTCGCGGGTTGATCATAGACTGCAAAGGTACAAAATTCAGGAATTCCATTCGATGATCTGGTAGAAGTCGTCTTTGAAGCTGTCTCCGATGGGGATGATCTTTTTACCGATGTAGATTTCGTTGCGTGCGATGGAGTCGATATGTGTCAGCGAGACAATAAAGCTGCGGTGTACCCGGATGAACTCTTCCGGGGGTAATTTGTAGGAGAAGGACTTGAGGTTATTCAGCGTAAGGATGGGATCGGCCTTGCCCCGCAGATATATCTGGGTATAGTCCTTCATGCCTTCGCAGAAAATGATGTCCTCGAACTTTACTTTTATGATCTTGTACTCCGACTTGACGAATACGAAGCGGAGATTACGCGCATGCTGAATATAGATGGTGGAGGAAAGGTAATCCTGTATCTTACCAATGGTGGTGAGAAAGCGTTCGAAGGACAGGGGTCTGTTCAGATAGCTGAATACGTCCATGTCCGTCTCTTTTTTATCCTGTTCCTGTTTGTCGGCGATGCAGATCACGATAGGATAGTAGCCGGATTCCTTTAGCCGTAGCATGACCCTGTTGTCCAGCAGGCGTATGTCCCAGAAGATGATGTCGGCCCTCGACTGGGCCACCTGCTGAAATACCTCTCCGGCCGTGTCGCATCGTCCTGCGAAATTCAACCGGGGTGTCTTGGCGATGTATTCTTTTAGAAGGGCGCTTTGCTTATTATTGTCTTCTACGACAATACAATTGAGCACGCCCATGGAGGGGAGGCCTTTGAGATAACGAAGGTCATGGCTAGTCATATTTCTTTCCTTTCGTAAACCATATAGCCCCGTAGTTGATGACAAAGGTGAGGTTGACGTAGCGCATTTGAACAAGGTTATTCTGCTGTGTGCCCTTGACACCGTACTGAAGTATGATGTTATAGCAAAGAGGGCTTTTCAGACCATTGATCCCAAAGGAGGCAGTCATGCCATAATCCTTTATCTGCTGGCCATTGATCTGAAGATAGTTTTCGCCATAGTAGGCGCCGATCTGCGCATAGCTCAATTCTATCTTGCTGTTGTAAAAGGTCTTTTTCTTAGAGATCTCGAAGCCTATGGAACCGCGCTGGCTATTGGTGATCGTATAGTTCTTCCCTGGATAGGAGTTCTTTTCGGCTGCCCAGTTCTGGTATCTGTAGTCGGCGAGGAAGGTATATTTCTGATTGTGTGTCAGGGACAGTCCCACGCCAAATGCATTGGGAACGCCCAGGTAGGTCTGGGAAAGCTCCTGGCTGTTGCGTTGGACCGAGTCGTTATCGAGGACCACCCGGTTGGTGGAAGCCAGCAGATCGTTGCGCTGGTTGAAAGTGCCTCCCAGGGAGTATTCCCATTTCTTGCCCACTTTGCCATAAAGCTGGAGGCCATATTGCATATACATGTTGTTCAGATCTACTGTATTGGTGGTGGATGCCAGGGTAGTGCCTGTACCGTAGTTCTGAAGAATGTCTTTTTGATTCAGCTGCCCGAAGAGATAGCCTGCCTCTACGCCGATGGAGAGGTGATGGAAGAACTCATAGGCATTACCCCAGTATACTTTATTGACGCCGCCATGCCCCTGGTAGTGGTGGTTGGCCAGTTCGTTTGAGCTGCCCTGTAAATAATAAGGGACGTCGTATTCGTAGTTCTGCGTGCTGAAAGGGACCAGGCCGATGCTGGAGCCCCAGTGTTTGGAGAGCTTCATGGCCATGGCCAGACGCCGGAACGTGATGTCTCCTGACTGGGTGGAAGCAGGATTTACTGGCGTACCATAATAATTGACCAGGGCGCCCCGGATACCCATTTCCACGGTGAAATATTGATCGGACAATCCGCTGTAGGAGGCCGGGTTGTTATTGATGATATAACGGTTGTTGCGATAGGCTATCCCCGTATTGGCCATTCCCGAGGTCCGGTTGTAAAACCCGTCCTCCAGGTCCCCGATACCCATTTGGGAATAAGGGGAGAAGTTACCCTGGGCCATGGTCCTAAGGGATGTAAAGAATATCAGCGATATGAGTATGTATGATCTTATTTTCATTGGGAATTAATGTTTTTTCAATTGTCCAATGGCTCCTCGCCTGGATATTCGTAAAAGTGTTGTGCTCGGGGTCATTTGTTATTCCGGGTTGGTATTCGTAAGAGTTAGTTATGAGGATAAAGGGATAAATAATACACGCTGAGCGTCACCTTCTGTGTCGTGGGGGCGTTCCCATCTGCAAGGACGGCCCTTGCAAATGAATTGACATTGTTGGGCGACGGCACGCTCAACATGAGTCCTCTATCGGTGGACCCGACGGCTACATTCAGGATCTGGTTCTTGACAAAAGTGGTAATATCATAGGTATAGGCCGTGTTTTGAGGGGCTGCGTAGTTCACGGTCATGCTGCCCGACTGTGCGGCGCCTGTCGTAGAGTTGGGTACGGCTGAGCCTATGAGGTTGTTTAGGTCCGTATTGTCGACCGTTACCTGCGGAGGCAGGGTCCAGGTGGTCGTAAAGCTGTTGCCTACAGGTCTCACCGTGAGTACGGCACGCACCACGCTCAGGTAGTCTGCACGGTGGGCAATACCATTGAGATAGGGGAAGGTCAATTTGACATTGAGGCCCGTGGCGGATTGCAGATAACCGGCTCCTCCCAGGTTAGTGGAAAGGGTGGCGGGTGGTATCTGTGTAGGCAGGCTGGGATCCGGCGCTTTTAGCGCGGCCAGGGGCGATGTCGACCTGTCGACCGTAATATTATTGAACTGGAAGCTCTTATTGGTCATGCCGAAGTCGATGTGCTTGAGAGAGGTGGTAGCTCCTACCTCATGGTAGTAGATACGCATGATGGCGCTGTCGCTAAAACCATAGATGGCCCCTTTTGAGCCGGAGGCAGGGTCGGCGGAAATACAGAGACCGTGGAACCAGTTGATCCAGTTGGTCGATTTGGTAATGGTATCCGCGTTGTTATAGATCATGTTGAAGAGCTGGGCTCCCAGCGCGGAATTCAGCTTGACCTTGACGGTGTCCCCGAAACCCTGGGTGGAATAGGGGATGCTGGGATACATCTTGACTTTTGTAGTGCCCAATGAAGTGGGGTCGGTGCTAAAGCTCCAGTTGCTCCAGAATGACCTTTGCTGCCGGGCGTCGCTGAGCTGATATAATTCATTGACCTGATTGACATTGATGGTCATTTCGGAGGTTGAATCCCCATAGAAAGGGTTCCCCTTTTTGAACAGCATGATCAGGTATAGGGAGTCATAACCGTCAAATGCAGTGATCTTGGGGAGGCTGGAGGAGGCAACCTGGAGGAAGGCACGGGAGCGGATGGTACCAAAATAGTCATCGTTGTATTGACCTACCTGCAGATAGCCGGTGCCGGCAGTAGCTGTGGAGTCGACCCTCACCGTAGACATGAGGACCGTGGCGGTATCAACCACTACGATGTCGGCCGAGCCATTGTCACCATTATAATTGCTGCCGAAATTGAGGATGGGCTGTTTTTGACAACTTGTTACAAGAAAAAATAATAACAGGACCGGGGATAAGAGCAGGAATGTCTCTCTTTTTTGGTATTTATTTATAGTCATGAGATTATACTATATTCTGGCCAATCTGACGGTTTAATATGCGGGAATTGGTCTTCCCGGTTTAATATAGCCCAATTCCCGCAAGCAGTTAATGTCTGTCCTTCGGACGAACCTACGGGTTCCTGGGAGAAACAGTTAGACCAGCTCATTTTTGGCCAGGAAGGTGCAATAATAAGGGGCCTAACTGTTACTATTTTGTTAGTATGTATCAAAAGTAATAAAAAAACGACGAAAGCCTGTTTTTTATCTACCAACCGAAATCCCGCCAGGGGTGGCCATAGGCTGGTTAATGTCCCGTTAATTGCCCTTTTTCTCCTTCTTTTTCAGTAAGATAGAAAGGGCGGTGTTAGCCGTCATTCGCGTCAAATCAAGTAGGGGCGGGAACTATCTTTCTTTGTATATGAAATAAGGGGAATTGTCTATGAAAAGTGGCTGGATATACATTTTAACGAATTTGCTATGTCGACATCGAATACATTAGCGCAAAATATCAAAAAAATATGAAGCGGATTAACACTCTGTTGTTCTCCCTGATGTTACTTGGTCTCTTATTTTCTTGTTCCAAAGCTAGCTTGAGTTATACACAAAACGGCAACTGGGTTTCCCGCGCGATCTTTGCAGGCGTGCCGATGGGTTATGGTACCAGTTTTGTTGTCGGTGATAATGCTTATGTAGGTACTGGTCTGAATCCTATCACTCCCAATACTAAATTAGCCACCGTTTACAGATACACTCCTGATGACATTCCCACCACATCGCCCACCGGCTATGACAGCGCTTTTGGCGGCTGGAAGCAAATGGCGGACTTTGCTGGCGGCGGCAGAATGAAAGCAGTAGGCTTTTCCATTGGCGCTGATGGTTACATAGGTTCCGGCACTGCCGACGGGATCACTCCCCTGGCCGATTTCTGGAAATACGACACTACTGCGAACTCCTGGACCCGGGTTGCCGACCTTGGCGATGGTGCAAAGGATTATCCCCGCTATGATGCCGTAGCTTTCAGCTTTGGCTCTTCAGCTTTTGTACTCACCGGCTTTGATTCGCAGAACTATTTTGGGGACGTGTGGCAATATGATCCCACATCCGACTCCTGGAGCCAGCGTCCTGATATGCCCGGTTCCAAGAGATCTCAGGCCGTTACCTGGGTTTACAATGGCCTTGGTTACCTGGTGACAGGCTATACGCCTGGTTCCCAATGGCAGAGCGGCAGCGCCTGCTACGACTTCTGGAAATTCGATCCTACCAAGACCGGTAACAGCGGCTGGACCAGGCTTCGTGATATCTATAATACCAACTCCGCTACATATGACGATGCTTATACGAACATCATCCGTTACCATGCAGTAGGTTTTGTTATCAAGGGCACTGCCACCGGCGACAAGGGGTATATCACCACCGGCTCCTACGGCAGCTCTAACTCCTATACATGGGAGTATGATTTCGCCACTGACCTGTGGACAGAAAAAACACCTTTTGAAGGTACTGCCCGCGAAGGCGCCGTAGGGTTCACCGTAAAGAACAGAGGATTTGTAGCCACCGGGATCAGCGGCTCCTCAGCTTACGATGATTGCAGAGAGTTCTTCCCTGGTCAGATCTACAACCAGTATGACTAAAAAAGGACTTCCTCGTCAGCGGATCCTAACCGGACTTTTAGCGCTGGGTGTAATAACGTTCTTTTCCATAGCTTTCTGGAGAAACCATCAGTGGAAGAAGGATCATATCTTCATAGAGATAAAGTCTATCCATACTGTCAAAGGATGGGGATACAATATCTATAGGGATGGAAAGATCTTTATTCATCAGGACATCGTGCCTGCCATACCAACGAGAATGGGTTTCCGTAGTGAGGAAGATGCGATGGCTGTAGGTAAGAAGGTATATGACAGGTATATAGTAGGACAGACGCCGATGGTCACTGCAAAAGAAGTCACGGACATGGGGATCATCCCTGAAGACAGTACGAAACAAAAATAAGTTTCATATTTTTATCATGCCCCCCGGATAACCGGGGGGCATAAATATTATATATCATGAGAAAGATCAGGTTCTTATTACCGGCCTCTCTATTGCTCTTGCAGATGGGATATGCTCAGTCGCCGGCTGACTCCCACTTTGATCAGCACAAGGTATTCGATCCTACTTTTTACCCTTCTCAGGCCACCGTCACGCGTAGCGCAAGCGGCGAGCCTACCGCAAAATACTGGCAGAACAGGGCGGATTACAAGATCAATGCAACCCTGGATACCACCGATCATAGCATTACAGGGTCCGTCACGATCACGTATACCAACAACAGCCCTGACAATCTTCCTTTCCTCTGGCTGCAGATGGATCAGAACATCTACCGTAAAGATTCCCGTGGAGAGATCACCAATCCCGTGACGGGCGGCAGATGGGCAAACAAGACCTTTACCGATGGAGATGTGATCAAGTCCGTGACGATCATCGCAAATGGAGTGCCCTCCAAGGCGGATTATCTGGTAACGGATACGCGTATGCAGATACGTCTGGCCAATACATTGAAGAGCGCGGCCAGCCTTCAGATAAAGATCGACTATTCTTTTACCGTGCCACAATACGGCACCGACAGGATGGGGCGGCTGAAGACCCGCAATGGCTGGATCTATGAGATAGCTCAGTGGTTCCCCCGTATGGAGGTATACGATGATATTTATGGATGGAATACCCTACCTTACCTGGGTGCGGGTGAGTTCTACCTGGAATATGGGGACATCGACTACAGTATCACGGCTCCTTCCGACCTGCTGGTCGTAGGTTCGGGCGAGCTGCTGAATGCCGCGGAAGTGCTGACGCCCGCTCAATTAGGCAGACTGACACAGGCAAAGGGCAGTGAAAAGCGTGTATTTATCCGCACGGCGGAGGATGTAACAAACCCATCTGCCCATCCTGCGAAAAAGAGCCTCACATGGCATTATAAATGTACACAGACCCGCGATGTAGCTTTTGGCGCATCGAGGGCATTTATATGGGATGGAGCCAGGATCGACCTGCCCAGCGGGAAAAAAGCGCTGGCTCAGTCCGTCTATCCGGTGGAAGCTGCCGGTGACAGTGCATGGGGACGCAGCACAGAATTTGTGAAGGGATGTATCGAGCTTTATTCAAAGGAATGGTTCGAGTTCACCTATCCCGTTGCCACCAATGTGGCAGGTGTCGTGGGTGGAATGGAATATCCCGGCATCGTCTTTTGTTCGTCCAGCAGCCGCCAGGGCGGTCTCTGGGGTGTCACCAATCATGAGTTCGGGCACAATTGGTTCCCCATGATCGTGGGCTCCAATGAAAGAAAATATGCCTGGATGGATGAGGGCTTTAATACTTTTATCAATGGCGTGGATACAAAGGTGTTCAACGATGGGGAATTCCAGCGTAAGGAAGACCAGCAGCGTCAATCAGGATATTTTTTCAGCCCCAGCTCCGAAGCGCTTTTGACCATTCCCGATGTCATCCAATCGGGGAACCTTGGAGTGGCTGCCTATTCCAAGCCCGCCCTGGCGCTTGACCTGCTGCGTGAATATGTGCTGGGCGAGAAAAGATTCGATTATGCCTTCCGGACCTATATCAAACGTTGGGCCTTTAAACATCCCACGCCCTGGGATTTCTTCCATACAATGGAGAATGCTTCCGGCGAGGATCTGGGCTGGTTCTGGAGAGGATGGGTCTTAAACAACTGGAAGCTGGATCAGGGAGTAAAAGAGGTCAAGTACGTGGAGAATGATCCATCGAAGGGAGCGCTTATCACCGTAGAGAACTTGGAAGAGATGGCGATGCCTGTGGCGCTGGCCGTCGAGCAGGAGAATGGGACCAGGGACACCCTGACCCTGCCCGTGGAGATATGGATGAAAGGCGGTTCAAAGACCTTCGCTTATCCTTCCACTTCCAGGATCAAGACAGTAGTCATCGACCCTGCGCACGATTTTCCCGATATCAACCCTTCCAATAATTCCTGGACGAGCGTCGCCCAGATCAAGCCCGTACCGCCCGGCACTACGGTCAACGATGTGGTGAACAAATATCTCCAGAGCATTGGCGGGAAGGATAAGATTGCTGCCCTTTCGGATATTGTCATCACTTCCAACGGTGACGTGCAGGGATCAAGGATCGTACGCACCCAGAAGATAAAAGGGGCCGATAAATCCTATATGGAGATCACGGTGCCCGACCAAAATATCACCGCGATAAAAATATTGATCAATGGGGATAGCGTAAAGCTCTCCCAGATGGGACAGAGCCCCACATTGGATGAGGGTGCGCGGAAAGAGATCAAGGAAGATTCAAAGCTCTTCCCCGAGCTGGACTTTTCCAAGGACGGCTATAAGACCGAGCTTACCAGCATCAAGAACATGAATGGGAAAGATGCGTATGAGGTCAAGGTAACGATGCCGTCGGGCAATACGGCCACTTACTACTATGAGGTGAGCACCGGGTATAAGATCAAGGCCTCTATGACCGGCTCACGTGGCGGCACCAGCACAGTGGACTACAGTGACTACAGGGATGTGAATGGCTTTAAATTCCCTTACCATGTGATAATGGACCAGGGGGAGCTGGTGCTGGATATGAAAGTGCAGAGCGTCAAGCTAAATACCGGATTGACGGATGCCGACTTCAAGCTGGCATTCTAACGGATTTGGCCGGAATGGATGTCTGGAATTTACCCATTCGGCCAAAATATCTAATGATGGGCCTTTGGCCAGCGGACCTGTGGTCCGCTAAGAGCCCCGGATCACCCGGGGCTTTTTTATGCGTTGTGCAGGAACTGATCGTGTATATAATCCATGACAGCGGTAAGATTCCCGGATTCTTCGTATACTTTCAGCTGTCTGTCCGCTCCCGTACCTACCTCGAGTATTTTTTCCGCGTAACGGACAGCCGACCGGCTGCCCAGGGGATCAACCACATCGTCCACAAAGTCCAGCAGTTCGTAGATCAGGGCGCGTGTGTTCACTTCCTCCTCCTTTCCAAAGTCGATAAGATGACCGTCGATGCCATACCGGCTGGCCCTCCATTTATTCTCATTGATCAGCGCCCTGGAATACTGGATATAGTTCATGTTCCTGGAGCGGAGCTTGTAGATCTTCACGCACACAGCCTGAAAAAGGGCGGCGATACAGATGGTCTCGTCCACCGTCATAGGGACATCGCATATGCGGAACTCCACCGTATTGAAGAAGGGATGTACGCGCAGGTCCCACCAGATCTTTTTGGCGTTGTCGATACAATTGGTCTTTACCAGCAGCTTGACAAAATTGTCATAGGCCTCGATGCTCTCGAAATATTCGGGTATCCCTGTACGTGGGAATTTGTCGAAAACCTTTGTCCGGAAGGATTTATAGCCCGTGAGCCGCCCTTCCCAGAAAGGAGAGTTGGTGCTCAGCGCATAGACATGGGGGAGGAAGTACCGGGTGGAGTTGGCAATATGGTTGGCCATTTCCCTGTTCTCCATACCCACGTGTACGTGGAGGCCAAAGATCAGATTGCTGCGGGCGGCCTCCTGCAGCTCGTTGACGATCTCATTATACCGGGCATGGTCGGTGATCAGCTGGCTTTGCCAGTGGCTGAAAGGATGAGTGCCCGCGGCGCCTACCCATAAGCCCAGCCCTTCGGCTATTTGGGAGATGGTCTTTCGGAGTGTGGAGACATCCTTGCGCGCCTCTTCGATATTGGCGCAAATATCAGTACCTACCTCTACCACCGCCTGGTGCATTTCGGCCTTTACCTTGTCCCGGATGACCTTCTGGCCTTCCGTCACTATCTTCTGCTCGTGGCTTTTCAATTCGCGGGTGGCTGGGTCCACCACCATATATTCTTCCTCTACTCCCAGCGTGAAAGTGTTGTAGTTAATGTCTGCCATTAGTATTAGTGCCCCGGGGCTGGTTTGATCCGAATATACCCATCCCCGGTGCACTGTCTAATGATGGGCCTTCGGCCAGCGGAGCCGTGCTCCGCTTTGTGTAGTGTATTCTCAAAAATGTCTGTGCTGTACGCCGTGTTTAAGATACTCTCCCCATGTGAGGTTGTCTGTGCCATCCTGGTGGGCGGTAGCTCTTTCGATGGCATAGTCGGCCGATGTTTCCACCACCCAGTTAAAATTATCTTCTCCTACGCTGGTCCTTTCCGCATCAGGGGCCGGGTTACAGAAATCGATGGCATAGGGGATACCATCTCTTACGGCCAGCTCGACGGTGTTGAAATCATAGCCCAGCCAGGCGTTGATACGGAGCACGATCTCGGTCATCTGCAGCAGTCTTTCTGCAGAAGGGGAGAAGTCGGCATTGTAACGGAGATGATGCGGGTTGCGTGGCTCATAGGACATGATACGGACATATTTTCCTCCTATGCAATAACACCGGTAATATTCAGAGAAGATGATCTCTTCTTGCAGTAACATAACTAACTGTCCCGTTTCACCGTGCTTTTGATAGAACTCTTCGGCGTCATGCAGCTTGTACACATTCTTCCAGCCACCGCCTGCAAAGGGTTTCATATAGGCCGGGAATCCCACGTATTGAAAGATCTTGACCCAGTCGAGGGGATAGGCGAGGTTCTGGAAGGACTGGTCGCTGGTGTCCGGCGGAAGTTCGCGGGAGGGAAGGATCACAGTCTTTGGGACAGGGACGCCTATACGGGTGGCCAGGCAATTGTTGAAGAATTTCTCATCGGCGCTCCACCAAAAGGGGTTGTTGATGACGGCTGTTCCGCACAGCGCGGCATTTTTCAAAAAAGCCCGATAGAAAGGTACGTCCTGGGAAATGCGGTCAACGATGACATCATAGCCGCTGGATTCGCCCTGTACCACTTTGTCGATCCGGACGGGTTCTGCTACGATGCCGGGAATATTCTTTCGATTGATGGCTTCTATAAAGGCCATCGGAAAGCTTCGTTCCTTACCAAATAAGATACCTATTTTTTTGGGGGTCATACACCT
>Ga0207671_10004366_pt1 | contig 13558 bp, 13 predicted proteins | sample KBSC24metaG_FD_184352 | JGI IMG/M metagenome (GOLD analysis project Ga0207671, IMG submission 184352) | Corn rhizosphere microbial communities from Kellogg Biological Station, Michigan, USA - KBS C2-4 metaG (SPAdes) (version 2) | ecosystem: Host-associated > Plants > Roots > Rhizosphere > Soil... | reverse complement strand
CGGCGTCGAGCACACGCTGCCGGGTTTCCAGCCGTTTGGCTTCTCGCAGCGACGGTTTGGCGGTGGCTCGGGTCATGGTGGCTCAAGTTGTACTCGCTTAACTGACCGGAGTCAATGACTTGAGTCAGTTGAATTCACAGGAAATTGCCCGTTAGGCAAAGTTGCCCGGCATGCAAAATTATCGGTATCGTGGTGGCATGTCCGCCGAAACTGGTCTGCGCGAACGAAAAAAGCTCGACACCCGTCGGGCGCTCAGCGACGCGGCACTGCAGCTGGCGTTCGACCGTGGCGGGCTGGACGCCGTCACTCGCGAGGAGATCGCTGCGCTGGCCGGGGTGTCATTGCGGACGTTCAACAACTACTTCACCGGCAAGTACGAGGCGCTGGCTTATCGCATCGCCGAGCGGATGCGGCGCAGTGTCGCGACGTTCCGGTCGCGGCCGGCCGATGAACCGCTGTGGACATCGATCATCGAGGCGGTGACGGGCACCCTCGAGGAGGAGATGGTCGACATCACCGGTGCTGATCTCATTCCGGACCGCCGCGAGCTCGTCGAAGTGCGAAAACTCATGATGCGAACCGAAGTTCGTAACGCGGTGCCGCAGATCCTCTACCAGGACTGGGTGGCGGCCATCGCCGAGCGAACGGGTCTCGGCCCCGACGACATGTACCCGCGCCTCGTGGTGGCCGTGGTCCGCGCCATCGGGGACACCGCGATGGAGGCGTACGCGAACGCCGATCCGCCGGTGGCCATCACCCCACTGATGCGTGCGGGTTTCGACGCCGTCATCGCGGGACTGCCTGAACCGACCAGAACGAAGGAGTGACCATGCCCGCTGACGTCGTGATCTCCGGCGCCGGACCCAACGGCCTGATGCTGGCCTGCGAACTTGCCCTCGCCGGCATCAAACCCGTGATCCTCGATGCGTTGCCGGGTCCCGGGGATGAACCCAAGGCCAACGGTCTTGTCGGACAGGTGATTCGGCAGCTCGACATGCGTGGTCTCTACCAGGCGTTCACGGGCGATCCCAATGCGCCACAACGTGCCTATGGCTGGATGTTCTCCGGCCTGCCACTGAATTTCGTTGGTGTCGAGGACAATCCGATGCGTGCTGCGCTGATGAAGCAGCCCCGGTTGGTTCAGCTGCTGTACGAGCGGGCACAGGCTCTCGGAGTCGAGGTGCGATGGGGACACGCCGTGACCACCCTGTCGGCCGGGCCTGACGGGGTCACCGTCGATGTGGCCGGGCCCGACGGCGCCTATGTGCTGCAAGCCGATTGGCTGGTGGGTGCCGACGGTGGCCGCAGCACCGTCCGCAAGCAGTCCGGTATCGGTTTCCCCGGGCACACGTCGCCGACGGTGGCCCGGTTGGCGCACGTGCACATCGCTGACGAGTTCCGCACCCCCGGTGGCGAGTTGGATGTACCCGGATTTGGCCCGATTCCGTTCGGGCACAATCGCTATGACACCGGCATGGTGATCTTCTTCGAGGCGCACGGCGACCCGCCGATGCTGGGCACCCTCGAGTTCGGGTCATTGCCCGATGACGTCCCGGGGGAGTTGACGTATGACGAACTCCAGCAGAGCCTGCGCCGAGTGCTCGGGGTCGACGTGCCGTTCGAACGGCCTTCCGGGCCTGGTCCGTTCGCGATGCGCCGCATCGACGGCCAGAACACCCGACAGGCCGACGCGTACCGCGCGGGCCGCATTCTCCTCATCGGTGATGCCGCACATGTGCATTCGGCGATGGGTGGTCCCGGGCTGAACCTCGGGCTGCAGGACACCTTGAATCTGGGCTGGAAGCTGGCTGCTGTCATCAATGGCTGGGCGCCTGAGGAATTGATCGACACTTATGAGTCCGAGCGCTATCCGGTCGGCGAGCGCGTCATGATGCACTCCCTGGCCCAGATCGCGCTCACCGCGCCCGGGCCCGAGGTACGCGCTTTGCGCACGCTTCTTGGTGAACTCTTCCAGCTGCCTGATGCGGCCGCCCATATGGCCGGACTGCTGGCCGGTGCGGACGTCCGCTACGACATGGGAGGCGTCCCGCACCGGTTGACCGGATACATGGTGCCGGAGGCGGAGCTGGACGACGGACGTCGTCTCACTGATCTGCTGCACAGCGGCAGGGGCGTGTTGCTCGACCTGTCCGGCGGTGCGGTGGCCGCGGTCGCCGCACCGTGGGACCGACGCGTGGACACGGTGGAGGCCACCATGGCCGACGGCCCGGCCGCCATGCTGATCCGGCCGGACGGCTACGTCGCTTGGGCCGCGGACGCTTTCGCCGCGGCGGACGCCGACGACCTACGAGCGGCTCTGGCGCGCTGGTTCGGTCCGGCCGAAATCAGCGCCTGAGCGCGCGGCGTGCGACGCCGGGGTGGGCGGCGAGCTTGGGTCCGAGAAGCAGGGCGAAGATCGTCACCGCAAGCCATGGTCGAAGATGCGGGCGCAGCCGCCGGATCAGCCCCGCGTCGTCGAGCTCGAACACCAGGGCATCGGTGATGGTGAGGCCTGCGATGCGGCCGCGGCTCACCGCGACGCGCGTGGTTCCGTCGCCGATGACGTTCTCCCACTCCAGGTCTCGCATCCCGGCGTAGACCGCGGTCAGCAGGACGCGGAGGTCGTTGCGCCCGCGGAACACCATGCGTCCGGATAACGGAGAGATCAGCTCCGCGTCGGGTGCGAGTGCGGCGATGAATCGGTCGACGTCGCCGCTGCGGGTAGCCGCGCAGAACGTCGCGACGGAATCCGTGCGTGTCGTCATCGGAACCCCCCTGCATGTCACTTGTTATTTGCAACCAACCTAATCAGAGTCCATTGCAGAAAGCAATGGACTAGGCTTGGGCGATGTCCAAGCAGTCTTTCGGCGACATCTCCTGCTCGATAGCGCGCGCGCTCGACGTCGTGGGCCAACGGTGGGCGGCTCTCGTGTTGCGAGACCTGTTCGCGGGCATGACCCGGTTCGAGGATATCCGCCGTGATCTCGGCATCGCTTCGAATGTCCTGGCTGCACGTCTCGACGAGTTGGAGCGCCACGCGATCGTGGCGCGGCGTCAATACCACAGCGCGCCAACGCGTTTCGAATACGTGCTTACCGACAAGGGGCGCGACCTCTACCCGGTGATCGTGACCCTGCTTGCGTGGGGCGACAAGTGGGCTGCCGGGGACGACGGACCCCCGGCGCTTCTGGTTCATGACGAATGCGGCTGTGTCACAACGGCAAAGACCGTGTGTGCCGAATGCGGTGGGGAACTCGAGGCACTGTCGACGACAGCGGTACCCGGGCCCGGGGCGCGCGTCGGCCCGGGCACCGCGGTCATCGGAGAATTTCTGGTGCCCGGCGAGGCGGGCGCCTAGGCCAGGGTCGCGCGCACGCAGTGCGTGACGTACGGCAACGCCAACCCGGAGCTGTTGGCCAGCGCCGGATGCGTGTTCAGCAGCTCGCGCACCTCACCCAACACCTTGCGGCGCACGTCGGCAGGCGAGGTGATGCAGTAGCTCCGGGACGCCACGAGGTCCAGAAGCGCTTGCGGTGTCAGGTAACTCGTCCACTCGAAGCGGTGGGTCTCGATGTCGGTGAAGTCGCCGCACAGCGAGTCGGCCGACGGGTCGTGCTCGCAGCCGATGATGCGGTTCAGCTCTTTCACCCAGCCCAGCCGCTCGTCGCGGATGTTCCAGATCAAGCCGAGCCGGCCGCCCGGTCGCAGCACCCGTGCGACTTCGGCCGCGGCCCGCTCCGGGTCGAACCAGTGCCAGGCCTGCGCGACCAGGACCGCGTCGACGCTGTCCGCCGGCAACGGAATCTCCTCCGCCGTACCGAGCAGGGCCGGCACCGACGGCAACGATCCGCTGAGCACATCGAGCATCTCGGGGATGGGATCGACGGCCGTGACCGCCAGACCGCGTTCAGCCAGGCGGACGGTGAGCTTGCCGGTGCCGGCACCGAGGTCGAGGACGTCGACGGCTCCAGTGGGCAGCAGCCAGTTGATGGACTCGGGCGGATACGACGGGCGCCCCCGCTCGTAAGCAGCGGCCTGCTCTCCGAAGGACAGCGAGCGTTCGGCCGTCACCGCGAGGCCAAGTCCAGCGTCTGGCGGATCAGCAGGCCCACCTTGTCGGTCTCGACCAGGAAACCGTCATGGCCGTAGTCGGACTCGATGACCTCGAGGCCAGGACAGCCCGGCAACAACGTGGCCAGTTCCTCCTGCAGCCGAATGGGATACAGCCGGTCAGAGGTGATGCCGCCGACAATCACCGGCACCGGGCACCCGGACAACGCCGCCGCGACGCCGCCCCGTCCACGACCGACGTCGTGACTGCTCAGTGCGTCCGTCAACGCCACATAGGTGCCCGCATCGAACCGCGCGGCCAGCTTGCGGCCCTGGTACTCCAGGTAGCTCTCGACGGCGTAAAGGCCGTCGGTAGAACTCTTTTCGTGGTTCTGCGCGGTGTTGCGGAACCGGTCGTCGAGTTCCTTCTCGCCGCGGTACGTCAGGTGGGCGAACCGGCGGGCGATCTGGATGCCGTCATCCGGGGTGAGCCCCGTCAGGTAGTAGTCGCCGCCGGCCCAGTTCGGGTCGGCCTTGATGGCCGCGACCTGTGCACACTGGGTGCCGATCTGGTCGGCGGTGGCCCGGGCGCCGACTGCCAGGACGAGGCCGGCGCGCACCGTATCGGGATGTCCCACAAGCCATTCCAGCGCCCGCGCACCACCCATCGAGCCGCCGACGACCGCGGCCACCTGCGTGATGCCGAGCGCGGCCAGGGCCGCCAGATCGGCGTTCACCTGGTCGCGCACGGTGATCGCGGGAAAGCGCGAGCCCCAGGGCTTTCCGTCGGGAGCGAGCGAGCTGGGCCCGGTCGACCCGCGGCAGCCGCCGAGCACGTTGGTGGCGACGGCGCACCAGCGGTCGGTGTCGATCGGCGCACCCGGGCCGGCGACGCCGTCCCACCAGCCGCCGGTCGGGTGGTCGGGCCCGGCCGGACCGGTGACGTGGGAGTCACCGGTCAGGGCGTGCAGCACCATCACGACGTTGTCGGCGGTGGGGGACAGCTGACCCCAGCGCTGCACCGCGATGGACACGTCGGGCAGCACGATGCCGCTCTCCAGCGTCAGCGAGCCGATGTTGACCACGCCGGTCTCGCCTTCGGCAGGCAGTAGCGGCGCTGCGGAAATGTCAGACACGGGCACGTCGATGATCGTCACACCAATGCCGCCTTTCGGTCGGCACCCCCCACCGATCCGGCTGCAGCGAAACCCTGCTCCAGGTCGGCGAGGATGTCTTCGATGCCCTCGATGCCGACAGCAAGGCGTACCAGGCCGGGGGTGACTCCGGAGGCCAGCTGCTCCTCGGCGGACAGCTGCTGGTGCGTGGTCGACGCCGGGTGGATCACCAGCGACCGGACGTCACCGATGTTGGCGACATGGCTGTGCAGCGTGAGGGCGTTCACGAACGCCTTGCCCGCTTCGACGCCGCCGGTCAGTTCGAACGACAGCACCGCACCGGTGCCCTTGGGGGCCAGCTTGCGGCCCAGCTCGTACCACGGGGACGACGGCAGGCCGGCGTAGTTCACCGAGAGCACGTCCGGGCGGCCCTCGAGGTACTCGGCGACCTTCTGCGCGTTGGACACATGGCGTTCAACGCGCAGAGACAGCGTTTCCAATCCCTGCGCGATGAGGAAGGAGTTGAAGGGGGCGGCGGCGCTGCCCAAATCGCGCAGCAGCTGCACCCGCGCCTTGAGTGCGTAGGCCGGTGCGCCGAGGTCGGCGAACACCACACCGTGGTAGCTCGGGTCCGGCTCGGTGAAGCCGGGGAACTTGCCGTTGGTCCAGTCGAAGGTGCCACCGTCGACGATGACGCCGGCGATCGCCGAGCCGTGCCCGCCCAGGTACTTGGTGGCCGAGTGCACGACGATGTCGGCGCCGTGGGCCAGCGGCTGGATCAGGTACGGCGTGGCGACGGTGTTGTCGACGATCAGCGGCACGCCGTTGTCATGTGCGACGCCCGAGACGCCCGGGATGTCCAGGATGTCGATCTTCGGGTTGGAGATGGTCTCGGCGAAGAGCGCCTTGGTGTTCGGCCGAACCGCGGCACGCCACGAGTCGAGGTCGTCGGGGTTCTCCACGAAGCTGACCTCGACGCCGAGCTTGGGCAGCGTGTAGTGCAGCAGGTTGTAGGTGCCGCCGTACAGCCGCGGCGAGGCCACGATGTGGTCGCCGGTGCCGGCGATGTTCAGGATCGCGAAGGTCGCGGCGGCCTGCCCGGACGACAGGAACAGCGCGGCCACGCCGCCCTCGAGCGCGGCGACGCGCTGCTCGACCACGTCGGTGGTCGGGTTCATGATGCGGGTGTAGATGTTGCCCGGCTCGGCCAATCCGAACAGCGCGGCGGCGTGGTCGGTGTCGCGGAACGTGTACGACGTCGTCTGGTAGATCGGCAACGCCCGGGCATTGGTGGCGCTATCGGGGCTCTGACCTGCGTGGATCTGCTTCGTCTCGAAGCTCCAGCGCGTCGTGGGGTCGATGGCCTCAGTGGTCATGTTAGGGGTGTCTCCTGTGAGTTTTTGGGTACGACGAATGGGCTCGCGAACTCTGCGAATCACGGACAGCGACACATAGAAGCCTCCACTCACCCAGTCATTCGGGTCCGTGGTGGCGGACCCGCGCTTGCCTCGCAGCTACGTACGGCTGCTCAACCTGGTCGTCTCCCGGGGCACCCCACCGCGGATGGAGGGTTGCCGGCCAGCAAGCCGGGGCTTGACGCTGGCACTCATGACCGGTTCCGAGGATATCGCAAGAGGCTGGGCAACTACTAGCTGGTGCCGTCCGGTGGACGGGAGACGGGTCACGGTAACTTCGTAACCGTCGTGCGACGGGGTAGTCATGTGCAGACGCCGGACTCGACATAGATTTTCGTATGTACCGTCCGTGACGCCGGGAGAGTGACCATGAGTGGCGAGAAACCATCCATCATCTACACGTTGACCGACGAGGCGCCGCTGCTCGCGACGTACGCCTTCCTACCGGTCGTGCGCACCTTCGCCGGCGCTGCCGGGATCGACGTCCAGACCAGCGATATCTCGGTGGCGGCCCGCATCCTCGCCGAGTTCAGCGACTACCTGACCGATGAGCAGAAGGTCCCCGACAACCTGGGCGAGCTGGGCCGCCTGACCCAGTCCCCGGACACCAACATCATCAAGCTGCCGAACATCAGTGCCTCGGTGCCGCAGCTCGTCGCCGCCATCAAGGAGCTCAAGGAAAAGGGCTACAACCTGCCCGATTACCCGGGCGACCCGAAGACCGACGAGGAGAAGGCGATCAAGGATCGCTACGGCAAATGCCTCGGCAGCGCGGTGAACCCGGTTCTGCGCGAAGGTAACTCGGACCGTCGTGCACCGAAGGCCGTCAAGGAGTACGCCCGCAAGCACCCGCACAGCATGGGCGAATGGTCGCAGGCCTCCCGCACGCACGTCGCCACCATGAAGACCGGCGACTTCTACCACGGCGAGCAGTCCATGACGCTCGACAAGGCCCGCCGGGTGAAGATGGTGCTGAAGACCAAGTCTGGCAAGACAATTGAGCTCAAGCCCGAGGTCAAGCTCGACGCCGGCGACATCATCGACTCGATGTACATGAGCAAGAAAGCGCTCATCAAGTTCTACGAGGAGCAGATGGACGACGCCTACAAGACGGGCGTCATGTTCTCTCTGCACGTCAAGGCGACCATGATGAAGGTCAGCCACCCGATCGTATTCGGTCACGCCGTGCGGATCTTCTACAAGGACGCATTCGCCAAGCACCAGAAGCTCTTTGACGAGTTGGGTGTCAACGTCAACAACGGTCTCTCGGACCTGTACGACAAGATTTCGACGCTGCCCAAGTCGCTGCACGACGAGATCGTCGACGACCTGCACAAGTGCCACGAGCACCGCCCCGAGCTGGCCATGGTCGACTCGGCCCGCGGCATCACCAACTTCCACTCGCCGTCCGACGTCATCGTCGACGCGTCGATGCCGGCCATGATCCGGCTCGGCGGCAAGATGTACGGCGCCGACGGGAAGCTCAAGGACACCAAGGCCGTCAACCCCGAGTCGACGTTCTCCCGGATGTACCAGGAGATCATCAACTTCTGTAAGACCCACGGTCAGTTCGATCCGCGGACCATGGGCACCGTCCCCAACGTCGGCCTCATGGCGCAGAAGGCCGAGGAGTACGGCAGCCACGACAAGACCTTCGAGATTCCCGAGGACGGCATTGCCAACATCGTGGACATCGACAGCGGCGAGGTGCTGCTGACCACGGCGGTCGAAGAGGGCGACATCTGGCGCATGCCGGTCGTCAAGGACCTGCCGATCCGCGACTGGGTCAAGCTGGCCGTGACCCGGGCCCGGCTCTCCGGCATGCCCGTGGTGTTCTGGCTGGACCAGGAGCGTCCGCACGAGGCCGAGCTGCGCAAGAAGGTCGCGACCTACCTCAAGGATCACGACACCGAGGGCCTGGACATCTCGGTGATGTCGCAGGAACGCGCCATGCGGCACACCATCGAGCGGGCCATGCGCGGCCAGGACACCATCGCCGCGACCGGCAACATCCTGCGCGACTACCTGACCGACCTGTTCCCGATCCTGGAGCTGGGCACCAGCGCCAAGATGCTGTCGATCGTGCCGCTGATGGCCGGCGGCGGCCTGTACGAGACCGGCGCCGGCGGTTCGGCGCCCAAGCACGTGCAGCAGCTGGTCGAGGAGAACCACCTGCGCTGGGATTCGCTCGGTGAGTTCCTCGCTCTGGGCGCCAGCCTGGAGGACCTCGGCAACAAGACGGACGACGCCCGGGCCCTGCTGCTGGCCAAGACGCTCGACGATGCGACCGGAAAGCTGTTGGACGAGAACAAGAGTCCGTCGCGGCGCACCGGTGAGCTGGACAACCGGGGCAGCCAGTTCTACCTGGCCATGTACTGGGCGCAGGAGCTGGCCAAGCAGACCGAAGACAAGGCGCTCGCCGATCATTTCGCTCCGCTGGCCAAGACGCTGGCCGAGAACGAGGAGAAGATCGTCGCGGAACTGGCTGCGGCACAAGGCAGCCCGGCCGACATCGGCGGCTACTACGCGCCGGATCCGGCCAAGACCGAAGCGGTGATGCGGCCGAGCGCCACCTTCAACGCGGCGCTGGCTTCCGCTCAGGAGTAATTCACCTCGAACGTGAGCTTGTGTACGAGATTTCTTCGATTTCTCGTACACGAGCTCACGTTCGTTGTGTCAGGACTGTCGTACCCCGGGGTTAGGGTTCTGCTTCGTGATCGTCACCACCATCAACGTCAATGGCATCCGCGCCGCGGTCAAAGAGCGCTCTGCGGAGAATCTCGGGCTGCTGCCGTGGCTGAAGGAGACCAGCTCCGACGTCATCTGTCTGCAGGAGACCCGGGCCGACGACACGCAGCTGACGCAGGCCCTGGCACCCGCGTTGGACGCCGGTTGGTATCTGGCGTCGGCCGAGCCGTCTGCGAAGGGCCGCAACGGGGTAGCGGTGCTGTCGCGGGCCCCGATCACCGCGGTGCGCGTGGGGCTGACCCCGGACTGTGAATTCGTGGCGCACGGGCGGTATCTGGAGGCCGACACCGACGGCGCCACCGTCGCCAGCGTGTATGTGCCCACCGGCGAGGCCGAGACCGACAAGCAGGTGGAGAAAGAGCGCTTCATGGTGGCGCTGGCCGGCCGCATGGCCGAGCTGAGCCGCAAGCGCCGGGACGTCGTGATCTGCGGTGACTGGAACATCTGCGCGACGGAGCTGGACCTCAAGGCGTGGAAGGCCAACGTCAAGAAGTCCGGGTTCCTGCCCAGCGAGCGGCAATGGCTGGCAGACCTGATGGCCGCCGGCTGGACCGACGTGGTGCGTGAGCTGCACCCCGATGTCGCCGGGCCGTACAGCTGGTGGTCCTGGCGCGGCAAGGCTTTCGACAATGATGCCGGGTGGCGGATCGACTACCACCTGGCCAACTCCAAGCTGGCGCCCAGAGCTGTCGCGGCGCGGGTGGAGCGGGCAGCGGCGTATGCGCTGCGCTGGTCGGACCATGCGCCGGTGACGGTCGAGTACAGCTGATCTGGGGCGGCCGGATCGGTGACCGGCCTCCTGCAACAGTCCGCGCCCGGAGTTGTCAGCTTCGGCTGACATTGTCATCATGCGCTGACGATGTCAGCTCAAGCTGACGGGTTCAGATCGCACATGTCCCAGGAAGAGGCGACACACCGATCGTGACGAGACCAAAGACACGTCGCGGCCTAGGTGTGCTAGTGCCGGTCGCGGCCGCGATATCGACGATGGTCTGGGGCTCAGCTCCGAACGGGCAGGGCCGATACCAGCGGGGTGTCCACTCCGATGCGGCCGAGCGCACTGGCGCCGCCGGGGGAGCCCAAGGGCGCGTCGCGTCCCGGGAGCACCTCGTCGAAGAACGCGGCATTGTCAGCGAGGAACGCCAGCTGGTCTTCGGGCAGATCGGCGTCGTAGTAGATGGCATCGACTCGGCAAATCAGCTTGCAGGCTCCGCAATCCACGCATTCCTGCGGATTGATATAGAGCGCCCGATCGCCTTGGTAGATGCAGTCGGCCGGGCACTCCTGCACGCACGACATGTCCGCGACGTCAACGCATTCCCGTCCGATTACGTAAGTCATGCCACGGACGGTATCGCTGACGGAGCACGTGACCTCAGTGGCCAAAAGTTACTGATACCAGGGCCGGAAGTCCTCAATCTGTTACTGGGCGGGACGGAGTGACTCGTGGTCGAACGCATCGCCCCACTGTGGGTCGCGACCCAGGTGCCGCAGTAGCCGGTCCAAATCCGTTGTGCTGTCGCCGGTCTGGGCCGGTCCGAAGGGAGCACCCGCCATGCTGCGGAAGTCTCCGTCGGGCACGGCCAGGGCGAGCGGGAGGGCTGTGCCGACGACGTCGTCGGGCAGCGTGAAGGGGACGCCGAGGCCGGCAGCGACGTCCCAGCCGTGGACCACGTAGTCGATCAGATGGAAGCCGACGGCCATCTCGGCAGGCACCGACGTCCCGAGTTCCGGTAGTGCGAACTGACTCTCGGGGTCCGTGGCTGCGAAGGCATCCAGCACGTCGTGGGCGGCGGTGGCGTAATCGCCGACCGGATCGCGCGTGTCGCGAACAGTGGCCGGATCCCAGAGCGCAAGGTCCTGGCCGCCGCCACGTGCGGCAGCGGCGAAGCCGCGGTGCTGGACGGTCATGTGGGCGAGCAGGTCTGCCAAATCCCAAGCAACGCAGGGGGTTGGCCGCGTCAAGTCGTCGCGACCGACCATGTTGACCATGTCGACCGAGGCGAGGATGGCGAGGCGATGGGCGGTGAGAAGATCAACTGATAATGTAGGCATGAGCCTATCGTAAGCAGGCGCATACGATATCGCAATGCCTACGATGGTCCAATGTCGGCAAAGCGCCCTGATCTCGCTGCGATGCTCGCGCCGCTGCTGCGCGAGCTGATGGCTGCTGAGCAACCGGTGCTGGACGCCCACGGCGTGAGCATGTGGGGCTACGTCGTGCTGTTGGCGCTCGACGAGACCCCGATGCGGTCGCAGGCCGTGCTGGCGCAGGCGATCGGCGCCGACAAGACCCGCATCATCCGCACGCTCGACGACCTGCAGGACCGAGGCTTCATCGAGCGCACCCCCGACCCCGATGACCGCAGGGTCCGGCTCCTGTCGATCACGACCGCCGGTCGTCGCCTCAAAGACGCAGTGCAGGCCGACATTCAGCGCGGTGAGGAGCACTGGCTGGGCGAGCTGAGCACCGAGGAGCGGCGCATCTTCCTCAAGGTGCTGCAACGTCTGGCACCGGCGCCCGACTGAACACGAGCGTTCAGCGTCATAGCGTCTCCGTGACCTTCCGCAGCCCCCGCGGCTGGTCCGGGTCACCACCGCGGGTGAGCGCCAGGTGCAACGCAAGCTGTTGCAGTGGAAGGATTTCCAGCAGCGGGGAGAGTTCATCGCTGACTCCGCTCGGCAGCGCGATACCGGCCGCGAGGCCGGTCAACGCCGAGGGTGCTCCGACCCCGAACACGTCGGCATTGCGTTCGGCCAGCCGTTCCAGCACCGGCGCCATCGCCTGTCCGCCGGCACCTTCGGGCACCACCGCGAGCACCGGCACCTGAGGGTCGACGGTGGCGAGCGGGCCGTGCATCAGATCGGCACCCGAAAAAGCCTGAGCCGAAATGTAAGACGTCTCCATCAGCTTGAGGGCGGCCTCGCGGGCAGTGGGGTAGGAGTAGCCGCGGGCGGTGGCGATGAGCCGTTGTGCGAACCGGTACCGCTGCGCGACCTCGCGGACCAGCTCCCCAGAAGCGAGCACCTGCCTGCCGAGGTCAGGCAGCGCGTCGACGCCCGCAACGTCCCGCCCGAGCAGCAGCTGCAGGGCGAGCAACTCAGCGGTGTAGGACTTGGTCGCGGCCACCGACTTCTCGGCCCCGGCAAGCACATCGATGTGGATCGCCGCTGCCGCGGCCAGATCCGACGCGGGGTTGTTGGTGACTGCGACCGTCAGCGCGCCTTGTGAGCGTGCCACCTCCACCGACCGCACCAGGTCCGGCGAACCACCGGACTGGCTCACCGCTACGTACAACACGTCGCGCAGATCGGGTTGGGCACCGTAGACGGTCATGGTTGACGGGGAGACCAGCCCTGCGGGCAGGCCGTGGTTGATCTCTACGAGGTATTTCGCATACAGCGCGGCATGGTCACTTGTGCCTCGTGCCACGAACAGGACGAATCGTGGCGCGGCCGCTCCGATCTGAGCCGCGGCGGCTCGGATGGGATCGTGGCCGTCGTCGAGCAGTCGGCGCCACACCTGCGGCTGTTCGGCGATTTCGGCGGCCATCAGGTGGCCGGGATACGTTTGATCGGCGCTCACTTCGTCTCCTTGTCGGAGGTCGGCATCGCACTGGAACACATCGGGCGCAGGTGGGACGAGAAGCTCTCCCCACCGTAGACCGAGCCCCGGGCAAAACCGGATGACAGCAGTGCGAAAATCGAACCCATCATGAGCAACAGCGGTGCAGGCGCGGACAAGCGCGTCGTCTTTTCCGGGGCACAGCCCACCTCCGACTCGCTTCACCTGGGCAATGCCCTGGGCGCGGTGCAGAACTGGGCGCACCTGCAGGACGGCTACGACGCGTTCTTCTGTGTCGTCGACCTGCACGCCATCACCGTCCCCCAGGACCCCGAGACGCTGCGTCGTCGCACGCTGGTGACGGCCGCGCAGTACCTGGCGCTCGGCATCGACCCGGCCCGCAGCACGGTGTTCGTCCAGAGCCACGTCGCCGAACACACTCAGCTGGCGTGGTTGCTGGGCTGCTTCACCGGCTTCGGCCAGGCGTCGCGGATGACGCAGTTCAAGGACAAGTCGCAGAAGCAGGGCGCCGACGCCACGACGATCGGCCTGTTCACCTACCCGGTGCTCATGGCTGCCGACATCCTGCTCTACGACACCGACCTGGTGCCTGTCGGTGAGGACCAGCGGCAGCACCTGGAGCTGGCCCGCGACCTCGCGCAGCG
>Ga0207671_10004364_pt1 | contig 13562 bp, 13 predicted proteins | sample KBSC24metaG_FD_184352 | JGI IMG/M metagenome (GOLD analysis project Ga0207671, IMG submission 184352) | Corn rhizosphere microbial communities from Kellogg Biological Station, Michigan, USA - KBS C2-4 metaG (SPAdes) (version 2) | ecosystem: Host-associated > Plants > Roots > Rhizosphere > Soil... | reverse complement strand
GTTTCTCTTGTGGATGCTGTCGGAATTGTTCGAGGAACTGCCCGAGGTTGGCGATCTGCCAAAACCCAAGCTCGTGTTCTTCTTCGACGAGGCGCATCTGCTCTTCAATGACGCCCCCAAAGCTCTGATGGACAAGATCGAGCAGGTGGTCCGCCTGATCCGCTCGAAGGGGATCGGCGTCTATTTCGTCACACAGAATCCGATCGACGTGCCGGACCGGGTGCTCGGGCAACTCGGCAACCGCGTGCAGCATGCATTGCGTGCCTTTACGCCGCGCGACCAGAAAGCGGTTGCCGCCGCCGCGCAGACGTTCCGGCCCAATCCGAAGCTCGACACGGCCCAGGTCATCATGGAACTGGGCAAGGGCGAGGCGCTGGTCTCGTTCCTGGAGGGCAATGGCACGCCCGCGATGGTCGAGCGCGTCCTGATCCGTCCGCCCTCGGCGCGGATCGGACCGATCACGCCGGACGAACGCAAGGCGGTCATGGATGCAAGCCCGGTGAAGGGAAAATACGACACCGCGATCGACGCCGAATCCGCCTACGAAATCCTGCAGAAACGATTGTCGGGAACCGCTGATGCGCCGGGGGGCGGCGGGGGTATTCTCAGCCAGATAGGCAACATCGCCGCTTCGATTTTCGGCACCAATGTGTCACGCGGCAGGCTGTCGACCGGCCAGCTCATCGCACGCAATATCACCCGCTCGGTCACCAACAAGGTGGTGGGCGGAGTCGTCGCCGACCTCGGCAAATCCGTCGGCGGGTCGATCGGAGGTTCGGTCGGGCGCGCGCTGGTCCGCGGCGCGCTCGGCGGGCTGCTGCGGCGATAAGATTGCGATCTTCGTGACGTCACTCGATTCCGAACCAAAGGCGGGCCTGTTGAGACCTCCGTCGCTGCGGGCGCCGCTCGATATCCTTTTTCTTGTCTGCTGTGTCGCGCTGATGGCCGATGTTCTCGTTCCGGAAATCTGGGGCAGCGGCAAAACCAAGGACTATCCGCTCTGGTTCTGGGCGGGACAGCAGGTGCTGGGGGCTAAGGATCTCTATCCGAGCGATCCCCACGCCTATTTCGGTTTCATCTATCCGCCGTTGCCCGCGGTGCTGCTCGCGATCCCGAGCTGGTTCGGCAAGATCCCGCTCTACGCCGGTCTGTCGCTGCTGAACGCGTTCGCGTGGTGGATGACGGCACAGTTCTCGCACGCAATGGCCGGCTCGGGCCGCAGACCCGGCCCATGGCTGTTCGCCTTGCCGGGCTTTGCCACCGTCACCTTCGTCTTCGACATGTTCGATCTCGGTCAGCCCAATCTGGTGCTGCTGGTCATGATGCTCTACGGGGTCTGGCTTCTGCAGCGCGAGCGGCCGGTCATGGCCGGAAGCATGTTCGCGCTCGCCACCGCGATCAAGGTCTTCCCGGTCGCCGTGCTGCCTTATCTGGTGTGGCGGCGGCAGTGGAAGGCGGTTGCGAGCCTGCTGGTGTTCCTCGTCGTTTTTCTGTTCGTGGTTCCCGCACCGGTCCGTGGCTTTCAGCATAACATCGTCGAGTTGAAGACCTGGTACCAGGGCATGGTCGGCACCAGTTCGGAGAAGGGTTTTGGCCAGCGCGACGAGCAGAACTGGTCCTGGGTCAATCAGTCCATCATCGCGATGACCCACCGGCTGACGCGCCCGGTCAACTATAATCAGGACGATCCTGCCAAGCCGCCGCGCACCATGAATCTGGTCGATGTGTCCTTCACGGCGGCGAATTGGCTGGTGCTGGCCATCTCCGTTGCGATCGGCCTCGGATATCTTGCGGTCATGCCGTCGCGCGCGCGGCGTACGCCGCGATCGGATGCCGAGGAACTGGGTATCCTGTTCTGCCTGATGACGGTGGCATCGCCGCTTGCGCGGCAGTATTATTTCATGTGGCTGTTTTTTCCGATCACGGTGCTGATCCATCGCGCGGCCTTCGATCCGCGCGCCGCCGTGCGGGGCTGGACCTGGGCGAGTCTTGCGGTCGCGGGCCTCTTGATGAGCCTGTCGCTTCCGGTGTTTCCCAACGATCTGCAGGCCTATGGCAACAATCTTGCGGCGACCGCAATCCTGGCAGCCGCCCTGGGCTGGCATATCCTGCATCCGCCCGACGCGGCTGGTCGGGCGGCTTCGGCCGGGCTACAACCGCCCGATTAGAATCCCAAGCCAGAGATGACAGCCAATGTCGAACGCCCAGTTGCAGCCGGTCCTCGACCGCATCGATGCCGACCTGGATAACAGCCTGGAGCGGCTGTTTGCGCTGTTGCGGATCAAATCGATCTCGGGTGATCCGGCATTTGCCGGCGACTGCAAGGCGGCGGCCGACCATCTGGCCAAGGACATCGCGACGCTCGGCTTTGCCACCGAGGTCCGCCCCACCGCCGGGCACCCGGCGATCGTTGCCAAGAGCAACGGCAATGGCGCCCCGCACGTGCTGTTCTACGGCCATTACGACGTGCAGCCGGTCGACCCCCTCAACCTGTGGCACCGGCCGCCGTTCGAGCCCGCCATCACCGATCACGCCGATGGTCGCAAGATCATCGTGGCGCGCGGCGCCGAGGACGACAAGGGGCAGCTGATGACCTTCATCGAGGCCTGCCGGGCCTGGAAGGCCGTGACCGGGGCGCTGCCGCTCGACATCACCATCCTGATCGAAGGCGAGGAAGAGATCGGATCCAAGAACTTCGTGCCGTTTCTCGAAGCGAACAAGGACGAGTTCAAGACCGATTTCGCCTTGGTCTGCGACACCGGCATGTGGGATTCGGAAACGCCGGCGATCACGACGTCGCTGCGCGGGCTCCTGTACGAGGAGGTCAAGATCAAGGCCGCCAATCGCGACCTGCATTCCGGCATGTTCGGAGGCGGCGCACAAAATCCGATCCGGGTGCTGACCCGCATTCTCGGCGGCCTGCATGACGACAACGGCCGTATCACCATTCCCGGATTCTACGATGGCGTGAAGGACCTGCCGGCGGATATTCTCGCGCAATGGAACAAGCTCGATCTCAGCTCGTTTCTCACCTCGATCGGGCTGTCGATTCCCGCCGGCGAGAAGGATCGTCTCCTGATCGAGCAGGTGACGTCGCGACCGACCTGCGACATCAACGGCATCATCGGCGGCTATACCGGCGAGGGCTCCAAGACCGTGATCCCGGCCGAAGCCTCCGCCAAGATCTCGTTCCGCCTGGTGGAAGGACAGAATCCCCAGCGGATCCGCGACGCGTTCCGCGATGTCGTCAGGGCCGGCGTTCCCGGCGATTGCAAGGTCGAGTTCATCGATCACTCGAGTGGCCCGGCGATCGCGCTCGACTGGAATATGAAACCGCTCGCCGCCGCGAGGCAGGCGCTGAGCGAGGAGTGGGGCAAGCCGGCCGTTCTGATTGGTTCAGGCGCCTCGATCCCGATCGTCGCCGATTTCAAGTCCACGCTCGGACTCGACTCGCTCCTGGTCGGCTTCGGCCTCGACGACGACAACATCCATTCGCCGAACGAGAAATACGACCTCAGGAGCTTCCACAAGGGCATCCGCTCCTGGGCGCGCATTCTTGCCGCGCTCGCGGAATTACCGCGCTAGCTGCGGCCGGGTCGCGACCATGTATCCTGGTCGAATCTCGATGTCGGACCGGCCGCCGCAATCTTCGCGACGCCGGCGCATCGCTATGACGCGGCGCAAGCGCTCATTCCACCCGCGCAAGGGCGAATTGCCGCCGCCGGACTGCCTTTTCCATCCGCGCTGCGAGCACGCGATGCCGCTCGACCGCGAGGCTCGGTCGACACTGACCGAGATCGCGCCCGGCCGCAGCACGGCCTGCCATCTGTCCAAGACTCCGGAGGCAGCATGACCACCACGACCCTCAACCCGCCGATCGGGCGCAGTACACTGCCTTTTGTCGACCAACGCCATCCGGATCGGCCGCTCGCCGTCAATTGCTATCGCCCGGCGCACCATCAGCCGAACGATCCCGTCATCGTCGTGCAGCACGGCATGATGCGCAATGGCGACGATTATCGCGACTTCTGGATCGATGCGGCCGAGAAACACGGTCTGCTGATCGTCGCGCCCACCTTTCCTGACGAACCCTTCCCCAAGCGGGAGGGCTACAACAACGGCCTAGTGGTTTCGGCCGATGGCACGATCGTGCCGCGCGAGCAGTGGCTCTATGCGGTGCCGGAGCGCGTGCTGGAGGCTCTGCGGGCCGGCGGTGTGATCGACCGTCCCGTGATCCGCGTCTTCGGGCATTCGGCCGGCGGCCAGTTCGTGCATCGCATGCTGGCGACGCAAGGCGGCGCGCTGTTCACGGCAGCGATGACCGCCAATCCGGGCTGGTACACGTTGCCGACGCTCGACCGCCGCTTTCCGGAGGGGCTGGGCGGGCTCGGCCTCGACCAGGGCGCGCTCGCGCGCTGGCTCGCCTATCCGATGATGATCTTCGCCGGCGATTGCGACACCGTGACCGATGATCCCAATCTGCCGGCGCAGGCCGAGGCGCTGGCGCAAGGCCCGCATCGCTACGCGCGCGCCCATTTCATGCTCGACTTCGCTCGCGCGAAGGCCAGCGCGCTCGATGTGCCGTGCAACTGGCAACTGACTTCGGTTGGCGGCATCGGGCACGACGGCGCGGCGATGTCCCGGGCGGCCGCTGCCTACTGGTTTGAAGGCCGCATTCCACCGGCAGAAGACCTGAAAACCGGCGGGACAATTGTCGCCTGAAACGTCGGCGCCGAAACGACGATGGCGTTTGTTCAGCTCGAACCAGTCACCCCGCCGGATCATGGTCTGATATCGTATCGCGCGGGATGACGTGCGTCGTCGCCGCGATTGCGGCGAGGCCCGTTCAGTTGGTCAGGCGGATCGGGGATGCCTTGTTGAACAGGAACGTGAATCCGGACTCGATGGTGGCCACGTCCGGGGCCTGGATGAAGTTGTCGCCGGCGCAGGCCTTCAGCGCAATCGGTATATCGTCGACCCGTGTGGCGCCGCCGAGACTGCCAGACTGGCCCAGCGTCGCGGCGTAGCCCCAGTCCCACGGCATGGGGTAATATGGCGTGTTGATGATGGCGACGGTCACGCCGTTGGCCTTGAAGCTGCTGCAGAAGCTGGTGTCGAAAACCCTGACTTGTGATCGCAGCGAGGTCTGGGTGGTCCAGGCCCGCGTCGGGTCGTTGACGCCGTCGGTTGCGATGATGACCATCTTTTGCGGACTTCCCGAGGAGCTTCCGTCGCCCGCGGTCCCGACCGTCGAAACGAAGCTGGAGATCAGATCGTCGAACGGAGTTGCTGCCGCCGCATCATCACTCGCCAACCCAGGTGCTGGAAATTTGTTCGCGACCGTTTTGAAGTTCGATGTCGGATGTGACAGCTTGGTCAACGAGCTGTCGAATGACCAAAGACCGACCTTGACGAATGTCTTGTACGTCGAACTGCCGTTCAGATAGGTCAGCAGGTTCTGAATGCCCTTGTTGACTACCTGGTAACGAAGCTCGATGCCTTGGTTGAGCGCGTAACTGTAGGAGTCCGTGCCGTCGGTCTTCTCATGGCACGCAAGAGCGCAGCCCGTCCCGTTGACCATCTGGGTGATGCCCGCCGGCGTGGACGGCAGCAGCATCGAGGATGAAATATCGACCAGCAGGTAGACGTTCACATAGGGCTGCGTGTTTGCGTTGGACGTCGAGGCTACCGACAGATTCAGATTCGAGAATCCCAGGACGCTCGAGAAATTGGTCGGCACTGCCCCGGTTGCCGTTCCGCTCCCGGTCAAGGTCAGGCCGTTCATCGCGTAGTCGATGGTGAGTTGGCTCGTGACGCCGACCGTGTTGCCGGTGAAGAATGCGTTCGCCGCGTTCTTTGCCGCGGCGATCGCGGCAGTCGAGCCCGAACCGGAATCGAGCGCCGCCTTGCCGGCGATGGAGCCCGCCAGCAGGGCCTCGTCCAGCGCGCTCTGGATCTTGGCGCGTTGCCTGCTCGCCATCGAGTAGTCGATCGCGACTCCGACAAATCCGACGATGGGAATGAGGGCGACGGCGAAAGTGACTGCGACGTTGGCACGGCGATCCCGACCGATGGCCGTGATCGTCGTGAAGAGAGATCCGCGGACTTTCACCTCAGTGTATCCCCTATGGCGACGACCGGCCTCGATCGTCCAGAATCAGGCATCCGGGATGCCGACATGGTTTGCCAGCGCTCCGGCCGGCGACGGACATGTGGAAAAATTTAGGGGTGTCGCCCTTAAGGACTGGTTCCGGAATCTCGCAGAACAAGTCTCCAATCAGGCCAACTCCGGCTACCGTAAAATAAGGGTTGAGACCGGGTGTGTGGTGCAGCCGCCCGGCACCTGAGGTAAAATAATACCGCAGATCATTCGCGAAGGGGAGTTCAAACGCAAAAACGCCGCCCGGAATTGGACGGCGTTTGATTTCAGTGTGCAGAGGGCTTCGACAGGAAGACTACACCGGCCCGCTCGGGATTTCAATTCCGATAGCTCGGATCGATGCGATCCAGTTTGCGCAGCAGCGGCGGCCAGACCAGTTGGGTCGAGCGCAGCTCGGCGCGATCCGGGTTGGCGAACAATTTGTCGTTCTTGTCGATGACCGCCTGCTCGACCGGGTAGGCAGTCGGCCCCAACGTCCGCGTCCGGACCTGCATCGAGCAGGCGCGCTCCAGATGGTACATGCGTTCGAAGGCGGAGGCGACGGACCGGCCGACCGTGAGTGTGCCGTGGTTGCGCAGGATCATGTGGTTCCTGGTCCCGAGGTCGCGCTGCAGGCGCGGCCTTTCATCATGGTCGAGCGCCACGCCCTCGTAATCATGATAGGCGAGATCGTGAGTGACGAACTGCGCGGTCTGGTTCAGCGGCAGCAGGCCGTCGGTGCAGCTCGAGACGGCGGTCCCGTCCAGCGTATGCAGGTGGAGGACGCAGCCGGCATCCTCCCGGACCTCGTGGATGGCCGAGTGGATGGTGAAGCCGGCCGGGTTGATGCTGTACTCGCTCTTTGACAGCTGGTTGCCGTCGAGATCGACCTTCACGAGACTCGATGCGGTGATTTCCTCGAACATCAGGCCATAGGGATTGATCAGGAAATGATGTTCCGGGCCGGGCACCCGCGCGGAGATATGAGTGTCCACCAGATCGTCCCAGCCGAACAAGGCGACGAGGCGGTAACAGGCGGCGAGATTGATCCGTTGGGTCCACTCCGCTTCCGTCATGTCCGACGGCGCTTGCTTCAGGCGCGCTTCCGCTGGCGACATGGTCCGTTTCTCCCGCTGAAATCGAGGTGACAGTAGTGATAGGGCTGGTCCGCGGCAAGGCGCCGCGACCATGGCTGATATGCTGTTGCCGCCCTTGGATGCTACGGCGCGGGAATCGACAGCAGGCTGGAGATACTGCGGCCGCGGATGTCGTAGACGCGGGCGAACACCACGTCATCGCGCTTGATCTCGACCATGAGCGGCGCGGTCAGGCCCTTGCAATAGAACTCGCCCAGCGTCATGGCGAAATCGGCGGCATGGCTGTCCCAGCCGATGGTGAAGTCAGGGCCGAGGGCCACCTGGGCCGGACGCTGCGGGCCGCAGACAGCGACCTTCCATTTGCGCCCGTGCGGCGGGGCTTCCTGCTTCTCAGCCAGTTGCTCGCGCAGGCCGTCGGACGCCTGTTTGAAGGCCAGGCCCCAATAGTCGAGCATGAACCGCGCATCCGCCCCGCGAACGGTGCCCGCGATGTAGTTGAAGTGCGTGTATTGATAAGGGTGTAACCGGATCATTTCGGCCAGCGGCAGCATCAGCCCGAAGGTGAAAATGGCGAGCGCCACGGGCTGCCAGCTGACGCGATGACCTTTCAGCCAGTTCATGCCCTTGGCAAAGGCCACGCCCGCCAGCACGGTCATCGGCGGAATCACGAAGATGAAATGCCGCATGCCGTTGTAGAGGGCGGGCCGCTTGACCATGGCGATGGCAAGCGGCAGCGTCGCTGCGAGCGTCAGCATCAGGAAGATGGTCTTGCGGCGCGCTGGCACATCGGCGCGCGTCAGCGCCACGAACGCTCCGACGACGCCGGCCGCGAACAGCGCAAGCAGGACTTCCGGAAGCTGCAGCGCAAACAGCGTCGGCAAGTAGAACCACGGCATGTCTGGCACCGATACCAGTGCGCCGTCGAACATTTCCTTCCAGGGCTTCTCGAAGAAGTGCGAGAAATAGGTCACCGCCTGGAAGGGATGACCGGGTTCGATGATCGACCAGGGCCAGATCAGGCCCATGACCAGATAGCCCAGCACCAGGCCGGGCAGCAGCACATAGACGAGATGCAACAGGCGACGCAGCGCCTCGCGTTTGCCCTGTGTACGCAATTCTTCGAGCAGCAACGGCACGAACCCGATCAGCGCATACAGAAGCGCCAGCCCGCCGAGAACGCGCGAGCCGATGGAAAGACCGGCGCCGAGCCCGACGATCAGGACGGTTCGCGGCGAGGGGGCGGGATATTCCTCGGCAACCCGGACCAGCCCCAGCATCAGGATGATCATCGCCACCGCAAAAGGCGCATCCTTCGGATTCATGAACATGTGCCCGTAGAAGGTCGGGCAGAGCGCCAGGAGCAGCAGCGCCGCTATTCCGGCGAGCGGTCCGCCAATGCGACGCGCCAGCCGCCAGGTCACGGCAAGACCGATCAGTCCGACGATCGCGCCGAGCAGGCGGCGCGTCTCGAAGAGTTCGAGCGGAATCAGTTTGTGCAGGAGCGCTGCGGCCATGTCGAAGCCGCCGCCGTACATGTAGAGATTGGCGAATGACAACGCCCCGGTGTCCCGGAAGCCGGACCCGTACATGCGCAGCAGCAGGTCGGCATATTCGGCGTGTGTATAGTCATCCCAGCCGAGGCCATAGTCGCGGAAGGTCAGGCCCGCGATCAATGTGACCGCCGCCAACACAAAAAAGGCGAGATCGTCACAGTTGCGCTCAATCGAGCGCCGGGTGGGCATGTCGACGGCCGAAGTTGTTATGGATGACATGGCTGGTGGTGACCCGGTGTCCGTCTCGGCTCAGCAGTCGCTCCCGAGCCCCTTTTCCCCAGGCTCCGTATATCGCGTATCCCGTTCAAAGTAATCGGGAATTCGTGCAATTCGAGTTTTGCAACGCAATATCCTGAAGCGCAGCTGCAGCATTACTCATGACGGCACACTATATGCCGGTTGCTGAATGGCCGCTGAATGTCGGCAAATGCGGGCGCCGGCGAAGCTCCTGCCACAATTGCGGGTTGGCGATCCGTTCAATATGGCGGTATCGTGGCCATGGATGGACGGGATGAGGGATAGCCGATCTGAGATTTTCCGCACGCCGGCGACCAGTTCGGACCTCGTCCTTCAGGTAGGAAATGGAAACGATATCAGCGGCTTACTCTTGTCGCTGATGCTCTGGGATTGAGGGAAATGTAGGGCCTGGTTCTCACATTGGCATCCCACCGGGCAGCGTGCTTGCGAATGTGAGATCGGACAGGGCCTGGCAAGTATATGAGTTTCCAGTGGGGTTCTGGTTTTGACAGTCGCAATGAAGGCCGGCGGAAGGGCTAATGCGAGCGTCAAGTCCCGCCGCAGGGGTGTGGTGGCTCAGACGTCTCTTCACGTGGTGCGGGGAACCGACCAGGAGATCTCTGAACCAAAACCACACTCAAATCGTAGGCTTCTTATGTCCCTTCGAATCCGAAGTTCGCTGGGGCATTGCTTGCAAACGAGACGAACTTCGGATTCGGGACGCGCGTGCTTGTTGCGTCAAGGGGTGGATTTCTCATGGTAAGCGCCTTGCTCATCGCCGGGATTGTTTCCGTTTTGGCGGGCCTGCTGGCGATCGTCTACGGAATTTTCTTCCAGGCATTTAGCCTCGGCAACACGATGATCGTCGTTGGCGCGACTGCGGCGTGCACCGGCATGCTCTTGATGGGGATTTGGGTGGTGGTCGGGGAACTGAAGAATATTGCGCGGCGGCTGGTCCCCCGGACGGCGGTCGATCCGCGTGAGCGACTCACGCTGCCCGCGCCCAGTGCCCCGCCGCGATCGGCGGAAGGCGGATCGTTGTTCAGGCGAGACGAAGCGGCGATGCAGGATGAGGATGAAGATGAGGATGAGGTCGTAACCGCCGCTCCGCCGGTTTCTCCACAACCCTGGCAGGACCCGGGCCCCCGCGAGCGGCCGCGCCTGCCACCGCTGCCCGAGCCCGCGTTGGAATCGGCGCCGTCGCGGCCCGGTCGGGATCGGCTGTTCTCGACATCCCGCAAGGAACGCGATCGAACGCCGCCGCGGGCCGTCGAGCCGTTCGGTTCAGAGGCCGACCGAGAAGAGGTGACCGAGGTGGCTTCCGCCAGTTTCGAAAATGCCTGGCCGAAGCCGGAGCGTGCCAGGGCCGGCGAGCCCGCGATGCCCCGGCGAAGCCGGGCGCCGTCGCGGTTCACGGATGCGGCGAGGGAGGACCGCTCCGCTGCGACCATCATCAAGTCCGGCGTCGTCGACGGAATGGCCTATTCGCTTTTTTCCGACGGTTCGATCGAGGCCCAAATGCCCGAAGGCATGATGCGGTTCGGGACGATCGAAGAACTGCGAGCGCATCTCGATAAACATTGAGCGCCAAAAAAGGTGCCCTGTCTCGACAGCAGTAATCGGTTCGTATTGTATTGAACAGTCGTCGGTGCTGCGGTGTATTCGTGTCAACGGATACTTGGCGCTCCCCGTGGCCGTTTTGCGATGAGGTCGACCTTCATGTCGGATGCCGCCGGAAAGAGTTACATCGATCTCACCGCGAATATCGTGTCGGCCTATCTCAGCAACAACCCGACTCCGGCATCCGAGATTCCGAACCTGATCAGCCAGGTGCATTCGGCCTTGCTACGGGTGTCCAGTGGCCGGCCCGAGGCGCCCCTCGAGCCCGCCAAGCCGGCGGTATCCGTCAAGAAGTCGATTGCTCCCGACTATCTCGTGTGCCTCGAGGACGGCAAACGCTTCAAATCCCTGAAGCGCCATCTGCGGACGCAATACAACATGACACCCGAGCAGTACCGCGAGAAATGGGGGCTGCCGCCGGAATATCCGATGGTTGCGCCGAACTATGCGGTGGCCCGCTCGCAACTGGCCAAGAAGATGGGGCTCGGTCAGCAACGGCAAGGGCGAAAGCGAGGGTAGCCCAAGGATGGCTTGACCGACGTCAGGGAGTGGTTGCCAGCGCCTCGCGGGCGTCGCTCCGGATGCGCTCGATCATCGATCGCAGTCCGTTGGAGCGCTGCGGGGTCAAGTGCTCGCGGAACCCGAATTCGTCGAACACGGCCACCGCATCGGTCGCGAGGATCTGTCGCGGCGTTCGACCGGAATAGAGCGTGAGCAGGATCGCGATCAGCCCGCGCACGATGTGTGCGTCGCTGTCGCCGAGGTAGCTCAGGACCGGCTCATCGCCGGCGCGCTCGACCTGCCTGGACAGCCAGACCTGGCTGACGCAGCCCTGCACCTTGTTGGCGGCAGAGTGCTCTCCCTCCGGCATCGGGGTGAGGGTGCGGCCGAGTTCGATGACGTACCGGTACCGATCGTCCCAGTCGTCGAGCAGCGCGAAATTGTCCCTGATGTCGTCGATCGTCATGATGGCCCACGTTCCAGCCCGATCCCTTATATGGGATCGGCGGCGGCTGGAAGCGATATCGGAAACGCAAGTTCCGGAATCGACCTCTGCGGATCGGCGTCCCCCTCCGATCCCGGGTTCCTGGATCGCACTGACGCCTGCATGCGGGTTCGCGACCCTTAGGCGGCATCCTGGATGTCGAAGCGGGTCACCTTGCCCGCTCGAAAGCGAAACAGGTGTCCGACCGTCTTGTCCTTGAGCCCGTGCGCCTGCCCCTGCAGCGGTCGGCCTTGGAGATCTCGGACCGACTGCCGGACCTCTGCGGTGATCGCGCCATCCATGGTCCGATGAAAGCCCACAGGTTCGACGTGCGAGTCGATCAGGGCCCACTGCCGGGTCCAGTAGGCGCGCACGGCTTCACGACCGTGGACGTGGCCGCCATCCATGCCGTTGGCCCAAGCGACATCATCGGCAAGCACGGCCAGCACGCCGTCGATGTCCCGCGAATTGAAGCGTTCGTAGATGCGTTTCAGGATTTCGACATCATCGTCCATCGAACTCTCTCCTGGGCTGTTCCCGTGTTGCATCAGGGAACCAATTGAAATATACATATGTACGTATGTATCGCAGGATCGAACAATGCAAGCGGAAGAGTTGACAGACCTGGATGTGCTCTCAACACCCGGGCACCTGATCAGTCTCGCGGCGCGCGGGTTCGCCCGCCTGAGCGAAGCGCGGCTCAAGCCGCTTGGGTTCGGCGTGGGACATGTGCCCGTGTTGGTCGCGCTCCGGCATGGCCGGGCCAGCACGCAACGCGATCTCGCCCGCTTCGCCAGGATCGAGCAGCCGCCGATGGCGCAGATGCTCGCCCGCATGGAACGGGACGGGCTGATCCGGCGCGCGCCTGACCCGGCCGACGGGCGCAGCAGCCGCGTCACATTGACGGACGTCGCAGAAGCGCGCCTGCCGGACGCGGTTGCTGCCTTGTTTCGGGGTAATCATGAGGTCCTGCGCGACTTCACCGAGGAGGAGGCGGGGCTGCTCGTCGACCTGCTCACGCGCCTGATCGCAAACCTCGATCGGGTCGCGAGCGCCGAAACATCGCCCGGCACGCCAGTTTCTGAAAACCGGGACTGACCGTCGGGCGTCGGCTGATCGGGTGCAGATCCTAGGGTGTCACGGCAGGCGTCGGCGGAAGGCGCCACTCCTCCAGCAGATCGTTGGGCAGCAACGTGTCATGCGCGAGGGCTTCCGAGAACCTCGCGTCCTCGTCGCTGCCGATCGAGCCGGTGTGGTCGGGGGCACGCTTGTCGATGATGATCTTGTAGAGCTTGCGCGCGCCGTCCTGGGCGCGCTGGCCGATTGCGGTCGCTGCCTGGCCACCGACCTCGCACGCCGTCGGCTGACGCTTGCAGAACTGGGTCATGTCCTGAACCGCCGCCGTTGCAGCCTGAACGGCTTCGGCCGCGCCGATCTGCGGCGCCTTGTCCGATTCGGGTGTTTTTTCCCGCGGCAGCAGCACCAGCACCAGGCCGACCCAGAACGCCATACGCAACAGAAAGAACATCTCGCGGCCTCGGTCGTCTCAATCGATCACGGTCGTCTCGCAGTCGAGAGCCTGACTAATGGTCCTCGATAAATCGCAAGTGATTGCATTCGGTTTAATTCGCGCAGGATTTGCGAAAAAATTGCCGAGTTCCACCGCGGATGCTGCCGGCTTCAAACGGTTGGCGATGCGCGATTCGCGCAAATCCACCATTTCGAAACCATAACCGGCGCGATCTGGAAACTTGCCATTCACCATCCGCGGCGAATGAGGCGCCAGCCGTTTCGAAACGCCGCCCTTGTTTTGACGTTGGTCGCGGGCTTCTTGCACGTCATCGTTGCGACAATCAAATTCAAAATTGCACTGAAAACAGACGTTTGCTTGCGCCTTCAGGGTTTCCGGGCGGTAAAGGAACTTGCAGCAA
>Ga0207671_10004363_pt1 | contig 13563 bp, 10 predicted proteins | sample KBSC24metaG_FD_184352 | JGI IMG/M metagenome (GOLD analysis project Ga0207671, IMG submission 184352) | Corn rhizosphere microbial communities from Kellogg Biological Station, Michigan, USA - KBS C2-4 metaG (SPAdes) (version 2) | ecosystem: Host-associated > Plants > Roots > Rhizosphere > Soil... | reverse complement strand
CGCCCGGTCGTCGATGGCGTAGTCGCACAGCGATGCCATCGCCCGCGCGAACGGCTCCTCGCTGCCTTCACGCAGCCGGTCGCCCAGCGCCAGCAGCTCCCGGCTGCGCTCGCGGGCTTCGTCCAGCCGGCCGCGCTGCAGATCGAGCATCACGAGGTACTCGACGGCCTGGTATTCGGCGACGCGGTCGCCGGCCGACTTGCACGAGGTGCGCGCCTCGCGCAAGAGCTCGGCAGCCTCGTCGAGCCGGTTCTCGTGGAAGCGCAGCATGCCCAGTCCGGCGGCGATCGCGTGATGGCTGAAGCCGTTGCGTTCGGCAAGCGCGCTGGCTTCCATCAGCATGGCGTCGGCCTGCGAGATGTCGCGTTCGATCATCACCAGGCACTTGGCGGTCTCGGCCATGCCGACGATCTGCGCCTCGTCGCGCCCGCCGCGCACCACGCGCATCGCCTGCAGCGTCTGCTCGCGGGCGTCGCTCCAGCGGCCCATCGTCCAGCGTGCATAGGCGGCCATGTGATAGCCGAGCCGGGCGTGCGCGAGTGCACCATGATCGAGGGCTCTTTCGGCCAGGGCGGTGTACTGGCGCGCCGCGGCGTCCCAGTCGGCCACCGGGCCGGCGGCGAGCAGGATGTCGTGCAGGTCGATCTCCACGCGCGCCCGGTCGGCATCGCGCAGCCGGTCCACCAGCTGCAGGCCGCGGCGCGCGAGCTGCAAGGCGTCGTCGTTCGCGAAGAAGCGCAGGCTGAGGCGCCCGGCGCAGACCATGGCGCGCGCGGCGAGCCCCGGGTCGGCGCTCAGGCTCGCGTGGTGCGCCAGGTCGGCGGCGCGCGCCAGGTCTTGCGCGGTGTCCCGCTCCAGCAGTTCGGCGATGTGCCGGTGCATCACCTGCCGCCGCATCGGCGAGATGTCGGTGTAGACGGCGCGTGCGATCAGGTCATGGGCGAAACGCAGGCCCTGCTCCGCCGCGCGCAGGATGCCGTGCCGTCCGGCATGCTCGAAGGCCTCGCCGACATCCGCCGCATCGATGCCCGACGCCTTGACGAGGATGCCGACGTCGATGCGCGTGCCCAGCACCGCGGCCCAGCGCAGCACCTCCGCGCCGACCGCCCCGAAGCGCGCCACGCGGTCGCGCACCAGTTCGTCGAGCGATCCGCCGCCACCGCCGGCCAGCTCGGCGCGCGCAAGCTCGATCGCGAGCAGCGGATTGCCGCCGCAATCGGCGCTCAGCCGTGCGCTGTCCGCACCCGGCGCACGCTGGTCGATGATCGACACGAGCGCAGCGTTCGACAGCGGCCCGAGCTCGATCTCGCGCAGCGAGCCGTCGCGCCGCAATGCGCGCAGTGCCTGTTGCAGCGGCACGTTGTCGCGCACCTCACCCTCGCGTGCGGCGAGCAGGCCGAGCAAGGCCCGGCCCTTGTTCATGCGCGCGACATACAGCAGCGCGGCAGCGCTCGATTCGTCGCACCACTGCGCGTCGTCGACCACCAGCACCACGGGACGTTGCGCCGCCTTCTCGGCCAGCAGGTCGCTGAGCCGCGCGAACAACTGGTCGCGATGGGCCGGGTCTGCCCCGCCGAAGACCGCCTCGTGCAGCGCCGGGTCGAGCAGGCGCAGCGCATCCGTCCAGACCGAGAAGGGGCGCAGCGCGTCGGTCTCGAAGGCCGCGGCCTGCAACACCAGCGCCCCCTTCTCCCGCGCGAGCGCCAGGGCCGCTTCCAGCAGCCGCGTCTTGCCGATGCCCGACGCGCCGCTGAGCACGCACATCACCGCGCGAGGCTGCTGCGTCGATGCGGGGATCAGCTCCTCGATCACCGCCATCGCGGCTTCGCGTCCGACGAGCTGCGACAAGGGTGTCAACGCCGCGGTCTGCTGCTCCGCCACGATGGCTGGCGCTTTCGGCGGGGCATCGATGCGCGGCGTGCGGCGTGCCGCCAGCAGCGCGCCCGACGACGCGGCGCCCACTTCCTTCAGCATGCGCAAGCCGAGCTGGTACTGCTCCTCGGCCTCGGCAAGCTGCCGCGCGGCGTTGAGCAGCCGGATCAGCGACGCGCGGCATTCCTCGTCATACGGGAACAGGCCGACCAGCGAACGCGCATGCGGCAACGCCCGCTGCGGCTCTGCTGCCAGGCGCGTGACCAGCTCCGTCAGCAGCCGGGACCGATCGCGCAGCGACTGCCCGCGCTCGGCCACGCACCAGGCGTGGAACTCATGGAAGTTCGAGAACTCCAGCCCCTCGAGAAAGTTGCCGCGATGGCGCGCGGCGGCGGCTTCGAGCGCGCCGGTCGGCAGATCGGCCAGCGCCCCGCCGGCGAGCCCACGAAGTTCGCACACGTCGATGACGACGCCGGCCGGGTCGATGCCGACGCTGCTGCGATCGGCCACGATGCGCGAGTGCGTCTCGTCGTCGACCAGGCGGCGGAGCTTGGAGAGGCTCCAGCGCAGCGAGCCGCGCGGATCGTCCGGCACCTCCCACAGCAATTCGCTCAGCTGCTCGCGCCGGAAACGGCGCGGCTGCAGGCACAGGTAGGCCAGCAGCGCGCGGGTCTTCTTCGACGGCGGCAGCGGCAAGGCGACACCCTCGCGCAGCACCGCGAAGTCGCCCAGGAACCGGAGCTCCAACGCTGCCATGCGTGAGTTGCCCGCCGTTTCGAAGACCCGACTGTAGGCCGGCCGCCCGCGGCACGACAAGGGCCGGCGCGCCGGAAACCACGTTCGCTTCAACGCTGGCTACCTCGGTCGCCGCGCACGATGCATCACGACGATCCCTCACGACCCCCCTGGAGCCACCATGCCACGCTACGACAACATCCTGGAAACGATCGGCCACACCCCGCTGGTCCGGCTGAACAAGCTCGCGCCGGCGGGGGTGAACGTCTACGCCAAGCTCGAATCGTTCAACCCGCTCGGCTCGGTCAAGGACCGCATGGCCCGCGCGGTCATCGAAGATGCCGAGCGCAGCGGCGCGCTGCGGCCGGGCCAGACCGTGATCGAGGCCACCAGCGGCAATACCGGCATCGGCCTGGCGATGGTCTGCGCGCAGAAGGGCTATCCGCTCGTGGTGGTGATGGCGGAGAGCTTCAGCATCGAGCGCCGCAAGCTGCTGCGCTTCATGGGCGCCAAGGTGGTGCTGACGCCGGCGTCGGAGAAGGGCACCGGCATGCTGAACAAGGCCATCGAACTGGCCGCCCGCCATGGCTGGTTCCTGTGCCGTCAGTTCGAGAACGAGGCCAATGCCGAGGTGCATACACGCACCACCGCGCGCGAGATCCTCGACGACTTCCGCGGCGACACGCTGCACGTCTTCGTCTCGGGATTCGGCACCGGCGGCACCCTGCTCGGCACGGCACGCGGACTCAAGGCGGCCGATCGCGGCATCCGCATCGTGGCGGCCGAACCGGACAATTCCCCGCTGCTGGGCAGCGGTGTCTCGCAACCGCGCGACCTGGCCGGGCGGCCGAGCCAGAGCCACCCGCACTTCCGGCCGCATCTGATGCAAGGGTGGAGCCCGGACTTCATCTCGCGCCTGACGGAGCAGGCCGTCGCCGAGCGCCTGATCGACGAGATCGTGCCGGTGGCCGGCAACGAGGCCCTGCGGCTGGCGCGCGCGCTCGCCCTCCAGGAAGGCATCTTCGCGGGGCCGTCGAGCGGGGCCACGCTGGCCGCCGCGCTGGACGTGGCGCGCCGCAGCCAGCCTGGCACGAACATCGTCTGCATGCTGCCTGACACCGGCGAGCGCTACTTGTCGACCCCGCTGTTCGAACACATCGGCGAAACCATGGACGACGAGGAGCTGGCGATCTCGCGCTCCACGCCGGGCTACCGCTTCGATGCGGCCGCCGCGCAGCCGGCGGCTGGCACGCCGGCGGTCGTGCCCGAACCAAGCCTCCGCCTCGACGCCGAGGCCGCCGCGTTCGTCGCCGCCGCGGTGCGCGGCGAGCCGGTGCTGATGTTCGCGCTCGAATGGTGCGAGTTCTGCTGGGCGGCGCGCAAGCTCTTCGATCGGCTGGGCGTCGAGTACCGCAGCGTCGACGTGGACTCGGTCGCGTTCCAGGCGCGAGACATGGGCGTGAAGATTCGCGCGGTGCTGAAAGAGCTGACCGGCTCGCCGACGATCCCGCAGATCTACATCGGCGGCGAGCGCATCGGCGGCTGCACCGACCTGCTCGACGCGATGGCCAACGGCCAACTTCAACAGCGGCTCGACGCCGCCGGCGTGGCATACGACCGCAGCGCCAGCTTCGATCCCTACGGCCTCCTGCCGAAGTGGGTGCACCCGCGCAAGGCCGCATGAACACGCGGAGTCTCGGATCATGATCGACACCCTCCCCGTCATCGACATCGCCAGCCTGGGCAGCGCGTCGACCCTGCACGCCATCGACGAGGCCTGCCGCGAATGGGGCTTCTTCCACGCCCTGGGCCACGGCTTCGATCCGGCACTGAGCGCAAGGCTGCTTTCGGTGGCGCGCACATTCTTCGCGCGGCCCGCGCAGGTCAAGCTCGGCCTCCTTCGCGACGCCGTCAACCCCTGGGGCTATTTCGACAAGGAGCTGACGAAGAACCGGCAGGACTGGAAGGAGATCTACGATCTCGGCCCGCCGGACGACCCGGCCCTGCCGCCGCGCTGGCCGGCGGATGCGCTGCGCCGCAGCTTCGAGCCGACCCTGCGCGCCTATTACGATGATTGCAGGGCACTGGCGCTGCGGCTGCTGATGGCCGTCGTGTCCAACCTGGGCGTGAACCCGGCGCTGCTGGGCGAGGATTTCGGCGCGGCGCACACGTCCTTTCTTCGGCTGAACCACTACCCGGTCCGTCCGGACGTTCCCGAGCCGCCACTCGGCGTCGGCGAGCACACCGATTCCGGCGCGCTGACGCTGCTGCTGCAGGACGAACAACCCGGGCTGGAGGTGCGACGCAACGGCCGTTGGCACCTCGTGCGTCCGCTGGCCGGCGCGCTGCTGGTCAACATCGGCGACATGGTCCAGGTGTGGTCCAACGACCGCTACCCGGCGGCGCTGCACCGCGTGATCGCGCCTTCGGTGCGGGATCGCTACAGCGCCGCGTTCTTTCTCAACCCGTCCTACGAGACGACCTACGAGCCGCTGGCGACCACGCTCGCCTCGAACGTGCCGCCGCGCTACCAGCGCATCCACTGGCGCGAGTTCCGCGCCTTGCGGGCCGCAGGCGACTACGCGGATCTCGGCGAAGAAATCCAGATCGCGCACTACCGGCGACAACAGGAGTCCTGAACCATGAGCTTCATCCAGACCACCGCCACCGCACGCGCCGAGGGCGACGTGGCGGCCATGTACCTGCGCCAGCAGTCGGCCTGGGGCTACGTGCCGAACTACGCCAAGGTGTTCTGCCACCGCCCCGAGGTGATGGCGCGCTGGGGTGCGTTGCTGGCCGAGATCAAGCGGCCGATGGACGCACGCCGCTTCGAACTGGTCACCTTCGCCGCCGCGCACGAATTGCGCAACACCGCCTGCACGATGGCGCACGGCACGAAGCTGCGGGCCTTCTTCAGCGACGAGGAGATCGTCGCGATCGCGGAGCAGCGGCCCGTCGCCGCGCTGAGCGCGGCCGAGCAGTCGATGCTGCGCTTCGCCCGGCAGGTGGCGCGGGATGCTTCCAGCGTGAGCGCGGCCCAGGTCGACGAGATGAAGGCGCTGGGCTTCAGCGATGCCGAAGTGTTCGACATCGCCGCGACGGCCGCGGGCCGCGCGTTCTTCGCCAAGGTGCTGGATGCGCTCGGCGCCGAGCTCGATTCGCCGTTCCTCGCTTTCGACGCCGCCTTTCGCGTGCCGCTCACCGTGGGACGAGCGATCGACGATCGTGCGTGCACGACGATGCCTGACTCGGCCGGGCATTCGGGCTGACACGGGGGCGTCCCGACCATCCAGACGTCTTTGGCGTCGCACACTCCTCCCGCCGCCACAGTCGTTGAGTGCGAGGGACCGTACACGAACCATCGAGACGATCATCCGTGGCGCAGCGCCAAGAACGGTAACGATCGCGTCAGCAACTTTGGTCATGCTGAGCGCTTCCAAAGCCAAGGAGTGACCTCAGATGCCCAAGGAAAGATGGCAGGCGCTGTTCGCTGCAGAATTGGTGTTTCGGGCACAGCCGCCGGTGAAGACCAAAGTGGCGCGCGCCGTCGCCCAGCAACGCTGGCCGATGGACCACCACATGACGGCCGAGAAGGCTGCCCAGGCCTGGCATACCGCTCAAGGCAGCGTGGGCAGCAGTGCAGCGTCTCGCCGCCCCCATAGCTCGGCCTAGCCCTCCGGCCGTTCAGCGTCCGAACGACCCGCAGACCATCGTCTGCGTCGTCGACGGTGCTCCCGTCTGAGAGCGCAGCCTTGTTCTGGTACGCGATATCGGCGATGGGCGCCGGCAGCGTGAAGACCACGTGGTAATGCTCCACCGGCAGCAGATCGGCCTGGCGCGCATCGAGCCGGCGCTGGGCCGCGATGCTCTGGCACTTCGGGCAGCGCCGGTTCCTGCAGGTCATGGAGGCACTCCATCCGCTGCAAAGCGGTCGATGACCGCTTGAGACTGTTATCGAGAGGTCTCCATAATGCATAGAGTCATTTGGCTGGCGGGCGCGGCTTCAGCTCGTCGGGCAACATCGGCTCACCGCGCCCGCCAGCCAAAGCACTCTCTGCAATATCTTGTCATTGCTTATCGAGCGTCGGAGCTCGCGAATCGCTTCGACCGCACAATGCAACTGACTGTCGCAGTGCGCACCCGACCGAGGGCCCCTTCCGAGATGGACAGCGCCGCAATCTCCGATGTCTTCATAAGCTACTCGCACGAAGACCGCGCGTCGGCTAGCCGCTTTGCGCTGTGGTGCGCCGGGTTCGGGTGGACCGTCTGGTGGGACGAAGCCATCGCTCCCGGCCGCAAGTGGGACCAGGCGATCGAGCGTGCACTGGCGGACTCCCGCTGCGTCCTGGTGCTTTGGTCGGCCCACTCGGTGACATCGGACTGGGTGAAGGCCGAGGCCGCTGAAGCAGCCCACCGTGGCGTGCTGGTGCCGGTGCTCATTGAACCGGTCGCCCTCCCGCTGGAGTTTCGCCGCGTGCAGACGCTCGATCTCACAGGCGCCTGGAATCCCTCCGGCGCGGCGCTGGACCGGTTGCGCATCGCGTTGACCGAGCACATCGGTCGCCCCGCTTCCGACGTCCATGAACCCGCGCCGACCCGGCGGTGGCCTTGGTCCTGGCGCGGCGCGGCAGCTGCTGCGTTGGTGGCCGCATTGGCCGGGGCGGCTCTTCTGCAGGTAGTCCCCCGCGCGACCACAGAGGCCACGCCACCTGGGGCCAAGCCGATAGGCGCAGCCGACGCGTCCGCGCCGGGGGTCGTGCCGGGCGCTGTTGCCTCGTCGGAGGCGCCAGCGAGGGATTCACCCGCAGTCGAGCGATCGACTGCGCCGGTCGCTCAGCCGAACGCACCCCCTGCGCGGCTTGGCGCCGCCGAAACGCCTCCGCAGCTGTTGCCGACACCCGCGTTGACCGGGGCCGATGTGGCCCGCATGGCCGACGAGCAGCGCCAGGTGGTCATCGACAAGGCAAACAAGTCCGGTGATTTCTGGATTGGCATGCTCGAGAAGGAAGGTGGCGCTCTCATGCTCGAGCAGGCCGTGCTGCTCGGGGTCGAGGCAGTGCGGCGCGCCGGAGGGACCCCGGCCGACTCGGCGCTGCGCCGCACCCTGGCACTCATGGCGCGGCCGCTGCGCAAACTGCCCCACGACGGTGAGGTGCTGCGCTTCGCCTTCTCGCCCGACGGCCGGACCATTGCCACGGCGAGCGAAGACTGGACGGCTGTTCTGTGGGACACGGCGAGTGGGCGCAAGAATGCGACGCTGAAGCACGAGGACACTGTTGGCGACATCAAGTTCAGCCGCGACGGCCGGCTTGTCGCCAGTAGCAGTGGCAAGACCGCGCGTTTGTGGCAGGTTTCGGACGGGAAGGAGCTTGTCACATTGCCGCACACGTGGGATGTGCGCGAGGTGATATTCATTAGCGACCGGCTGATCGCCACGGTTTCCCGGCGCGACAACGATGTCGATGTGCGGCTGTGGACAATCCCCGAAGGCCGCGAAACACTGCGTATCGTGGCGCCGAAGGGAATGCTGGACTTTGTCGTCAGCGATGACGGGCGCTATTTGATTGGCCACATGCCCTTCGGTTCGACGGATCCAGCGCAGGTCTGGGATCTGGCCAGTGGCAAACAGGTGGCTGCTTTAAGCGCCGGCTCGCATGGAGTTGGCTCAGCGGCGACGCACAGGGACGTGCTGGCCTTGGGCGAACAGCTCGAAGGTATGGTCTCGTTGTGGCGCCTCGGATCGTGGGCCTCGCTGGGGCAGGTCCACGGCATTCGGGCCGCCCCGCAGCTGGCCCTCGACCCGGCCGCAGCGCGGTTGGTGATGGGCGAATCAGGCGCAGCATACGGACAGATCCTTGTTGCGCCGGTCGCCCCGGGCCGAACGCGCGCCAGCGCGCTGAGCGCACGCAAGAACGGCGGCATTTGCTGCCTGGCCATCAGCGCGGACGGTACCCGGGCTGTGGCGTCGTCGGTAGACAACATCGCCAGCGTCATCGATATCGGTAGCGGGGAAGAGCTTTTGCGCGCGCGCTTGACGGACAGGGGATCGCTGGCGGCAGCACTGTCGCCAGACGGCCGCTTGCTACTAACCGCTGCCGTTGCCGGCGCCAATGTGTGGGAGGTCACCCCGGTCGACCCGCTTCGCACCGCCTGCCACCGCTTGAACCGGAGCTTCACGGCTGAGGAATGGCGTCACTGGTTCGGCAACGAGCCTTGGCGCAAATCCTGCGAACTTTGAACCTCGTGCCCGCAGCGCGGCGGCGGGGGACTCAACACTTCCCACGAAGCCCACCGGATTTGCATGACTCGAATTGACGCGTTCGCGTTGCGTTACTTCAGTCGTTGGCCAAGGACCAATGGTTGAAACGCCACGTTGCCAGTCGCTCCTGAACGGCTGCTCCCGCCGCACCGCAGTCGACGGCCAAGAGACGACCGGCTGCTGATTGGGGGTCAGACGAATGCTTCGGTCGCAACTCTCGCGCGTTGATACGGCACAGTCCGTCGAACACCCGATGCCGAAGGCACAGCGGACGTGCGACCACCCGCCGGCGAATGGCCGGTGATGAACGCCGCCGTCGTTCAGGGAGCCCGCCGGGAGTGTTTGTGGTGATGAGCCGAATGGCGGTTTCGGGGTGACCACACCAGGGCGTCCATCGGCAACGCGCGTCCCTAAAGCGGCCCTTTGCGCTCGCGGGCGCAGGCCTCATAGTGAAGTATGGCCGACGTCTTCATCTCATACGCCCGCGAGGACCATGCCTTCGTGCAGCGGCTGCACGCGGCGCTGGCGGCGCGCCAGCGTGAGGCCTGGGTCGACTGGCAAGGCATCGCGCCGACCGCGGAATGGATGGCCGAGATCCTGCGCGCGATTGACGGCGCCGACGCTGCCGTGTTCGTGCTCAGCCCTTCGTGGATTGCCTCGCGAGTGTGCGCCGAGGAACTGGCGCATGCGGCCGGACGACGCAAGCGGCTGATCCCGATCGTCTGCGCACCGCTCGATGAAGATGCGCCCGTGCCCGACGTGCTGGCGCGCCTGAATTGGGTGCTGATGCGCGAAGGCGACGACTTCGACGCTGCCTTCGAACGTTTGATCAACGCGCTTGCCACCGACTTCGAACATGTTCGCGAGCACACCCGGTTGGTGCTGCGGTCAGCCGAATGGGACGCGCACGGACGTGACCGCAGCGGCCTGCTCGCCGGCAGCCAACTCACCGATGCCGAACGCTGGCTGGCAGGCGCAGCCGCGTTGGGCGACCCGACCCCGACGCCACTGCAGGCGCAGTACATCGCCGCCAGCCGCATCCGGCTCTCGGACAAGACATCACGCCTTCGCCCACGCCACGTCGCGCCCAAGCGCGGTCAGTCTCACGAGCCCGAAGTACCCGTATAGGTGCGAGAGTGGATAGGTCCCGCCCCGTCGATTTCTGACCTTGTACTTGTGGCGCAACCACCGACGCAACCGCGGTGCGGTGTAGTTGTCGAGCGCCCGGTATGCGCCGCTCGCCTGTTTCGCGCGGATGCGCGGCTCCACAGTCACGCCTTATGCAGGCGCGGAAACGCTTTTCGCGCGCGCCGATTTGCGCGCAGGGTTCAGCAGGACGGCCGCCGCGTACGCCTTCACGTGGTCGATGAAGACGCGCAACTTCGGCATCACTTGCGAACGATCCGGAAAATAGAGGAACAAGCCGGACGAGGAAGGCGCATGTTCGGACAGCACTTCCTGGAGCCGGCCCGATGCGACGTACTCCAACGCCGTGGGCTCGGGCACCTGCGCGAGGCCGACACCGCCCAGTGCCGCGGTGAGCTGCGAGGGAACGTCGTTGACGATCAAGGGACCCGACACCGCAAGCTCCAGCGGCTCACGGGTTCCGCGCATGCGCCAGTTCGCGACGGCGCCATTCGATCGTCGCGTGCGCACGCATGAGTGATTCGCCAGGTCGCTCGGTGTGCGGGGCCGGCCGCAACGCGCGAAATAATCAGGACTGCCGACCACGATAAGACGCAGCGGCGGCGTCAGGCGCACCGCCACCATGTCGGTGGCGATGAACTCGCCCATGCGGATGCCCGCGTCGAATCCTTTCTTCGCCAGGTCGACGAGCTGCTCATCGGCCACGACTTCCACCACGACCTCGGGATGCTTGGCGCCGAACGATGCGAGCACGGGTTGCAGGATGATCGGCACCACTGCGCGCGGAACCGCGAGCCGCAGCAAACCCGAGGGCTTCGCACCCAGGTCGCGCGCCGCATTGCCCGCGGCGACGATCTCTTCGAATGCAGGACGCGCGCGGTCCAAGAAGCGTTCGCCGGCCTCAGTAAGTCCCACGCTACGCGTGGTGCGCGTGAACAGCGGGACGCCCATGCGTGCCTCGAGTGCACGCACGGCCTGGCTTACCGCGGAAGGCGTCACGCCCAGGTCGGCCGCTGCCTGGCGGAAGCTGCGCCGCTCGGCCACGCGCACGAACGCTTCGACGCCATCCAGCGCGCCGCGCGGAATTGTGTAGTCCTGCTTCATCGTTCGTGCAGATTAGACGGATTTATCAAACGTCGCCGGTGACCTAGATTGTGACCATCGAATGCGAACAGGAGTTGCGATGATCCGCCCCAAGGTCCTTGTTACCGGTGCCACCGGACGCACTGGATCGGCCGTCGTCTCGGAGCTGCTCGCCGCAGGCTATCCCGTGCGAGTCTTCGTCCGCCGCGACGATGGGCGCAGTGCGGCGCTGCGCGCCCACGGCGCCGAAATCGCCTTCGGTGAGATGACGGATTTCGCTGCCGTCTGCACGGCGATGCAAGGCGTGCAGCGAGCGTACTGGCTGCCGCCGTACGACCCTGCCATGCTCACCGGTGCGGTCGTGTTTGCGACAGCGGCAAGGCAGGCGCGGCTCGAATCAGTGGTCGTGCTCACGCAATGGCTCGCCAGCCCTTCGCATCCCGCGCCGCTGACACGGCAGCATTGGCTCGCCGATCAGCTCTTCGAGATGATCCCGGAGATCGCGGTGACCACCGTGAATCCGGGCTTCTTCGCGGACTCGCCCTATCTCGCGACCCTCGATCTGGTCGCGCATCTGGGCATCCTGCCGTGGATGTTCGGCGATGCCTGGACAGCGCCGCCGTCGGTGGATGACATCGGTCGCGTGGTCGCCGCGGCGCTGATGGATCCGGCGCGCCATGCGGGCCGGACGTACCGACCCACCGGACCGCAGCTCCTGTCGGGCCAGGACATCGCACGGATCCTCGGCCGCGTGTTCGAGAGGAATGTGCGGCTCGTGCCCACGCCGATGCGCATCTTCCTAAAAGCTGCGTACCTCGATGGAAATCCGCTGATGCTGCTGGCCTCGATGGCGCATTACCTCGAGGAGCATCGGCGCGGCACCTTCACGCTAGGTGCGCCGAACGACCATGTGCAAGTGGTGACGGGACGTGCTGCGGAATCGTTCGAGACGGTGGCGCGGCGGCTCGCTTCGCACCCGTCGAAGCGTCGAAGCACCGCGAACACGCTGCGCGAATTCGCGCGATTCATGAGCATTCCCCTGGTCCCGCTGCCGAGCCTGTCTCGCTACATGCGCGGGCTGAGGATCGCCACACCGCGGCGGCCCGAATACACCAACGAATCCCCCGTCTGGCAACGCGAGCACGGTGTGTCGCGCGTCGCCGTTCCGTCCACTTTAGAACCGCAACCTTCCATGGAGTCTTCGTCATGACCGATCCCGCTCAAACCCCCTCTCAAGCGCGCACCAATACCACCACCGGCGTCTTCGCACTGCTCACGGCCAAGCCCGGCGTCAAGCGCGAACAAGTGATGGCGCTGATGCCAGCGGAAATCCGCGCAACGGTGCGGCTCTACCTCGCCGGAAAGATCCGCGAGTGGTACTCGCGCGGCGACGGCCGCGGCGGCATCTTCCTGCTCGACGCGAAGGATGTCGAGGAGGCGCGTGCCATCATGCACGGCCTGCCCCTGGCTGAGGCGCACTTGCTGGACCATGAGTTCATCCCAGTGGGTCCGCTGTTGCCGCTGGGCCTTCTCATGCCGGCGCATCCTGCGGCTGAGGAGTGAGCCCCATGGACGCGCAAATCGCATTCCGCGTCAGCGTCGCTCTGGGCCTGACCGTATGGAGCGTCTTCGGCGCCGTCTACCTGTGGCCGCAGCTGCGAGAACGATCACGCGCCGATGCGCTTCGGCCCCTGCTCATGATTCACGCGTTCCGCTTCGTCGGTATGGGCTTCCTCGTGCCCGGCGTCGTCGCGCCCGACCTGCCGATGGTGTTCGCCCGTGCGGCCGCCTACGGCGATCTCGCCGCGTGCGTCCTGGCCTTGCTCGCGCTCGCCTCGCTGCGCGGCCCGCTCGGCATCGCCCTCGCGTGGCTCTTTAACTCTTGGGGGACATTCGACCTGTTCAGTGCGTTCTACCAGGCGAACGCCTCGAGCCTCTCGCCCGGGCAGCTCGGCGCGACCTTCTTCATCCCCACGTTCATCGTTCCGATGCTGCTGGTCACTCACTTCCTCGCGTTTCGGATTCTCTTGAGAGCGGATCGCTCGCGCGAGCTCGTGGTGACGCGGGCGCAAGTCAGGTGAGATTGGATTGCGCCGAAGTCTGCTTTGGGTCGTCAAGAGATGGCCACGGCATGCAGTCGGGAGGCTGATGACCGCCGCGAAGCAGACATTCATCAGAGGCTGGCGGCACCTTCCTGGCCGAAACGGTACAACGAAGGAACCCTGATCGGCGAGGGCTCCTCCGCTCCGTCGAAGAACAGCCCGCGGCGGCAAATCCAAATGGTGCGTTCGAGGGGCCGAGCGTCGTCGACGAGCCCGCTTCCGCGCCCTACATCGTTGCGTTCCTGAAGCAGAAGCTCGGCTGAAGACGGCGCCGGACGGCCACAAGGAGTTGTCCACGAGTGACCGCTGTACGATGAACACCGCGGAGGCCCGGCCGAATGCCGGCCCAGACAGGGATTGGCATGA
>Ga0207671_10004359_pt1 | contig 13568 bp, 8 predicted proteins | sample KBSC24metaG_FD_184352 | JGI IMG/M metagenome (GOLD analysis project Ga0207671, IMG submission 184352) | Corn rhizosphere microbial communities from Kellogg Biological Station, Michigan, USA - KBS C2-4 metaG (SPAdes) (version 2) | ecosystem: Host-associated > Plants > Roots > Rhizosphere > Soil... | reverse complement strand
GGCCCGCCGCCGACTGTTCCGCGGCCGCCGTTGCACTGGTCAGCGCGGCGGCAACCGGCAATACGGCCGGCAGCAGAAGCGTCTGGACAAAGCGGCGACGGTCGATGGCCTGCCCATCGTTACGGTCGGGGAGCATAGAAGTGTTTGAAAAATCAGTCTTCATCGTAGGACTCGAAGTGCGCTGTGATAGCCTCGTCAAAGAAATTCAACTGACCTTCAAAACCATGTTCACCGCACCTCCGTCGCCAATCCCAACGACTTAAGCATATCCGCACCTGCGGAGTTTTTGCAGCCATACCAGTCATCGCCGTCAGCTTCATCAGGCGCACGGCGAACCAAGAAGTTCTCACCTGCAAGATAATACGATGGCCGATCGATGTCCCACGCGTATTCGCCGTTGATCCAAACCGGCTCAATCTTAACTCCCGACTCCTCGAACTTTGCCAGCGCCCCAGGCGCCACAGCGAGAATCTCCGATCCGAACATCACCTCCTGAAGCACGAAACTTACGAGGAAATGCGAAAGCGGTTTTTCCAGTTGCCTCCACTGCTTGACCGCTTCCCTATGCGAGCAGTTCTCACTGATCCACACCGGAGGATCGGCGCCGACTCGCTGAGTGGCAGCCACCCACACGCCTTGGTTTTCCCACACAAACACCAAGAGGTTGTCCATTAACTGCAGCGTCGGCGCGTGCTCGTTTTTTTGTATCGCACAAAGCGTATCCTGCATGCAAAATCGGTTTGCGTGTGGCGTTCGCGGATTGTGGCCCGGCCAACGCCCCGCAAACTTGAAAAACCGTAGCAGGGGATCGGGCATTTCAATTGACTGAATGTCCTGTGCCGGCGTCCCGAACTCCGGACGCCGGAGCCCGAGGTAACGCTGAAGAAACTGCTCCAGCGCGGCCATTCGTGCCTCAGCGTTCGTATCTGGAATGATCGGTTCCATGATGATCATTACCGGCCCACCTCAATCGAGAACCTCCGCGTGGCGTTGCCTACCCGCTCCGTCGAGATCATATTTAACTTCGAAAATCCAGACCGGTGAGCGTCCCCGTGCTCGTTCCGAACTTGTCGGTTTCGATGCCCAGGCGCTGGAGCATGCTCACGAAAAGATTGCACAATGGCGGCGGGTTCTGCGCATCGAAGGGGAGATGCTGGCCGTGCTTGAAGCCGCCGCCGGCGAGGAGCACCGGCAGGTTCCTGACGGAATGGCTGCTGGCGTCGCCGAGGTTGCTGCCGAGGAAAACCGTCGTGCGGTCGAGCAGATTGGAGCCGTCCTCTTGTGACTGTTTGAGCTTCGCCAGCAGGTCGCGGACGGTCTTCATCGTTTCCATCTCGACGATCTTGAGCTGCTCGAGCTTTCCCGGGTCCTTGCCGTGATGCGACAGGTCATGGTGCTCCCGGGTCACGCCCGGAATCGGCGGCGCAATGGTGGAGCCTGCCAGCATGATGGTGACGAGCCTGGTCGAATCGGTCTGGAGCGCCAGATGAGTGAGATCGAAAAGCAGCCGCGTCCGGCCGAGAAGGTCGGCGTTGTTAGGGATGTCTTTCGGCGGTTCGACATTGACTTTGGGCTTGGGTTTCTTCGCCCAGCTTTCGTCGTTGACCATGCGCTGCTCAAGTTCACGGACGCTGGTCAGGTATTCGTCGAGCTTGTCGCGGTCGTCGCTGCCGAGATTGCCGCGCAACGATTTGGCCTCGTCGCCGACGTCGTCGAGGATGCTGCGACCATCTTCGAGACGTCGCATCTGGTCCTGCACATCGTCGGCATTGCCTTCGAGGAAGAGACGGGCGAAGACCTTTGAGGGCGAGTTGTCGGAGGGAATGAACGCGCCGGTGCGCGTCCAGGAGAGTCCGCCGAAGCTGTCGCCGGACAAGGCGAGGCTGGGGAAGCGTGTCTGCGTGCCGATGTGCTCGGCGGCGTATTGATCGAGCGAGATGGCATTACGGAAGCCGGGTCGGCCTGCGCCGGGAATGCCGGTGAGGAAACTGGCGGAGGCCTGGTGCGCAAAACTCGATCCCTGGCCAGCATGGGCGAGGCCGGAGATGACCGTCAGCTCATCCCGGTAATCCTTGAGGACGTCGAGGTAGGGCGACAACGTGTAGTCCTTGCCGCTGTCCTGCGGGATGAAGTTGTCGGGATGCAAGCCGAGCGGGGCGCAGATGCAGATGATGCGGCGCGGCGATGTTGTGGCCGCACGCGCGACGGAAAACTTGTCGAGCCACGGCAGGGCGAGGGTGATGCCGGTGGCGCGGAGGAAGTGGCGGCGGGTGATGTTCATGGGACAGGAGGAATTAGTAATCAGTAATCAGTGGACAGTAATCAGTATTCCGATTTGACGGCGTCTTCCGCAAGGTACGGTGGAGGTTCAAAGCGCTTCGAGAGCGTGAACACCTCGCAAGCAAGCGTACGTTGCCGTCTGTAGACCTCCAAATCACGAAAACTCTGAACATCACTCAATCTACGGGGCGGGTTCATAGCAGCTTTCTGAAACTGATTACTGTCCACTGATTACTGATTACTTGCTTTGAAACAGTTCACTGGCAACCACGGCCTGAATCAGTGACCGAAACCCATAGTTCTGCTCGCGGGCGAGCCCCACAATGGCTTCAACCTCCGGCTTGTCCGCCTTGGCCGGAGCTGCGCCGGTGGAGTAGGCGAGCAGTTTCTCGGTCAGGGAGCGGGCGAGCTGGTCCTTGTCTTCGAGGATGAGTTGCTTGTATTCGTCGATGCTGCCGAAGCGGCGGCCGTCGGGCAACACATCGCCGGGATCGACGGCGGGACCGGGGCGGACCCGGCGCCCTTGAGCGTCTTTCTCGCCGCCGTTGGTGAGAGCGCGATAGTTTGTGCGCCAGCCGCCGATGACATCGAAGCTCTCGAGCGCGAATCCGGGAGGATCAATCTTGCTGTGGCAGGTGTTGCAACTCTCGACCTTGCGGTGCTTCGCCAGTTGGTCGCGAATCGTGGTGGCGCCGCGGATGTCGGGTTCGATGGCTTCCACGTCCGCCGGCGGTTTCGGCGGCGGTGTGCCGAGGATGCGATCGAGCACCCAGGCGCCGCGCAGCACGGGAGAGGTGGTGGTGCCGTTGGCGGTGACTTTGAGAATGCTGCCCATGGTCAGCAGGCCGCCGCGATGGCTCTCGGGCGGGAGTGCGACCTTGCGCATCTGCGTGCCTTCGATGCCGGGGATGTTGTAGTGTTTCGCGAGCCGGGCATTGAGGAAAGAAAAGTCCGAGGAGACGAAGGTCGTGAGGGGCATATCTTGCTTCAAAACTTCATCAAAGAACAGCGATGTCTCCTTGACCATGGAGGTCTTGAGGTTGTCGTCATACTCGGGGTAAAGCGTGTTGTCGGGCGTGGTGGCGTCGATGGCGCGGAGGTTGAGCCACTGGCCGGTGAAGTTGTCGTTGAAGGCTTTGGATTTGGGATCACTCAACAAACGCTCGACCTGTTGGCGAAGAACTTCGGGCTCGTGCAGCTTGTGCCCGGCAGCCAGTTTGAAGAGCGGCTCGTCGGGCATCGAGCTCCAGAGGAAATACGAAAGCCGGCTGGCGAGCGCGAAGTCGTCCAGCTTCGGCGCACTGGCATTCTCACGCAGGAAAAGGAAGTTCGTGGAGACGAGCACCGCTTTCAGGCCGACGCGCATCGCCTGCTCGAACGTGTAATTTTGATCCAGCCTCGCTTTCACGCGGGCAAGGAAAGGCTTGAGGTCATCGTCCGTCACCGGGCGGCGAAAGGCGCGCCGGGTGAACTCACGAAGGATGTGCTCGGCGTCGATCATGGGCTGCTCAGACACCACTTCGAGGCGGTCGGGATTGCCGGACTTCGGGACTTTTGCTTGCTTCAGGTCGCCGAAGATCGCCCTGTGGCCCGGCGGTGGCCAGGACTCCATCAACGGGCCTTCGACGTCCACCCACTGAATCACCAGGCCCGGGCCCGTATATTTGTCGGCGCCCACTTTCTTCACGTCCGGAGGCTGCGCGGGCAACTTGTCGGTGAGAATGCGAATGGTGTTCTGGGGCTCCAGTTGTTCGGTGAACTCGATGACCGTCGGCGTGTCAGCCGGCACGGCAAAATAATCGACAAGCCGCTCCTCAGTCACGGCTTTGAGCGTGCCGGCGTTGACGTGAAAATTGACCGGCTTGCCCCCGCTCTGGAAGGCGTAGGCCGAAATGCGAAAGCGATACTTGCCGCGCACATGACTCCGAAAGTTAAAGAGCGTGGCCCGGATGTTTGCCGACTCCCAGGTGGCGAAGATGGCAACGCCATCATCCAGGTGGCGATAGACGCCGCGAGAGGGGTCGACGGAGCTCTCTTTCTTGATATCGAAGCGCTTCTTGAGCACGAACGGTTGCGGCTTGTTCGCGATGGCCCCATCGAGCACACGGTCAGCCGCATCGAGATAACTCCGCATCAAATACGAGGAGGTGTGCAGCGTCTCCGCGCTGTTGTCGAAGCCGCTCGTCGAAGTGTCCGGCGGCAGCAGGTCGGTCAAATCAACATCCACTCCGAGCAGGTCGCGCACGGTGTTCGCATACTCCGCGCGGTTCAGGCGGCGGAGGACGACCCGGCCCTCGGTCGCACGACGAGCAGCCTCGGCGGCGCTCGCATGTTCGCCGATCCAGCCGACCAGCGCGTCGACTTCTTCCATGGGCGGACGCGGTTTCGCTTTCGGCGGCATCTCGCCGGATTGGAGCTTTTCGAGCACGGAGAGCCAGCGCTCCCGGTTTTTACGATCGGAAAAGTCCGGCGACAGACTCTCGAGTTTGAAGTCGCCTTTCGCCTTTTCTCCAGAATGGCATTTCTGGCAATGCTGCTCAAACAGCGGACCGGCGGGCGCCGCGGGCGCCTTGTCTTCCGCGGCCAGGAGGCTCCCACCGTGGAGAGCGACTCCGGCGCACCAGGTGAGCATGAAAAAACGATGGAGCCGGTTTGGGAGCATGGGGGAGCGAGCAGTGGACAGGGCAGGGCGCAAGAGCACCGCCCAAGAGCACTACACACGAGAAAGGAACCGATTCTCCACCAAAAGCTTAGGCCCGTCAAACGGCGTGCAGGTCCCGCGCTCCGAGTATCGGCCCTTCAGCGAATCTTGCTGATGTCCCAGACTCTAATCACCGTTTCGCCGCCACCGCCGCCGGTGATCAGCGTTTTGCCGTGCGGCGAGACGCACAGCGATTCCACGCGGCCAGTGTGTCCAGTGAACGTCTTGAGCAACTGGCCCGACTTTACATCCCAGAATTTGATCGTCTTGTCCTTGCATCCGCTGACCAGCGTCTTGCCATCGGGAAGGAACGAGCAAGAATCGACCTCCTCCGTATGACCCGCAAGTTTGTGCAGCGTGCTGCGGGTCTGGAGGTCCCAGATGCGGACGAACGTGTCGTGACTGCTGCTGGCCAGGAGCGTGCCGTCGGGAGAGAGGGATATGGTTTCGATGCCGGTATTGTCGAGGCCCTTCAGTTCGCCAATTTGCTGGCCCGTGCGCGCATCCCAGAGACGAATGCTTTCCCCCTCCGGTCCTTGCGCCAGGGTGTGGTCTCCGCCGCTGGCGAGCCATTTGCCATCGGGCGAATAGACGATCGATTTGACCCTTCCCAAATGACCCGTCATGGTCTTTTTAAGTTCGCCGCTCTGCACGTCCCAGAGGCGCACTGTCTTGTCGACACCGCAACTGGCCATGGTCTTTTGATCGGGCGAAAACGCCACGGCACGGACGATATCGGTATGTCCTTCAAGGGTCCGCAGGAGACTGAAAGTCCGCGCGTCCCACAACTTGATGGTCTTGTCTTTGCTGCACGACGCGATCAAATCTCCGTGGGGTGAGAATTGCACGTCGATCACGTCCGAAGCGTGTGCGTCCAGCGTCCGCAGCAATTCACCGGTTTGCCAGTCCCAAAACTTGATGGTGTGATCACGGCTGCAACTAACCAGCGTCTTTTCGTCGGCGGTGAAGTCGAGCGCCTCGACCGAACCTTTGTGCCCCTCGAGGACGCGCACCTGCTCAGGCGAGACCACCGGCGCGGTCGTGGGAGGCTGGGTTTGCGCCGCCGACTCGTTCATCATGCTGAACGACGCCAGGGTCAGGAGAGACCCGAGCAATAGTCGTACAACCCGCAAATGGGAAGGGTGCATATATTTCTACTCTCAATTTATGCGACGCATTGTTTTTTCTCGCTTCAATTGGATTCTCTCGAGCGTTTAGGAAGCAGCGATGGAACCGAGGCAGGCGGCTAAGGCTTCCGCTGAAGAAACTTGTCGAGGCTGGCGCGGTCTTCGTCGGACAGCGGCTTCCAATCGACCGTGACGTTCGGCAAGGCGGCTCGCAATTTCGCGACGTCGTCGGCTGGGAGGTCGATATTGTTGAGTCCGAGCCGTTTCAAATTCGGCAACGCCCGGAGACGGGCCAGGGCATCTGCCGTATAGCGGGCCTGGCTCAACTGGAGCGCCTCGAGCGACTTCAAGTCGACGAGCACATCGAGCGTCGCCTCGGTCAGGCTGAGCGGGTTCGACGAGTTTGCGTGAGGTTGCAAGCTTTGGCCCAGCCACAAAATCTTCAGATTGCGCAGCGACTTGAAATGCACGTTGCCCACCTCGGTTTGAAAGGTATGCCCGATGCGCAAGTCTTCCAATTGCGTCAGTTTCGCGAGGGCAGCCATGCCTTGGTCGTTGAACTTGCAACCACCGATCCCGAGCCGGCGAAGGTTCGGCATGGCGGCCAGAGCCGCCAGGCCCGTGCCGGTGAAATCATTGCGCTGCAGCGACGTGTGAATGAACGCAATGTGTTTCAGGTTTGGGAGCTTGGTGAACTGCGCGAGGCCCGCGTCGGTGAATTGCGCGGAGTCGGTGAGCAGGACCTCGAGGGCTGCCATTCCGGTCAGCAGGCCGAGCGTACGGTCATCCAACTTCCTGTTCGAAATGTTCAGCGTCTTGAGATTTTTGAGACTGCCGAGGGCCGTGAAATTGTCGTCGGTCATGTCCGTGGTGTCTTTAATCACCGCACCGGTGACGACACCCGCCGTTTCCGTGAGCGCGACGCCCGCGGCCCGCAACCGTTCCGCGGCGGCGCGGTCGTCGGCCGCTGTCCCTGCCGGTTCGACGGCCATGAGCGGAGCGGCGCTCAGAAAGAAGGCGACGAACCAGACCGCTTTGAATGTTCGATCAGCGATCGACATCGTCTTTCAGGTGGATCGCCGGCACTAGCTCGCTTCCAGTCCCGTCAACGTTCCCGTGCTGCTTCCGAAATTGTCGGCCTCAATCTCCATGCGTTGCAACATGCTGACGAAGAGGTTCGAGAGCGGCTTGTTGTTTTCGACGTCGAATCCCAGGTGTTGTCCATGCTTGAATCCGCCGCCGGCCAACAGGACGGGCATATTTTTCACCGAGTGCTTCGCCGCGTCGGCCAGGTTGCTGCTGAAGAAAATCATCGTGCGGTCCAGCAACGTCCCGCCTTCTTCCTTCGATTGCTTGAGCTGCGCGAAGAAATCCCGCAGCGTCTGCATCACCCCGGTCTCGAGGATCTTGAGTTGAGCGATCTTCGTTGGATCTTTCCCGTGGTGCGAAAGATCGTGGTGTCCCTGCGTGACTCCCGGGATCGGCGGCACGCTGCTCGTGCCGAGCATTTGCAGCGTAATGAGCCGGGTCGAATCGGTTTGAATCGCGAGGTGCATCAGGTCGAACCAGACCCGGGTCATGCCGATCAGGTCCGCAGGATTCGTCACGTTTTGCAGCGGCGGGACGTCGACTTTCGGCTTCGGCCGTTTGGACCACAGATCGGCCTGGGCCAGGCGTCCTTCGAGTTCGCGAACGCTGGTAAAGTACTCGTCGAGCTTCTCGCGATCGTCGGCTCCGAGCGCCTGATCCAGACGCTTGGCCTGATCGCGAACGGCGTCGATCACGCTCTTGCCGTCTTGCAAGCGGCGGGCCTGCGCGGCGACCTCGTCGGGCCGCCCTTGGAGGAACAGCTTGGCGAACGTGGCGGCCGGTGAGACGTACGCCGGCACCGGCGCTCCGCTGCGGGTCCACGACAGGCCCGCGCCTTCACAACAGAGAGGCAGCGTCGAAAAACGCGTCTCGCCGAGCAGGTGCTCGGCCGCAAACTGGTCGAGTGAAATGCTGTTGCGAAAGCCGGCCGTTCGTTCGGGATGCGGGGCCGCCGTAAGGTAGCTGTTGCTCGAAGCGTGGCTCGGCCCGACGTCGGGATGCGACAAGCCCGAGATGACCGTAAAGTCGTTCCGGAATTCCTTGAGGACGTCGAGATACGGCGACAACTCGTAATCGCGTCCGGTCTTCTCCGGGAAGAAAAACTCCGGATGAAGGCCGAGCGGCGTGTTGATGCAGACCATGCGGCGTTTCCCGGTCCGCGCCGGATCGGCAGCCGCGTGAACGGTCGCCTTCATCGCATTAAGAAACGGCAGCGCCATCGCGACGCCCGCTCCGCGGAGAAAAGTTCGGCGATTCAATTTCATGGGTAGATTCCTTTCGGTTAAAACTATTTGTCGCGAAATAAGTTGCTCTGCACCACTTCGTGGATCAGGGAACGCAAGCCGTAGTTCTTGTCGCGGATATTCGCGACCATCGCGTCCAGGGCGACCCGGTCGAGGGGCGCCGGTGCGGCGCCGGTGGCGTAGGTCGTCAGCTTTGCCGCCAGGGCGCGGGCCAGGCGATCTTTGTCGGTCAGCAGGAGCTGCTTGAACTCGTCGACGTTCTTGAACGGCCGTCCGTCCTCCACCACATCCGACGGGTCAACCGCTTTCCCTTCGGAATACTGCATGCGCCGGCCGTCGATGACCACTGCCTTGCCGTTGCCGGTCACGCGGTAGCGGTCGCGCCAGCCGCCGATGCAATCGAAGCTCTCCAAGGCAAAGCCCGGCGGGTCGATCTTCGTGTGGCAGATGGCGCACGCGGCATCGGCCCGGTGTTTGGCCAACTGTTCGCGAATCGTCGTGGCGCCACGGATGTCGGGATCGATCGCCGGCACGTCGCTGGGCGGTGGCGGCGTGGGGGCGCCCAGCAAGCGGTCGAGGACCCAATTGCCGCGGACGACTGGCGACGTCGTCGTGCCGTTAGCCGTGACTTTCAAGACGGCCGCCATTGTCAGCACGCCGCCGCGATGGCTCTCGGGAGGCAGTTTCACCTTCTGAAACTCCCAACCGTCGACGCCCGGAATTCCGTAGTGCCTGGCCAGTCGCCCGTTGAGCATCGAGAAATCCGAGGCCACGAAGTTGGCGACACTCAGGTTGTGCTTCAGCACCTCGTCGAAGAACAATTCCGCTTCGCGGATCATCGAGACCTTCAGCGGGTGATCGAATTCGGGATACAGACGGATGCTCGGCTCGGTGGCGTCGATCTCGCGAAGGCCGAGCCATTGGCCGACGAAATTCTCCGTGAGGTTCGCGGCCTTCGGGTCGCTGAGCATGCGCTCGACCTGGCGGCGAAGTTCGGCGGGAGTCCCGAGCTTGCCGCCGGCCGCGAGTTGCAGCAGTTCGTCATCAGGCGGGTTGCTCCACAGGAAATAGGACAGCCGGCTCGCCAGGGCGAAATCGTCCAGCTTGCCCGGCTTTTCATGGAGAAACAAAAACTCCGGCGACATCAACACGCCCTTCAGCGCGGCCCGCATGGCGAATTCGAAGGAATAATCGGCGGCGAGTTTGTCCTTCACGACGGTGACGAACGGTGCGACATCGGCGTCGCTGACCGTGCGGCGAAACGCGCGGCGCGTGAAGTCGCGCAGGATGCGCTCGGCATCCACCAACGGCTGGTCGGAGTCGACCTCGACGCGGGTGCTGGCGTTGTAGGCCGGCGCCGGCTTCTGCTTCATGTCGCCGAACAATCGCCGATGGCTTTCCGGCGGCCAAACGTCGTTGAGCGGCCCTTCGGCTTCGATCCACTGAATGGCCAGGCCCGGTCCTTCGTACTTGTCGGCGCCGATCGCGATGACCTCCCGGGACGAGGGGATGCCATAGGGAAGCAGCGAAATCGATGTTTGCTTTTCGAGGTACTGCACAAACTCGAAGACGCGCGGTTCGCCGGGAGGGGCGTCGAAGTAACCGACGACCCCGCTCTTGCCAGTAAGTCGCGTCCGGCCCTGCGTCACGCGGAACGTCACCGGCTTTCCCGCACTTTGCACGGCGGACGCCGAAACGCGGAAGCGATAGTAGCCCGCTTCCTGCGGATTGAGCCTCGGCGAGACGGAGTGCCACGGCGACGAGCAAAAACAAATCACCGTTTCGTCTTGAATGCGATAGACGTCTTCCCGCTTCCCCTGGCGAGGGTCCTTGAGTCCCTCGTGCTGTTTGATCATCGGTGGCGGCTTGAGGCGATTCGAAATCGCGAGATCGAGCGCCGTTTCGGCCGCGTCCAGATACCGCTCCATCAAGAACGACGACGTGTGCAAGGCCGCCGCGGCGTTGTCGAAGCCGTTTGCCGAGCCGTCTTCCGGCAACTGATCAATCAGATTGACCTGGATGCCCAGCAAGTCGCGGATCGTGTTCTGATATTCGATCCGATTCAGGCGGCGAACGACCACGCGCCCGTCTTTGGCCCGCCGGGCCAGCTCGGCTCTTTGCGATTCGCCGTCGACCCACGACGCCAGGAGTTGCCGCTCCTCGGCCGACGGCCGCGGCTTGCCTTTCGGCGGCATCTGGTTGAATTCGACGCGATCGACCGCCTGGCGCCATTTGGCGGTGGCGAAACGATCGAACGAGCGGCTCAGTTCATCGAGCCGCAGTTTACCTTTCTGCTCATCCGGGCCGTGACACCGGATACAGTACTTCTCCAGCAGCGGTTGAACCTGTTCGTCAAACGACGGCAACTCCGCGGCCCGCGCCGTAACGGCAACGCAGATCGAACCAATGACGGAAGCGAGCCGCAGAGCGTGAAGTGATCGAAGGCGGGCAGGCATGGACGTGACTCCGTTCAACTCACCATCTCCAGTCCCTTGATCGTTCCGGTGCCGGAGCCGAATTTGTCCGTCTCGATGCCCAGCCGTTGCAGCATGGTCACGTATAGTTGGCACAAGGGCGTGTTGTTCTTGCGGTCGAAGGCGAGGTGATGGCCGTGCTTGAAGCCCCCGCCGAACAAGAGAACCGGCAGGTTGTTGGTCGTGTGCATGTTGGCGTTGCCCAGGTTGCTGCCGAACAGCACCATCGAGCGGTCCAGCAGGGTCCCTTCGCTCTCCTTCGACTTCTGCAACTCCGCCACGAAATCGCGCAGGATCATCAACTCCTTCGTTTCAATCTCTCGCAGCCTGGCGAGGTTGTCCGGGTTCAAGCCGTGATGGGACCGGTTATGGTATTCGCCGGTCAGATCAATCTTGACGGTAATCAACCGGGTCGAGTCAGTCTGCAACGCCAGGACCGCCAGGCGGAGGAGCAACTCCAGGCGGGCGTGGAAGTCCTCTTTGTTGCGAATGTCTTCGAACGGGGGAACAGAGACCTGCGGCTTGGGCTGCTTCGTCCACTCCTCGGCCCGGACCAAGCCCTGTTCGACCTCGCGCACGGAGGTGAAATATTGATCCAACCTTTCCCGGTCGGCGGCGCTCACTTGTCCCTGGAGGCGCCTGGCCTGGACGAGAACCGTGTCGAGGACGCTGTGGCCGTCCTTCAACCGGCTGGCCTCGCGTTGGGTTTCTTCCGGACTGCTGTTGACGAACATTTTGGTGAACAGCGCCTTCGGGCTTTCGTGAGGGGGGATCTTCACTCCTGCCTGCGTGTAGGAAAGGCTGATGGTCGAGCCCGCCGAACTCGTGGCCAAGGCCAGATACGGAAAGCGCGTCGACGGCTTCAGCTTTTCGACGGCGTATTGGTCCAGTGAAATGGAGTTGCGAAAACCGGGGGACGCGGGGGCGGGGGCGGCCGTGAGGAAGGAAGCTTCCGCGAGATGCGCACCATTGACCCCCGGGTGCGACACGCCGGAAAAGAGGGTGAAGGAGTCGCGGAAGTCTTTGAAGACCTCCAGGTACGGCGTCAACTCATAGTCGCGCCCCGCTTTCTCGGGGAAAAAATAATCGGGACAGGGCCCGAGCGCATTACAGATGGCGATCATGCGCCGGGGCGCCTGCGCACTGGCCGCGCGAGTCAGGGGAGCGAAGGACTCCAGTAAGGGGAGGGCGACGGTCACACCGGCCGCCTTCAAAAAGGTACGGCGGTTCATGGTCGGGGTAGTCATTTCATCTTCTCCTTCGGGTGTAGGCAAGCAACGTCTCAAAAAGAGTTAAGTCGCAGGACTAGTCATTTATTTCGGAACGTATCGCTCTGGACGACTTCGTGGATCAGGGTGCGAAAACCGTACGCCTTCGCCTGGACCGCGGCGACAATCTTCTCCAGCGTGTCGCGGTCGGCGGATTCGATTTTGTGCCCGGTAGCGAAGATTAACACTTTCTCGGTCAAGCCGCGGGCAATTTGCTTCTCATCCTGAAGTAGGAGTGTCTTGAACTCGTCGATGTTGCCGAACTTGCCCTTGCGGGCCAACTCGTCCGCGCTATCAACCAGGGCTCCATCCTTGGTTTGGCGCGGACCATTTCCCAGGCCAGCCTGATCATTGGCGTAAATGCGATAGCGATCGCGCCAATGGCCGATGACGTCGAAATTCTCCAGGGCAAAACCGGGCGGATCGATCTGGCGGTGGCAGTTGGCGCAGCCCCCATTCTCCCGGTGTTTGGCGAGTTGTGCCCGGATGGTGGTTGCGCCGCGGACGTCCGGCTCGATCGCCTCCACGTCCTCAGGGGGCTGCCGCGGTGGCGTGCCCAGGATGCGGTCCAACACAAAAGCGCCGCGCCGCACCGGCGAGGTCGCGAGGCCGTTGGCCGTCACTTTCAGCACGCTCGCCTGGGTCAGCACACCGCCCCGATGGCTGTCCGCCGGCAGGCTCACTTTGCGGAACGCGTTCCCCTTGACCCCGGCGATGCCATAGTGCTGAGCCAGCCGCTCGTTGAGGAAAGACCAGTCGCTGTGGATGAACTCCAGCAGATTGCGGTCGCCCTTGAGCATTTCCTCAAAGAACAGGTGCGTCTCCTGCACCATGGATTGGCCCAGCAGATCGTCGTAGTCGCGGTACAGGCTCATGTCAGGGGTCGTGGCAAAGACGTCACGAATGTTGAGCCATTGACCGGTGAAATTCTCGGTGAAGGCATGAGCGCGCGGATCATTGAGCATTCGCTCGACCTGGGCATGGAGGGCATCCGGCGTCCCGAGCTGCCCTTTGGTCGCCAGTTCCAGGAGCGTGTCGTCGGGCATGGTGCTCCACAGGAAATAGGACAGCCGGCATGCCAGCTCAAAATCGTTGAGTCGGCCGGGAGAGGTCTTCAAGTAGAGGAAATCCGGGCTGCACAGCACCGCCTTCAACCCGAGCCGCAGCGCGTCTTCGAACGTGCGTCCCTGCTTTAAGCCCGAGCCGGCCAGCTCCACATAAAGCTTCACCTCGTCCTCACCGACCGGCCTACGGAAGGCTTTGGGGAGCAAGCGGCGAAGAACGCTCTCGGCATCCGCTAAGCTACCTTGGTCGAGATTCACCTCGCCGAGCAGCCGGGTGTAGCTGACCGGCGGCCACGGGGTAATCGGTCCCTCCACTTCAAT
>Ga0207671_10004357_pt1 | contig 13570 bp, 13 predicted proteins | sample KBSC24metaG_FD_184352 | JGI IMG/M metagenome (GOLD analysis project Ga0207671, IMG submission 184352) | Corn rhizosphere microbial communities from Kellogg Biological Station, Michigan, USA - KBS C2-4 metaG (SPAdes) (version 2) | ecosystem: Host-associated > Plants > Roots > Rhizosphere > Soil... | reverse complement strand
GCGAGCTGCCATTCGAGCTTGCTGCCCCCGGCCACGCCCACTTCGCCGTTCCAGATCGTCCCCGCCACGCCGGTGCGCCACGGCACGTTTCGGACGAGCAGGCTCGCCGGTGCGGTGGCCAGCATTGCCAGCGCATAGGCCCCTATGCCCAAGCCAACGAAGAGGATAAGACGCCGCCGTGCCTCACTCGCTGAATCCGGAGTTCGCAATGGACCGTCGGTCCCTGCTGCGGCTGTTGCCCTCGGGCCTCGTCCTATCCGCGGCATCGCTATCCTCCAACGCATGGGCGGGCGAGAAGAAGGACAAGCGCCCGATCGCCCTGTTGCTCCCGCTCGACGGACCGCGAGCGGGGCTGGGCCGTAGCATGCAGCAGGCCGCGTTGCTCGCGGAAAACGCCGAATATGTGCTGACGTTCGACACCGGCGGCACCGCAGAGGGTGCGGCGCGCGCCGCCGCCGATGCGCTGCGCCGCCACCCCGCCCTGATCCTGGGGCCGCTTACCGCCGCCGAAGTGCCCGCGGTGGGCAGCACGGTGGCGAACCGCGTGCCCGTCATATCCTTCAGCAACGATTCGGTGCTGCGCCAGCCGGGCGTGTGGATCTTCGGCATCACCGCCGCGCAGGTGACGAGCGCGGTGCTGCGCTATGCGCGGACGCGCGGCGTGCGATCGGTGGTGATGATCGACGACGGCTCGCCCTGGTGCGCCGCCGCCAGCCTTGCCGCGGGAAGGATGGAGAGCGAGATCGGCCTCTCGTTGCGCGTGCTCCAGGTAAAGCCGGGCCAACCGCTCCCCCAGGCCGGCGACCCCCCCGACGCGGTGCTGCTGCCGGGAAGCGGCGAGGGCGTGCTCGCCGCCGCGCGCGCGCTGAAGGGCAGCGGCGTGCAGTTGCTCGGCACGCTGCAGGGCCTCGACAACCGGCCGGACGCGCTGGAGGCGCTCGACGGCGCTTGGCTGGCATGCCCCGACCCGGGCGCCTTCTCCTCCTTCGCCCAGGCCTTTGCCGCGAAGAATGGCGGCGACCCGGGCACGATCACCGCGCTTGCCTATGACGCAGCCGGCGTCGCCAACAAGCTGCGCGAGGCCAATGCGCTCAACATGAACGGGCTGGTCGACGCCAAGGGCTTTCACGGCGTCACCGGGCCGGTGCGCTTCCGTACCGACGGATCGGTGGCGCGCGACTTCGCGATCGTGGTCGCCTCGCGCGACGGCTATGCCAGCGTCGCGGTGAGTTCGGGATCGTGACCAAGCGGCCCGAAGCCGGCGAGTCCGGCTTCACGCTGATCGAATTGATGATCTCGCTCGGGCTGTTCGCGCTGATCGCGGTGGCGGGGCTGGCGCTGGTCGACGGCATCCTGCGGGTGAACGGGCGCACCGAGGCGCGGCTGGACCGGCTCGCGGCGCTGCAGCGGACGATGTTCGTGCTGACCAGCGATCTCGACCAGGTGGCGAGCGGGCCGATCGAGGGGCGGGGCGACCAGCTTTCTTTCGTGCGCAGCGCCCCCGGCACCGGTGGCATGGCGACCACGGTCCGCTATGCGGTGGCGGCCGGCACGCTGGTCCGCGCGGCCCCGGCGCCGCAACTGCTGCTGCCGGGCGTGGTCACCGCGCGGTGGCGCTTCTGGGACGGCGCCTGGATCGATCGCTGGCCGGTCGACGACAGCAAGGAGGCCAAGGCCCGCTGGCCGCGCGCCATCGCGCTCGACGTGCAGGCGGCGGGGCCGGGCGGCACGCCGGTCGCGCTCCAGCGGGTGGTGACCCTGCCGCTCCGCGCCCAGGAGCCGCCGCCGCAATGAGCAGCCGCCCGATCCGCGACGACGAGCGCGGCATGATCCTGGTCAATGTGCTGATGTTCGTCGCGATCGCCAGCGGCCTGGTGCTGCTGATGATCGATCGCGAGGAACTGGCGCTCGACCGGGGTCTGCGCATGCGTGAGGCGGCACGGGCGCAGGCGATCGTGCGCGGTGGCGAGCTCTCCGCGCTGATCGCGCTGCGCCGCGACGGCGAGATTGCGCCCGACGTCGACCACGCCCGCGAGCCTTGGGCCAAGCTGGCCGCCACCGCGGCCCCGATCGAGGGCGGCACCTTCGACCTCGCGATCGGCGATGCCGAGGGGCGTTTCAACATCAATTCGGTGCGCAGCGGCGAGGCGGGGGCGGTGGTGTTGCTCCAGGATATCGCCAACGAGATCGAGATGCCGCCCGAACAGGTGGTGGCCGCCATCCAATATGTCCGGCTGCAGGGCCCGGTGACCGATCTGCGCCCGCTGCGGCTCGCCGGGCTCGATCCCAAGGTGGCGGACCGGCTGGAGAAGGTGGTGACCGCGCTGCCCGGCATCACCACGATCAACCTCAACGCCGCCGAGCCCGAACTGATGCAGATGCTGTTCAAGGATCCGCTGGTCGCCGACCGGCTGCTCCAGGTGCGCAAGCGCCAGGGGTTCCTGACGCTCAAGGATCTCGACGACCAGCATGCGAGCCTGCCCTGGGGGACCTCGTTCAAGTCGAGCAGCTTCTGGGTGCGCACCCGGGCGACGATCGGCGGCACGGCGCAGCAGGAAGCGACGCTGATCCAGCGGCGCCGGACCAAGGACGGCAAGCTGGAGACGGTGCCGGTCGAGCGCTGGCGCAACGCCGCGGTGCCGCCGGGCGTCCCGGCCTTCGGTACCGGCCGTTGAGGTTGCGCGGCTTTTCTGGTCTGATCGTCGCGATGATGCGAGCGCGATCCCCATGGTGCTGATGCGATGGTTCGGTCGCGGCGAGATCCGCCGCTGGCGCGACCTGCACGTTGCGATGGCGCGCGCGGTGCTGCGACAGGCGGCGGCCGATCTGGTCGAGAGTTTCGATGCCGATCTCTCCCAGGCCGATTGGCGCGACGGGCTGATCGAGCAGACCCGCTTCGTCGCCACCCGCATCGCCCCCGTCGTGCGCCAGGTCGCCGATCCGCTGGCGCGGCGGGTGATCGAGGAGGCCGATCGCGCGCTGGCGCCGATCGCCTTTCACCATCTCCAATGGCAGCCGCTGCCGGTCGACGCCAATCTGATGCGCGACATGATGGAGGAACTGGGCGACTGGGCCGCGGCGGGCGGCGCCGCCCTCACCGGCCTCGTTCGTGGGGCCGCGACGGGCCTGCCGATCGCCGGCGGGCTGGGGCGGGGCGGGGCGGCGAGCGACTGGATGCGGCTGCGTGCCGAGGCGCGGTTGCGGGCGAAGGTCCACGCCTATGTCCATGCGACGGTGGTGCAGGGGCCCAAGGGGCGGCCGGCGCTGCTTGAGCATGTCGTCGCGCTGCTGCAGGACACCGCACGTCACGCGCAGCCCCTGTAACGCTCAGGCGATGATCCCGGTTACCGTTGCTCGGAGTAGAGTCGCGGCGTCCTGCGGCGCGAGCCGCACCTGCAAGCCGCGTTGCCCGCCATTTATAAAGACATAGGGTTCGCTGACAGCGGTTTCCTCGATCACCGCGGGTAGCGCCTTCATCTGCCCGAACGGACTGATGCCGCCGACTTTGTAGCCGGAGAGCCGCTCGGCGTCCGCGGGCTTCATCATCTCGGCCGATTTGCCGCCGATTGCCGCCGCCAGCTTCTTCATCGCCACCTGCCGGTCCGCGGGCAGAATGGCGAGCACCGGCTTGCCGTCGACCTTGGCCATCAGCGTCTTGAGCACGCGCGCGGGCGGCTCGCCCAGCGCTTCGGCCGCCTGGAGGCCGATCGCGTCGGCGTCCGGGTCATAGGCATAGCTGTGGACGGTGAAGGCGATCTTCGCCGTTTCGAGCATCCGCGTGGCGCGGGTGGCCTTGGACATGGTGCTGCTCCCCGATATCCGCGCCGGTGCCACGCGGCCGACCTACGTGCAAGCCCTGGGGCATGATGAAGTCCTTGTTAACGCTTTCGGCCTAGCGTGCTCATAAGTTGGGCAAGTTGGGCGGAGCTGGGCATGGGCCTGCTGGGGATGGCATTGTTCGCAGCGGTTGCGGGAAGCACGCCGGCAGCGGCGCCGCGGGTCGCGATCATCGACAGCGGCGTGGCGGAAACGCCCGAGCTCCACGGCAAGCTGATCGCCGAATATGACATGGCGGGCGCCGACCGCCCCGCCTTCCGCCCGCGCTACGACCATGGCACGATGGTCGCCACCATCCTCAGCCGCGCGGCGGCAGGCGAGGTGGCGATCGTATCGCTGCGGATCGACGATCCCGCCGGCTGCCGTCCCGGTGCCAATCCGCCCTGCCAGCCGAGCGCCGCGCCGATCGTCGCGGCGATCCGCAAGGCGATCGACCTCAAGGTCGACGCGATCAACATCTCGCTCGCGCTCGCCGACGATCCGGCGATCACCGCCGCGGTGCACGATGCGGCATCGGCGGGAATCGTCGTGGTGCTGGCGGCGGGCAACAACGGCCTGTCGCACCCCGGCAATCTCGCCATGGCGCGGCAGGGCTTCCCCAATGCCGTCCTGGTCGGCGCGCTCGATGCGGCGGGCCAGCCCTGGACGGGTACCAACCGGCCGGAGCCGCAGGCGCAGGGCTATCTTTATGTCTGGCAGCGCGGCGTCGACGTGCCCACTACGCTGGCGGACGGGCGCGCGGTGACCGGCACCGGCACCTCCTTCGCCGCGCCGATCGAGACGGCGCGCCGGATCGCCAACCACCGCCGCCGGACCGCCTGAAATTTTCGGAAACAAAGCCGTTATTGCGGAACTTTGAGGATCGGGTATGGTTCCGGCCCAGGAGAGGCTGGAACGTAAACATGCGCCGGGTCTGTCCTCGTTGCGGGTAAACCGTGGCGGGAACATGCGATAATGGAAAAACAAGTATGTGGATAAGTTTGCTTGTCGCGATGCTGGTAGCAGCACCGCAAGCCGGAGAGGGTGTCGAGGGCCGCTGGAAGACCCAGACACGGAACGCAATCGTCGAGATCCAGCGCTGCGGTCCGTCGATCTGTGGGCGGATTCTCACCTCGGATGCGCTGCGCACCAACCCCGATCTGCGCGATACCAAGAATTCGAACGCACAGCTGCGCAACCGCCAGCTCAAGGGCCTGCAGATCCTGGGCGGCTTCACCGCCGATGGCGCCAACTGGAGCGGCGGCAAGATCTACAACGCCGAGGACGGCAAGACCTATAGCGCCGACATCACCCTGGCGGGGGCCGACCAGCTCAAGCTGCGCGGCTGCGTGTTCAAGCCCTTCTGCCGTACCCAGACCTGGACCCGGGTTCGCTGACGCCGCGCAACCGCGCCGTCTACGAACCCCAGTAGCGTGAGAAAAACCATGAAGAAACTGCATCTCCTCCTCACCGCCGGCACCGCGCTGGCGGCCAGCGCCGGCTTTGCCGGTGCCGCCCATGCCCAGGCCTTCTACCTGCAGGAACAGTCGGCGCGCGGCGCCGGCAGGGCCTTTTCGGGCGAAGTCGCCGATACGGGCGCTGCCTCGCTGTGGTGGAACCCTGCCGCGATCGCCGATGCCGAGCGCGTCGAGGTCAACCTCAACGCCGCGGCGATCCTGCCGCGCGGCGAGGTGGTCGATACCGGTACGCAGATCCGCCGTCCCGGCGGCCAGCCCTTCACCGGCGTCGGCGGCGAGAGCACCAGCCGCAACCCGATCAACAACGGCGTGCTGCCCTCGGGCGCCATCGCCGTGCCGCTCGGCCACCGCATCGCGCTCGGCCTGGCGGTGACGTCGCCGTACAGCTTCACCACGGATTATTCGGCGAGCAGCTGGGCGCGCTACAGCGCCGACAAGACGCGGCTGCGCACCGTCGACATCCAGCCCTCGATCGCGGTGTCCGTAACCGACTGGCTGCGCGTGGGTGCGGCGGCGAATGTCGAATATACCGATGCCAGCCTGAGCAACGCCCTGCCGAACGTGGCTGCCAGTCTGCCCGATGGGCGGCAGGAACTGAAGGGCGATGGCTGGGATGTGGGCTGGAGCGCGGGCTTCCAGATGCACAGCGACCGGGTGACCGCAGGCTTCAGCTACAAGTCGGCCATCCGGCACAAGCTTAAGGGCGACCTGACGGTAAGCGGGCTGGTCGGCCCGCTGCAGACCGGCAACCTCGCCCTGTCGGACGTGCGCGCGGACTTCTACACGCCCGCCCAGCAGATTGCCGGCCTGCGCTGGCGCGCTACCGACAAGCTGACGCTCAACGGCCAGGTGGTGCACTATAACTGGGACAAGTTCGACGCGATCCGCCTCGGAGCGCCGGTCAATCAGGCGATCCCCGAAAACTATCGCGAAAGCTGGAGCTATGCGGCCGGCGTCGACTATATGGTCTCGCCCGCGCTGACGCTGCGCGCGGGTGCGCAGCGGGCGACCACGCCGACCCAGAATGGCCAGCGCGACGCGCGCGTGCCCGATGCCAACCGCTGGAACTTCGGCGCGGGCGGCTCCTATGCGGTGACGCAGAACATCGTGCTCGACGCCGCAGCGAACTATGTCGACTTCGCCAACGCGCCGATCGACAAGGCGACGATTGCGGCGGGCTCGACGATCGTGACGCAGGGGCAGCTCCGCAATGCGCGGGCGTTCGTCTTCTCGCTGGGCGGCCGCGTACAGTTCTGACGGGTTGGTTCGCTCGAACCTGCAGCAGCGCCGTCGACCCCCTGGGTCGGCGGCGTTTCTTTTTCTAGCCCCTCCCCTTCAGGCGCATCAGGTCGGCGCTGCCCCCGGCAGCGCCTGAACAGCGCGGGGCGCTGTTCACCTGATGCGGGGTTGGGGTGGGGCTGTGTCTCTCTGAGACCAACACATGTTCTGGAATCCCACCACCCCAACCCCTCCTCCCAGGAGGAGGGGCTTAAATAGCAGGACTATCGCCCGGGCCCCTGAACACCTATCCCGAGCGACCCGCATCGAAACCAGATCTTAAGGATGTTCCCGTGACCGACCTCGAGTCCCCCGATCGCCTGACCGAGGCCCGTACCGCGCTCGCCGAGGCGATGGCGCTGCACGAGCAGGGGGATCTGGAAGCGGCCGAGCGGCGGTATCGCGCGGCGCTCGCGCATGGCTATCGCTCGGTCGAGATCCTGCCGTTGCTCGCGGGTCTGCTCGGACGGCTCTCGCGCCCCGAGGATGCGCTGGTCGCCTGGGACGAATTGCTCGCGATCGAGCCCGATCACGCCGTCGCGCTGCACGAAAAGGGCCTGACGCTCCACTGGCTGGGCCGCAGCGACGAAGCCATCGCGCCGCTGGAGCGTGCCTGTGCACTCGATCCGGAAAATCCTACCGCGCTGGGCAATCTTGCCGTGGTGCTGGCGGATGTGGGCCGCAATCTGGAGGCGCTGCGGCTCTTCCGCCGCGCGCTCGCGCTCCAGCCCGACAATCTGCACCTCAAACACCAGGTCCGGCGGCTGGGTTCGGGCGCGGTGCCCTTCTGGCACATCCCGATGATGAACGACGTGCCGCGCAACGATGCGTTCGAAGCGGCCATCAAGGCGGCGATCTCGGTCGCCGGTCCGGACGCGCGGGTGCTAGATATCGGCGCCGGCAGCGGCCTTTTGTCGCTGATGGCCGCGCGGGCAGGGGCGCGGAAGGTCGTCGCCTGCGAGATGGAGCCGCTGATCGCCGAGATGGCGCAGACCATCGTCGCGCAGAACGGCTATGCCGATCGCATCACCGTCCACGCCAAGCCCTCTACCGACCTCGCGATCGGCGCCGAGCTCGACGCGCCGGCCAATATCCTCGTCTCCGAAATCCTGTCGAGCGACCTGCTGACCGAAAAGGTGCTGGACACTTTCGAGGACGCGCATCGCCGCCTGCTCGCGCCCGACGCGATCGTCATCCCGCGCGCCGCCACGGCGGTGGGCTGCCTCGTCGCCAGCGACAATCTAGCCGAGTACGCGTTCGTCGGCGACGTGTCGGGCTTCGACCTCTCCGCCTTCACCGCCTTCGCGCCGCAGCGCCTGCCGATCCACGGCACGATGACCGGCTGGCAGCGCCTGTCCGACGATCTGCAACTGGTGCGGCTGGACCTTACCGAGAAGAAGCACGACGCGACGCTCGCGCGCCTGCGCATCCCCGTGACCGCGAGCGGGCGCGCGATCGGCATCGTCCAGTGGATGCACATCGATCTGTGGGACGGCGTGAGCTTCGACAACCATCCGGACGGCTATCATGATGGCGGCTGGCTGCAGGTGCTGCACAGCTTCCCCGCGCCGATCGAGGTGACGGCGGGCGAGACGCTCGACATTGCCGTGGGCCATGACCGGATCACGCTGATCCTGATGCCGCTGGAGAGCGGCTGAGGCGCGCGGCTCCGCGTTCAGCTAAAGGGGAGAAAAGGGCTAGCGGGCGACCCGAAGGTCACCCGCTGTATCCCAAATGCAAGTAATGGTCGGGGAGAGAGGATTCGAACCTCCGGCCCCTGCCTCCCGAAGACAGTGCTCTACCAGGCTGAGCTACTCCCCGACGGAGTCCGGTCTACGATGCTTTCGGGAGCAGACCGGCTTGAGCTTGGAGGCGCGCCTATAAGGGTGGGTTGGCCAAGCCGTCAAGCGGTTCGTTGCAGCAAAAAGGCAGCGACATGCTTTTTTTCCGCATCGCACCGATTGCGCCCCTCGACCGTCCCCCGGTGCGCCGATAAGCCTCACGCCCCATGTCGCCGATCGAAGCCGTCGCCACCCTGCTGGGGCTCGCCAATGTCGCGCTGGTCGTGCGGCGGAGCCTGTGGAACTATCCCTTCGCGCTGGCGATGGTGACGCTCTACGCCTGGATCTTCCTGCAGGCGCGGCTGTACAGCGACGCGCTGCTCCAGGGCTTCTATTTCGTCGTCAACGGCTATGGCTGGTGGAACTGGCGCCGGGCCAAGGCAGAGGCAGGGGAGGTGCCGGTGGTACGGCTTTCCAACCGCGCGCGTCTCGGCTGGGCGACGGGTGCCGCGCTCGCCGCGCTCGGCTGGGGCGCGCTGATGCATCGGCTGACCGATGCGGCCTTTCCCTGGTGGGACGGCACGATCGCGGTGCTGAGCATCGTCGCGCAGATCCTCCAGTCGCGCCGTGCCTGGGAATGCTGGCCGTTGTGGATCGCGGTGGATCTGCTCGCCATCCCCCTGTTCCTGGTGAAGGGGCTGCATCTGACCGCGGGCCTCTATTGCCTTTTCCTCGCGCTTTCGGTGTGGGGAGCGATCGACTGGACCAGGGCCCACGCATGATTCCCCGTACCATCTGCCTGCATGGTCCCGAAAGCACGGGCAAGACCACCGTCGCCACGCATCTGGCCGAGGCGCTGGGCGGCACCGTGCTCGACGAATATGGCCGCGAATATGCCGAGACGCGCGGCACCGACTTCACGATGCGCGACCTGGTCGAGATCGCCAAGACGCACGACGCCGGCACCCGGATGATGCTGGAGACGGCGCGGTTGCCGCTGATCCTTGATACCGATCCGCTGATGACGGCGGTGTGGGCGGACATGCTGTTCGGCACCCGCGACCCGTGGTTCGATGCGTGGCAGGGGACGGCGGATTGCTACCTGCTGTTCGACATCGATCTGCCCTGGGTGGCGGACGGCACCCGCCTGTTCGGCACGCGGGAGTTGCGCCAGCGCTTCTTCGATCTCGCGCGCGCCGAACTCGAGCGACGCGGTGTCCCCTGGGCGCTGGTAGCCGGGGAAGGGGAGGCGCGCACCGCCGCCGCGCTCGCCGCGATCGAGGCTTTTGGGCAACAGATCTGAGGAACCGGCAACCGCCGGAATTCCGTCACAGGAAGTTCACAATCCAAGCCTAGCGCCGCCCCCGACGGCAACGGGGAACTACAGATCAAGTCGTTAGGACAGCCGGCGAAATGCCGGACTGCGTTCCCGCGCGCCGTCCACACAGAAGATCAAGATATCCATTCGGGGAAAACCAATGCTGAATCTCGCGCGCGACAAGCGCAGCCTGCTGATCGGCGCCGCCCTTGGCGCGCTGTTCACGTCCGACATCGCCTTCGCCCAGGATACGCAGGCGAATGACGGCCTGAGCGAAATTGTCGTCACCGCCGAGCGTCGCCCGGAAAACCAGCAGGACGTGCCGCTCTCGGTCGCGGTGCTGCCCGCCGCGCAGGCGCGCGACTATACCGCCGGCGGCGACGACACGCTGCTCGCGCTCTCGGGCAAGGTGCCGGGCCTGTACGTCGAATCCTCGACCGGCCGCATCTTCCCGCGCTTCTACATCCGCGGCCTCGGCAACGTCGATTTCTACCTCGGCGCGTCGCAGCCGGTCTCGATCATCCAGGACGATATCGTCCTCGAGCATGTCGTGATGAAGTCGAACCCGGTGTTCGACGTCAATCAGATCGAGGTGCTGCGCGGCCCCCAGGGCTCGCTGTTCGGCCGCAACACCACGGCGGGCATCATCAAGTTCGATTCGATCCGCCCCTCGCAGCAGTTCGAGGGCCGCGGCACGGCGAGCTATGGCAGCTATAACAGCGTCAATGTCGATGCGGGCGTCGGCGGTCCGATCATCCAGGACAAGCTCGCCTTCCGCATCTCGGGGCTCTACCAGCACCGTGACGATTATATCGACAACACCTACACCGGCCCCAGCGCCGACGGCACGCGCGTCGGCCGCAAGGATGCCGCGGGCGGCTTCAACGAGAAGGACGTGCGCCTGCAGCTGCTTGCCACGCCGAGCGAGACGCTGTCGATCCTCGCCTCGGGCCACGCCCGCTGGTATGACGGCACCGCCACCGTGTTCCGCCGCGGCGCGCTGAACCTGGGCTCGAACAAGATCCGCGGCGTCGACTTCACCAGCGCGCGCTGGGACGAAGGTGCCGACAACCCGCAGAACTACAAGACCGCTGGCGGCTCGGTGCACGTCAACTGGGATCTGGGCGGCGTGACGCTGACCTCGATCACCGGGTACGAGACGCTGTCGGGCTATAGCCGCGGTGATACCGATGGCGGCGCGGCGGCCGATTTCGGCAACGCCGGCTTCGGCGAGTCGATGGGCCGGGTGAAGGGCCTCGACCAGTGGACCGAGGAATTCCGCGTCGCCAGCAACGGCAACGGCCCGCTCAAGTGGCAGGTCGGCGCGATGTATTTCGACGCGCGCGACATCACCGATTTCTATCAGCGCGCCTATTTCCTGAGCGGCACCGCGAACAACCCGAACAACTGGGTGCGGCTGCACAACATGAACACCAGCTGGGCGGTGTTCGGCCAGGCGAGCTACGCGGTCACGCCGAAGCTGACGATCACTGCCGGCGGCCGCGTGACCGAGGACACCAAGACCACCGATCTGCTGAAGACGGCAAATACGATCGCGAACGCCGTCACCTATACCGGCCGTCGCCATGTCCGCCTCTCGGACACCCAGCCGAGCTGGGACCTGAGCGCACGCTATGAGATCAACCCCGATCTCAGCGTCTATGCCCGCGTCGCCAAGGGCTTCCGTGGCCCGACCATCCAGGGGCGTTCGGCGGTGTTCAACTCGGACTTCACGACGGCGACCTCGGAGAAGATCCTGTCGTGGGAAGCGGGCCTCAAGAGCCAGATCGGCCGCACGCTGCGCTTCAACCTTTCGGGCTTCTACTACACGGTCGACGACATCCAGCTGAACGGCAACGACCTGAACGGCAATGGCGTGCTGCTCAACGCCAACAAGGCCAAGGCCTATGGCATGGAAGCCGATCTCGACTGGAAGCCGGTGCGCAATCTCTCGATCCAGGCGGGCCTCAGCCTGCTGCACAGCGAGATCGACGACAAGAATCTCGAGGCGCAGGTCTGCGCGTTCGGTGGCGCGGTGACCTGCACCGTGCTCGATCCGCTGCGCAAGCAGGGCAGTCTGTTCCTGGCCAAGATCGACGGCAACCCGCTGCCCAACTCGCCGGAGTACAACCTCAGCCTCAACGCGCGGTACGACGTGCCGCTCGCCAATAGCGGCCGGGTGTTCGTCTCGACCGACTGGAACTTGCAGGGCTACACCAACTTCGTCCTGTACGAGACCAAGGAGTTCACCGCGAACGGCAACTTCGAGGGCGGCCTGAAGATCGGCTATGCCGCGCCGGACGATGCCTGGGAGATCGCCGGCTTCGTGCGGAACATCACCAACGAGATGAACCTCAAGGGCGTGATCGAGAACTATCGCGCCGCCGTGCTCAACGAGCCGCGGGTGTTCGGTGTCTCGCTGAGCGGCAAGTTCAAGTAAGCCGGACCGGCCACACCTCCCCTTCGCCGGGGAGGTGCGACGGGCAAGAGAAAAGGGCCGCCGCGGGGTCTCCGCGACGGCCCTTTTTCTTTACACGCGCCCGATCAGTTCGACGGGGCGAGCTTGGTGTTCAGCACCCAGCCGACATTGTCGTTCTCGTCGGCGACCTCCCACCACAGGCCGTCCTTCTTGCCCGTCGGGTAAAGGATCGCGCCCACCGGCAGCGTGCGGATCACCTTGCCGGTCGCGGCGGGCAGGCTACGCATCGCCACCGGCGCCTGGGCGGTGAAGGTCTTGGTCGGCGCCGCCTGCGCGGTGCCTTCGTCGCCCGGCCGCACCAGGCCGAGTTCGTTGACCATCTTCGAATAGGCGTCGATGAAGGCCAGCGTCACGATCCGGCCGATATCGGTGTTGTCATAGCCGCCGCCGACCGCACCCAGTCCGCCGCCGATGAAGCCGACGCCGCCGCCCGCGCCCCAGCTCACGCTGTTCTTCGAGGCATAGCCTTCCTGCGTCGCGATCGTCTCGGTGGTGCGCACGTTGGTCAGCGAGAGGACGGTGTTCGCCTCCATCTTGCGCGACTTGATGCCGCCGATCAGGCCGCCGATCGGCCCGCCGAGCACGCCGCCCGCCGCACCGGCGATGCCGCTGCCCGCCGCATTGCGGTTCGAGGCCTGCACCTCGGCGACGAGTACATAATCCGCCGCCTTGATCTGGCCCTGGCCGACATTGGCGCCGCGCTGGTGGCCGAGATTGCCGCCGATGTTGCGCTCCAGCTCGGCCGCCTGCAGGCCCGAGCCGCGGTCGACCAGGTTGAAGCAGCCCGAGCGCTGGACCAGCACCTTCAGCAGCTTCTGCGGCGGCGCCAGCGAATATTGCGTCCAGCCGCGGGGATCGTCGCCGTCGACGATCGAAAGCGTGCCGAGCTTGCGCGCGCAATGCGGCACGTCCTGCACCGCCTGTTCCTGCGTGCGCTGGGTCTTGGTCGGCTTGCTCTGGGCGAGCGCGGGAGCCGCGCTCACGCACAATGCCATCGCCCCGGCGGCGCCGAGCAACTGCTTCATCATCGTACTAAAACCTCCCTGTACAACCAGGCGGTCCGAAGTGGGAAAAGACCGCCCCCCGGATCGGTCCGTAACAGAATGGACCGCTTCGGCCTAGCGCGCTTGCGACCTCGTGCAATCCGGTACTTTGGCTTTTGCTCGCAGCCTGCTATCGGCCGCGGAATCATGGCCACCGACATCACCAAGATCCGCAATTTCTCGATTATTGCTCACATCGACCATGGCAAGTCGACGCTTGCCGACCGGCTGATCCAGCGCACCGGCGGGCTGGCCGACCGCGAAATGTCCGAGCAAGTCCTTGATAACATGGACATCGAGAAGGAGCGCGGGATCACCATCAAGGCGCAGACCGTGCGCTTGGAATGGAAGGGCCATGTCCTCAACCTGATGGACAC
>Ga0207671_10004355_pt1 | contig 13573 bp, 9 predicted proteins | sample KBSC24metaG_FD_184352 | JGI IMG/M metagenome (GOLD analysis project Ga0207671, IMG submission 184352) | Corn rhizosphere microbial communities from Kellogg Biological Station, Michigan, USA - KBS C2-4 metaG (SPAdes) (version 2) | ecosystem: Host-associated > Plants > Roots > Rhizosphere > Soil... | reverse complement strand
ATGCGCGAGGGACCCATGGATCAGGCCGTCAGCCGCCGTTTCCGCCGCGGCGATGATGGCCGCCGCGCTTGCCTCCCGCGCCGGCGCCCGCCCGCTGCGGATTGTCGCCCGGCAGCGCGACCTTGGCGCCCTCGGTCAGCCGGTCGCCGCCGTCGGTGACGACCGTGTCGCCGACCGCGAGGCCGTCGGTGATCTGGACCTTGTCGGCGGCGTTCACCCCCGGCTTGACCACGCGCTGGGTGACGGTGCGGTCGGGCTTGAGCAGCCAGACGAAATCCCCGTCCGGCCCGGTGCGGACGGCCGCCGGCGGCACGGTGATCGCATTCTTCACCGTGTCGATGGTCAGCCGCACGTTGACGAACTGGCTGGGGAACAGCTGGGTGCCCGCATTGGGGAAGCGCGCCTTGCCCTTGATCGTGCCGGTCGTGGTATCGACCTGGTTGTTCAGCGTCGAGAACTTGCCGGTGTCCAGCGTCTGGGTGCGCGTGCTGTCGAGCGCCAGCGCCGGGATCTGGGCGCCCTGCGCGATCCTCTTTTCGATCGCGGGGGCCTGCTGCTGCGGGATCGCGAACTCGACGTCGATCGGCTGCAGCGTCGTCACCACCGCGATGCCGCTGGTGCTGCCCGACGAGACATAATTGCCGATATCGACCACGCGCAGGCCGATCCGGCCCGAGACGGGCGACACGATCCGGGTGAAGCCGAGATTGACCTCGGCCGCCTGCACCGCGCCCTGGTCGGTCATCACCGTGCCCTCGAGCTGGTGCACGGTCGCCGCCTGGGTGTCGCGATCCTGGCGCGCGATCGAATCCTGCGCGATCAGCGTATCGTAGCGCTTGAGCACCAGCCGGGCATTCTCCAGCTGCGCCTTGTCGCGCACCAGATTGCCCTGCGCCTGCAGCAAGGCGGCGCGATAGGGGCGCGGATCGATGATCGCGAGCGCCTGGCCGCGCGACACCTTCTGGCCTTCCTGGAACAGGATCTGGGTGATCGTGCCGGACACCTGCGGGATCACCGTCACCGTCGCGGCCGGGGTGACGGTGCCGAGCGCCTCGGTCTGCACCGGCAGGTCGGCGATCGCCGCCTTGGCCGTGCCGACCGTCGTCGTCTGGCTGCGGAAGCTGAACGGACCGCCTCCGCGGCCTCCACCACCGCCGCCGCCGCCACGCCCGCCATGGCGGCCACCGCCGCCCTGTCCGCCCTCGCCCGAGGAGGAGCCGTGGGACAGCCACACCGCCAGCCCGATCAGCACCAGCAGGCCGATGATGCCGCCGATCCAGCTAAGGGCGCGTCCGCGGCTGGAGAAGCGGCGCGGCTCCTCATCCACCCAGTGCGTATGCTCCGTCTCGGGGCGCCCCGGCCCAGGCAGATGATCGTCGGTCATGCAGTGTCCGTAATTGCGGTTAGACGGCGCCGTAACGGCCAACGGATGCAGCCTTATGTCAAGGCTGCAATGCCGAATGCCGACTTTCCCGGAAGCCGGAAACACGTCGCCCCCCTTTTTTCTCCCGCGGCGGTTACATAATCGGGCCGAGCGGCCTATGTGCCGGGCATCCGATGCTCATCCGCGCGCCCTCCCCCCGCTTCGAGGCCCCTTCATGCTGAGGCCCCGGCGGCGTGGCATGGCCTCGGTCAATGCCGAGGTGCGCGACGGCATCGTGCCGGCCGCCGGCGCGCTCGCCAAGGTCCATGACGAAGGCCCCGACGCGTCCGGCATCAACTACCGGATCGTGGCGCTGATCATCGCCTGCGCGCTGCTGATGGAAAATCTCGACGCCACCGTGCTGGCGACGGCGCTGCCCACCATGGCGCGCGATTTCGGCGTGCGCGCGCCGCAGATGAGCATCGCGCTCACCTCCTACCTGCTGGCGCTCGCCGTGTTCATCCCGGCCTCGGGGACGATGGCGGACCGGTTCGGCTCGCGCCCCGTCTTCCAGGCGGCGATCGCCCTGTTCATGGCGGGATCGATCGTCAGCGCGCAGGCGACGGCGCTCTGGGTGATCGTGGCGGCGCGCTTCGTGCAGGGGATCGGCGGCGCCATGATGCTGCCGGTCGGCCGGCTCGTCCTGCTCCGCAGCGTCGCCAAGAAGGACATGGTCTCGGCGATGTCCTGGCTGATCATGCCGGCGCTGATCGGGCCGATCCTGGGGCCGCCGCTCGGCGGCTATATCGTCACCTACCTGGACTGGCGCTGGATCTTCTATCTCAACCTGCCGATCGGGCTGCTCGGCTTCGTGCTGGTCGGCCGCTACATCGCCAATTTCCGCGAGGAGCGCCCGCACCCCTTCGATCCGCGCGGCTTCGTGCTGAGCGGGGTGTCGCTCGGCTGCCTGCTGTTCGGCTTCGAGATGACCAGCCGGCCGGGCGCGACGGCCGTCGCGCTCGCGCTGCTCGGCATCGGCCTCGCCGCCGGCCTGCTCTATATCGGCCATGCCCGCCGCCATCCCGCGCCGATCATCGATCTCGGCCTGCTCGGCGACGAGAATTTCCGCCTCTCGATGATCGCGGGATCGCTCACCCGGATCACCCAGGGCTCGCTGCCCTTCCTGCTGCCGCTGATGATGCAGCTCGGCTTCGGGCTCAGCGCCGCGCAGAGCGGCACCATCACGGTCGGCCCGGCGGTCGGGTCGCTGCTGATGAAGGGCGTGGCGCCCCGCCTGCTGCGCCGCTTCGGCTTCCGCCGGGTGATGATCGCGGCCGGGCTGGTCGGCGCGCTGGGCTATGCCGTGGTCGGCCTGTTCCGGCCGGACTGGCCGCTGCCCGCCATCGTCGCCACGCTGACGGTCTGCGGCTTCTTCTTCTCGCTGCAGTTCACCGCCTACAATGCCATCGCCTATGACGGGATCGACAAGCAGCACATGTCGTCCGCGACGAGCTTCTATTCGACGGTGCAGCAATTGATGCTGTCGCTCGGCATCTGCGTCGCGGCGAGCGCGCTGCACCTGTCGATGCTCGCCCACCATGCCGAAAAGCCCCTGCTCGCGGACTTCACCGTCGCCTTCTGGACGGTGACCGCGATCTCGCTGCTGGCGACGATCTGGAACCTGCGCTTCCACCCCGATGCCGGCGCCGAGATCAGCGGCCGCGCGCCCACCCCTCGCAAGACCATGGCACCCGCCTCGCGCCTGCGCTAACGCGCATCGGATGAGCGAAGGCCTGCAGGCGATCCTTCTGGCGAACCGGGCGACGCTGCTGCGCTTCGTCGCCGCGCGCGGCGCGGGCGACGAGGCGGAGGACGTGCTGCAGGAATTGTGGATCAAGCTCGCCGCGGCGCCCGCCGGGCCGATCGCCAATCCGCTCTCCTATCTCTTCCGCGCCGCCGAGAATCTGATGCGGGACCGGCATCGCGCCAGCCGCCAGGCGATCCTGCGCGACGCCGCCTGGGACGAGAGCCACAGCGCCTCGCTCCCCGGCGTGTCGGATGCGCCGACCGGCGAGCGGGTGCTGATCGCGCGCGAGGAGCTGGCCCGGATCGAGGCGGCGCTGGCCGCGCTGGGCGATCGCGCGCGCGACGTGTTCCGCCTGCATCGCATCGAGGGCATGGCCCAGCGCGACATCGCCACGCGCCTGGGGGTCAGCCTCAGCACCGTCGAGAGCGACATGCGCAAGGCGTATCGCGCCGTGCTCGATGCGCGGGAGAGGCCGGAATGAGGCTGGGGCAGGCCGACTCCGTCCTTGGTTCGAAAGGACAGGAATGACGGATCGTGGAGACATCCGCGAAGCGGCGGTCGGCTGGGTGGTGGCCCAGACCGATCCGGCCTTCGCAGACTGGGACGGCTTCCTCGCCTGGCTGGAAGCCGATCCCGCGCACGCATCCGCGTACGAGGCGGTGCTGGCGGCGGGCGATGCCGCCGAGCCCGCGCTGCGCGCCGCGGCCACGCCGATGCCGGCCCCGGCGCGGCGTCCGATCTGGCGCCGGCAGGCGACGGGCGGCCTGCTGGCGGCCGGCATCGTCGGGGCGATCGGCCTCGGCTACCTGAACCTCGGCCCCGCCCCCTTCGTCATCGAGACCGGCCCCGGCGAGCATCGCACCGTCACGCTCGACACCGCCACCATCGCGCTCAACGGCGACACCCGGCTGGTGCTGGACCATCACAACCCCCACCGCGCCACGCTCGATCGCGGCGAGGCGCTGTTCGACGTGACGCATGACGAGGCGCACCCCTTCGCCGTGAAGGTCGGCGACGACGAGGTGCAGGATGTCGGCACCCGCTTCGACATCACCCGCGACCCCGCCGGCACCCGCGTCGCGGTGGCCGAGGGCATGGTGGTCTACAATCCGAAGGCCGAGGCCGTCCGCCTCGGCCCCGGCCAGACGCTCGACGCGCGCCGGTCGGCCGGCGAGCTGCGCGTCGCCACCGCCGCCACGTCGGACATCGGCAGCTGGCGCGAGGACCGGCTGAGCTACCGGCAGGCGCCGCTCTCGGTGGTGGCCGCCGATCTCGCGCGCGGGCTCGGCCTGCCGGTCGAGGCGGCGCCCGACGTCGCCGACCAGCCCTTCACCGGCGTCATCGCCTATGGCGGCGACAGGGCGCAGTTCCTGGACCGCCTCGGTCCGCTGCTTGACGTCGGCGTGAAACGGGATCAGGGCCGCACCATCCTGACCCGAAAGGCCGATGCCCGGCTATAACCCCCTGCCCCGGCAGTGACACACCGCTTCGCTCCCCTCGTGGCCACCGTCGCGCTGCTGGCGCCGTCGGCGGCGCTCGCGGGCTCGCGGAGCCGCATCGACCTGCCCGCCGGCCCGCTCGGCGAGGCGATCGTCGCGCTGAGCCGCAGCACCGGCGCCAGCATCCGCCTGACCGATCCGATCCTGTGGCAGCGGCGGGTGCCCGCCGTGCGCGGCAGGATGGACATCGAGCAGGCGCTCGACCATCTGCTCGCCGGCAGCGGCGCCCGGCCGGTCGCGCTCGGCGGCGACACTTGGCAGATCGCGCCGGCCGAGCCGTCGCGGGCCCGGCTCATCCCCGCCGTGCTGCACGAGCCGGCCGAGCTGCCGAGCCCGGACATCGTGGTCAGCGCCAGCAAGCGCGACGTGCGGCTCGGCGACTTTCCCGGCTCGGTCTCGATCTATTCCGGCGGCCAGTTCGCCGATGCGGGGCCGGCCGGCAGCGATGCGATCGCCAGCCGCGCCGCCAACGTCACCTCCACCCATCTCGGCAACGGGCGGGACAAATTGTTCATCCGCGGCGTCGCCGATTCGGGGCTGGTCGGGCAGAGCCAGGCGACGGTCGGCCAGTATTTCGGCGACCTGCGGATCAGCTACAACGCGCCCGATCCGAGCCTGCAGCTCTACGACATCGCGGCGGTCGAGGTGCTCGAAGGGCCGCAAGGCACGCTCTACGGCGCGGGATCGCCGGGCGGCATCATCCGCATCGTGCGCAACGATCCGGTGCCGGGCCGCTTCGAGGCGGCGATCACCGGCGGCGTCTCGACGGTCGCGCACGGCGCGATGGGGGGCGACGGATCGGCGATGCTCAACCTGCCGATCGACGACGACACGGTGGCGCTGCGCCTCGTCGGCTATGCCGGCACCGACGGCGGCTATATCGACAATGTCACCACCGGCCGGCACGACATCAACCGCACCCATACCGAGGGCGGCCGCGCGACGCTGCGCATCGAGCCCGGCGCGGGCTGGTCGGTCCGGCTCGGCGCGGTGATCCAGGACATTCACGGCGACGACAGCCAATATGCCGACAAGGACGGCCCGCCGCTGACCCGCGCCAGCCCGATCGCCCAGCCCTATGACGACCGCTACGGCATGGGCGAGGTGACGATCACCAAGGATCTGGGCGACCTGCGCTTCACCTCGTCCAACGCCTATGTGCGGCAGGACATTGACGAGCGCTTCGACGCGACGCTGCCCGGCGGCCCCCCGCGCCTGTTCCGCCAGCGCAACCACACGGCACTGTTCACCACCGAGAACCGGCTGTCGCGCCCGATGTCGGGCGGGCTCGGCTGGGTGATCGGCACCTCCTATCTCAACAACAGCGCCCGCATCACCCGCGAGATCGGGCCGATGGACGCGCTGTCCCCGGCGGCCGGCGTGCTCAACCGGATCGACGAGGAGACGCTCTACGGCGAGGTGTCGGTGAGCCCGATCCGCGGGCTGACCATCACCGGCGGCGCCCGCCTCACCCATTCGCGCCTCGCCGGCCATGCGATCGGCGGCATGATCGGCCTGCTGCCGGAGAATTTCCAGGGCGACGTCGCGGTCACGCCGACCGCGACCACCTCCAGCCCGCCCTACCAGATCGTCCAGAGCTTCGCCGACATCGCCCGCATCCAGCAGAGCCGGTCCGAGACCAAGATCCTGCCGTCGCTCGCCGCCTCGGTCGAGCCGACCCGCGGCCTGATCCTCTACACCCGCTACCAGCAGGGCTTCCGGCCGGGCGGGCTCGCCATCGGCAACAATCTCGTCCGCCGCTTCCGCAGCGATCGCGTCTCCACCGCCGAGATGGGCATCCGCTACGATCGCCCCGGCGACGATGCGATCAGCCTCGCCGCGTCGGTCGCCTATACCGACTGGCGCAACATCCAGGCCGATTTCGTCGATGCCGACGGCCTGCCCGTCACCACCAACATCGGCGACGGGCGCATCTGGTCGTTCGACGCGCGCATCGCCTGGCGCCCCACCCGGTCGCTGCGGCTGGAGGGATCGGTGGTGGTCAACGACAGCCGGCTGACCCGGCCGGATTATGCCCCGCTGCAATTCTTCCGCCTCGTCGCCACGGCGAAGAAGGTCCACGAGCAATTGCCCAACGTCGCCGAGCTGAGCGGGCGCGTGGGGCTGAACTGGCACCGGACGATCGGCCGCTACGACCTGAACGCCGACGGCTGGGCGCGCTATATCGGCAAGTCGCGGCTGGGCGTCGGGCCGGTGCTCGGCGGCAAGGAGGGCGACTATGTCGACACCGGCCTGTCGGTCCGCATCGGCCGGGGCGGCTATGGCGTGACGCTGTCGGCCACCAACCTGCTGGACACGGTCGGCAACCGCTTCGCGCTCGGCACCCCGATCGACGTGGTGAAGAGCACCGAGATCACCCCCCTCGAGCCGCGCACCGTCCGCATCGGCTTCGACGCGCATTTCTGAGGGGATTCGCACCCACGCCGGGTCTCTCGCGCCGACCTCAAACCCGTTCGCCCTGAGCCTGTCGAAGGGCTGTTCTTCCTTTCAGTGCTGAAAAAAGGGAAGGACAGGGCTTCGACAGGCTCAGCCCGAACGGAGGAATGTTTCGGTTCGAAGCCAAGGTCGCAGGAACAGGTCTCCGTCTTCGGGCTATCGGGGCGACGGCACAGCCGCGCCCGCACAGCCGGAAGGGGTTTCATGCGTCGTCTGTTCGCTTCCACCTGCCTGACGCCGATCGCGCTCGGGCTGTTCGTCTCGCCCGCCATCGCCGCCACCGTCTCGATCGGCGCCGCGCAGACGACGCCGGTGAAGACCTCGACCGCGGACAGCGGCGCCGCCGCCGACATCAGCATCACCAGCGCCGGATCGATCAAGCCGACCTCCGGCACGGCGGTGACCATCGACAGCAACAACAGCGTCACCAATGCCGGCACGATCGGCATCACCGGCGCCAACGGCGCGATCGGCATCCTCGCCAATGCGGGCACCGCCGGCACGATCACCAACAGCGGCACGATCACCATCGACGAGACCTACACCCGCACCGACACCAACGGCGACGGCGTGCTCGACGGGGCCTGGGCGCAAGGCTCCGATCGCTACGGCATCCGCACCGCCGGCGCCTTCACCGGCGATGTCGTGAGTTCCGGCGGGATCACCGTGGACGGCAACACTTCGGCCGCGATCGCGCTCGACGGCCCGCTGACCGGCTCGCTCACCCAGAGCGGCACGATCACCGTGACCGGCGACAACAGCGTCGGCATCCGCGCCGGCGCGATCTCGGGCAACGCCACGATCAACGGCACCGTCACCGCCACCGGCGGCAACACGTCCGGCGTGCAGCTGAACGGCGACATCGGCGGCGCGCTGGTGGTGCAGGGCACCATCACGGCGACCGGCTACAGCTCCACGACGCTGCCCGCCGACACCACCAAGCTGACCGACCAGAATCTGCTGCAGGGCGGCCCGGCCATGCAGATCACCGGCAGCATCGCGGGCGGCGCGCTGTTCACCGCCTCGACGTCGACCACCGATTCGAGCGGCAACACCGTGACCACCGCTTTGTCCTCGCTCACCAGCTTCGGCAGCGCGCCGGCGCTGCTGATCGGCGCCACCGACCATGCGATCACGCTGGGCTCGGTCGCGTCGGACGCCAGCAAGAACGGCCTCGTCATCAACGGCACGATCGCCGGCAACGGCGTGTATGACGGCAAGACCGCCAACGGCCTGGTGATCGGCGGCCAGGGCGGCGCGGTGACGATCGCCAACGGCATGACCCTGGGCGGCGGCGTCAGCGCCACCTCGTTCGACGCCAGCGCCACCGCGATCCGCATCGGCAGCGGCGCGAGCGTGCCCGCCATCACCAGCAGCGGCTCCATCCAGGCGGCCGGCGCCGCCAAGGCCGGCGACAGCAGCACCGCGCTGCAGATCGATGCCGGCGCCACCGTCTCGACGATCGCCAATTCGGGCGCGATCACCGCCAGCGCCGCCGGCACGGCCGCGGCCGCTTATGCCATCCTCGACAAATCGGGCACCCTCACCTCGGTCGCCAACACCGGCTCGATCACGGCCAGCGGATCGGCCGCCACCAACGTCGCGATCGACCTTTCGGCGACGACCGCCAACGCCACCGTGACGCAGGCGGCGCCCGCCTCGGGCAGCACCGTCCCGTCGATCACCGGCGACATCCGCTTCGGCAGCGGCAACGACACGCTGACCGTCTCGGCCGGATCGGTGACCGGCAATGTCAGCTTCGGCGGCGGCACCAACAGCATGGCCTTGTCGGGCAGCGCGACCTACACCGGCGCCACCGATTTCGGCGGCGGCGCCGGCAGCCTGACGCTGGGCGGCACCTCGGCCTTCACCGGCACCCTCGCCAATGCCGGCAACGTCGCGGTCAGCGTCTCGGGCGGCAGGCTCGGCCTCACCAGCACCGGCCCCACCGCGATCGGATCGCTGCAGGTGACGGGCGGCGGCACGCTCGCCGTCAACATCGACGGCAGCACGGGGGTGTCGACGCTCTACCAGGTCGCCGGCAATGCCAGCTTCGACAGCGGCTCCAAGCTCGCGCTGCATTTCTCCGATCTCGCCCACACGGTCGGCACCTACACCGTGGTCGAGGCGGGCACGCTCACCGGCGCGAACAACCTCACCACCACCGGCGCGGCGGTGCCCTGGCTGTTCAAGAGCAGCGTCGCGACCGATGCCGCCGGCACCGGCGTCAACGTCATCGTCGCCCGCAAGACGGCCGCCGACCTCGGCCTCAACAAGTCCGAGACCACGGCCTATGACGCGGTCTACACCGCGATCTCGGCGGACAAGCCGATCGGCGACAGCTTCCTGAGCATCACCGACGGCACCAACTTCCTCCGCGCGCTGCGCTCGCTGCTGCCCGATCATGCCGGCGGCGCGTTCGACGCGGTGACCTCGGGCTCGCGCGCCACCGCGCGCTTCCTCGCCGATCCCGATGCGCCGATCGTCGACGAGGGCACGTGGGGCTTCTGGCTCCAGCAGGTCGGCTGGGGCCGCACCAAGGCGATCGACGACACCGCCGGCTACAAGATCACCGGCTGGGGCGCCTCGGGCGGCGGCGAGATCAAGCTCGGCGGCCTCGGCCGCGTCGGCCTGGGCGCCGCCTATCTCTCGGGCACCAACGACGATGTCGGCACCGACAATGACGTCGAATCCAACCAGTATGAGCTCAGCGCCTATTGGCGCGGCGACTGGGGCGGCCTGCACGCCTGGGCGCGCGCCTCGGGCGCCACGATCAACTTCAGCAGCCATCGCCGCTTCCAGGGCGAGGATGACGGCACGCAGGTGGTGCGCAACACCGACGGCCACTGGAACGGCAAGCTCTTCTCGGGCTCGGGCGGCCTGTCCTACAAGCTGCAGCTCGGCGCCTTCTCGCTGCGCCCGCAGGCCTCGATCGATTATTACCACCTGCACGAGAAGGGCTATACCGAGAGCGGCGGCGGGGTCGGCATGGACCTGATCGTCGATGGCCGCACCAGCGACGAATTCGCCGCCAACGGCGCGGTGGCGCTGGGCTACAAATTCTTCGACGACACCGCCGACGAGGGCGGCTTCCTGCGCGCCGAGATCGAAGGCGGCCGCCGCCAGCTCATCAACAGCAAGCTGGGCGACACGATCGCGCACTTTGCGGGCGGCCAGGACTTCACCCTCACCGCCGACGACCGCACCAGCGGCTGGACCGGCGCCTTCCGCCTGAAGGGCGGCACCAGCACCTATGTGATCAGCGGCGAGTTCGGCGCCGAGCAGCAGCAGGATCACGTGTCCGTCGCGTTGCGGGCCGGCCTGCAGGTCGGCTTCTAGAGCCGGGCGAACGCCGCCGGGGGCGAACCCCGGCGGCGCCCGCCGCGATCGCGACGGTCAGGATTGCGGGCCGGAGGCGCCGCCCGCCGCCGAGCCGCTGGCCGATCCCGACGCGCCCGCGCCGCTGACCGAGCCGGCGAGCGAACCCGCGCCATTGCCGGTCGCGCTCGCCGCGCCGTTCAGGCGGCCGGCGGCATTGCTCGCCCGGTCGCGCGCGCTGGCGACCGTCGAGCCGGCGCGATCCCGCACCGCGCCCGCCGTGGAGGTGGCCCGGTCGCGCACCGTGCCGACCGTCGAGGTGGCGCGATCGCGCACCGCGCCGGCGGTCTGGCGGACCTGATCGGTGCCGACGGTGTCGGCGGTCAGGCCGACATTCCTGTCGATGCTGCCGCTGCCGGCGAGCCCGCCTTGGCCGCCGAGCGTGCGGCCCCCCGGCCCGGTCGCGCCCACCGCCCCGTCCGCCGCGCCGGAGACGGTGCCGGCCAGCCCCGCATCGGCGCTCGCCCGGCCCGATCTGGCATCGACCGACTTGGTGGCGTGCGCGCTGCCCGAGCCGCTCACGCTGTGGCTCAGGCTGCCCGTCGCCGAGCCGAGCGACCCCGCGCCGCCGGTCAGGCCGCCGGCACCGGACAGGGTGCCGTTCACCGCGCCGTTCACGCCGCCGAGCCCGCCCGTCAGGCCGCCGACCGCACCGCCGAGGCGCCCGCCGCCGCCGCCCAGCAGCTGCGCGCCGGCCGGCGCCGCCGCCAGCCCGACCAGCGCCGCCGCGACGAGGAGGCGCGCCCTGATGTCGTTCCGCTTGGTCATCGTGTCTCTCCATTCCGCGCCGGGCGCTGCGCCCGGCCTGCAGGAAGAGCAACGACGGCGCCTTCGGCTTTCATCCCGCCGGCGCGATTATTTTATGCCGGCTCCGTCGGGCGAGCTCCGCCTCGCCTCATTGGCGGACGAACAGCAGGAGCGTGTCGTCTCCGCTCAGATAGCCCTTCCACTCGGTGTCGCCGGGACAGGTCGCCGCCAATCGATACCCCCGCGCGTCCGCGGATCGCCGGAACCGGCTCAACGCGGACGGGCCGATCGCGAAGTTGGACAGGAGCAGGGCGTCATAGCCCCCGGCGAGCGCCTTGTCCGCTTCCCGGAGCGGCTCGAAGGGATGCCAGGGCGCGCCGCGCGTCCACACGATATAGGAGGGTCGCGGCGCACCGCCCTGATAATTGGCGAAGACATTGCCTCGGAAGTAGGGCTGCACGGCGAAGGCCATGAAGCCCGCGGCCGCGAGCCGCCCCTGCGGGTGATCCGCGCGCCAGCCCCGCAGGGCGTCCGCCGCCCGCGCGCTGCCCGAATAAGGGTGATGGATGTCCCACCAGCCGGATTCGAAGGCTTCCGCCGCCTGCACGAGGGCGACGATCGCCATCGACGCGAGCACGACCGGCCGCAGCGGCGCCGACGCCGCCATCGCGGGCCAGGCGATCCACAGGGCGAAGATCCAGACGAGGAACAGGATGCCCGAATGCCAGGCGCTGGCGTAGGTGAAGGCGGAAAACCCGACCAGCACCGCGATCAGGGCCGCGACCAGGGTCAACAGCGCCGCGCGCCGGGCGAGCAGGAGCGCGGGGACCAGCAGCGCGATCGACAGGCCCATCCCCAGCAACTGGCCGTCGGGCGACGGGAGGCGCCAGACCGCGAGGCGATCGACGAACGCCTCGGCGACGAAGTGCAAAGCCGCGAACAGCGCCGGCGGCCGCTGCTCGGGATGCAGGAAGCCGTTGTCGGCCGGTTGCCAGGCGGTGAGCAGCGCGCCGAGACCGAGCGCGGCGCCCACCACCAGGCCGGCGCATCCCGCGCGCAGGCGCCCGGCGCGCAGGAGCGCCCACGCCCATTCGGCGCCCAGCACCCCGGCGAGCAGAAAGCTGTGGGCGTTGCAATTGGCCAGCAGCCCCAGCAGCACCCCGTACAGGAGCGGTCGGTCCGTGCGCCGGGCGAAGGCATGCGCGAGCGCGGGCAGCAGCACGAGATCGAGCGCGTAGCTCCGCGCCACCACCGCGAACTGATACGCCCCGAAATAGGAGGCGGCGAGACCGGCGCGCAGCGGCGCGGGGAAAGGCGCGCGCCACAGCATCAGGGCCATGCCCGCGACGGCGCAGCCGACGGAGACCAGGTGCAATTGGCCGAACGGCAGGCCGCAACGGATGGCCAGCCAGAGCAGCAGGTGCCACAGCCCCGGCGTGCCTTCATAGCGGACGCGCTCGGCGAGCAGGGAGGCCAGGCTGCTGTCGCGCGCGATCAGCCACGCCTGGCTTTCGTCCACCCACGGCTCGTGATGCGCGCCGACGACGAGCAGCCACCCCGCCAACGCCAGGAGCGCCGCCCATTTCCATCCGTGTTTCGCCAGTCCGGACGGGGCCGCCGCCGGCCCGGGCGGAGATGCCGGCGTCAGGACAGCCATTTGAGGATGCGGATGGCGCCCATCCTCGCCGACTGGCGGTGCGCCGACACGTCCCTGCGCGCGGCGATCTCCCGGCGGCGGGCGTGATAGTAGCGATAGGCCTTGAGCAGCATGTCGCCGTTGGTGAGGCTGGGCTGCCAGCCGAGGGCCGCCTTGATCCGCCGCGTATCGAACACGAAGTCCGACGCGATCATGCGATAGTGATAGGGCCCTAGCGGCGAGACGCGCAGCAGGTGCGCCAGGCGCATCGCCGCGAGGGTCGGTGCCTTGGGCAGCGCGCCCAGCCGCGACCGGCTGCCGCTCCGCGCGATCACGTGGGCGAAGGTCTCGCGCATGGTGGTGACGTCGTCCGAGCCGATGCCATAGACTCCGCCCGCCGGCGCATGCCAGGCCTTGAGCATCGCGTCGATCAGATCGGCCGCGTAGATGAACTGGTAGCGGTTGCCGCCGGCGCCGACCGTCCATACGCGGCGCCCGTCGGCGATGAACTCGAACAGGATCGCGAGCAGGCCCAGGCGCCCCTCGTCGATGATGGTCGGGCAGCGGATCACCGTGGCGGCGAGGCCCAGGGCCGAAAGAATGCGTACGAAGCGGTTCACGGTTTGACTCCCTTGAAAATGTTGGTGGTGACCTCGTCGACCATTTCCTTGGGCGACTTGCGGGTC
>Ga0207671_10004345_pt1 | contig 13605 bp, 12 predicted proteins | sample KBSC24metaG_FD_184352 | JGI IMG/M metagenome (GOLD analysis project Ga0207671, IMG submission 184352) | Corn rhizosphere microbial communities from Kellogg Biological Station, Michigan, USA - KBS C2-4 metaG (SPAdes) (version 2) | ecosystem: Host-associated > Plants > Roots > Rhizosphere > Soil... | reverse complement strand
ACCAGGGCGACGACAAACTTCAGATCGCGGGCCTCGCCACCGGCTACGACCGCGTCGTGCTACGCGGCGATCCCGCGAAGAAGGCGTTCTCGGTGTTCTGCTATCACGGCGACAGACTGCTCGGCATCGAATCCATCAACCGCGCCGGCGACCACATGTTCGGGCGTCGCTTGCAGGCGATGGATCGCTCGATCACGCCGGAGCAGGCTGCCGATGAAAGCTTCGACCTGAAGGGCGCGCTGGCCTGATCAGTCGGCGCTGAGCACCGCCGCCACTTCCGCGGCCGTCGGCATCGACGGCCCCGCGCCCATGCGTTGCACGCTGATCGAGGCAGCCGCGTTGGCGAAGGCGAGGGCGGCGCGCAGCGGCACGCCATCGGCGAGTTGCGACGCCAGCGCGCCGACAAAACAATCGCCGGCGCCCGTGGTGTCGACCGCCTTCACCACGCGGCCGGGCACACTAAACTCCTCTTGGCCGGCGAGCGCGAGCACGCCGCGCTTGCCGAGCGTAATGCAGATGGTCTGGTCCGCGCGTGCCTGAAGCTGTCGCGCAACGGCGATGATCTTCGCCGTCTCGTCGTCATCGGAGAGTTCGGTGTCAGCGAGGAAACCGAGCTCGGTCTCGTTGAGCACGAGAATGTCGACGAGCGCGAGCAGCTCGGCGGACATCTTTTGCGCCGGGGCCGGATTGAGCACGGTCGCCGCGCCCGCGCTCCGGGCGCGCTGGAAAAACGCGGCAATCGTCGGCAGCGGAATTTCGAACTGGCTGACGGCGACATCGCCTTTCGCCAGCGGCACATCAGTGACATCCTCTGCGTTGACGAGCCCATTGCTGCCGGGAATGACGACGATGGTGTTGTCGGAAGCCGCGACCGTGATGATCGCGGTGCCGCTATGCGTGTCAGCCTCGCGCACGGAGCCGACGTCCACGCCCTGAGCGATCAGGAACGTCCTCAGCTCGGCCCCGAACGCATCCGTACCCAGCCGCCCGATCAGCGTGGTCTTCGCGCCAAGCCGTGACGCCGCCACGGCCTGGTTCGCGCCCTTGCCGCCCGGAAAATACAGCACCTGCTGGCCAGCGACCGTCTCGCCGACCTTGGGGTGGCGATCGGCGGTCGCCACCACATCCATGTTGATGCTGCCGGCGACGAAGACGCGCCCCATGATGGAATCCCTAGACCCTGACTTCGAACTCGTGCCTGACTTTGGCGATGTCGACAAGGGTCGGCAGGCCGGCCTCGTTGCCGAGGCGCTGGATCTTGAAGGTCGAGGCGGCTCGGGCAAAGTCGAAATGCTCGCGCCAGCTTTTGCCGGGATGGGCGAGGTACGAATAGACATAGGCGCCGTGGAACACGTCGCCGGCGCCGTTGGTGTCGATCACGCGCTCGCGCGGGATCGGCATCGCGGGCATCACCTCGACCGCGCCTGTCTCGTTGTACCAGAGCAGGCCCTTCTCACCCATGGTGATGCCGCCGATCTTGCAGCCGCGGCCCTTGAGGTAGTCGAGCATCTTCTCCGGCGTCAGGTCCATCTGCTCGCACAGACGCTCGGCGACGATCGCGACGTCGATGAATTCCAGCAGCTCGTGCGTATTGGTGCGCAGGCCGCCGCCGTCGAGCGAGGTCAAAATGCCGGCCTCGCGGCAGACTTTTGCGTAGTGGATCGCGGCATCCGGCTGGTGGCCGTCGATATGCAGCGCGCGGCAGCCGCCGAGATTGAGCATCGGAAAGGGATGGATGTGCTCGTCGTCGCGGCAGCGGACGATGGCGCGTTTGCCGTCCTTCGGCATGATGAAGGAGAGGGAGGACTGGTTCACCTTCCGCCCGTGCAGCGAGATCGCATATTTCGCGCACATGTCCTGGAACATGCGCCCGAGCCAGTCATTGGCCGCGGTGGCGATCAGGTCGGGCACGATGCCGAGCTTGGCGCAGCAGAACGCGGCGGTGACCGCGTTGCCGCCGAAGGAGACTGCGTAGTCCGTTGCCACGTGCTTTTCGTCGCCGGTCGGCATGTGGTCGGTGATGAAGACGACGTCGATATAGGTCTGTCCGATAAAGAGAGCCTGCATTTCTTGTCCGTGATGCGCTGGGTGGTCCCGGCCGGCGCAGTTACTCTAGCACCGGTTCCGCGCGGAGGACGCGGAAATTATTCGCAAAACCGCCCCGAAGCGCTTGAGGTCGGCATAGGGCCGGAATACGACCATGTCAGGCCCGTGCCAAGTCCGGACATTTGCCGTTATCCGGGCCATGGTTCCAGGTCGATCAAGAGGGACCAACATGATCACCGGCCTCGATCACATCGTCGTTCTGGTGAGGGATATCGGCGCGGCCAAGGCGGCCTATCAGACGCTGCTGGGACGTGCGCCGTCCTGGCAGAATTCCGGCGAGGGCGCCGACCGTGTGCTGTTCACCCTCGACAACATGACGATCGAGTTGATGGCGCCGAGCGGCTTCACCGCGACCGCCGATCGGATGCGCGCGCTGCTTGAGGACCAGGAAGGCATGCTCGCCAGCCTGTGCTTTCGTGTCGCAGACATGGGCAAGATGCACCGGCGGCTGGACCGCGTGGCGCTGCAGCCGGATCCCGTTGCCGAGGTCGAGAGCAGCGACGACGTATCAGGTGCGGTCCTGCACTGGAAGCGTACGCGGGCTGCCACCGAACTCACACGCGGTGTGCGCATGTTCTTCCTCGAGCTTGCCGAGGAGCGTCCGAAATCGGTTGCATCAGGCGCCGCGCCGATCGAGGGGCTCGATCACGTCGTCGTCGCGACTGAAGATTCCGATCGCGCGGCCGCGCTCTATGGCGCACGGCTCGGGCTCGATCTCGCGCTCGACCGCTCGCATCACGATTGGGGCCAGCTGATGTTCTTCCGCTGCGGCGATCTCATCGTCGAAGTGGTGCGCCGCCCCGTCGCGGGCGGCGATCCCAGGCATGACCGTCTCTGGGGCCTGAGCTGGCGCGTCGCCGACATCGACGCCACCCGCGCTCGCCTGCTCGCCGCCGGCCTCGACGTCTCTGAAGTGCGCAACGGCCGCAAGCCGGGCACGCGCATCATGACCGTGCGCAACGGCACCTGCGGGATCCAGACCGTGCTTTTGGAGCGTTCGCCGAAGCCGGTAGAGTAGGGCGCCGCTCTCTCCATTCGTCATTGTGCGCGTGTCCCGGACGCGGTGCGGCACGCAGTGACGCTCCGCAGAGCCGGGATCCCGAAAGCCTCGCAACGAGCTGATGCATGGGCCCCGGCTCAGCAGCGCACCGCTGAAGAAGCGCTGCGCTGCGTCCGGGGCACGAGATCGTTCTCAAACGCCTGTGCGCGTGTTACACGCGTAGCAACAGCACCCAGCGAGACCCCCGGCTTGGCGAAGGCAACCGCAAAGCGAACTCTGAAATGGCAGCGCGATCCTGAGGGGATGCGGCTGCGCATTCTCGAGGCTGCCAAGCAGGAGTTTTCCGCGCATGGGCTCGCGGGCGCGCGCGTCGATCGTATCGCGGCCAAGGCCGGCGCCAACAAGCGCATGCTCTACTACCACGTCGGCAACAAGGACGACCTCTATCTCGCGGTGCTCGAAGGCGCCTATGACAAGATCCGCAGCGAGGAGCGGGGGCTCGATCTCGAACATCTCGCGCCGCCGGAAGCGATCAGGCGATTGATCGAGTTCACCTGGGGTTACTTCCTGCGCAATCCCGAATTCCTGTCGCTGCTGCAGACCGAGAACCTCGCGCGCGCAAAACATTTGAAGCGCTCGACCAAGGTCAAGTCGATGCACTCTCCCTTCGTCGAGATGATCGGCACCGTGGTGCGACGCGGCGTCGAGAGCGGTGATTTCAAGGTCGCGGTCGATCCTGTGCAGCTCTACATCTCGATCGCGGGCCTCTGCTTCTTCTACCTCTCGAACTCGGCGACACTCAGCGTGATCTTCGGCCGCGACCTGCTGGCCAAGGACGCCAAGGACGAACGCCTCGCGCACATGGTCGGCCTCGTGCTGGCCGCGCTGACGGGGCAGTCCGCAGCACTGTTTGCGATCGCCGAAGTGCCGAAGTCGCGAAGCGCAGTGGCGCAGACGGTTTAGGGCTGCAATCGGCCTGCTTGTTCCCCAATCTCCGCTGCCATCGCCCGACTTGATCGGGCGATCCAGTACTCCGAGGCGATTGTGGTTGAACCGATAGGCCGCGGCGTACTGGATTCCCCGCCCTGGCGGGGAATGACACCGAGGGTGTGGCGCCACCACTGCATCCCATCAATGCCCGCCCCGGCAAAAGACGTCACAGCGCCCCCCCCCTAGACAGTATTTATCCAACGGGTTAATTTCTCCCGGAAGCGAAAAAGACGACCGGGAGTGAGACGTGGCTGAAATGAAGCCGCAGAGTGCGGTGTCCAAGATGCTGAATGCGGCCTGGGTGCGGCCGTTTCTGTTCCTGGTGTTCATCGTCGTGGCCTGGGATCTCGCGATCCGGCTGTTCAGAATTCCCGCCTACCAGATCCCGTCGCCCGCCGACGTCGTCGCGGTGCTGTGGACCGACTGGCCGGAGCTGCTGCGCCAGTCATGGCCGACCACCTATGCGACCGTCTGCGGCTTCCTGCTGTCAGCGCTGTTCGGCATCCCCGTCGCCATGCTGATCGCAGGCTCGAAGACGGTCGAAAGCTACGTCTATCCGCTGCTGGTCTTCTCCCAGTCCGTGCCGAAGATCGCGATCGCGCCGCTGTTCGTGGTCTGGTTCGGCTTCGGCATCATTCCCAAGGTGATCTCGGCGTTCCTGCTCGGCTTCTTTCCGGTCGTGGTCTCGGCAGTGCAGGGCTTCAAGTCCGTCGACCCTGATATGGTCGATCTTGCCCGTGCGATGCAGGGCAGCCGCTTCCAGGTGTTTTGCGCGGTGAACTTGCCGCATGCGCTGCCGGCGATCTTCTCCGGCCTCAAGGTGTCGGTGACGCTCGCCGTGGTTGGCGCGGTCGTCGGCGAGTTCGTCGGCTCCAATTCCGGCATCGGCTACGTGATGCAGCGCTCGATCGGCACGTTCGACCTGCCGACGATGTTCGCAGCCCTCGTCATCCTCGCGCTGCTCGGCGTGATCCTGTTCTGGATCGTCGACCGCATCGAGAAGCTGGTTATTCCCTGGCATGTCAGCCAGCGCGAAGACGTGATTTTCGCCTCGTAACTTCAAGCAAGAACGGCCACCAACGGCCGAAATATAACGACAAGGGAGAGTAACGATGAAGCGGTGGATTGGGGCTGCATCTGTGGCGCTGATGGCGTTCGCGGTTTCGCCGGCGCAGGCGGCCGACAAGGTCGTGCTGATGCTCAACTGGTACGTCTATGGCGAGCACGCGCCGTTCTATTACGGCAAGGCCAAGGGCATCTATGCCGCCGAGGGCATCGACCTCGAGATCCAGGAAGGCCGCGGCTCGGCCGCGACCACGCAGGCCGTTGCCGCCAAGACCGCCGACTTCGGCTATGTCGACGTGCCCACCATGATGCGCGCCGCGATCAAGGGGGCACCCGTCATTGCGACCGGCGTGCTGCTGCAGACCAGTCCGATGTCCGCGATGGGCTTCATCGACAAGAACATCAGGAAGCCGGAAGACATCAAGGGGAAGACGGTCGCGATCACGCCGGCCGACTCCATGACGCAGATCTGGCCGCTGTTCCTGAAGAAAACAGGCCTGAAGGAAAGCGACTTCACCACGGTTGCCGGCGACGGCCAGACAAAGCTCAACGCCGTCATCAACGGTCAGGCTGATCTCTTGCTCGGCTACGTCATGGACCAGTCGATGAAGATCAAGGACGCCACCGGCAAGGATGTATTCCCGATCAAGTTCGCCGACTACGGCATCAACATGGTCTCATCAGGCATCATCGCCAACACCGACTATGTGAAGGCCAATGCCGACCTCGTCCGCCGTTTCATGTCGGCGACGACGAAGGCGGTCGAAGCCGCCGAGAAGGAGCCGAAGGCCGCGGCGCAGTCGATCCTCGATGCCAACCCCAAGGGCGGCAAGATCGACACGCTGACCAAGGGCTTCGAGCTGACCATTCCGCTGTACCGAACGGCCGAAACCAAAGGCAAGCGGCCGTTCCAGGTCACCGACCAGAACATGACGGACTCGGTCAATCTGATGGTCGAATATGGCGGGCTCGATGCCAAGGCCAAGGAGAACCCGAAGGCCTTCTACACCAATGATTACCTGCCGAAGAGTGGCACGTGAAACCTGCGACTGTGTCGAGTGAACCCGTGCAACCGGCCGCGCATCTGAGACTGGTGAGCGACCGGGCTGCTGGAGATGCGTCGGGCATCACGCTGTCCGGCGTGTCGAAAACCTACCGGACGCGCGACGGCGACGTGCCGTCGCTGCGGCCGCTCGACTTCCACATCAACGACGGCGAGTTCTTCGTCGTGGTCGGCCCGTCCGGCTGCGGCAAGTCCACGCTGCTCAAGCTGATCTCCGGTCTGCTGCCACCGACCACGGGCGAGGTTCTGGTCGAGGGCGAGAAAGTCACGAAGCCGCACGGCAATGTCGGCATCGTCTTCCAGAACGCACTGCTGCTGCCCTGGCGCAACATCCTCTCCAACGTGATGCTGCCGATCGACATGAAGCGGCTGCCGCGGGACGAATATCTCGCGCGTGCCAAGGCGCTGTTGAAGCTGGTTGGCCTCGAAGGGTTCGAGAAGAAGCTGCCCTGGCAGCTCTCCGGCGGCATGCAGCAGCGGGCGTCGATCTGCCGCGCGCTGGTGCACGATCCCAAGATCATGCTGATGGACGAGCCGTTTGGCGCGCTCGATGCGCTGACACGCGAACGCATGAATGTCGAGCTGATGCGGATCCAGCGCGAGACCAGGAAGACGGTGCTCCTGATCACGCATTCGATTCCGGAGGCCGTGTTCCTCGCCGACCGCGTGCTTGTGATGACCGAGCGGCCCGGTGCGATCGCCGCGATCTACGACGTGCCGCTGCCGCGCCCGCGCTCGCTCGATGTGATGGTCGATCCTGTCTTCACCGAACTCGTGCAACGCATTCGCAAGCATTTCTTCTCGCAAGGGACGTTGGATTAAACCATGCCCCCGCGCCTGAAGCTGCGAGATATCGCCTTCTTCGAGCGTCCCGTGCATTTCGCGCGACCGTTCCGCTTTGGCGCGGTGACCGTCAACGCGACACCGCAACTGTTCGTGCGGGTCGAGATCGAGGTCGAAGGCAAGGGCATCGCGGTCGGCGCCAGTGCCGAGATGATGGTGCCGAAATGGTTCGACAAGCGGCCGGAGCTGTCGCCGGCGCAGACGGTGGATGAGCTGCGGCGGTCGCTGGAGATCGCGCACGGTCTTTATCTGGCGCGGACCGGATTTCTGACGGCGTTCGATCTGCATGCGTCGTGTATCGGTGCGCAGGTTGCGACTTGCGCGAAAAAGAGCATTCCGGCGCTTGCCGCGGCCTTTGGCCCCGCGGAAATCGACAAGGCGATCCTTGATGCGCTGCTGCGCCGCGTCGAAATCAGTTTCTTCGACGGAATGGCCGGCAACATTGCTGGCATCGATGCGAGGCTGTCGCCGGACCTCAAGGGCGCGGACATCACAACATTTCTCGCCGGCCGCAAGTCGCTGTCGCGCGTTGCGATCAGGCATACTGTCGGCCTCGACGACATCATCGAAGGCGAGGGCGGTGTTGCCGATCCGCAGGAGAACGCCGGTGCGCATTACTTCAAGCTGAAGCTGGCGGGCGATCCATCGGCCGATGCGGCGCGGCTGGCGCGCATCGGTACGGAGCTCGATACACTCGGGCGCGACACCAAGGTGACGCTCGATGCCAATGAGCAGTGCGCTGATCTTGCCGCGCTTGAGGTGCTGATCGGCCGGCTCGATCGCGAGCCTGCACTACGTTCGATCTCATCGAGATTGCTCTATATCGAGCAACCGATGCCACGCGACATCACACGGCAATCGCCGCTTGGCTCACTGGCCGCGCGCGGTTTCATCATCGACGAGGCCGATGATTCCTACGATGCGTTCCCGGCGGCGCGGGCGCTCGGCTATCACGGCGTCTCCTCGAAATCCTGCAAGGGGCTCTACAAATCCGTCGTCAACGCAACGCGCGCGGCGAAATGGAGCGCGGGCGGAGATAAGTTCTTCATCACAGGCGAAGACCTGACCTGTCAGGCCGGCCTGGGCCTGCAGCAGGATCTCGCGCTTGGCGCCTTCCTCGGCATCACGCACGCCGAGCGCAACGGCCACCACTATGTCGACGGTTTTGGCGAGGCGCCGGCCGCGGAAGCACAGGCCTTCGCGGCTGCGCATCCTGATCTTTACGCCGATGCCGGGCAGGGCATCCGGCTCAACATTCACAACGGCGATCTCCTGACGGGATCGCTTCATGGCGCGGGCTTTGCGACGTCGGTCCATCCGGACTGGTCGGCGCTTCGTCCGCTCGAACAGCCAAAATCACTGAGGGAGCAATTCGCATGACCACCCAACGCCTCGGCCTCATCATGAACGGCGTCACCGGCCGCATGGGCCTCAACCAGCATCTGATCCGTTCGATCGTCGCGATCCGCGAGCAGGGCGGCGTCCGGCTGAAAAATGGCGACCGCATCATGCCCGATCCGATTCTGGTCGGTCGCAGCGCCGAAAAGGTTGAAGCACTTGCCAAGCGCTACAACATCACGCGCTGGACCACCGATCTCGATGCCGCGCTTGCCGACAAGAACGACACCATGTTCTTCGACGCCGCGACCACGCAGGCGCGCCCGGGTCTTCTGACCCAGGCGATCAATGCCGGCAAGCACGTCTATTGCGAGAAGCCGATCGCGACGAACTTTGAAGAGGCGCTCGGCGTCGTCAAGCTCGCCAATGCCAAGGGCGTCAAGCACGGCACAGTGCAGGACAAGCTGTTCCTGCCCGGCCTAAAGAAGATCGCGTTCCTGCGCGACTCCGGTTTCTTCGGCCGCATCCTCTCGGTGCGCGGCGAATTCGGCTATTGGGTGTTCGAAGGCGGCTGGCAGGAGGCGCAGCGGCCGTCCTGGAACTACCGCGACGAAGACGGCGGCGGCATCATTCTCGACATGGTCTGCCACTGGCGCTACGTGCTCGACAATCTCTTCGGCAACGTCCAGAGCGTGGTCTGCATCGGCAATACTGACATCCCCGAGCGCTTTGACGAGCAGGGCCAGAAGTACAAGGCGACCGCGGACGATTCCGCTTACGCGACCTTCCAGCTCGAAGGCGGCGTCATCGCCCATATCAACATGTCCTGGGTGACGCGCGTCTATCGCGACGACCTCGTCACTTTCCAGGTCGACGGCACGCACGGCTCGGCGGTCGCAGGCCTGACCGACTGCATGATCCAGGCACGGCAGGCAACGCCCCGTCCGGTCTGGAATCCCGACGAGAAGCGGCTGCATGATTTCTACGGCGACTGGCAGAAGCTGCCGGACAATGTCACCTACGACAACGGTTTTAGGGAGCAGTGGGAGATGTTCATCCGCCATGTCTACGAGGATGCGCCCTACAAGTTCACGCTGCTCGAAGGCGTCAAGGGCGTGCAACTCGCCGAATGCGCGCTGAAGAGCTGGAAGGAGCGGCGCTGGATCGACGTCGCCCCGATCAAAGCCTGAGGAGGGGCGTATGAACAAGCCCATCCAGCCGATGTCGTCATTGTCGCTGAAACTGCCGAAGGCCGATCGCTCGATCGAGACCTACCGGCTCGCGGCCTCGCGCACGTTCCCCGCCAAGCTCGAGGGACCACTGAACCGCATTGCATTCTCCGCCGTGCACACGGTCGTCGATCCCTTCGCCGACAACGATCCCTGGCTTTCGGTGGCCGTCGACTGGGACAAGACCATCGCGTTCCGCGAGCACGTCTGGGACCTCGGCCTCGGCGTTGCCGAAGCCATGGACACCGCGCAGCGCGGCATGGGCCTGGATTGGCCGACCTCGCTGGAGCTGATCACGCATTCGGTGTCAGCCGCCAAGCGGCGCAACGCGCTGGTGTTCTCCGGTGCCGGCACGGATCATCTCGCGGTCGAGGACGCCAAGAGCCTCGACGACGTCATTCGCGCCTATGAGGAACAGCTCTCGGCGGTGGAGAAGGTCGGCGGCCGCATCATCCTGATGGCTTCGCGGGCGCTGGCAAAGCTCGGCCGCGGTGCCGACGACTACGCGAAGGTCTATAACCGTGTGTTGTCGCAGGTCCGCGAGCCCGTGATCATCCACTGGCTCGGCGACATGTTCGATCCGGCCCTGGCGGGCTACTGGGGCACCAGCAATCTCGACAAGGCGATGGACGTTGCGGTGGCCATCATCAACAACAACGCCGCCAAGGTCGACGGCGTCAAGGTCTCGCTGCTCGACAAGCAGCGTGAGATCGATATGCGCCGGCGCCTGGACAAGCGCATCAAGATGTATACCGGCGACGACTTCAACTATGCGGAGCTGATTGCTGGCGACGAGAAGGGTTTTTCGCACGCGCTGCTCGGCATTTTCGACGCGATCGCGCCGGCGGCGTCCTACGCGCTGTCGCGCCTTGCAGCCGGCGACGAAGCCGGCTTCCATGACGTGCTGGGGCCGACCGTGCCGCTGTCGCGCCACATCTTCAAGGCGCCGACGCGCTTCTACAAGACCGGCGTCGTGTTCATGGCCTACCTCAACGGCCACCAGGATCATTTCACCATGGTTGGTGGCCAGGAGAGCGCGCGCTCGATGCTGCATCTGGCCGAGTTGTTCCGGCTCGCCGATCAGGCCGGTCTCCTTGCAAACCCTGAACTGGCGACGCGGCGGATGAGGACCGTGCTGGCCTCGCACGGATTGGAACACTGATGCGCGATTTCTCGTCCGACCATCGCTGGCTGTCGCTGAACACGGCGACCGTCCGCAAGCAGGGTGACCTCGTTCAAATCGTCGATGCCTGTGCGAAGCACGGCATCCGCGCCATCGATCCCTGGCGTGACCAGGTCGCTTCAGTTGGTCTCGATCGTGCGGTACGCGCCGTGCGAGATGCCGGACTCGAACTGTCCGGCTATTGCCGCGGCGGCATGTTCACCTCGGACGCATCGCGCCGCGGTGAAGTGCGCGACGATAACAGGCGCTGCGTCGATGAAGCCAAGGCGCTCGGCGCGCCCTGCATCGTGCTCGTCGTCGGTGGCTTGCCGCAATATTCACGGCCGGGTAGCGAGGCGTCGAAAGACATCGTCGGCGCGCGGACGCAAGTCGAGGAAGCCCTTGCTGAAATGCTCGACTACGCCGGGCAGGCGAAATTGCCGTTGGCGATCGAGCCGTTGCATCCGGCCTACGCGGCCGACCGCGCCTGTGTGAACACGACAAAGCAGGCGCTCGATATTTGCGACCGGCTGGACCCCGCCCGTAGCGGGATGCTCGGCGTTGCGCTCGACGTCTATCACATCTGGTGGGACCCGGAGTTGATGAGCCAGATCGCGCGTGCCGGCAAAGACCGGCTACTCGCGTTCCATGTCTGCGACTGGCTGGTGCCGACCAAGGACATCCTCAACGATCGCGGCATGATGGGCGATGGCGTCATCGACATCAAATCCGCGCGCGCCGCCGTTGAGGCGCAGGGCTTTGCCGGCTTTTCGGAGATCGAAATCTTCTCCAACGACTGGTGGAGCAAGCCCATGGACGACGTCCTTCGTACCTGCATCGCGCGTCACAAGAGTGTGGTGTAGCCGTCCCGGCGCGACCCTCACGGGTTTGCGAGCCGTTGCGGCGCGTTGAAGCGCGCCTTCGGGCCCCTGCTCGGTGGGGTAAAAGGCTCGTCCAGGGTCGATTTCCTACAACCGTTTCGAATTGCTTGGGGGCAAATCTCGGTCCTGTAGGAAGCTAAGCCTAATCATGATGCTTAGGCCTCTAGCGTTTCCGCGTACTGCAGGGCAGGCCGCCCGTTGCAGCATTGACCAATCTTCGCTTCAATCGTCTCTCACAGTCCAAGGGCGGCATAGCCGTAAGCAAGTCATCGAAGATCCATGCCATCAATCGTCATCGCTCAGGGCGGCGGCCCCACCGCAGTGATCAACCAGACCCTGTGTGGCGCCATCCTTTCCGCGCGCAGGCATGATCCGTCCGTGCGCATTCTGGGTGCGCGCTATGGCGTGCGAGGCCTCACGAAGGGGAACGTCGTCGACCTCACCACCATGCCCGAGGCCGAACTCCGCCGCCTCGGCAACACGCCCAATTCGGCGCTCGGATCGACCCGCGACAAACCAGATTCCGGAGCATGCTCTGATATTCTCGCGGCCCTGGACCGGCTAGACGCCCGCGCCTTTGTCTATATTGGCGGCAACGACACCGCCGGAACGCTCGAACTGCTGCGGCGGCAGTCAAGTGGCCCCTGCCATTTCGTGCATGCTCCCAAGACCATCGATAACGACCTGATGGAGAACGATCACGTCCCTGGCTTCATCTCGGCAGCCGCCTTCGTTGCCAATGCCCTTGTCAGCATGGATCTCGATTTTCGCGCCATGCCCGGCATCTATGTGGCCATCGTCATGGGCCGCCATGCCGGTTTCCTCTCCGCCGCGGCCGCAGGCTGGCAGCAATCGCCCGACGATGCTCCGCATCTGATCTACACGCCGGAAAAGCCGTTCTCGGTTGTCCAGTTCCTCGACGACGTCGATGCGGTTTACGCGCGGCTCGGCCGCTGTATCGTCTCGATGTCCGAGGGAGTGCAGGACGAAGCCGGCCGGCCTCTCGCCGAGGCGCTGGCGGGCTCGGCGGTCGAGCGCGACGCCCATGGTAATCTGCAATTGACCGGCGGTGATCTCAGCATCGAGATCCAGAAAGCGCTGAAATCGCGTTTTCGTAAAGCAAGGGCGCGTGTCGACACACTGGGCTATCTGCCACGCGCATATATCGGCGTGATCGACGAAACCGACCGCAAGGAGGCTTTCGACGCTGGTGCATTTGCCGTGCAAAGCGCCTTGACCGGCAGCGGCTCGGTGGTGCTGCATTATGACGGCGAGCGTATCGAACCTCTGCTCGTGCCGCTCGATCGCGTGGCTGGCAAAACACGCCATATGCCCGACGATTTCCTTGTCGGCGGCAATACCGTTTCGGAAGAAGGGCGGCGCTATTTTCGGCGGCTTCTACCCAAGCGGCCCGATATCTTCCTGCCGTTCGTGTGAAATGCCGGGAGAGAGCATTCTCAACATCAGGCTCTTACGGAGCTTCATGTTCTCAGCCTGCGCAGGTGTATCCTCAATTGCATCCCACACATTGTCGAGGCGTTTCTTGCTCGTTGACCTAGCTCCTTTGACAAGTCCCGGTAACGCTGCGCAGCGTCGTTGCGATCGTTCGGTCTCAGGCAACTTCAAGAAAAATCCTGCGTCAGGATCGTCGCGAACTGCTCCAGCGCCCAGTCGACCTGGTCGCTGGTGATCACCAGCGGCGGGGCGATGCGGATTGTGTGCTCATGGGTGTCCTTGGCGAGGATGCCCTTGGCCTGGAGCGCCTCGCAGTAGCGGCGCGCGCGGCCGGCCTCGGGGTGCAGCTCGACCGCCAGCATCAGGCCGCGCCCGCGCACGTCGCGGATCGTGTTGGCGCGGATGTCTTTCAGGCCTTCGAGAAAGCGCGCGCCCTGCGTGGCCGCGTTCTCGATCATGCCTTCCTCGACCAG
>Ga0207671_10004343_pt1 | contig 13612 bp, 15 predicted proteins | sample KBSC24metaG_FD_184352 | JGI IMG/M metagenome (GOLD analysis project Ga0207671, IMG submission 184352) | Corn rhizosphere microbial communities from Kellogg Biological Station, Michigan, USA - KBS C2-4 metaG (SPAdes) (version 2) | ecosystem: Host-associated > Plants > Roots > Rhizosphere > Soil... | reverse complement strand
CGTGGCTTACAACATGGCGAGACGCTCTCATCAAGTCGATCACGACCGCCAGCGGTGCAGCAACGAACGCGATCTGACGTCACCCTATAACAGTACCCAGCGGCGTTCTGTACGCCACACTACAGACGCCCTGATCAGTACAAGACCGGAGACGTCTGTGGCGGCAGCGTGTTGGGGTCTGCGCCCGGCGGGATCTGCGATGCGGATTCGGAAGCTAACCCGAGCGGCGGACGTCCAGTTCTGCATCGGGTAACTGACGAAAATGGTGCCGAGCCGGGACCGTGGCTGTGAATAATCCCGACCATTAGCTTCGCAATCGAACCCGGCGTCGTCCGTATGGTCCGCGACAAAGCAGAAGGAATTTTGACCTGCTCGCCACGATTGCGCGTCTACATATGGCCCGCGCCGCCCCGATTAAAAGCGTACAGTGTGACTGTTGTCGACTTGGTTTCCCATAACCTGACGGGGAAAACCCTGGATACCCCGCACACCGCATCTTTGATTGGTAGTCCGCGCCAGAACAAGGTGCTCTCGGCGCTCTCGACGGCCTCGCCGATCGAATGGCAACGGGTGCACCGAACGATTGAGCCGGTCTTCCTCCCGCTCGGCGATGTCGTCTACGAGCCGAACGCGCGGCGTGAACTTGTGTACTTCCCCACGACATCGATCATATCGCTCTCGTACGTGTTGGCGGACGGTGGAACTGCCGAGTTCGCCGTCGTTGGCAACGAGGGGTTCCTTGGCGTCCCCGTATTCACGGGCGGCGCAACGATGCCAAGCTGGGCGATCGTGCAGAGGGAGGGGTGGGCTTACCGTTTCATGAGCCGATTACCTCAAGCGGAGCTCATGCAAGGTGCCGCTATGCGACATCTGTTGCTCCAATCCGCCCAGGCGCTGATCACGCAGATAGCGCGGACGGTCATCTGCAATCGACACCACTCCATTGAACAGCGAATCTGTCGTCGGTTGCTATTGGGCCTGGATCGCGCGAACGCGGATGAGCTGACATTGACGCATGATCGGTTAGCCGACCTGCTGGGAGTGTGGCGCAACGGCGTGACCAAGGCGACGCGAGAGCTGCAGAGATTGGGCATTATTCGTTACCGCCGCGGTCACATAACAGTCATCAATCGGGGCGGTCTCGAAGCACGTTGTTGCGAGTGCTACGAAGCGTTGAAGCGCGAGTCCGATCGTTTGCAGGGGCGCTCGCCGATGTCACACGAATTCCTGGTTAGCGCGGCGGAAACCAATTCGTCAGCACATAGAACCGCGTATGACGGTTGCCAGCCGCGCGCGTTGGCCAGACCACGGATCTATCACTGCTCTCGCTGATTCAACGTCCGGCCGAGCGAGACACACCGTGTGCGGGATCAGCGACGCAGGCCGGCAGATGAAAACGCTATGAGAATGCGGCGCACTGCTATTCTTTCGCCGGTTTGTTCGACGCGAGAGGTGCCACAGAACCGACTGTTTCGGGTACAACCGCATCGCCCGTCACCGGCTCATTTTCCTCGGCTTCCGCGCCCTCCAGTAACACTGGATTGGCTTCGACGCTGCGACTCTGCCAATTTTCAACCTCATAGAGCTCCGGCATACGCTCAATCGTCGGAAACCAGGGCTTCTGGTCGTGCTTGCGTTCCTCGTCTGTCATCGTCTACTCCTGGGCAATAGCCATCAATGCCCGTGGGCACCCTCGCGCATCGCGCTAAGGTGGGCTCAACTTGTGCCATGTTGCACTCGAATGAGGGCTTTGTCCGTGCGCTGTCATACCGAGCGGCAACGCGAACAGCTCATCGAGCGTTCGGATCACTGTGGCGCTTACCCTCCTCCTGTCAGCGTCGGCTCGACGGGACGGCCGGCTTGACCGTGGAGACACGCTTATCGTACTTCGATACACTCTGGACTGCTGCCGGTTCCGCGGACACTCACTTTAGGCCAAGATGGCCTGCTTCTCAAACTCGATCGGGCTGACGTAGCCCAACGTAGAGTGCCTTCGCCTCGGGTTGTAGAAGCGCTCGATGTAATCAAACACATCCGCACGTGCCTGGTCTAGAGTTATATATTGTTTGTGTCAGTGCGTTCCACTTTCAATGACGAGAAGAAGCTTTCAATCACTGCATTGTCCCAGCAGTTTCCGCTTCGACTCATGCTGCACGTGATGCCATGCTCGCTGAGAAGGTCCTGGAAGTGTTCGGAAGTGTATTGGGGCCACGACGTTGCCCACAACTCCCAAATCGCGCGCCACTTGCGAAGCCGTCAGCCCACCCTTCACGAGCCTGACTGCTTCGCGTTTGAATTCAGCCGAATACGCCTTGCGCGTCTTCTTCATGATCGCTCCTGTTCACCGTACACCTTAACTCAGTGTCCGGAAAACCGGCAGCAGTCCATTATTTGAGAAGGGAGCGCAAGAGCTCCGTGACCGAGACTGTCAAGGCATTCTCCGTCTACCACCCTCAATTCTTCCCGCTGCCACATCCCAGTTGGCGGAGTCTCATTTGGATGCGCAAGCACCCTTGGTACGAACAGACCGTCATCCCTGAACTGCGCAAAGCAGTGCAAAAGGCAATCCAGAGGTCGCGTCGGTCGTCGTTACACAGCGATGCGAGGAGCGAAATCGTCGTACGAGCAGATAAGTCCGCGAACTTATTCGCGCTCCGCTGTGACATAGCTCAACTTGCCCCGAACGATCCGCGCAGGTGCTGTCATCGGATGCGGTACGCTGTGTTTGGCGTCGAGGATGTGCACAACCTCGACGCCGCGCACGCTCAACGCATCGGCGATCATCGAGCGATGACAGCGCCACCAGACCGCTTCTGCGCACATCACGGCGGTATGCTCTTCACTCGCCAGCTCGAGCAGTTGCTCCAGGCCGAGTGCAAATTCCGCGGTTGACATGTAGTCAGCATAGCCGCGAAAAGAGGCATTGCGCCAGGCTGTGTTCGGCGAATCGGGCGAAGCTCGTCGACGACCGCCCAGTGCGCGCAACCACTGATAGCCGATCGCGTGCTCGGCGAGCGTGGCTGCGAGAGCGTCCTTGCCATACTGCGGATATTTCCGCGAGCCGGGGAAGCTACGCACGTCGGCGATTGCTTCGACCCGAGATCCAGCGAGCAGGCTCAGGAACTCCTCGAGCGGCCGCGTCGAATGTCCGATCGTCCAGATTGTCTCAGGCTTTGCCGAATGCGCTGACTTCGACATCGCTCAATCGATCTTGTGTAACGCCGTACCCTGGTGCATGGCCACGTGGTCGCTCTTATCGCTCTGGATTTCGTACTGCGGATCGTTCGCGGTTGCGTGATGTGTGTACCCCTTGTAGTCGGTGTCTTTTGTGTGCACTTTGATGATCTTGCCGCTCACGTGCCCTGCTTCCGAGTTCCAGCGCACGTGATCGCCGACTTTGAATTTGTTGGTCATGGGAAAAATTCCTCTAGCCACTGGAGAATCAGGCAAGCTCGCGCGCGCAGAGACGTTGTCGACGGTGAACCCAGCACCAGCGTCTCGCCCCGCGCGGGTGCATCGCTATTCCCGCCCCTCCACGCCTACGCCATAAACATGCACCATCTGGCCGCCGAGCCAACCTGATACGAAAAGAAGTGCCACGCCGACGATCGAAAGCAACACCGGAGTACTCACGATCGTGGCCATTTGCGTTGGTTTGCTCGTGCGCAGCCAGATATTGATCGCATAGAGCACGACCACGGTGAGATTGATCGCCATATGAGTCAGCGCGATCTTCTTGACCGGCGGAGCACCTCCCTTGTAGTAGAGTAAGTCGATGAATCCCGGTACCGCCGCACAGAGCGCGCCGATCAGCCCGCCTACCATGCTATAAAACGCAACGGTCAACCAGGCGTCCCCTGAGGCGCCAGCCAGATGAATCAAATCGCAGACCAGGGAAAAGATCCAAAGACCGATCGGAAAGACAATCAGCATCGGGTGGATGGGATGCTTGGAGATACTTGCTGGAGTACGCATGCACGGGCCTCTTTTTGCCAGACGATGTTCACTGTCACGTTACCGTTTCGGCATTCGCGTGAGGATCGCGCGGAAGTCAGATCGGGACGCGATAGCCGTAGAATTCATGATCCTCGTTGTAGCCGCCCTGACCGGCGCCCAGATCGGCATAGTCGTGCACGAACTCCATGGCCTCGATCCACTTGACCATTTTGAAACCGACTTCGTTCTCGCAACGTAGCCGCAACGGTGCTCCATGCAGCACACTGAGCGGCGCTCCGTTCATCTCGTAGGCCAAGATCGTCAATCGGTGGCGCATGTTGCTCAAGCTGTGCGCGTCGTAGTAACGGCCGCCGTCACCTCCATCGGCAAAGGAATACAGCACCACGTAGCGGGCCTCCGTTGTCGGCTTCACCAGATCGAGAATGTGGCGCATCGGAACGCCGCCCCATTTAGCAACGCCGGACCATCCCTGAATGCAAAAATGCGTGGTGATCTGTTCCTGCTTGGGCATCGCCTTCAGTTCGGCGTATGAGAGTTCCGTAGGCTTTTCGACCAATCCACCTATTCTCAGCCGATAGTCGGCGAAGTTACTCTTGACCATCGAGTCGTATTCCTTCGAATTCGGCACGGTCCCGTTGGGCCAGAAATGCGGCGAGATGTCCTTCTCGGTGAGTTGGCTCGTCGGGTCCCACGACTGGGTCACGCGACCGAACGGCCGCGCGATCACCTCACCGATTCTCTGCACGAGGCGCGCATGACGCAGCGTGAACGGCGATGCCCACCACCAGGTCACGATCAGCAGCAACAGGGCTGGGGTGAAAAACGCAAAGCCGCTCCAGGAGCCATCGTTCACGCCCGCCCACATCATGTTCAGGTTCACCCGTGCCCCGGTGATGAACACCAGCGTCACGTGTGCCAGGATGAAGAGCAGGAACCACCACATCGCCAGAAAGTGGATGGATCGGGCTCTTTGCCGATTCAACGCCCGACCGAACCCGCCCGACCGATTCGAGATCGCCGGACTTTGCATCAACCCCGTCAGGATCGACGTGGGCGCAGCAATGAATATCGTGATGAAATACGCCAGTTGCTGCAGGCTGTTGTAGTGCGTCCAGCTGTGATCCGCAGGAAACCTGAGCGAAAGATATTGCAACGCCGTCGATACCGCGTTGGGAAATACCTCCCATGTTGTGGGCACCAGTCTCAGCCATTGGCCCGTCGTAAAGAGCAGAACGTAGAAGACGACGCCGTTGATCATCCACAGCAGCGTGATTGAAAAGTGCCACCACCGGGCAAGGCCGATGGAATGGCGGATGCCGGGGATACCCAGCCACGCCGGAAGGGTGACCGAATCGTCCTTAGCGGTCCAGATGCGTCCCGTAGGCACCGCCTTCTGGAACCGAAACCATTCGGTGCCGGGCGTGCAGTCGCGTTTCCAATACAGTCGCGGATGGTCGGCCAGGATCTGGACACCGGCACGCACGATGAACGTCATGAACAACAGATTCAGAAAGTGCAGCAGCCTGAGCCAAACCGGAAATCCAGAAGTGACGGCCATGGCGGACCGAGGGATTCCCGGATAGCGCACGAGAAAATCCTGCACGGCGGGGAGTTCCCGAAAGGCCTGTGCAACAGCCACCCCGATGACCAACAATACGAAGACGATCGGTAACAACCACAGCACGTTGATCCATCGTTGGCCGATTCGAATCTTGGGGACAACACCCGCTTGCGGCGGGAGCCACGCATTCAGTCGGACACGGTCGTCGGCTGAACTGAGATTCATTGCCAAGCGATCATGCTGACACGACATTTCGTCGAGCTCCTTTGGGGACGTTTACGTCGGTATCTTGAGATCGGGACGATTCGAGCGTCTGTGCGCTCTCGTACAAATCAATATCCCGATGCTTCCGCATCGCTCGCCACCCGGTCGGATGCGCCGATCGGCCGATTTGCTCGGGTCGCCGCGTCGGTGTGCTGTTGGGTCTCGACAACGCTGCGGACTACGCGGAAACAGGAGGCGCGTTTGGCGTGTTACTCGGTCGCAATGCCAGTCGCATCGCCGGCGGCCGCTTCACAATCGATGACCAGAGTTATCAGTTGGCGATCAATGAAGGCGGCTCGGCACGAAACGCTTGTTGATCGAGCACAAAGTCGAAATCAGCGCGGTGCCCATCCAATCCAGCGGCGGCCCCTAGACGACGCTGCTGTTCGGTTTTCGGAATCCGTGGAGATGATCGTGGGCGTGGGCGCCGCGCGGGGTGCGCGATCTATTAGCGTGGACTGCGACTTGCACGTGCACGAGCTTCCACTCGAGCGAAACGCGATCGACTTGGCCAGGCGCACCCATCTGGCGCGCGACCTAACCGCGGCACTCGTTCGCAAATCGAGAAATCCGATTCATTGCGTCAAAATTCATCGCTTGTCGCATGAGTCCTCGGGTTTTATCCTCCTCAATAACAACTCGTGTTGAAGTGCTAAGTAAGTTGGGCGTTAGCTAGTCGATACCCTACGCCTCGCATCTCCCGGCCAGGACTTCGCGACCTGTGTATTCACCGGTCCTGATACGAGGAGCGATGGCAATTGCAGGAGCACAGATGAACAGAGAGAAAATAGAACAGTGCGTCGTGAGCATCGGTGCGTGGATCTTGGCCGCAGCCTTCGCGAGCGGGCCGGCGCTCGTTCAGCATTCAGGCCGGCAGCCGGATGGCATGCCATGACCTCGGTCAATCGAATCACTCAGGCGGTTCGCTCACGGCGCAGACCGGAAGCGACGTTAATTTTCCCCGACGACTTCGATCTTTCCAAATCGCGCGAGGCGCTGATTCGTGAGGTTGCCTACCTGCACTCGTCGCGCCGCAGCTTCCTTCCAGGACACGAGTTGGAAGACTGGCTGGCCGCGGAACAGCAAGTGAATGAATACCTGGCTCACGAGATACCGCTTGGCTTCTATGGTTGAAACCGGGGAAAGGCCACCGCCTCAACCTGGCCCTCGACAATTCGAGTCTCGCCAAGGGCATTGTCACGGTCGGGACGATAGACCCACGACCGACGACGCAGACCCCGTGACGCTGCCACGAACGTACGGCGCGGCAGATGCTCGCACGCACTCACAGCTACCTTCGTGAGGAGACGCACGGCATGCAACCGATTCGTCGCATCCTCGTTGCCGTCAAGAACCCTGAGGGCAACGCCTCTCCCGCAGTCATCAAGGCGGGCCAACTTGCACTCGCCCTTGGGGCGGAGGTCGAACTCTTCCACGCCATTGTGACACCGCTGTACATCGATTCGTACACGGTGCGAAATGGCACCCTCGGGGATATGGAGCGACACATGAAGGCGGGGCGTCTGGCGGGGCTGCAAGCGATGGCTAAGCGCCTGCAGCGCCAGAGCATCGATGTGTCGGCCGCGGCCGACTGGGATTTTCCCAGTTACGAGGCAATCATACGTCGCGCCACTGAGATTCGAGCGGATCTCATCGTAGCCGACCTGCATGCCGGCAACCACGTGGCAGCCGGGATGTTGCACCTCACAGATTGGGAGCTGCTGCGCCTCAGTGCCACACCAGTGTTGCTGGTCAAGACGAAATCGCGGTATCGGCAGCCGGTCGTGCTGGCCGCCCTGGATCCCACCCATGCGCGCTCAAAGCCCGCTGGCCTCGACCAAGAGATCCTGCGTGCGGCAACGAGAGTCACCGACGTCCTTCACGGAACGCTGCACGCGGTTCACGCCTACCTACCAGCACCGAGTTCTATATGGCCGACAATCTCCATCGGCGCGGCTGCGCGGTCACGCTCAGCGGCTCAGACGGCGCTGAAGGCCAAGGGCGCCCTGGATCACGCCTTGAAATCAACCAACCTGCCGCGGAGCCGCCGTCACCTGGTTGGCTTGCATCCGGTTGACGCCATCGAGGCAACGGCCCGCAAGATCCATAGCTCGATTGTGGTCATGGGAGCCATATCGCGCTCGGGGCTGAAGGGATTCTTCATGGGTAATACGGCGGAGAAGGTGTTGGATGATCTCGCTTGCGATCTGCTCATTGTCAAACCGCTTCACTTCAAACGGCGGGTAGCGCGTGCACTCCGGGGGGTGAAGCTACAACCCGACTGGCGCTCCCCTTGAATCTCGCGCCATCAGCACGTGTCAGGTTGACGGCGCAACAGCTCGATCGCTCACCCCACAATCATAGACTTTGATGCACTCCTCTTTGCAGTCTGATGCGCGCCCCGCGCGGGAAGAAGATCATGGCGCATTCTTGATCGCCGGTGCCGAGCGAACGTTTTGATTGAGCTCAGGCACCGGTGACCCAAAACGGGTTGGCCTGATCAGGATGAAGTCGCTGTCAAGCGTTTCCATCAACGTGTGGGTCAGCGTGCCCACCAACGCGGCAGCCTGCTGCGTTCGATGCGTGAGCGCTCCGAGAACCAGCACATCGTAGTGTTGCTCGGCGGCTTTCGCAGCCAACGTCATCACCGGATCTCCGGTGAGAAAGCGAATTCGACTGGCATCGAGTTGTACGTCATCGGCGAGCCTGCGCAGAGTACTCACGTGCACCTCACGATCCTGCGCCGAGGCCTCGGAACCCTCACCGAACAGAACCTCGAGCTCCCCGCGACATCCCGCTCGCAGCAACGCGGCTGTGTGCAAAATCATCTCACCCAAGCCCGGCGTTTCCGCCTCGGAGACGTCTACGGCCGCTGCAATGGATGGCGGGACACGCCAGGAGCGACCACGGCTCAACAGCAGCGGTGCAGGACACGTGCGGATCAGCTGCCAATCGTTGGCAGATAGCGCCGAGTGTCGGGAAGCTGAGTCGTGCACGGCCGATTTCAGGACGAGGTCGGGATGACTCCCGATGATTTTACGAACGATCCCCTCGTACAGTGGACTCTCGGAGGCGACATCGATCGAAACGGCAAGCTTCTCGGCGGTGACCCGCTCACTCAGGCGCTGCAAGTATCGGCGCAGCTCCAGCTCACTCGCCTGCCTTGCGCCCTCGCGCCCCTGTGCATCGTAGGTGTGCTCGAGCTCGTACTCATGCATTGCGTCGCAGGCAAAGAGTTCGAGCCCCGCCCCGAAAGCGCGTGCCAACGCGATTGCTTTCGCAAGCAGGGGCAGATCACCGGGGCCGCGGTCTACGACGACCAAAACCGAAGTTAGTTTATGCATATATCCTGCCTTGGCATCGATAGGTCATCACAAGAGTGCGTGTTGACATGGGTTCTGCTGTCTCGAGATTACGGTGATCGCAGTGCCGCTTAGTACGCCCTCTTCAGCCAGCCCTTACGTTTGTAATGCCATCCGCCTTTGCCTTGCCAGACGCTTGGGCGGGCAAGAATGGGCGCGGCCGGGTTGCGGCCGCCCGCTCGAGTTCAACTTCTGCGCGAAGACCCTCGAGATCGCGGTGAATGACCGCGACCGCAAGCTTTCTGTCGCCTCGGCGGTAAGTGATCGCGCAGTCGCGGCGGTCGAGCTGCCCGTCGATCTTGATGTTGTCCCATCGCTCGGCGTGACCGATGTATGCGAGACCGACGTCATACTGCTCGGTCCAGAAGAACGGGATGGCCTCGAAGCGTTCCTGTCGTCCGAGCATGTTGCGCGCAGCGGTCTGCCCCTGACGTTCGGCGAGCACCCAGTGTTCGACTCGGATTCGTTCGCCGGTGAGCCGATCAGGCCAGCGTGCGATGTCGCCGGCGGCAAACACCCCGGGGGCGCTCGTGTGGAGGTACTCATCCACTACAACACCTCGATCAAGGGCGAGGCCTGCGTGTTCCGCCAACGAGGTGGACGGGCGCACGCCTACGCCGATCACGACGAGATCGGCGTCGAGCGTGGCTCCATTTGCCAACGTAACGCGATGCGCGTCTATCGCAGTCGCCGTGGTGCCCAGATGGAACCGCACGCCGTGCTGCTCATGCAACGCGCGGATGAATGCGCCGACCTGCGGTCCGAGGATGTTCTCCATCGGACACCGCTCCGGCGCGACGACCTGCACGTCGAGGTTGCGCGCCCGCAGGGACGATGCCACCTCGAGGCCAATGAAACTAGCACCGAGGACGACGGCGCGCTTTGCGACGCTCGCGGTTGCGACCAGCGCGCGGCTGTCAGCCAGCGTGCGCAAATAGTGAACATGCGCCCGATTTTCGCCCGGCAGCTCGAGATGAATCGGTTCGGCGCCGGTGGCGAGCAGCAGCGCCTCATAGACATGCCGGCCGCCGTCAACGAGCTGCACCTGCCGGGCGGTCGTGTCGATCGATGCGACACGTGCGCCCAGCTGCAAATCGATGTCATGTTGTCGGTAGAATTCGGCGGACCGTAGGAGGTTCGACGCCTCGGAGGCCGTACCGGCGAGGTAGCCCTTCGACAGATTGGGTCGGTCGCATGGGCGGGAATCATCGGCACTCAGCAACGTAATGCGGCCGCTGTACCCCTCCCGGCGCAGCGTCTCGGCCGCCGCGTTGCCTGCCGCCCCACCGCCCACGATGACGATCGATTTCAGCGCGACCGCGGGACTTTGCGGCCGGGGCGGTTTGATCCTCTCGATCTTCTCTCGAACATAGGCGATGCCATCGCGCCGCTCCACGCGCCAACAGGGTACCGGGTTCAGTGCGGGCGCCCGAAGCGCTTCACCGGTGCGAAGGCTGAAACAAGCATGGTGCCAGGGGCATCGAACCGTATCGTCCACGAGCAACCCCTGCTCGAGTGGGGCGCCATAGTGTGTACAGACCGCACCGATGGCAAACAACTTATCGCCTTGCCGTGCGAGAAGCACCGGTTCGTCCCGCACGTGCCCTAACAGCATGGTGCCCTCGCCAATCCCCGTGAGCGCAATTCCCCTGCCGAGATCCGGTCCGCTGAGAGGGGTCTTTTCGTCACTCATATGATGTTCCTCGCGCAAACTTGGATATTCAGGTGCGACGCGCGCCAGTCAGCGCGCGGGCCTCGCGCACCATCTGATTGGCGTAACCCCACTCGTTGTCGTACCAACTCATGATCTTGACCAAGTCGCCGTCGATGACGCGGGTGAGATCGAGATCGACGACCGAGGCGCGCGGATCGCCCACAATGTCGGAGGAGACCAGCGGATCGCGAGAAACCCCGAGCACGCCGGTGTAGCGCTTTGTTTGCGCCTCTTCGGACAAAACCTGGTTGACTTCATCGACGCTGGTGCGGCGCGCGGTGAGGAACGTGAGGTCCGCGATCGAGCCGACGGGAATGGGTGCGCGGATCGCGATTCCGTCAAACCGATTGACGTATTCGGGCAATGCGCGCGTCGTGGCCAGGGCAGCACCCGTCGTGGCCGGCACCAGGTTTGCGCCTGCCGCGCGCCCGCGTCGAAAGCGCTTGTTCGGCCCATCGACGACCGACTGAGACGAGGTATACGCATGCACGGTCGTCATCGCCGCTTTCAGGAACCCGATACGCCGGCCGATGACCTCGACGATGGGCGTGATGCAGTTCGTCGTGCAACTCGCGCAGGAAATGATGTTAGGTGTGCCCTTCGCAACATTGCTCCCATGGACAACGGTCTCCACGCCGCCATCGTGCGCGGGCGCCGACAAGAGCACGAGTCGCGCGCCGGCCCGAATGTGTTTTTCCAGATCCTCGCGCTTCGCGAGCGCCCCGGTGCACTCGAACACGAGTTCAATGTCGAGCTCCTTCCACGGCAGCGCCAGCGGGTCACGCTGTCTCAGCGTGCGCAGTTTGCGGCCGGCGACGTTGAGATCGCCGTCTTCAACCGCCACGGTCTTCGGGTAGCGCCCGTACGCCGTGTCGAAGCGAAGCAAATAGGCCAGGTTTTCCGCCTCCACCAGATCGTTGACCGCAACCAGCTCGAGTGCCGGCTCGTCGATGACCAGCTTCAGGATCGCGCGTCCGATGCGTCCCAGACCGTTGATACCCACCTTGGTGCTCATCTGTAGTACCTCCTTATGACGCCAACCTGGGGTGAAAAATCGAAGGCGCGATTTCCGAGGGTCTTCCGCGACTGGGGCACCGCCGGCACATAGAGCCCGGTCGGGCGTGGTTCAGTGCGTAGGGTGAAGGTCGTGTTCTGCGTATCCATGTGGGTCTCAATCAAGACCTTTCCAGTGGAGCAGTCGGGGCAGCGATCAGCAGCGCACTCGCGCGCGGCCCCAGATGGTAGGTGGCTTTGACGAAGAGCGGCCCCGTGCCGGCAACGGACGAGCCGTGCGGAGCTTCCTGATACGTGTCCGCCGCGACACGCCACTGCACCCCTTCGGGCGGTTCGGGAATATCAAAAGCTGCCGGCTCAGCACTGGCATTGAACATCAAGTACAGCGCATCCCCTGCGCCCTCGTGAATCTGGCAGGCCAACTGCCTGGCCTGCGGATCATGCCAATCGGGCAATCCCTGCGATGGATTGAACCAACTGATTTCCGCCTCGGTATAGAACTGCTCTCGGGCGAGAATGGGGTGCGCGCGACGCAAGCTCATCATGTCGTGCGCGAACTGGAAGATCTCCTGATGCTGCTCGAGGTATCGCCAGTCGTACCAACTGGTTTCGTTGTCCTGGCAGTAGGCGTTGTTGTTGCCGCGCTGCGTGCGGCGAAATTCGTCGCCTCCGAGCAGCATCGGCACACCGCGCGAGATGAACAGCGTGAGCAGAAAGTTCTTGATCTGGCGCTTGCGCACCGACTCGATCTGCGGATCCTCCGTGTGCCCTTCGAGCCCGTAGTTCTCGCTGAAATTCTCCTCAGCCCCGTCGCGATTGCCTTCGCCGTTGGCTGCATTGTGCTTGTGGCGGAAGCTCACCAGATCATTCAACGTGAAGCCGTCGTGGCAGGTGAGGAAATTGATGCTGCACTCGGGGCCTTTGCCGGACTTCGCGTAGATATCGGCGCTGCCGCTGATGCGGCTCGCAAACGCGCCGAGCATCGCCGCATCTCCGCGCCAGAAGCGGCGCACGTCATCCCGGTAGCGACCATTCCATTCCGCCCATCGCCGTTCGGAGAAACTCCCCACCTGGTAGGCACCGGCGGCATCCCAGGCTTCGGCGATGAGTTTCGTCTCCCGCAAAATGGAGTCCTCCGCGATCTGCTCGAGCAGCGGCGGATTCGCCAGCAATCGGCCCACCCCGTCCCGACCGAGAATCGAAGCCAGGTCGAACCGGAAGCCATCCACGTGCATCTCGAGGACCCAGTAGCGCAGCGCACTCAAGATGAACTCGCGCACCACCGGATGGTTGGCATTGATGGTATTGCCGGTTCCGGTGTAGTCGATATACGAACGCTTGTCTTCTGTCAGAGTATAAAAGATCGAGTTGGCGATCCCGCGCCAACACAACGTCGGCCCGCGCTCGTCAGCCTCGGCCGTGTGATTGAAGACGACATCCAGAATGACTTCGATGCCGGCCGCGTGTAGCAGCCGAACCATCTCTTTGAACTCGAGTTTCTGTTGACCTGAGCTCCCAGCACTGCTGTACGAGCCCTTGGGCGCGAAGAACGCCACAGGATCGTAGCCCCAGTACTTGCAAAGCGGGTTGCCCGTCTGAGGATCGGTCCCGGTCACGTGTGTGCTGTTGAACTCCTGCACGGGCATCAACTCGACGGCGGTTACGCCGAGCTGCTCGAGATAGGGAATCTTCTCGGTCAGCCCCCGATAGGTGCCGGGGTATTGCACACCGGAGCTGGGA
>Ga0207671_10004339_pt1 | contig 13618 bp, 11 predicted proteins | sample KBSC24metaG_FD_184352 | JGI IMG/M metagenome (GOLD analysis project Ga0207671, IMG submission 184352) | Corn rhizosphere microbial communities from Kellogg Biological Station, Michigan, USA - KBS C2-4 metaG (SPAdes) (version 2) | ecosystem: Host-associated > Plants > Roots > Rhizosphere > Soil... | reverse complement strand
CCGGCGCCAACGACGCAATACCTCCGGCTGTAGGTCGGGCGCTGGTCCGGCGTGCGGGTATCGGGCCGATGCCGGTCGGCTGTCTCGGCGAGATGCGCGTAGGCCATGGGATGGCGGCGGCGCAATCGGTCGGCCGCGACGAACCCGGCTACCGCGGTCACGACGATGAGGGCCGGCACGGCGTTCACGCCCGGGTTGGTCGATCCAGTGAGCGCCCCGTAGTGGATCGATGCGAGAGCAAACGCCGTACCGAGGCCGAGCACACCGGCGCCAGGAGCGATCATGCCCGAGAAAAGCGAGCGGTCGGCGCGTCTCCAGAAGAAGACAGCGACGGCGAGTGCGGTGGTGGCCTGCACGAGGACGATCGAGAGAGTGCCCACACCGACGACCGCCGCCGCGATCACCTGGTACGGATCAGCCCCGGCCACCCCCATCCCGCCGACAACGACGACGGTGACCACCGTAACGACCGCACTGGCGATGTGCGGGCTGCGATGTGCCGCGTGGTATCGGCCGAGAGCGCGAGGGGCGACCTGCTCCCAGCCGAGGACAAACAGGTAGCGGCTCGCCGCGTTGTGCAGCGCGATCCACGAGGCCAGCACACTCGTGCACAGCAGCACCGCGGCCGCGTCCTGCAGGGCGACACCGCCGTACTGCTGAGCGAGGGTGAAAACGAGATCGCCGAGATCCTGACGCGCCCGGGCCGGTGCCGCCGTACCACCTGCACCGCCGATGACGATCCACGCAGTCAGCACGTAGAACACCGCGATCACGCTGACCGATATGAAGAGCACCCGGGGAATCGTGCGGGCCGGATCCCGCGTCTCCTCCCCATACAGGGCTGCGGACTCGAACCCGACGAAGCTGACGAACGCGAAAACCAGGCCCACGCTGAGCGAGCCACCCAGGACTTGCGCAGCGGAAAAGGACTGCGCCGGAAACGCGCCGCCGCCCTTGTCCCCCACGACGAACACGTCCAGCACGAGCAGGACCGCGAATTCGAGCACCATCAGAACACCGAGGAAACGCGCTGACACATCCGCGCTGCGGAAGCCGAACCCGGCGACCACCACCACGCCGACCGCGGTGAACACACCCCATGCCGCATGCACGCCGGCCTGCGCGAGCACGAGCGATGTGAAGTACCCGAAGACGGCAGCCATACCGACGGCCGAGGCTAGGTAGCCCAAAGTCGCGACGTACGCGGTGGCAATGCCGACGCGCTTGCCGAGCGCTCGCGCGGCGAAGAGATAGAACGCGCCGCCCCCCGCGACCCGCCTGCTCATCGCCGCGTAGCCCGCCGCGAAGCACAGCAGAACCGCCGCTGCGACGACGTACGCGGCGGGCAGCGAGATCCCGTTCCCGCGCACTAGCGCCAGAGGCTCGTTTCCAGCGATCGCGGCCATGGGCGCCGCGGCGGCGATGACGAGGAACACGACTCGGCGGGTCGAGAGGACATTTCGAGCGGCAGCCTGCTCGCCCGGTGGCGAGACCGACCGCTGTGGCGTAGGGCTCCCCGTGCGCGTGTTATCGGCCATGGGCTACCTCTGCTTGGGCTCGTCGTCGGAGAAGGTAGCTGAAGCATACGCAGTTGACTGGTCATATGACCAGTGTTTCCGGTCAAGTGACCATTGATCTTGGTTCTGCGCCGAACTGGCGCCCAGCGCCTGTCGGGAAGGCGGGTTGCAGCCGGTCGTTGATGGCTGCGATTTGCAAGGTGGCCTTGTAGCGGATAGCGAGCTTGTCGAAGCGCGTGGCCACCGCGCGATGACGCTTAAGCCGGTTGATCCATCCGTCGACATTCCCAGCCGATCAGTCCGGCCGCATCGGCCAGGACCTGCAAACGGTCACGATCACCGCCCACGGTCCGGCTAACTGCCAGGCCAGAAGAATCAGTACACGCTCTGCCAGGACCCGTGACGCTCGGGACGTCCCGCTATGGCACGCCCACCCGCACCGGCCCCCGAATCGGCCTCGATCAACGTCCGCTTGGAGCGCATCGGCGGCCGTCCGGAGTTACGGCCCACCGGCAACAACGCCGTCCACTGGGCATCGGTGAGATCGAAACGGGCGCGCCGGCAGGTATCCTCTGCATCCGAGGTCTCCGGTGCGGTGGCAGTCATCTTGGTCGACGACTCACCTAACGAGACCTCACGCATGCGCACGCTGCGACACTCCCCCGCGACCACATCGTGACCAGCAGCACCACCGACCCACTTACCGAGCAGGTGGCCCTAGGAGCCGCCCGTACTCGTATCGCTGTCTATGTCCTGCTGTCGTGTGCTGCGCCATCGCGGGGCGTCAGGCAGAGGTCGAGGACTCCGATTTCTCGTCCGCGGCGCTCTCAGCCGTGGCAGCGGCCGGCTTGCGCCGCCCGGTCAGGACCGCGAGGACCAGCAGTAGCAGCGTCAGCGCGCCGAGGGCCGCCGGCAGCACGGTGCCCAGCCACATCAGCTTGCTGTCGTCGTCCTTGGCCTTCTTCGCGTCCGCCGCGACCCCGGCCGGGGTGGAGTTCAGCTTGACCGTCAGTACCGACGTCAGCGGCACCTCGCCCACCGGGGTCTTCATCGCCGCGGTGACGGTCTCGGTCTGCTGCGACTCGATGGTCTCGCCGGTGGTCTGCTCGATCCAGGTCTTGGTCGTCGTCTCCGCGACGTAGGTCAGCGCCACGTCGGAGCCGTCCTTGGGCAGGACGAGCGCCAGGGCCGCAGCCTGCGCCCCGCCGAGCTGCCGCGCCAGGCCCTTGAGCACCAGCTGCGGGATCGAGGTCGGCAGCTTGGCGACGATCGACTGCTCCTTGGCCGGGCCCTTGGCGTCGACCTCGTAGACGTAGGTCGAGACGCCCGCGCGCTGCTCGCTGCCGGAGTACTTGGCCGTGGCCTGCGACTCGGTGACGGAGTCCCACCACGGGTAGTCCTTCTTCTCCGGGCCGAAGGCGAAGCCGACCACCAGGCCCTGGTGCGCCTGCACGTTGGAGCCCGCCGGCGGCGTTGCCGGCAGCAGGGTCTTGCGGTCCACCGCCCAGACCGAACTGCCGCTGCCGAGGACTGCGGCGGCCGGACCGGTCGTGGTCGTCGTGTCCGACATCACCGCGGTCCCGCCGTGCAGCGACACCGTCTTGTAGACCTCGTCGGCGATGAAGGGCACGTCCGTGGCGAAAGCGTGCGCCAGGTCCCCGGAGGCGACCGCGCTCTGGTCCAGGAACGAGGCCGTCCCGGCATAGTGCTCCACCTGGGATGTGCTCGACTGGACCTGCTCCTGGCTCGGGACGAGGACGAAGCGGATCGCTCCGGCGGCGACGCCGGCGACCACGGCCCCCGCGACGAGGGCGATGGCGGATTTGCGCATGCGGGACTCCTTGGCTCGGACGGAAACGGCGGGATCAGGGGACAAACCGTTCACACGCGGGACGCCCGCCGCCGTGGTGGCCGCCGTGGGGCCACACAGTCCGTGTCCGCCCTCCGAGCCCACTGTGGCGGCAGTCCCAGTGGTCTCGGAGGGCCCACTGTGGCGGCAGTCACACGTCGCGCTGGGGAGGAACGGTATCGCGGTTACTGACCGGTAGGAAGACGCGCGGCTCGCGGAATCCGGATTGTGATCTGGCAGGAGGCTGCGCTCTGCGGACGTCTGCAGAGCGCGGATTACGACAACAGGCTGCTGGTCCTCGGCTGCGCCGCGGTGCCCGTAGGCGGCTCGCTCATGCCGACCAGCCGGCTCCCCCGCCCTGGACCTTTTGACCGTCCCGGCCCCGGCCGGGGAGATCCCGCCCGCCTACCTGGCCGGCGGAACGTTCACCCTCAACAACCAGGGCATGCTGGGCGTCGACCGTTCGTTCGGATTCCCACGACGCATTTGCGCGCCGCCGCCTGCTCGCTCATGATCGCTCGGATGCCGCATCCCTTCCTGGAAGAAAACGATGCTTCCGACTTGGGTCTTGGCGTGATAGAGCGCGACGTCGGCCTGCCGGAGGTGGGCGCTCCATGTGACATCGGGTGCCGCCGCGGCGATGCCGGCCGATGCCGTGGCGGTGAACCTGACCGGGGAGTCGGCATCGCCGCCGATCGTGGCCGGCGCTGCGATCCGTGCCAGCAGATCCTGGACCATCACCGCAACCTTGACCGGCGCCACCTGGGGCAGCAGGACGAGGAACTCGTCGCCGCCAAGACGACCGGGCAAGCCGATGGTTCGGCATGCCTCGGCCAGCCGGCGGGCCACTTCCGTGAGCAGCAGATCACCGGCCTGATGCCCGAACCTGTCGTTGACGTGCTTGAAGCCGTTGAGGTCCAGCAGGATCAACGAATTCTGACGGCCCGCGCGCCGGTCGTCTTCATAGCGGGCCTGGATCCCCGCCCGATTGGTCAGGCCGGTCAGCCCGTCGTGTTCGGCAGCCCAGCGTGTACGGCTCAGTTCGGCACGGAGCCGACCGCTGCGCAGCCAGACACAGGCGGCACCGGCCACGAACCCGCCAAAGAGATGGCCACTGAAGATCATCGCACGGCGCCTAGCACGTTCCCGTGAGATCAGTGGGTCGGTGCGGGGCGATGGCGTGACCGTCGGGCAGCAGCTCACCGGTGTCCTCGAAGCACACGACGCCGTTGCACAGCAGACTCCATCCCTGTTCGGGATGACGTGCTTCACAGCGTGCCGCGTCCCGATCGGGCGCCTCGGCGCTCGGGCAGGTCGGACGATGCGGACAGCGACGCCGTTGCGGTGTGGACTCCATTGCCTGGGTTCGACGAGGGATGGTACTGACCATGCTGGTCACCGCCTTGCTTGCGGCTTGGTGGGGCATGCGATGCGTTCGGTGAGTCGGAAAGGATTTCCGGGATGGGACCTCGGGGCATTCGACCCGTTAGGTCGCGTTCGTTTCCTCAGTGGCGGTCAGGACCGCGCGGCCGAGGATGTGGCCCGGGGTGGCGAGGCCGACGACTATGGCGTCGAGGTCCCCGTGCGCGTGCTGTTCGATCTGGGCCACCTCTCTTGGGCTCGTGGCCGGAGAAGGTATTGGTAGTATACGGAGGTTGCTGGTCGCTTGACCAGCGTTTCCGGTCAAACGACCATTAAATTTTGGTTCTGTGCCAAACTGGCTCTATGACCACCGAGTCCGCCGACCTGCCACCGGCGATCAAGCGCCGAAACCGTCCCCAGCGCGCCACCAGCGACGAGCTTGTCCAAGCCGCACTGCGGGTGATCGCGCGCGAAGGGGTGGCCGCCACGACCACCAGGAAGATCGCAGATGAGGCCGGTGTGCCGCTCGGCACGGTTCACTATTGGTTCGCCGACAAGAACGACCTGCTCGAACAGGTCGTCCGCGAGGTCGTACGACGTCTCGAGGCGGCGGTCACGGCCAGTGGAGCGCCACGCGGCGGTACGGTTGACGACATCCGTGACGGCCTGCACGCGGCGTGGGCGGTGATCGCGGGCGACGATCCCGGAGCACAACTCGGACTCTACGAACTCACCGCCCTCGCACTGCGCACCCCGGCGATGCGTCAACTGGCCCAGCTGCAGTACGCCAGCTATCGAGAACTGGTCGGCCGCTCGCTCGCCCTCGCGCCCGCAGACCTCGACGCACAACGCGCCACCGCGGTCACGGAATTGATCGCTGCCAGCTTCGACGGCCTCTGCCTGGCGTGGCTCGCCGACCCCGAGGGTTGCCACCCCGCCGCCGTGCTCGACCTGCTCGCGGAACTTCTCGGCCACGTATTGACCGGAAACCCACCACACGGCGCCGACACGCCGCTGGGCCGGCCGAACAACTGATTCAGCGCGGTGAATCGGCCGTCGCGTGTCGTCGCGGTCGCGCCGGGCTCCACGGGCCCGGGCCTGTGCTGCACTGCTCGCTGCTGCTGATCAACCGCAGTCCGCTCCTGGCCGATCTCACCGACGCCTGTGCCACCGAGTACGGCGTGACCGACTGCTCGGCGGAAAGCTTGACAGCTCCGTCCATGGCGCCCATCGGGCCGTGGCCCAGCTCGGGTTCGTCATGCCGCCTGCGACTTCCGGCCCGGGCCACCCCGAAGACCCGCGGCATCACACGGAACGTGACGTCGTCGGGCCCGCCGACTGGACGCGGCAGACCTGCGCATCGTGGGTCGCCGCGATCGACCGCATGAGGGTCGGCGACCACGTCGACCGCGTCCCGGCCGGGCGGGCCGGCGACCCGCTTAAGTCGAAGACCAAGGCCGGCTACCTGCGGATGACACGCACCTTCTTCCGCGACCTGCAGGAATGGGAGTGGATACCCCGCTGCTTCGATCCACGCACCGCCCTGGCCACTCCGCGGAGCATCGAAGCGTCGCCGAGTCTGTCTTGGACAGGCTGATCAAGGCGAGCCACCAGGTGTTCATGAACAGCCCCTCCTACAGGCCGAACAAGCGATCCAAGGCGGCGGTCACCACCGGCAAGCAGGTGCACCGACGAAGGCTGGCGGCGGTCGGTACTGTGACGTCGGTACAAGTCCGCCTAACCGACCAGCCGGGCGAGGTCCTCGGCGATACCGCCCAAGGGCTCAACCGTGCCGATCGAGCAGAACCAGTCCCACAACTCAAGGGCGTGGTAGAGCCGATAGAGTTCAAGCCGCTCGGCGGCGTCGGCGGGCAGCTGCCCGTAGCCATCGAGCAGAGCGGCCCGTTCCGCCTCACCGCGGCCGAGAGAGTAATAGTCGGTCTTGGCCAGGTCGATCAACGGGTCGGCGGCGATCGCGTTCTCGACGTCGATCACGCCGGTCACCTCCCAGCCGCCCGGACGCTGCGAGACCAGCACGTTGCCCTCGTGCAGGTCATTGTGGCAGAGCACCGCGGAGTCGCAGTTGTCGAACAGCGCTCCATCACGCTCGACCCGCCGCGCGACCAAGTCATGGAGCCGGACGTCGCCGCCGAGATCCTTGAACTCCTTGAGCTTCTTGTCGAACTGGCGCCGCATGTAGGTCCCGTTGTCGGCAAGTGGATCGAGGACGCGGTCGGTCAGATACCCGTAGCACTCCTGGCCGATCCGGTGCACTGTCGCCAACGCGACGCCCATCTCACGGTACAACCCCGGCATCGCGCCCGAGTCCAGATCCTTGGACACCTCAGACAGGGGCCGGCCCTCAAGCAGGCTCAGGATCGTGACAGCCCGGCCGCCAGGCCCTCCGCCCGGCGTGCAGTGCAGCACGCTCGGCACCGCCAGGGATCGAAGGCTGGCGAGCATCTCATAGACGCGGACTTCCTTGGCCTGCTTCCACGCCCACTCGGATGCATACACCTTGAATATCGAGGTATGGGCGGGATCCGCACAGCGGACTTCGTACACCGCACTCAACTGGCCGCCCGTGCGCGACACCGCCTCGATCACCTCGGCCGCGGGGAAGACCTCCCGCAGCAGCCCTTCGGCCCACACCGTAGGCAACTGATCAGTCTGCAACACGCACGGACCGTACCCACGGTCGCACAACGCAGCAATCGATTATCCCGCGCCGACCCCGGCCCGGCCGGCCCCATTACATGAGCCGACCCCAGGGAAGTTACGTGAGCGCCAACACTTCTTCGCGTCTACATCCAGCACGGCAGCATCCGCATGGCTACGCTGAACTGGAGCGTATCTGGGTACTGCGAATGGCATTGACGGTGACCGATGTCGAGATGCTACTGAGTTTGAATGTGTGATGTCGCGTAACGGCGCTGACAGTCCTTGATCCCTGCAGTACGCCGTCATTGTGAGGTATCCGCAGGGCGCCGATCCCTCGCCATGATCTTGCCAACTGCCCGTCCCCGAGCCTGCGGGCATGAACCAGGGGAAACACAATCTCCAGAAACTCGTCGCACACCGATGACAATGGCACCCCGGTAACGCAGCGTCACCCCACCACGAAAATCGAAAATCTTGCCAGAACCGGATTTCTGACCACCACAGGCCTTCAAGATCTCATTCGCCCGCCGCAACTCCCCGAGCTCGGCCCGCAGCCGCTTGAGCTCTTCGCACTCGGCGCTGCTCAGCAGGTCCGAGCGTTGCCCGCGATCGGCCTCAGCCTGGCGGACCCAGCCGCGCAGCGCCTCGCGGTGCACGCCCAGATCGTCGGCGACGTGCGCAATCGGGCGACCGGACTCCTGGACCAGACGCACCGCGCGCTCACGCAACTCGTCCGGGTACTTCCGTGGTGCAGCCATCGTTCTGTGGATCCCTTCAACCAGGAAGATCATCCCTGGTATCGGGGCCTCCAAGAAATCCGGGGTGGATCAACGGTGTGGGAACTTGCCGTCGGCATGGCCCCCAGCAAGGCCGACGTCCTTCGCCGGCTCGGCTTCTCCCCGGTCTCCGGCCTGCTCATCAACTTGGCTTACTCGGCCATGGCGGTGAGCCTGTTCTGCTGGCTCGCACAGCGCTGGCTGAGAATCCGCCTCAGCCTTTCTCCCAGGGCAGATGAGGTGCCCAGCCGTTGCTGGATGGTATCCGCCAGGGACACCGCGCGCAGCTCGGCGCCGGTGAGCCGGGCCTGGCCGGCGGCCCATCGCAGCGCGTCCTTGTCGGCCTCGGATCCGTCGACGCCGACCACAATGAACGCGGCGGGGCTGGCTGTATCAGCGATAACCCTGGCCTCCTCGTCTTGTCTGCAGTGTGAGCCGGCCCGAGTCAGCTCCGACAGGGCCCAAAGTCCCGAGTGCGCATCGCGGAAACGACACCCCCCCATGTCTCCCCGGCATGGTCCAAGTTGCGCAGACGACCTTCCGCGTCGCATTCGGCAACGATCGCATCGTCGTGTCGACACCGGTGGCACCCCGAGTCCGCCAGGCGGCATCCCTGGACCACACCTTGAGCAAGGGTGTCGATCTGCGCTGCTTACGGATATGATCGCATTGATAAGCGGACATTGGTCCGCTGGTTGGTTGTTTCTCGGCGGCGTGCAGCGGATTTCGATCCGCAGGTCAGTAACCTCGCGCCCTGTGCCCCGGCACCCATGATCGTGGTGTTGCCGCTGTCGACGATCCGGCTCTTTGGCGATCCGGACCAGGATGGGTTGTGCATCGGCGTTTGCAATGTGTTGTGGCGGAGATTAGCGCACGGGCGACGACGACGTCGCTGATGGCGGCATCCTCCGTCGTCCGAGTGCCCCGGTGCCGGGCACGATGCCACCCGAATGCGAGGAACTGTGATCCTGCCTGCCCCCGAAGTTGACGAGTCTCACGCCTGCGTGGTGGCCGATCCCGTTGCCAGGTGCAGGGTCCGGGGCCAAGGCGCGAGGCAGACCGTCCGCGCGGCGTCAGGGGTCTGATGGTGATTGGTGCGGGGGCGGAGGTGGCGCGGGCGGCCGTGGTCATCGTCGGCGGCCATGAGGACGGCGCACGCGTGGCTGTGGATTCGCTGGTCGAGTACGGGCCGCTGATGCGCGCGGCGGCGCCGCAGCAGCTGGAGGAGACCGTACGTCAGGCTCTTGACAGCTCCGATCTGCCGGTGTGTGTGGTGCCGATGACGCTGGGGCGCGATCCCCGGCTGGTCGCCGACACCGCGCGCACGCTTACGTCGCTGACCCGTGGTGCGGCCGCCCGCCGCGTCGTGCTGGCCGAGCCGTTCGGCAACGCGACGCTGCTGACCGGTTGGCTCCGGGTCGCGGTGGCCGGCGTCGCGAGACAGTATGGCGGGACGGACCTCGCGATGCTGTTGACCGCGAACGCCGCCAACCGGTTCGACGACGCCGAGCTGTTCCGGATCGCTCATCTGGTCAAGGTCCAAGATGGTGTTCCCTGGCTGGAAGTCGCCTTCCACGGCGGCGATCCGGACCTCGCCGAGGGCGTCGACCGCTGCGTGCGGCTGGGCGCACGCCGGGTCGCCATGATCCCCTCGGACTTCGAACCCGTGACCGACACACCGATGCCTGGAGTCATCGTCGGCGGACCGCTGCTGGCGCCCACGGCGATCTCCGGCATGCTCGCCACGCGGGTCGCGGGAGCGATGCTCAAGCTCAGCCGGGGCGACGACGGGATCGCCGCCGGATTGGATGCCGACCACGGTCACGGTCACGGCGGCCGGCCCTGGCGGGAGAAGACAGTCTGCGGCGTCGGCTGACTGGTGTTCAGACGGTTCCGGCACATCGCCGGGGCCGGCCGCCGGGCCGCCCGGTTCAGCGCCCGCCGCGAGGCAGCTGGACGGCCGGCACGTGACATCTCCGTGCCGTCCGGGAGCTCGGCGGTGAAAAATCGCAGGCCATGCTGCCTTCGGCGCGATCTGCCGCGGTGAGGGACTCACTCATGGAAGCATTTACCCCCGATACGGTGGAGAGCCGTCGTCGCATGCGCGTCATGCGGCGTCAGGCTCCGAGCCATGCCATCGACCGGTGGTCGCACTCATTTCCGCAGGTCGTGGGTGCCGAGCCGGCAGACCCGAACATCATCACCCCCATGAACGAACCCTTTGAGGAGGAGCGTTGACTGCTGAGGCCCTGCCGGCCGAGCTGCGTCGGGCGATCATCCAGATCGCACGGTCGCCGCGGCTCCTGGTCGCCTGCGACTATGACGGCACGCTGGCCCCGATCACGCTGAACCCGGAGGAGGCGCGGCCGCTGCCGGAGTCGGTGGGCGCGCTCAGGTCGCTCGCGGCCCTGCACGAGACGACCACGGTGGTCATCTCGGGCCGGGCGCTGCGCGATCTTGCCACGTTGTCGCGGCTGCCCGCCGAGGTGAACCTCGTCGGCAGCCACGGCTCCGAGTTCGACATCGGCTTCGTCCACGCGCTCGCCCCGGAGGCCCGGGCGCTGTACCGGCGGCTCGGCGCCGAGCTGGAGCGGCTGGTCATCGACGTGCCGGGGGTGATCCTGGAAGTCAAGCCGGCGAGCATCGCGGTGCACGTCCGCCAGGCCGACCACGACGCCGCTCTCAAAGTGCTGGCCAGCGTGCACGAGGGGCCGGCCACCTGGCCGGGCGTCTCGACGACCGTCGGCAAGGAGGTCATCGAACTCTCGGTGGTCGAGACCGACAAGGGCCACGCACTGGACGTGCTGCGCCACCGGGTCGGCGCCACCGCGGCGATCTTCCTCGGCGACGACGTCACCGACGAGAAGGCGTTCGCCCGGCTGTCCGGTCCGGACGTCGGCGTGAAGGTGGGCTCCGGCGACACGCTCGCGGCCTACCGCGTATCGGAGACGGCGCACGTCCCGGTGGTGCTCGCGTTTCTGCTGGAGGAGCGCCGGAACTGGCTCTACGGCCAGTCCTCCCACCCGATCGAGCGGCACTCCCTGCTGGCCAACGAGCGCTCGGTCGCCCTGCTGACGCCGGAGGCCAGGCTGACCTGGATGTGCCACCCGGGTGCGGACGCGCCCGCGGTCTTCGCCGACCTGCTCGGCGGGGCCGGCGCCGGCCACTTCACCATCGGCCCCCGGCACAACGGCCTGCCTCTGGGCCAGCGCTACCTGCCGAGGACCATGACGGTGGAGACCCGGTGGTCGCGGCTGCTGGTCACGGACTACCTCGAGATCGCCACCCCGGCGCACCGCACGGACCTGGTCCGGGTGGTGACCGGCGACACCGAGGCCTCGGTGGTCTTCGCACCGCGTCCGGAGTTCGGCGGTGTCCCAGTGCGCTTGGTGGCGGAGGCCGACGGCCTCCAGGTGTACGGGACCTCCGAGCCTTTCGTGCTGCGCTCGCCGGGCGTCGAGTGGACCGTCACCTTCGACGGGCTCCACGAGACGGCGTCCGCGGTGATCCGGCCGTCGCCCGGGAACCCGATCGTGTTCGAGCTGCGCTGCGGAACCACCGAACTGGACGAGCACGAGACGCCCGAGGCGGAGCGACGGGCGCTCGCGGGCCGGTACTGGAGCGAGTGGGCGGCGACGTTGAAACCGCCCAGCGTGCTGCCCGAGCTGGTGCTCCGGTCGGCGCTGACGCTGCGCGGGCTGGTCAACACCGACACCGGCGGCGTACTGGCGGCGGCGACGACGTCGCTGCCCGAGGAGATCGGCGGGGTCCGCAACTGGGACTACCGCTACTGCTGGATCCGCGACGCCGCGATGACGGTGCGGGAACTGGTGCAGCTGGGCTCGGTCGAGGAGGCGGAGGGCTACCTCACCTGGCTGCACGGGGTGCTCGGGACGCTCGCCGGGCCGGAATGGCTGCACCCGCTGTACACGTTGTCGGGCAGCGTGATCGGCGCCGAGGCCACGATCGAGTCGCTGCCCGGCTACGCCGGCTCGCGACCGGTCCGCATCGGCAACCTGGCCAACCACCAGGTCCAGCTGGACGTCTTCGGCCCGGTGGTGGAGCTGGTCGCAACGCTGGCCGAAGCGCGCGGCGAGCTGCGCGACCAGGACTGGCAGCTGGTGCAGGCGATGGCCGAGGCGGTCTCGCAGCGCTGGGACGAGGCCGACCACGGGATCTGGGAGGAGCGGAACGTGCCGCGCCACCGGGTCTACTCACGGGTGATGTGCTGGGTGACCATGGACCGGGGCGTCAAACTTGGCGAGCGGTACGGTCGCGAGATGCCTCCGGAGTGGACGGTCCTGCGCGACAAGATCCGCGCGGACGTCCTCGAGCACGGCTGGAACGACGAGGTCCAGGCGTTCACCACCGCCTACGACGGCACGGACCTGGACGCGGCCTCGCTGTTCGTGGGCCTGTCCGGCCTGATCGACCCGGCCGACGAACGCTTCCAGCAGACGGTGACAGCGATAGAAGCCGAGCTGCGCAGCGGGTCCACGGTGTACCGGTACCGGCGCGACGACGGCCTGCCCGGCGGCGAGGGCGGTTTCCACATCTGCGCGGCGTGGCTGATCGAGGCTTATCTGCTGGCCGGGCGGCGGGACGAGGCGGAGGAGCTGTTCGCGCAGATCGTCGACGCGGCGGGCCCGACCGGCCTGCTGCCGGAGCAGTACGACCCGGTCGCCGAGCGCTCGCTGGGCAACCATCCGCAGGCCTACTCGCATATCGGGCTGATCCGGTGCGCCAATCTGCTGGCCCAGTATCAGGGCACAGTCTGAGCTTGCCGGTACCGGCACGCGGGTGGGGTGTGGCCAGTTTCGTAGGCCCGCACCACCCGCGCCGGCCGCGTGCGCCCCCTGACTCGGGCCTGTAGTACTCCTGAAACTCAGCCATTGGGGCTGACCTTGGGGGTGCCGAGAATGCCGTCCGCTTCCCGGGCCGCCCAAGCCGCCCGGAACCTGGTCATGGATCTGGAGGACGCCGGCCCTTCGATCAGGTACCTGATCCGCGACCGTGACGGGAAGTTCTGTGCCCTGTTCGACGAAGTGCTGGCCGATGCCGGCATTCAGGTCGTGCTCACCGGGGTTCGGATGCCGAGGATGAACGCGGTGATGGAACGTTGGGTGGGTGCTTGTCGGCGTGAGCTACTGGACCGGATACTCATCTGGAACCAAGCCCATCTGCTGCACGCGCTACGCGAATTCGAGTCCGCTCGTTGGGGCATGGCCGGCATGCCCCTCGAGGCACCGGCGAGGCAAGGGCGTGCATTCGCCGAGGTTGCGCAACTCCCGCCTTTGGCGTCAGCGAGGAAGCAGGAGGCTGACCTGGTCCCGGATGTCCTGCACGATCTCCTCGACGCTCAAGGTGATGTTCACGCTCACCGCCATGCTGAGGAACATCACGGCGGACACGATGTGCGCCAGCGTCGCGGCGTCGCCCTCTGCGACCCGCTC
>Ga0207671_10004334_pt1 | contig 13627 bp, 9 predicted proteins | sample KBSC24metaG_FD_184352 | JGI IMG/M metagenome (GOLD analysis project Ga0207671, IMG submission 184352) | Corn rhizosphere microbial communities from Kellogg Biological Station, Michigan, USA - KBS C2-4 metaG (SPAdes) (version 2) | ecosystem: Host-associated > Plants > Roots > Rhizosphere > Soil... | reverse complement strand
CGGAGGGCTGGAAGGCGTTCCTCGAACTGCTCAAGCAATATCGCCCGCTCCAGCCGCTGAACGGCGTGATCGTCGCGATCCCCGCGCCCGATTTCGCCGACCGCGCGAAGATGGAATCGCACGCCGCCAATATCCGCGCGCGGCTCGCCGAGCTGGGCACGATGCTGGGGCAGGACCTGCCGGTCTATCTGCTCGTCACCAAGGCCGATCTGCTCGCCGGCTTTCGCGAATTCTTCGCGCGCGCCGGCGAGGCGGAGTCGAACGAGGTGTTCGGGGCGACCGCCCCCGGCACCGGCAGCGACGATGCGGCGGTGCTCAAGGGCTTCGACGATCTGGTCGCGAGCGTTTCGGCGCGGGTGATCGACCGGATGCAGAACGAACCGCAGCTGCCCCGGCGCGGGCAGATCGCGGCGTTCCCGGCGCAGCTCGCCTCGCTGCGCGGGCCGCTCGCGACGCTGCTCGCGGCGCTGGGGCAGAAGAGCCGGTTCGATGCACCCGCGCGGGTGCGCGGCGTCTATCTCGCCTCGGGCACCCAGACCGGCAGCCCGGTCGACCGCATCCTGATGAGCGTCGGCCAGGCCTCGACCTATTCGGCGGACGCGGTGGGGCAGGGGCGGAGCTATTTCCTCACCCGCTTCTTCTCGGACCTGGTCTTTCCCGAACAGGGCATGGCCGGGCGCAACCCGCTCGCCGAGCGGCGGGCGCAGCGTAACTATGTGCTCGGCATCGCCGCCGGTGCCGCCGCGCTGATGATCGCGATCGGGCTGTGGACCTGGGGCTATTTCCGCAACGTCGCGCTGATCGACAAGGTCTATGCCGCGACCCAGGCCTATGGCGAGGCGGCGGGCAGCTCGGCGCCCGGCGCCAGCGTCGACCGCGATCTCGCCGCGCTCGGCGTACTCGGCGATGCGACGGCGCAGGTGGCCAAGGCCAGTGATTTCGGGCTCGGGCTCGGCCAGGGCAGCCGGCTCCACGGCGAGCTGCGCGGTATCTATGGCCGCGATCTCCAGCGGCGGCTGGTGCCGCTGCTCGTCGATCTCGCCCAGACTCGGATGGCGGCGGACAGCGGCGCGCCCTCGGCGCTCTACGACGATCTCAAGACCTATCTGATCCTCGGCGGCCAGGGGAAGACCGAGGGCGAGCATGTCGTCGGCTGGGTGCAGCCCGCCTGGGTGGCGCGCGGCGGCGCGGGTGCCGAGATCGAGGCGGGGGAGCTTGCCCGACACAGCAGCGCGCTGTTCGGCGAGGGCTTCCGCCCCGTCGGCGTGGATGCCGCGCGGATCGAGGCGGCGCGAGCGATCCTGCGTACCCAGCCCGCGGCGGTGCGAGTCTATGGCCGGCTCAAGAGCAAGGCCAATGAAAGCGGCCAGCCGATGTGGACCGCGCGCGAAAATGCCGGGCCGCAGCCCGAGCTGTTCTTCGCGAGCGGGGGTGCCTTCGCCCCCGGCGCGGGCGTGCCGGGGCTGTTCACGCGGAGCGGCTATGACAAGATCTTCGTGCCCGCGCTGGCGAACGGGCCGCAGCTGCTCCAGGAAGAGCAATGGGTGGTCGGCGATACCGGCACCGCCAAGCTGTCGGTCGCCGAACTGGGCGCATTGCGGCAGGATCTGGAGCGGCTCTATTTCGCCGAGTTCCTCGATCGCTGGCGCGGCTATCTCGCCTCGATCCAGCCGCGGCCGGTCTCGACGCTGGCGGACAATGTACAGCGGTTGCGCGACGGCAGCGGGCCGCTCTCGCCGATCGCGCCGCTGCTCGGAGCCATCGCCAAGGCAACCGACCTGACGCCGCCCAAGGGCGCGCCGAAGCTGCCCAGCGGCGGCCTGATGGGTGCGGCGATGAATGCGGCCGGCGTCACGCCGTCGGCGAATTCGGGCAGGGCCAATGTGGTGGCGGCGTTCCTGCCGCTGCGGATGTTCGTCGGGTTGCCACCCGGCGGCGGTGCGCCGGCACCCAACGCGCCGGTCAACGCGATGATGGCGACGATGGGCCAGCTTGCCGACAAGCTCAACGTGATCGCGGTGCTGCCGGGCGGCGGCGGCGACCAGGGATCGCAGCAGAGCGTCGAGGCCAAGGCGCTGCTCCTGCAGATCAACCAGTCGGCCAACGCGATGCCCGCGCCGGCGGGCGTCTGGGCCAAGCTGGTGGCGAGCGACGCGAGCGTGGCGCTGGGCGGCGCGCGGCTGGCGCAGATGGGCGCGGCGGTCAACGCCAGCTTCGGCGACCAGTGTACCGAGCTGCTCTCCAAGGCCTTCCCGATCCAGCCGGCGGCCACGGCCGACCTGCCGCTGGACGTGTTCGGCCGGTTCTTCGCGCCGCAAGGGGCCTTCGCCAAGTTCGTCGGGCAGGAGATGGGCGCCTATATCGACACCAGCACGCCGGAGTGGCAGCTCAAGCCAAACGCGTCCGAGGTGGGCCTGACCGAGGCCAATCTCCGCGCGCTGCAGGCGGCGAATCTGGTGACGCGGACCTTCTTCGCCGCCGATCCCAATACGCCGCGCCTCTCCTACCAGATCGAGCCGGTGGCGTTGACCGGCGCGACGGCGGTGACGCTCAAGATCGACGGACAGACGCTGAGTTTCGACGGCAAGTCGGCGATCCCGGTGACCTTCGACTGGCCGGGCGCGGGCGGCGCTTCGGTGCAGTTCGCCGGCACGGAGGCGCGCGAATGGCCGGGGCCCTGGGCGGTGTTCCGGATGATGAAGGTGGCGGCGCTCAAGCCCGGCGCCTCGGCGGCGATCGGCGAGGGCAGCCTCACCCAGGCGACGGCGCGGTTCAACTTCCGCATCCGCACCTTCGGCAGCGGCAATCCCTTCGTGGTGAGCCCGTTCGTCAAGGTGGCGTGCCCGGCGGTGGTTGCCAAGCCGCAGACCGCGGTCGGCTGAGGATGGCGATCCTGGTGACCCAGCGCGGCGGCGCGATCCCCCCGGTCCGGGCGGAGCGCGGCAGCCTGCTGATCGGCCGCGCGGCGGAGGCCGACATCGTGCTCGCGCACCCGATGGCGTCGTCTCGGCATTGCACGCTGACGGGCGATGATGTGCACTGGCAACTGCACGACCTGAGCACCAACGGCACGCTCCTCAACGGCCAGAAGGTGACGGGCGCGCAAGTGGTGCGCAGCGGCGACGTGCTGACGATTGCGGACATTGCGTTCGAGATCCGCATCGAAGCGGGCGCAGGCGCGGGTGCTTCGGCGCGGATGCGGCTGGACGATTGGGGCCGGGGCGCACCACAGCCGCCGCAGCCGGCTGCCTCCGCCGCTGGGCCCGTCGCGGCGGCGACGCTCCCGCCGGTTAGCCCCGCCGCCGCGCCCGGCGACGCATTGCTCCAGACCTGCATCGCGGGCCTGCACGCCCTGGCGCGCGATCGGCGCAAGGCCCGTAGCGATCTCGGCATCGTCGAGGACGCAGCGGCGGGCAACCCGCTGCTCGCCGCGCCGTCGGCCGAAGCGGCGTTCGCGGGGCTGGGTCAGATGCCGTCGGCCGCCGCCGAGGCGGCGATTCGCGCAGCAATCGACGAACTCGATCGCCACCAGCGTGCGACGCTTAGTGCGATGCAGGGCGCGTTCCGGGCGACGCTCGATCAGTTCGCGCCCGCCGCAATCCAGCGGGACGGCCACGACGATGCGGCGGCATGGCGGGCATATCGCCAAGCGTTCGACACGCGGGACGGTTTTGTCGAAGTATTCGCCCGGGAGATAGCGCGTGCGTATCGGGAATTGAGTGATGGCTGACACCGTATCGCAAGACGGGGTTTTACTGTGTCAGGAGGTAGGTGCGTCATTAGTGTGTTGACCGGTCGTGTATCGCTAATAATAATTCATCGGTAGTACGATTTGTTTATTATTGAATAGTATATTGCGGTTGATTTGATTCATTATAGGTAATTTCGCCTTTTATTAAGGGAGGCTATTGTGCCGCAAATTCAGGTCGATAAATTGAAGCGTCGCCGTGATGCAGCAAAAAGTGCTCTGAGGTACTTTTCTGACATCAAATCTATTAAAAGTACTAACAACCCATTCGCTTTCACTGGCAGGCAAGATCAAGCTAATTTGGACGCGTATCGGGATGATACAGGCGGCTCTCGAGATACTATTGCGCAGTCATTTGAGGATGCTTCGCATTTCAAAATCGGGAACTGTGACGAAAAAGGGCGCATCGTTTACTCATCGTTAATTGGTAATCCCGTCATAGCCAAGGACGATGCAAAAGTGTCTCTAGTATCATCAATTGGCTATGATCACGTTTTTTGTATCATTGCTGATGAGGCGGTCGTCGCGCCAACGTCATTAAATAATTTCAATGACTACATGATGATTGTGGATGGATGGACTGAAGATTGGTACTTCCCAAACCTTAGCTGGACTACGGCCAAATGGTACGGCCTTGCGAACGTTCCGAACCCGCGGCAATTGGTGGTTAGGACGCGCATAAAACGGCATCAATTTGAAGGCTACGGCTACGACAGCGAAAATGAAGAACAGCGTATGCCATCTCTGACAGGCATGGGCGTTATATCAAGAAAGGGAATGTCTAATAGGGCTTTCGGAGCGATATAATTATAGTTCGAATTTGAGTTCAAAAAAGTGATGCGAATATCGATTTTTTTAAGGCGAAGAGGATGTATGGGCGTCGCGATGTGTTGTGGAGCATACTAGGCGGTTGGCTGGCGCCTGTGCATCCTCATTTTTGATTCGGAATTGCCGCTTTCTCCGGTTGCACAATCTGAATGTGCGGAGGTCGTGCGCAGGTGAATGAAACAGTCGCACGCAACAACGCGGGCAAGCCAGACAGCTGCTATCCACGCTCAGCCGTATTGAAGTTGACTGTCTCCTTCCGCAGGTAGGTAGCTCGCTAATCACGCTACCGCCCTAGTTCGGCGTCTCGTCCACGAACCGGAACCACAGCACCTCGGCCTTCCACCCGTTGGCCGCCGCCGCCTGGTCAAACGTCGCGCGCCAGCTCGGCGCACTGGCATTTTGCAGCAGCTTCTCGTTGAAGCCGCCCTTGCCGGTGAGCAGGAGGATGCCCGCCCAGCCGGGCTTGCGCACGGCGTCGAGCTGCAGGCGGTAATGGTCACGGCCGGGCAGCTGTTCGATCGCCTTGCTGGTCTTGGCGGCCTGCTCGAAAGCCGCGCGCGAGCCGACGATCTCCGAAATCTCGCCCGATTCCTCGACGCTATAGAGCGCCAGATCGCCCGGCAGGTCGGCCAGCGACATGTCGACGATGACGCGCGCGCCCTGCTGGCCCGTCCACTCGCCCTCGGTGAAGGTGGAGATCTCGAACTTGCGCTGCGCGACCGAGAGCCGCGGTGCCCCCCCTGCGCGGATGCCGCGCAGCCCGTCGAGCACCGCGCAAAACGAGGCGTCGATCGGCGCCACCTCGGAAAAGTCCGATTCCGCAACGCTGCCGCCTGCGGCCTGCACGGCCTTGAGCAGGTCGGATTCCGCTGCCGCGGGCTGGCCCGCGACGCCGGAAAAGGCGAGGCTGATGCCCTGCGGCTTCTGGGTTGCGGCGGTCAGCGACAGCCAGCTGCAGGCGAGGCCCGGCAGCTTCGCCTCGATGGCACCGCGGATCTTGCCGAGGTCCGCCCCGGTTGCGGCCGGTGCCGCGGCGGGCGCGGTCGTCGCGGGCTTGGTCGGGGCACCGCCGCCGCCAAAGGCGACCCAGCCGATCCCGCCCAAGAGCGCGACCGCCGCGGCCGCGCCGCCGCCATAGAGCAGGCCGCGCGACGGGGTAGGCTTGGAGGACTTCGCGTCCGTTGCCACGGGCTTCGGCGCCTTGGCTAGCTCGGGCACGGGCATGGGCACGGGCGCAGGCGGTGGCGCGACGTCGCCGCGCTCCACCGCCGCAAGACCAGCCAGCACCGCGTCCATGTCGCGAAACCGCTCGGCCGGATCGAGCGCCAGCATCTTGTCCAGCAGCGGTCGCATCTCCGCCGGCGCGCCGCTGGTGTCGACCCCGGCACGGCGCTTGTCGATAGCCTCGACGAACGAACCGCCGAGCTTCGACTGCTGCCCCTGCGCCAGCGCAAGCAGCACCAGGCCGAGGCTGTACACGTCGGTCCACGGGCCGACGTCGCGGCCGTACATGCCGAGCTGCTCGGGCGCGACATAGCCGAGCTTGCCGGCAAAGCCGTCGCCGATGATCGTCTTTGAACCCGGATCGACATCCTTGGCGATGCCGAAATCGATGATCCGCGCGCGGTTGAGCCGGCCGTCCTGAAGCAGGACGTTGTCCGGCGCGATGTCGCGGTGGATGGCGCCGAGGTCGTGCGCGGCGCGCAGCCCTTCCGCCAGCCGGCGGGTGAGCGCGATCATGTCCGCCAGCGTCGGCGAGACCTTGCCGATCACGCTGGCGAGGTCGACGCCGTCGATGAATTCGGTGACGATGTAGAACACCCCGAGCTGCGGCTCCTGCGCCAGCACGCGATATTGCACCAGCGCGGGATGGGAGAGGCGGGTCAGCGTCTGCGCTTCCTTGCGGAACATCGCCTGGACGTTGGGATCGGCGGCGAGCGCGGGCAGGATGATCTTGATCGCGACGCGCTCGTCGCTCGCCATGTTCACGCCTTCGAACACCTCGCCCATGCCGCCGCGCGCGAGGAAACGGCGCACCTCGAACATGTGGTTGAGCACGTCGCCCACCGCCACGCCCGCAGCCGCGCGCGGTGCCGTCGGGGGCGGTGCCGGGGCGGGCGCAGGCGCCGCCGCCGCGACGGGCGGGATGGTGACCTCCGCATCGGCTTCCGGCGTGGGCGGGGCGGGTGTGGGGCTCGGCTGAAACACCGTGCGGTCGTCGTCTCCGGTCACTGCTCCACTCCCGCATGGTCGCCGCTGCCGAACTGGACCAGCGTCGCTTCGGTCGCCGACACGGCGACCAGCGTGATGTTGTCGGGTGCGCCGCCGGCGATGCAGCGCGCGATCAGCGCGTCGCCGAGGCCGCTGAGCGGGACGCTGCCCAGCACCGCCTCCAGCTCCGCCTCGTCGACGACGCCGTACAGGCCGTCGCTGCACAGCAGCAGCAGGTCCTCGGGTTCCAGCCGGTCGCGGATCATCTCCAGCCCCAGCGGCGGATCGGCGACGCCGACCGCGCGGGTGAGCACGTTGCGCAAGGGATGGCGCGCCGCGCTCGCCTCGTCGAGCAGTCCGCGATCGACCAGTTCGCGTACCTGGCTATGGTCGCGGGTCAGCCGGTGGAGCTTGCCGTGGCGCAGCAGATAGCCGCGGCTGTCGCCGATCCAGACGATGCCGAAGTCGCGTTCGCGCACCACCAGCAGCACCGCGGTGGTGCCCATCTGCTCGCCCCGTGCCGCCGACTCGGTGCGGATCGCGGCATTGGCCTGCTCCAGCGCCGCAGCGGCCTGGCGGAGCATGGCGTCGAGATCGTCCTCGCGGGGGAGCGCCGCCAGGGCCTGGACGACTTGCGACGCTGCCCAGTCGCCGCGCGACATGCCGCCCATGCCGTCCGCGATCGCCCAAAGACCCAGCGTATCGGAGGCGAAGTAGCGGTCTTCGTTGACTTCGCGGACGGAGCCGAGATCGGTCTTCGCCTGCCACTCGGTTCTGAGCGGTATCACGCCTGCATCCCCCTTGCTGACCGTTATCCTGTAGCCTTCCTTGTTCATTTGCTGCAACGGTGCGCTTGCGCTGCTGGATCAAGTATTGCGAAACAGTGCGGGGCGTTGGCCGGGGGGTGACGATGCGCAATCCTGTGATCGATTCCTACGATCCGCATGTCTGGGCGCGCAGCTGGTCGCCGCCCGCCGCACCCGTTTCGATGGCAGATCGTCGCGCGCACTGGCGCATCGTGCCGCTGGGACTCGCGGCGGGCGTTCTTGCCTTGGGTGGAGTCGCGGCCTGGCTGTCGCGGCCGCCCGCGCCTTCCCAGGGTGCCGTCGCGCAAGGGGCGGGCGCTGCGGCGCCGGTGCGCAATACGCAGGTTCGCCGGACACTCGTGCTTTCCGGAGCAGCGGATCTGCGCGGGGCGATGCAATCGGCGGGGCTGTCGGCCGAGGTCGCGGGCGCCGTCGCTGCCGCCGCCGCGCCGTCGCTGCCGCCGCAGGGGGAGATCCGCGCCATCCTGACGCTCGACACCGCCACCGGTGCACCGCAGCTTCGCCGGCTCGAGGTATCGAACGCCGACAGCTCGGGGGTGATCATCAATCGCTCGGCCGAGGGGCGGATCACCACCTCCGCCGTCGCCCGCCAGTTGCAGACCCGCATCGTCGTCCGCCACGGCACGATGGACGGCGACAGCTTCTATTCCTCGGCGATCGCGGCGGGTATTCCCAACGACCTGATCCCGCGGATCGCCAAGGCACTGGCCTTCGATTTCGACTTCCAGCGCGAAGTCGCGGCGGGGGACGCGTTCGAGGCGGCCTATGCCCAGCCGGTCAACGCCAGCGGGGACGGCGTCGGCGCGCCGACCCTGCTCTACGCCGCGCTGACCACCGGCACGAAATCGGCGGCGGTCTACCGCTTCGACGTCGACGGCAAGACCGAAGGCTGGTTCGATGCGAGCGGCCGCAGCACGGCCCGCGCGCTGATGCGCACGCCCGTAGACGGCGCGCGCGTGTCCTCCAGCTTCGGCATGCGGCTGCACCCGGTGCTCGGCTTCATGAAGCTGCACGGCGGCATCGATTTCGCCGCGCCGACCGGCACGCCGATCTATGCCTCGGGCAACGGCACGATCGAATGGGCGGCGATGAAGGGGCCGAACGGCAATCTGGTGATCCTGCGCCACGACAATGGCTGGGAGACCTATTATCTCCACCTCAACCGCTTCGCCGCAGGGGTCGCCGCGGGCGTGCGCGTCAGCCAGGGGCAGCAGATCGGCGAGGTGGGCACCACCGGGCGCTCGACCGGTCCGCACCTCCATTACGAAGTGCATATCGACGGCGAGAAGGTCGATCCGCTCAGCGTCCGCAGCGACGAGACCGGGCAGACGCTGAGCGGCGAGGCGCTGCTGCGTTTCGAGAAATTGCGCGACCAGATCGACGTTTCGCGCGCCGGCCAGTCGGGCTGAGTTCACGCTGCCGCCGGCGCGCGCGGGCGGGGCAGGGGGCTCCCCCACCCGATCGTCGCGAGCGCCAGGGCCGCGAGCACGCACATCGCCGACAGGCTCGCATTGAGCGCTTCGGCCGATCCGCCCCACCAGGGCGACCCGGTGAAATCAAAGTCGAGCAGCGATCCGAAGCTGCCGCTGCCGGGATTGGGGGTGATGCCGAGCAGGAACTCCTCCGCGCCGTTCCAGCCGAAATGGGCACCGATCGACAGCGCGATGCCGCCCGCGCGATCGGCGAGCAGGCCGAACCAGAGCCCGGCGAGGAGGATGGTGACAAGGCTCACCGGCTGCGCGCCGCTCGCCAAATGGAGCGCGGCGAAGGCAGCGGCGGTGGCGACCAGGCCCGGCCACCGACCCCAGCCGACGATGAGCGCCGGCTGCATCCAGCCACGGAAAAACAACTCCTCAACGCTCGTCTGGAACAGGGCGAGAGCCAGGCCGCCGAGCAGCAGCAACGGTTGCAGCGGTGTCGCGGTCGCCGGCCGGACGACGACACCTGCGAGCAGGGAGAGCGCGAAGGCGAGGAGCAGCCCGGCGGCGCCGGCGGCCCATCCGACGAGGCCGGCGCGCACCGGCCACGGGCCCAGTCGAATCGGACGGCCGGCCACGCGCGCACCGACCAGTGCGACGAGCGCGAGTGCGGCGAACAGCACGAGGATCAATGCCGCTTCCTGCGCCGCAATCGGCCAGGTGCCGAACGCGGTTGCTGCAGACAGCCGCGTAAGTACCGCCTGGCACGCGAAAATCACGACAAAGGCCGCGGCGAGTCCCGCCACGAAAAGCAGCGCGGCGCCGCCGACGCGTTTCGAATAGGCCACCGTCACCCCCTGCACGCGGTTGCGAATCCAGCAGTAAACCATTGTTCCCCGGTCGAACAGCGGCTACCATGTTTACCATGAACTAGGGTCCGGGGGGATCCTGCCGGGCCAGTCGACTCTATCGAGTCGCCGTCCTGTTTCAGGGGGTGTAGAATGAAGAAGTTGCTCGTCATGTCGGCAGGCTTGGCATCGATGCTGATCGGTGCCCCGGCACTTGCCCAGGACAAGGGTGTTTCCGAAGACGACGCGCGGTGCTTCGTCTCCGGCATCTGCAAGGTCGAAGGCGAGAAGAAGTTCTCGCTCGCCACCATTTCCACCAAGAAGTCCCCGGCAGCAGCGGCGCCCGCTGCGAGCGCGACGCGGGCGGCACCGGCGCCGGTGGCGGCAAAGCCGGCACCGCGTAGGGTGGCCCGGGCCGCCGCGCCCGCAGCCAAGTCGCTCGACATGCAACTCGCCTTCCAGCTCGGCTCGGCCGAACTGACCCCGGAAGCGCGCGCGCAGGCCGACGTGTTCGCCAAGGTGCTGAGCGAAGCCGGTGCCTCGGGCGGCAAGTTCACCATCGCCGGCCATACCGACTCGATCGGCTCGCGCGTCTCGAACCTCGATCTGTCGCGGCGCCGGGCGGAGAGCGTGGTCTCCTATCTGGTCGGGCATGGCGTGCCGGCAGCCCAACTCCAGGCGGTCGGCTATGGATTCGACAAGCCGCGGCCGGGCACCAGGGCATCGAACCCGGCCAACCGGCGCGTCGAGATCGTCCGACAATAGGCGACGCTTCCCCGCGCTCCGGCGGGGTGTCGCTCGATGCCGCTGCGAGGGTCGTGGTGCCGTCGTGGTGCCGTCGCGGCGCCGTCTGGCGTGCCGCGGTCTCCGGTGGACCGGAAGTGCTGCGGCGGGTCGGATCTGGTGTCTTGGCGGCATGGCAATTCCCGCCTATTGGCGCCCGTGCAGATTGCCTGCGCGCCCTGGAAAAAATTTTCGGGTGGTTGTGCGGGTCTCCCTTATCGGCGTCGTCTCCCTTATGTGGATTGTTGTCGCTTCACATATTGCGCGCTGACGCGAAGATTTCGGAGCATGCGGGGTGCTCCGGAGTGTCCGGGTCGAACAAAAGCTGGCAAGTCGGCGGGACGATCGCAACGATGACAAGGGGATCCGCGATTGTCGCCACATTATAGCAGCGGACGAATCCGCGTTCTTACCTTCCTGCACAGCTTCGCGCCGGGCGGCGTGGAGCGCGTGGCATTGCGCCTCGTCCGGCATTGGCGCGCGATGGGGGTGGACGCACCGTTGGTTCTCGGCCGCGATGACGGGGCGATGCGCGAAGAGTTCGCCGATATCGGCTACGAGATGCCGCGCCAGCCGCGCAGGCACCAGGGCGGCTGGGAAACGCTGTGGATGATCCTCACGCTGCCCGCCGCGATTCGCCGGCTGCGGCCGGACGTTCTGTTCGTCGCCGGTTCCACCTACACGATCGTCGCGGTGGCGATGACGCTGCTGCTCGGGCGGCGCTGCCCGCCGATCGTCGTCAAGGTGAGCAACGATCTCGCGCGGCGCGACCTCAATCCGCTGGGCCGCTTCTTCTGGCGCGCCTGGCTGCGCATCCAGGCGCGGTGCGCGCGCAGCTGGGTGGTGATGGACGAGGCGATGCTGCCCGAATTGCCGCCGGTGATGGCGCAGCGCGGCCATGTCGTCCACGATCCGGCGATCTGCGCGACGCAACTGCTGCCCGAACGCGCCCCGCGTCCCGCCGGGCCGCGCCGCTTCGTCGCGATCGGCCGGCTGGCGCCGCAAAAGCATTTCGCGCTGATGCTGCGCGCCTTTGCCCGTGCGGTGCAGCCGGGCGAAACGCTGACGATCTTCGGCGACGGCGCCGAACGCGCGATGCTCGAGGCGCTCGCCGCATCGCTGGGCATCGCCGATCGCGTGCATTTCGCCGGCCATGTCGCCGATGCTCCCGCGCACCTGCACGATTATGACGTGCTGCTGATGTCCTCGCGCTACGAGGGCGTGCCGGCGGTGGTGATCGAGGCGCTGGCCGCCGGCCTCGCCGTCGTCTCCACCGATTGCGGTGCCGGCCTGCGCAGCCTGCTCGGCCAGGGCCGTTTCGGCACCATCGTGCCGCAGAACGAGGCGCTGCTCGCCGAAGCGATCCGGTCGGCGCCCTGCGCCGCGCCCGATCGGCCGGCGCTGCTCAACTCGCTGCGGCGCTTCACCATCGAGCGTTCCGCCCAAGACTATCTGTCGCTGTTCGTCGCCGCAGCGGAAGCGCGCGCCGCCCGGCGGCCGATGCCGCTGGAGCAAGAGGTTCCCGCATGAAATCCCTCGTGCAGGCGGTTCGCACCGCCTATGCATCGCTTTCGACGACCACCCGGGAGCGGATGCTCGCGATCATCGGCCTCGCTTTCTCGGCGGCCATCCTGATCGCGGTGTTCTGGCAGCTCGACGGGATCGACTTCACCGTGCTCACCCAGACGCCGACCAACCCGCTGTTCTGGCTGGTCTTCGTCGCGACCTATGTGCTGTCGCCGTTCATGGACTGGCTGATCCTGCGCCGCATCTGGGGCCTGGGCGCCGCCGCCTTCCCGGCGCTGCTGCGCAAGCAGGCCGCGAACGAAGTGGTGCTCGGCTATTCGGGCGACGCGCAGCTCTATGTCTGGGCGCGGCGGACGCTGGGCCCCGAGGGCCGGCCGTTCGAGACGCTGCGCGACGTGGCGGTCACCTCGGCGCTGGCGGGCAATCTCGTCACGCTGGCGATGCTGGTGCTCAATGCGCCGATCGTCCAGGGGCTGGCCACGGGCACGCTGTTCACCACGCTGCTGATCTCGACCGCGACGATCGTGCTGTCGTCGCTGGCGATCTTCTTCCTGCGCCGCTTCGTCTTCGCGCTGCCGCCGCGGCAGTTGGCAATGACGATCGGCATCCACACCGCGCGCATCCTGCTCAGCCTGGTGCTCACCGCGCTGCTGTGGAAGCTGCTGCTACCCTCGGTGTCGGTGGCGGCGCTGTTCCTGGTCGGTACGCTGCGGATGATGATGTCGCGGCTGCCCTTCGTGCCCGCGCGCGAGGCGCTGCTCGCGCCGCTGATCGTAGCCCTGCTCGGCGACGCCGCCGGGCTGGCCGGTGCGGTGCTGTTCGTCGCCACGCTGATGCTCGCGGCGCATGTCGTGGTCGGCGGCGTATCGGCGCTGGCCGACTTCGTCGCGCGTCCGCGGCCGCGCCTGGCCTGAGGTCCGGCGCGAAAAAGACTCTGGCGTTAGCTGGACGCTACCGCCATCAGCCGCCCCGGATAACGAAAGGGACGGGTGATGGCGAAGACGGCGCTGGTGATCGGCGCGCTGCTGGCGGGGGTGCTGCTCGGCTTTGCCGCGCGCTGGCCGGCGGGTGCGTTCCTGGTGCCGTGGATCGACCTGGTCGCGCCGATCGGCGCCTTCTGGATCCGCGCGCTCACCATGACCCTGGTGCCGCTGGTCTTCGCGCTGGTGGTGACCGGCGTGGTCAACGCGGTGCGCCATGGCCAAGGCGGGCGGTTGCTTGCGACCAGCTTCGCGGTGTTCCTGCCGATGCTGGTGCTGGCGGCGCTGCTCGCCTGGGGGGCGCTGGAGATCGTGCTGTGGCTGTTCCCGCTGGGGCCGGACCCGCTCGCCGGCCTCCTCACCGCAGGCCCGCCGGCGGTGCCGCACGTGCCGAGCGCGTCGGAACAGATCCTCGCCATCCTGCCCGACAATCCGATCGCGGCGGCCGCCAGCGGCG
>Ga0207671_10004331_pt1 | contig 13634 bp, 17 predicted proteins | sample KBSC24metaG_FD_184352 | JGI IMG/M metagenome (GOLD analysis project Ga0207671, IMG submission 184352) | Corn rhizosphere microbial communities from Kellogg Biological Station, Michigan, USA - KBS C2-4 metaG (SPAdes) (version 2) | ecosystem: Host-associated > Plants > Roots > Rhizosphere > Soil... | reverse complement strand
GTCGCGGAAATGCGGCCCTGAGACATGCCAGTGGAAATTCTTCGTCTTGAGATAAAGCGCATAGCTATCCGCCAGGATCGCATTCAGCGCGTCAGCGACGCTTGTCACCGCATTGTCAGAAAGGCCGCGCGCGGGTGGTTCTTTCATTCGGGTTCGTGCTGCTCTTGCCATCATCGTCTCCACTGGCTTCGATCAAGTGCGTGCAACGCACGTGAAGAGGATTGGTGACACACGCCTTGCAACAAGGCGATTCGATAAGTTTCAGCACAGAAATCGAGTGGATCGATCAAATAAGACCGAGGATCGAGATCGCAACGAAGGCTCCGACGGTCAACAGCATTGCTCCTGCCGCGAGCCGGACGGCGGCGAGCGGAACGACCGCCGAAAATCGGTTGGCGAGCAGGACCGCCGGGATGTCGGCCGCAAGCGTGCCGCAGGCAGAGCCGATTGCCGTAAGCCACGGCGCACCGCTCCGTGCGGCAAGGCAAGCGGTGATGAACTGAGTTTTGTCGCCAAACTGCAGGACGCCGAACGCAAACAGGCTGGCGATCACCATGCCGCCCCGACCCCTGCTTTCGAGCCGGGGGGACTTGGAAGGAAACAGCGCACCGGCTCCCGCCAATAGCAGCGCGAGCGCCGTCATCAGCGTAAGCGCGCGAAAGGGTATCAATCCGATCAGGAAACTGCCGGCGAAGGCTGACAGCGCCGCATTGAGCAAGGTCGCGAGCCCGATGGCGAACAGCACCGAGTTCCTGCTTGGAAAGCGGATGGCGAGCATCGCCGCCAGCAACTGCGTCTTGTCGCCCCATTCGGCCAGGAAGGCGGCCACCAGCGGTGGCAGCAAAGCTTCCATGCCGCGGCCTAGCTTGCGAGCCGCACCGAGATGGTCGCCATCAGCACTTCGCTCGCGGCTGGCTCGCGGCCATCGATCCCGGCTGCTTCGTTCAGCGATTGCAGATAGGCCGGAATGATGGCGGCGCGACCATCACGCGAGACGGCGTCGGTCAGCGCGCCGGCGAGTTGCCGAATCACCTCGAAGCCATGCTGTAAGGCGAGATGGCGCACGGCATCGGCGCGGCGGACAATTTCTTCAAGGCTGAGTTGGCGATAGTCCCGGCCAAGCGCATCGACGCGCCGACGGATATCGGAACGGATCGGATCGAACTGGCAGGCATCCTGAGCGGCAATGTTGTTCATGACAGCCCCTTTTTGGAAGCCATCTTCCGCTTCGGAAGTTAACGGGCCGTTAAACCCGGGGGCAGCATCGCCTAAATGCGGCGCGCCTTGACAAAAGCCGTGCGAAGCGTCATGCGCCAGCCAACGGGAGCGGCAGCGATGCCGCTTTATTTTTTCATGCTGTTTGTTCCGGTTTCGAAGGGTTTCGGGTCATGGCCAAGCCAACCACCGTCAAGATCAAGCTCGTCAGCTCTGCCGACACGGGCTTTTATTATGTTACCAAGAAGAACCCGCGGACCCAGACGGAAAAGCTGAGCTTCCGCAAATATGATCCCGTCGCGCGCAAGCACGTCGAGTTCAAGGAAGCCAAGATCAAATAAGCGCGCGCACCGTTTCGACGAAGCGCATTACTGAGATCGGCTTGGAAACATAGGTTTCAGCGCCGGCGTCGCGGATCACTTCCTCGTCGCCCTTGGCGGCGTAAGCTGTCACCGCCATGATCGGAATATGCTTCAGCTCCTCATCGGCCTTGAGCTGGCCGATCAGTTCGAGGCCGCTTATATGCGGAAGCTGGATATCCATGATGATCAGATCAGGTCGATAGGCCCGCGCGCGATCGATCGCGATTCGGCCATCGTCGACTGCCTCCGCCTCATAATCATGGGCGCGCAACAGATCGCAAAACAATTTCAGATTGAGCTCGTTATCCTCGACAACGAGTATTTTCTTGGTCACCAGATAGGCCTCACAGGATTCAGATAGCGTTTGTAAGGTTCATGGCAATCAGAGAAATAGGTAAAGCTACCAGTAAGGATGCTTTCGCGCTTGCGCTGGCGGCACTGAGCTGGACGCTTGCCGAGACTACCCGTGCCGAGCGGCTGCTCTCCCTTACCGGCCTCACCCCCGACGACCTGCGGAACCGCGTCAGCGATCCTTCGGTGCTGGCCGCCATATTGTCGTTCGTTATTGCGCATGAGCCGGACCTGATTGCCTGTTCCGATGCCATCGACGCGCGTCCGGCTGATTTGGTTGCGGCGCAGGCATTGCTGGAGACACAAACGTCATGAGCCGTCCCCTGCTGATCTCCGATTGCGACGAAGTGCTGCTTCACATGATGAAGCATTTCGGCGAGTGGCTTGCCAGCGAATATGCGATCGACTTTGTTCCGCAGCCGGAAGATTTCAGCAAATCGATGCGGCACCGCAACAGTGGCGAGCCGGTGGCCAAGGACCAGATATGGCTGCTGCTCGACGGCTTCTTCAAAACCGAGATGCACCGCCAGACGCTCGTGCCCCATGCGCTGGAAGCCCTCGGCCGGATCGACGAAGTGGCTGACATCGTGATTCTGACCAACCTCGGGGATCAGTTTCATGCCAGCCGTGTTGCGCAGCTCGATGCGGTCGGCATCCGCCATCATGTCGTCTGCAATCTCGGCGGAAAGGGGCCGGCGGTCGAGCGCCTGATGGCCGATCGCGCTCCTCCGCAGGCCGTGTTCGTCGATGACATACCGGGGCACCATGCATCGGTCGCCGAGCACGTCCCTGAAATCTGGCGGCTGCACATGGTCGCGGACCCCGACATCGCCCGCTTGATCCCGAACGCTCCTGCTGCGCATAAGCGCATCGACGACTGGGCCGCGGCCGTCGATTGGATTCTGGATCGGCTGACTCAGCACTGAGCCGGGATCAAGAGGAGGATGAACCATGTCGCTTGATCGCCGCCTCTCCGAACTCGGCCTGAAACTGCCCAATCCTGCCGCTCCGGTTGCTGCTTATGTGCCAAGCGTGATGGCTTCGGGGCTATTGCACATTTCAGGGCAGCTGCCTTTTCGTGAGGATGGTTCGGTGATCACGGGGCGTCTCGGCGAGACCATGGATGTTCCCGCCGGCGCCGAAGCGGCCCGCCGTTGCGCGCTCATGCTGCTGGCGCAGATCGGAGCCGCGCTGGATGGCGATTTCGGTCGCGTCGAACGCATCGTGAAGCTTGGCGCCTTCATATCCTCCACGCCCCACTTCACCGATCAGCCCAAGGTGGCCAATGGCGCTTCCGAACTGATGGTGACCGCATTGGGCGATCTGGGCAAACATGCCCGCAGCGCCGTGGGCGTGCCGGTGCTCCCGCTCGGAGCTGCTGTCGAGATCGATGCGATCGTCGCCGTTCGCCCTGCCTGACGGCCTGTTCGCACCGCCGCCGGCGGAGCGGCGAATCGCTTTCCTGCGCGGAGTCCGCTTCGCACATCGTGGCTTGCATGGCCGCGGCCACGTGGAAAACAGCCGCGCCGCTTTCACTGCCGCAGTGGAGGCAGGCGACGGCATCGAATGCGACGTGCAGATGAGCGTAGATGGCACCGCCTTCGTGTTCCATGATGCGACCCTGGAGCGACTGACCGAAGCGCAGGGGCAGATCAACGCCATCGCTGCGGGCAAGATCGGCAGGACGCTTCTGAAAGGGACCAGCGAAGCCATTCCGCGGCTTGAAGAGGTTCTTTCGCTGATAAGTGGGCGCGTGCCGCTGCTCATCGAGGTCAAGGCACCCGAGGCGCAGGTCGCGCGGCTCTGCCTTGCCGTGCGGCGGGCGCTGGAGGGTTATCGCGGGCCGGTAGCTGTCATGTCTTTTAACCCCGAGGTGGGGTATTGGTTCGCGGCGCACGCGCCACGCATCACGCGGGGTCTCATCATAAGCGAGGAAGGCAAGCGCAACATCAAGAGCCGCGTGGAGCGGCATCTTGCGCTTTGGCGCGCGCGTCCCGATTTTCTGGCTTATGACGTGCGGGACCTGCCCTCGCGCTTCGCAGCTGCGCAACGGACGCGCGGCTTGCCGGTTCTGACATGGACGGTACGCGGCGCGGCAGCGGAGCAGGTGGCGGCGGAGCATGCCGATGCTCCGATCTATGAAATAGAGGAAGACGATAGCTGATCTATGGCGGACCGGAACCCGATCCACGCGCGCATCGCTGACGGCGTCACGTCAGTCGCCGCCGATGCATGGGACCGCTGCGCAGGCTCGGCCAATCCGTTTCTCAGCCACGCTTTCCTGAGCGCGCTTGAGGATTCGGGCAGCGCGACCGCAAGGACCGGCTGGCAATCGGTGCCGATCCTGATCGATGGCGGGTGCGGCGAACTGGCGGCGGCCATGCCCGCCTATGCCAAGAGCCACAGCCAGGGCGAATATGTGTTCGATCATGCCTGGGCGGACGCGTGGCAGCGCACTGGGCAGGATTATTACCCGAAGCTCCAGATCGCCGTGCCCTTCACGCCAGCGACCGGCCCGCGCCTGCTAACGCAGGAGTCGGCGCTGAAACCGGCGCTGATCGCGGCAGCGGAAGCTTTGGTGCGCGAGCATGAACTCTCCTCAGCCCACGCAACTTTCCTGACCGAAGAGGAACTGCCGCTGTTCGAAGCAGCAGGCTGGCTGATTCGCGTCGACCGGCAATTTCACTGGACCAACCATGGCTATGGAAGCTTCGCGGACTTTCTGGATGCGCTTGCCTCCCGGAAGCGCAAGGCGATTCGCAAGGAGCGCGACGCGGCGCTGCAGGGCCTGAAGGTGGCGCATGTTTCCGGCGGCGACATCACCGAAGCGCATTGGGACGCCTTCTGGCGTTTCTATCAGGACACCGGCTCCCGCAAATGGGGCCGCCCCTATCTCACCCGCCGCTTTTTCTCGATGCTGGGTGAGCGCATGGCTGATCGCGTCTTGCTGATTTTCGCCTATCGCGGCGGCAAACCGATCGCGGGCGCGCTCAACCTCATCGGCGACGAGACGTTGTTCGGGCGCTACTGGGGCTGCACCGAGCATGTGCCGTTCCTGCATTTCGAGATCTGCTATTACCAGGCGATCGATGCTGCGATCGCGCGCGGGCTTCAACGTGTCGAAGCCGGGGCACAGGGCGAGCATAAGCTCGCGCGAGGTTATGAGCCTGTGCCGACCTGGTCGGCGCATTATATTCCAGACCCCAGGTTCCGGCGGGCTGTCGCCGATTTCCTCGAGGCCGAGCGACGCGCGGTAGCGCATCATATCGATCAGCTCAGCGACTATACGCCGTTCAAGAAGGGCGGCTGACGCTCGCTATACCTTCGTTTGCCCGTGATTTCCGAGCCGGCAGGTGATTCACCTGCCTCAAAATCATTCTAGGCGGCTTGGCGCATCGGCGTATTGGCCACCAGCCAGGCGCGTGCCTGCCGCTGCGCTTCGGCGATCTCGCGTGCCGTCATCTCTTCCGCGATCTCGGCGCGAAGCGCCTGACCACGACTGTCGCCGTTGACGGCGGCAAGATTGAACCATTTGTGCGCGGCGATCATATCGACATCCAACCCGGAGCCGCAGCTATAGGCCATGCCCAGATCGAAATAGGCCTCAACATCGCCGTTCGCCGCGTCGGCGATTCGGCTTTCGACTAAAAACTGCGCGGATTTCATACTAAACCCCATTGTCGTCCCCTGTTGTTCGACGATGACGGGTGCAGTTTCGGCTTCATGGTTTAAAATAATGGTTAACGCCGTCGGCCCCGTGCATCCTCTTTGAGCATAACGGCAGCATCGGGCAGGGTTTTAGGCCGGCGGCATGACCTCCAGATTATCGATAAGACGCGCGCGGCCGAGTCGCGCCGCGGCGAGCAGGCGCAGCTTGCCCGACGCTTGATGCGCCGGAGCAAGGGTTTCGGCATCGCAGAGCGCGACATAGTCGATCGGATCGAAGCCGGCGCCGGCAAGGCGCCCGCGAATCTCCGCAAGCGCCTCGGCAATATCTCGCCCCTTCGCAATCCCAGCCGCAGCGTCGCGCAGAGCATCGGGCAGGACGTGGGCGACGGACCGCTCCTCGGCCGAGAGATAGGCGTTGCGCGAGGAGAGCGCGAGTCCATCCGAATCACGTACCGTCGGCACGCCGACAATGCCGATGCGCATGTTGAGATCCGCCACCATCTTCCGGATCACGGCGAGCTGCTGAAAATCCTTTTCGCCGAAAAAAGCGAGGTCTGGCTGGGTTTGTCCGAAGAGCTTGGCTACCACCGTCGCCACGCCATCAAAATGGCCGGGCCGGGCAGCACCTTCCAAGGTTTCGCTGACGCCGCCAACGCTGATCGACGTCGCAAAACCCGCCGGATACATCGTTTCCACGCTGGGCGCCCAAAGCACGTCGCAGCCGGCCGCTTCCAGGATGGCCGCATCCTCGGCCTCCTTGCGGGGATAGCTGCCCAGATCCTCGTTCGCCGCGAACTGGGTCGGGTTGACGAAGATCGAAGCCACCACCCGATCGGCCTGCCCCTTGGCCGCTGCCACCAGCGCAATGTGGCCGGCATGAAGAGCGCCCATGGTGGGCACGAGCGCCGTCCTGCGATTGTTGCTGTGCCATTTGCGAACGATGGTCCGCAGCTCCGAAAGTTCACGAATGATTTGCACCGGCGACGCCCCTCCGATAACTTCGGCTCCGTTCTGGGAAGCGTGTTGCGCTTAATCAAGAGGGCGGGGGAGATCATTTCGCGCATGGCTGGTTCAAACGCGCATCTCATTGTATTCGCGAATGAAAAAGGCGGATCAGGCAAGTCGACGACGGCCGTGCATACCGCCGTTGCGCTGGCTTCTGCCGGCCGCAGCGTAGCCGCAATCGATCTCGATGCACGGCAGCGCACGCTCGCCCGCTATCTCGAAAATCGCCAGGAAACCGAGCGCCGCCGCAACATTCGGCTCGCCACGCCGCGCTTCGAGACAATCGATTCGGCTGATCCGGCCGTAATCGAGAACCGAATCGATTCGCTTTCGCGCGAAGTGGAGTTCATCATCATCGATACGCCCGGTCGTGACGATCCGTTGGCGCGCGCCTCGATTGCGCGGTCGGACACTTTGGTCACGCCGATCAACGACAGCTTTGTCGACCTCGATCTGATCGGGCAGGTCGATCCCGAGCGCTACACCATCCGCCGCCCGAGCTTCTATGCCGAGCTGATCTGGGACGCCCGGAAGACCCGGGCGCGCACCGATGGCGGCACGGTCGACTGGGTGGTGCTGCGCAACCGGCTTCAGCATGTCGAGGCGCGCAACATGCGCCGTGTGGCAGGCGCGCTGACCGAACTTTCGAAGCGGGTGGGTTTCCGCGTCATTCCGGGCCTCAGCGAACGCGTGATCTATCGCGAACTCTTTCCCAAGGGCCTGACGCTTCTCGACATCGAACATATCGGCGATGTCGGCATCAGCCATGTCGCCGCGCGGCAGGAGCTGCGTGAAATGGTTTCGGGACTGGAGCTTCCGGCACCAGCCAGGATGGCGGTCGCGGTCTAGGCTTGTTTCGCTTCCTCATTCTCGCAGGGATAGGTTTTCTGCTCTGGAGAACCTTCGCTCCATCGATCAGGGGCGTTTCCGATGTCGATCGCGCGCGCAAAATGCTTGGCGTGTCATCCCATGCCAGCCGGGACGAAATCATCGCCGCGCATCGCAGGCTGGTGACGCGGGTGCATCCCGACAGCGGTGGATCGGAGGGATTGGCGGCGGAACTCAACTCCGCACGCGATCTTCTGCTGCGGACGCAGCAAGGTCGCTAGAGTTGATCCGCTTCGGATTGAACCGGATCAGCTCTAGCCGTTCTTCGTTTGCCGTGATTTCCGAGCCGACAGGTGATTCCACCTGCCCCGAAATCACTCTAGGCAAAGGAAAGCCCGCGATGCGGAGCATCGCGGGCCAAGTCTCAATCTTCGTGAAATTATACGCGCTCGAGCACGTCCTCGACCTGCGCAGCGGCCTCGGGCGACGAGAGATCGATGCCGAACAGGGCAGCCAAGTGGCCCTGACCGCCGTCGGGCAGCGGATAGCGGGCGTCGGCCACGATCTTCGGATCGACGCCATCGGGCACCGTGATTCGGCCGGGCAGCGGCACGCTCGCACCGGGGTCAATATCGACCCGACGGGTTTGGGCAGGCATATTCGATGCCGCATCGCCATGCGCAAGGAAGCTCGACACCCGCACGTCACGCGCCGGAACATGCCCTTCATTCTCGATGATCAGCTCATAATCCACGGTCTGTTCGTCGCCACGGCTTTCGGCCGCGACCGGCTGAAGCATCATGCGGATCCACGGACGCTCGTTGAGATCAACCGCTGCAGCCGTCTCGCCCTGAGTCAGAATGTCCTCATCGGGCAGGACATGTTCCTTGCGCCGGCGAAGCATCGCTACCAGGCCGGCCAGCGCAGCGAGAATCACCGCACCGGCGGCGATAAGCACCCAGGCGGGATTGCCCTTTTCATCGGCGTGGGCAGTCGGAGCGGCTGCAGGGGCTGCCACGAGAGCCGCCGGCGTTTGATCAGCGATTGGAGCCGGCGACGGCACGACCGGAGCGGCTACCGGCGGAGCAACGGGCGGAGTCGCGGGCACGGCTTCCGGTGCCGTCGCGGTCGCGACGGGCTTCATAGGAGCTGGGGTTGATTCCAATTTGCGCTGAGCAGCGTGACTTGCAGTTGCATGGCTCGATCGTGCTTTGGATACGGGTTTCGAAGCGGGCGCATCGTTGGCCGCAGAATCGGCCGGCGCTGGAGCCATGATGTCAGGCACCGCAACCTTTGGAAATAGCGACGATGAGCCGCTATCCGAAATGGCAGGTGCGGCTTGCGGAGCGGCAACCACCGGCGGCGCTGCCATCGAAGTCGCAGGGGCTGTCATCGCTGGGGCAGCGGCCGGCGCGGCGGTCATGTCCTGCGCAAATAGCGGGGTGAGAGGGAGCGCGGTGGCACCGATCAGTGCCACGAGCGCGGCGGAGCGAAGATAGCGTGTCTGTGTCATAGTGATCAAAGCAACCCGGCGGACCGAGATTCGGGTCCGACGAACCGCATGAATCCACGACGAGCAGACCTTGATAAAAGGTGAAACGAGCTCGTTCATCTGGCAGAAAGCGAGCTTCTCCGCCATTGTTGGCCTTCGCGCGCCCGCTGCCTACATCTACAGCATGATGCCTGCGCAGCCGCTTCCCGATGTCATCGATAAATGGTTCGCGCAGCGGGGCTGGAGGCCACGGCGGCACCAGCTCGAAATGCTGGGCGCCGCGCGCTCCGGGCACGACGCGCTCCTGGTGGCGGCGACCGGAGCGGGTAAGACGCTGGCGGGATTCCTGCCGGTTTTGGCGGAACTGATCGCCCGGCCGACAGAGGGGCTGCGCTGCCTCTACATCTCGCCGCTGAAAGCCTTGGCCGTCGATGTCCGGCGCAACCTGCTCGATCCCGTCGCAGAGATGGGGCTCGACATTCGCATCGAAACCCGCACCGGCGACACCCCGCATGAGCGCAAGGCGCGTCAACGCATACGCCCGCCGCACATCCTCCTGACTACACCCGAATCTCTGAGCTTGCTGCTCTCTTATCCTGAGTCGACGCAGCTCTTTGCCGATCTCGAAACCGTCATCATCGATGAAGTCCACGCCTTCGCCCCCACCAAACGCGGCGATTTACTGAGCCTGTCGCTGGCGCGGCTTCAGCGCTTTGCGCCTTCGATGCGGCGCGTTGCGCTGTCGGCGACGGTTCAGGACGTCGATGGCTATCGCCGTTGGCTCGGGTCCGCTGGCGATGGCGACGAGGTCGTGCTGGTCGAAGGCGAGCCAGGCGCCGAGCCCAATATCGCGATCCTGCTGCCGGCGGGCGCGATCCCCTGGTCGGGCCACGCCGCCAGCTATGCGGTGCCGCAGGTGATGGCGGAGATCGAGACGCACAAGACCACGCTCATCTTCTGCAACACGCGCGCGCTCGCCGAGCTGATCTTTCAGCAGCTCTGGTCCGCTAACGAAATGAAACTGCCGATCGCGATCCATCACGGCTCGCTGTCGCTGGAGGCGCGGCGCAAGACTGAACAGGCGATGGCGGACGGCAAGCTGCGCGCGCTCGTCGCTACCGCCAGCCTCGATCTCGGCGTCGACTGGGGCGATGTCGATCTCGTCATCCAGATGGGTGCGCCCAAGGGATCGTCGCGCATGCTGCAGCGGATCGGGCGCGCCAACCACCGCCTCGAGGAGCCATCGGAGGCGGTTCTCGTTCCCGGCAATCGCTTCGAATATCTGGAGGCGCGCGCGGCGCTCGACGCCATCCATGAAGGCGAGCTGGACCCGGACGGCTTCCGGGAAGGCGCGCTCGACGTGCTCGCCCAGCATATCATGGCTTGCGCCTGCGCTGGTCCGTTCGATCAGGCGCAAATGCTTGAAGAAGTTCGATTTGCTGCACCTTATGCTGCAGTTGACGCCGAGATCTTCGGCCGCATTTTGAACTTCATTTCGACCGGGGGCTATGCGCTCAAGGCCTATGATCGTTTCCGCCGGCTCACACAGGATCCCGATGGACGTTGGCGCATCACGACCCCCAACGTTGCCGCGCAGCATAGGTTGAACGCAGGGATCATCGTCGAAGCGCCGATGCTGACGGTGCGCTTCCGCAATGGCCGGAAGCTCGGGACTGTCGAAGAAGGATTCGCCGCCGCGATGGCGCCGGGGGACAGCTTCATGTTCGCGGGATTGGGCCTGGAAGTGGAGCGGTTGGAGGGCACCGACCTCATCGTCCGCGCGACGGCAAAACCGGCGCGCATCCCAAGCTATATGGGCGCGCGCATCGCGCTCACCACCAATCTTGCCCGGCGCGTGCGCAGCTACATTGCCGATCCATCGCAATGGCCGCGCTTTCCGGAAGATGTACGCCAATGGCTTGAAGTGCAGCAGCGCCGATCGGTGCTTCCCGGCCCCGATTCGCTGCTGATCGAAACCTTCCCGCACGAGGGACGACACTATATGGTCGCCTACAGCTTCGAAGGGTGGAATGCGCACCAATCCCTTGGCTTTCTGCTCACGCGACGGATGGAAAGCGCCGGCCTCCAACCGATCGGCTTCGTCGCCAACGACTATGCGATCGCGACCTACAGCCTGAAGCCGGTGCTCGACCCCGCGCCGCTCTTCTCGCCCAATATCCTCGAGCAGGAATTCGTCGACTGGGTGCAAAGTTCGGCGCTGCTTCGCCGCGCCTTTCGCGAGGTGGCGGTGATCGGCGGTCTTATCGAACGCCAGCATCCGGGCAAGAAGAAGACGGGGCGGCAGGTGACCTTTTCCACCGACCTCATCTTCGACGTGCTCAAGCGCTACGAGCCCGACCATCTGCTGATGCAGGCGGCCTGGGCGGATGCGCGCCAGCGGATGACCGATGTCGGCCGCCTAGGGAACCTGATCGATCGCGCGCAGGGCACGATGATCCACAAGACGCTGTCGCGGGTGTCGCCCATGGCGGTGCCCGTGCTAGTGCTGATCGGCCGTGAGCATGTCGCGCAAGGCACAGTCGACGATGCCTTGCTGATCGAAGCCGAAGCGCTGGCAGCGGAGGCGATGGCAGAGGATTAGCGCCGATTCCGATTGGCGGCACTCCTGCGCGGGTGTACAATCCGGGCGGGAGGATGTGCTGTCGTGGCGGCACCGAAACTGTGGAAATATGGCTTCGGTTTGATCGCCATGGCGACGATGGCGCCCGTGGCGTTGGCCGCGCTTCCCACGCCCGATGCCCAGCCGGCGCAGAGCCAGGACATTGCCACCCGGGACGATGGCAGCGATCGCATGACCGTGGGCGTGCGTATCGATGGCCATGGCCCGTTCGCGTTCGTGGTGGATACCGGCGCGGAACGCACTGTCATCTCGACCGAACTTGCGAGCCAGCTCCGCCTCGCCCCGACCGCGGCCACGAAACTGCTGACGCTGACCGAGCTCAGCATGGTGCCGACCGTGCTGATTCCCAATCTTTCGGTCAGCAATGCGGTGATCGGCCAGATCGATGCGCCTGCGCTTGCGCGCGATCATCTGGGCGCGGCTGGCATCCTCGGCATCGATACGCTCCAGGCCCAGCGGGTGGTTTTCGATTTCAAGCGCCGGGTCATGACGGTTTCGCCCGCCGCGGAACGCGACGATCCCCGCTCCGGCGACGAAATCGTGGTGCGCGCGCGCAGCCGCTTCGGCCGGCTGGTGCTGGCGGACGCGGCGGCCGAAGGCCAGAAGATGCACGTCATCATCGATACCGGCGCGCAGGTCAGCGTCGGCAACCCGGTTCTGCTGCGCAAGCTGCTGGCCCACCGCCGCCAGCGCGGGCCGACGGAAATGGAGCTGCGCAGCGTGACGGGCGGGATGACGATCGCCAATGCCGCGATCTTGCGCAGCGTAAGGATCGGCGGGGTCCAGCTTCGCGACATGCCGGTCGCGATCACGGACAGCGAGGTGTTCCGCAGGCTCGGGCTGGACGACAAGCCGGCATTGCTGCTGGGCATGGACGTTCTGCGTTCCTTCGAGCGCGTGTCGGTGGATTTCGCCAATCGCAGGATTCGCTTCCGGCTTCCGGGCGATGCGCTGCGCCAACCGATCGTCCGCAGCGCCGCCAACGGTTCGCCGCAACCGCCCGCTTGAGCGTTGCCTCCTCGAGTCCTTCGCTTCTATAGCGGAGGCATGGTTCCCCTTTCGTTCGCAGGCCAAGAGTTTCTCGCTTTTGCCCAGGGCGCGCTGTTCTGGCCGCGACGGCAGGCCTTGATCGTCGCCGATCTGCATTTCGAAAAAGCCAGCTGGTTCGCGCGCTTTGGCCAGTTGCTGCCGCCCTATGACAGCATCGCCACCCTCTCCGATCTGGCGGCGCTGATTGCCGCCACGCAGGCGCGCGAGCTCTGGTGCCTCGGCGACAGCTTCCACGACAGCAAGGGCGCGCAACGCATCGGCGAAGAAGCGGCAAGGCTGTTCGACGAGCTGGCTTGCCGGCTCGATTGGTACTGGATCGTGGGCAATCATGATGCCGGGCTGGAGGCGCCGCCGTGCGGCACGGTGCTGGCCGAAGCCGAAATCAGCGGTCTGCTGCTGCGGCACGAGGCCGCGGCAGGCGAGATCCGGCCGGAGCTTTCAGGCCATTTCCATCCGAAGCTGCGGCTGATGCTCAAGGGGCGGCACGTTGCCCGCCGCTGCTTCGTCGCGAGCGGCAACAAGCTGATCCTTCCCGCTTTCGGTGCCCTGACCGGAGGGCTGGACGTGCATCACCCGGAAATCGTGCGTGCGGTGGGGCCGGGCGCGCAGGCGCTGGTGCCGGTGGCGGATCGGCTGCTGCGCTTCCCGATCGCCGCTTGAGGCGAGGGAGCGGGTCGGAACAGGAGCCCTTCCCCCATCGTCATGCTGAACTTGTTTCAGCATCCACCAAGCCACAGGCGCAGCGACTGCGAGACGGTGGACCCTGAAACAAGTTCAGGGTGACGGGGTGGTTCGGGCGAGGGCGGTGTCAGCGCCCATCAGCTTCGGGAAAAAGCCCTCAATTCAAAATGATTGCAATACAGCCTTTTCCAAATGAGCGCTCAGCGGCCGTGATTGACGATCATGTCGACGTCGGTGCTGCCGTCCTTGCGGGCGTTGAAGCTTAGGTAATAAGCGCCGTCATCCTTCTGCCGCACCCCGGCGAGAACATGTTCGCCCTGCGCAAGCTGATGCTCGGCGG
>Ga0207671_10004319_pt1 | contig 13663 bp, 10 predicted proteins | sample KBSC24metaG_FD_184352 | JGI IMG/M metagenome (GOLD analysis project Ga0207671, IMG submission 184352) | Corn rhizosphere microbial communities from Kellogg Biological Station, Michigan, USA - KBS C2-4 metaG (SPAdes) (version 2) | ecosystem: Host-associated > Plants > Roots > Rhizosphere > Soil... | reverse complement strand
GCCGCCTTCGGCGGCACTCTCCTAACAAGAACCGTCTTGGTGATCTTGATGCGCTCGGCGGTGTCCCTACGGCCTGGCCCACAGACACAGATCGCCTGTCGCGTCGATCGTCGCCCACGTACCGTCCCCGAGCGCGACCAGGCCGGTGATGTCTTCTGCGGAGCCGACGGGATACGCGATGGGACCGATGGGGCCTCGATCGCAGTCCAGTAGCCAGTGATCGCGCATGTAGTCGTCAGCCCGGGTGTCCAGGACGGCTAGGAGTGTGCTGGAATCCAGGAACGCCGCCGCGTAGTCCCAGCTCGCCGAGGTCACGTTCGGGGCCTGCGGGATGCTTTCGGCAGCCGTCTGGACCAGGCAGCCCAGGTCGGGCATCTGGTGCACGGCCAGGTACTCGTCGCTGTGCGGCGTGGTCAGCACCAGGTGCCCGCCGGGGTTAATGTCCACGACGACGCGGTCCGTGTCGAACCGGAGCGGTCCGTCGTCGTCGACCTCGTGCAGCGTCAGGGTCGTGCCGTCCCAGGAGCCGAGGAACGCTGCCGAGCCGTCCTGGCCGAAGCCGACGCTCAGGACCGCTCGGCAGCCGTCGGGATGGAGCAGATGACCGGAACCGGCGCTCGCGCCGGGCAGACCTGCCGAGCCCAGAACAGTGCCGTCCGCGGCGTCGAGCACCAGCCATTGCTCGGCGGTCTCCGTCTCGTCGTCCCACTCGGCCGCGATGTGGGCCCAGACCTGGGTGCCGTCGGCGTTGACGTATGCCGAGCCCCCGTCGATGCCCCCGCATGCGGGTTCTGAGCCGTGATCGACCATGTCGGCACATCCCCAGCAGGGATGCTCCACCCGCCAGCGCACCGTGCCGTCGGCGTTCACCGCACGCAACTCCCGCTGATCGCACACCACGACGTACCGTGCGTCAGGGCTTGGCGCGACCACTCGGCCGGCCGGGACGACCGCCGCGATCCGGGCCAGAGGATCGCCGCCGTCCAGCATGTCCCGCAGGTCGTACACGCTCAGGTGTCGGTCCTCACGCACAACAGCGAAGCACGACGCCGATTCGCCCGACGCTCCCGGCCACCGGAACACGTTGTATCCGAGCGCGAGCCCGGTGAGATCAGGGACCTGTATCCGAGCGGACAGGCGTGCGGGAATCGGTTCCATGGGCATCATCATCTACTGCTACGCCCACGGCTTCGACGGCGGCACCGTATGGCCGAGCAGTAGGCGCCGGGTCAGAGCGTCGGGAGATCGAGACTCCTACTCACCCCCGCTGCGGAGGCCGAGCACTGGCCCGCACAATCAGATCCGGCGTCACCAGCACGTGCTCCGCAGGCGGCGGTGACGGGTTCTCCAACCTCCCCACCAGCAGCTCCAGGCTTCGCCGTCCCAGCTCGCTGAAGTCCTGCCGGACCGTGGACAGCGGCGGGGTGAAGTACGAGGACTCCGGGATGTCGTCGAAGCCGACGACGCTCACCTCCGCCGGCACATGGCGGCCCGCCTCGTGGAAGGCGCGCAGCAGGCCCAGCGCCATGTGGTCGTTGGCGCAGAAGACCGCTGTGACGTGCGGGTCCGTGGCCAGGGTGCGGCCTGCGGCGTAGCCGGAGCGGGCGCTCCAGTCGCCGCGGAGGGGAGTGGGGACGGGGCGGCCTGCGTGTTCGAGTTCTGTGCGCCAGCCTTCGGTGCGGCCGGTGGCGTCGAGCCAGCCGACGGGGCCTGCCACGTGGTGGACGGTGGGGTGGCCGAGGTCCAGGAGGTGGCGGGTGGCGAGGGCGGCGCCGGCGCGCTGGTCTATGGCGACCATCGGGACCTGTTCGGCGGGGCCGCAGCCCGCCCCGACCAGCGGTACGCCGGCGGCCGCCTGGGCCAGGGCGCCGGCGGCGGAGGTCTGGGGCGCGATCACCACCACGCCCTCGACGGCCTGGTCGCGGAGGCGGTCGACGGCTTCGAGCACCGAGGTGCGGGTCATGGCGCGCAGGCTGACGATGCTGATGAAGTAGTCGGCGTCGCGCGCGGCCTGTTCGATCCCGTACAGCATCGACGCCGGGCCGTAGAGCGTGGTGTCGAAGCTGACCACGCCGAGGGTCTGCGACCGCCGGGTCACCAGCTGCCGGGCGGCGCTGTTGGGGCGGTAGCCGAGTTCGCGGATGGCCTCGAGGACCTTGGCGCGGGTCTCGGTGCGCACGTTGGGCTGATCGTTCAGGACACGCGACACGGTCTGGTGCGACACGCCGGCGAGTCCGGCCACGTCAGCCATGGTCGGGGACGGTGCGGCGGCGGCGCGCGGGGGCCGTGCGGCCATGGTGGTGGGTCCCTCCCCGCGGCCCCGGAGTGTGGCTCCGCGTGTGGGCACGATTGTTAGCGTTCACATCGAGAGCCGTCAACACCCCGGGGCCGGAACTGGACGGTCTGGCGGGGACGACGTCCAGCGCTAGCTGCCGTTGGAGTGCAGTGTGGCGATCTCGCCGGCGCTCAAGGCGCGTGCGTAAATACGGGTGTTGTCGAGCGCCCCGGGCAGGTAGGGGTCGACGGTCCGCAGGTAGGCCAGGGTGCGGTTCATGTTGTCGAGGAAGGGTCCGGGGAGCAGGGTGACCGCGGACAGGGGGAAGGGGCCTGAGTCCATGACGGATCCTCCTTCGGGAGGTGTTCGGGATTTCGGAACGGTGTCCGGGGACTCGCGCGCACCGTAGATCTGTCTCAGGCCCCTGTCAACGAGACCTGATCTGACCGGCGGTGTTTGACACCTGCCGCGCCGGGCGCCTACGGTGCCCGTGGTTTCGAACAGGTCGGAAGGGCACCCCGACGTCATTCGCGTTATCCGCGTTGAGAAAGGGTGCCCATGCGCACGCCCCGTGCTCCGTTCCGCCGGCTCGCCGCGCTCGCCGCGGCGGTGTTGGCCGCCGGAACCATTTCCGTGGCCACCGGTTCGCCGCCGGCGAGCGCCGCGGTGTCGTTCACGTCGACGGTGGTGAACCAGGCTTCCGGCGATTGTGCTGATGATCCGAATTCGTCGGCGGCGGCTGGTACGCAGTTGATTCAGTATTCGTGCAATGGCGGCACGAATCAGAGCTGGACGTTCACGCCGGTGTCGGGCACGTCGGCCGCGTACAAGGTCGCGAACGGCGCGTCCGGTTTGTGTGTCGACGTGTCGGGTCGGTCGACAGCCGACAACGCCCAGGTCATCCAGTACACGTGCAATGGTCAGACGAACCAGCAGTTCACGCTGGCGCCGGTCGGTGTCGCTGGTACGACGAACACGTTCAACCTGGTCGCGGTGCATTCCGGCAAGTGCGTCGTTCCGTCCGGCGACAGCACGGCCAACGACACGGTCTTGGTGCAGTTGCCGTGTACGTCGGCGACGACGCGTGTGTGGCATGTCCCGGGCTTCACGACCACCGGCGGCGGTGGCGGCGGCTCCTATCTGGGCATTCCGGCCGTCGCGCCGAACTCGTGCGGCAATTCCTCGCTGCCGAACGCCTACGGCACCAACTTCCCGACGCCCTCCGATCCGTACGGCCAGGGCTACTCCAACGAGACGGCTCTGGGGTGGGACGGCAACTACTGGCCGGTGTTCCAGTACCTGTCGGGGTCGTTCTTCGCCCGGGGTGTGCCGACGACGTACAACGCCGGCGGCACGACGATCTGCGGTGCGATGTATTCGTTCTCGATCTACCACCTGAACGGGAACCGTGGGGCGCAGTCGGTGACGTGGTCGCAGGAGTCGGGGTATCTGCCGGCGATGACGACGTCGTTCACGTCGGGTTCGACGGCGGTGGCGATCAAGGAGTTCGAGGACAAGGTGACGATCGGCGGCAACCCGGTCGGTGTGGTCTATGCGCGGGTGTCGGTCACCGACAACGGCTCCTCAGCGGTGACTTTGGACCCCGGCGGTTCCGGTCCGAATCTGACGAGGCTGACCAGCACGTCTTTGAACACGGTCCAGCCCGGCGCGACGAGCAACCACGACTACCTGGTCGCGGTGGACGACTTCGGCTCGGGCGCTGCGCTGCCGACCGGCAGCACGCTCAGCGGCGCGGCTCCGGACTTCGCCACGGCCGATGCGCAGATGGCCGCGTACTGGAACGGCCGGATCGGTGAGACGGCGTCGTTCTCGCTGCCGAATGTGGCGCTGCCGAACACGAACGGCCTGGCCGATCCCGGGTCGGCGATGACGAACGCGTACAAGGCCGGCACGGTCTACAGCCTGATGATGCAGGCCGGCGAGGCGCAGTTCTCGGCGGCGAACAACTACTTCTGGCTGCTGAACCACGATGTTCCCGGCGAGCTGAACGCGCGCCTGGAGACCGGTGACTACCACGATGCGCAGAACCTGCTGCTCACGGCCCGGATCTCGCAGGATCCGGGGTTCAACGAGCAGGGCGCGAACTGGTATTTCGACGGGGACTGGAAGACGCCGAGTTCCTGGGCGTACTACCTGGCCAAGACCAATGACACGGCGTTCGTGGCGCAGTACTTCCACGACGATGCTTCGGGGTCGAGCCCGTGGGGCCCGAGCTTGTACACGATCATGCACGGCATCTATCAGGGGCAGTTGGCCTCTGACGGGGCGTTGGCGACGAGTTTCGACAACGACTCCTCGGGCCGGTGGCTGTTCGATGACTACTCGGCGCTGGAGGGGTTGGCGGCGTACAAGTACATCGCGACGCGGATCGGCGACACCGCTGAGGCGCAGTATGCGGATTCGGCGTACACCAGTTTGCTGAACGCGACGAACTCCCTGGTGGCGAACAACGAGTCCCGCAACGGGTTCGGCTATCTTCCCTGCACGGTGGATCAGCCGAACTCGGCGAACCGCTGCGGCACCTACAACGATGCGAACTGGGCCTCGCCGGTGTGGGTGGGGCAGAACCAGTGGTCGACGATGCTGATGGGCGGCTCGCTGTCCGGGGTGGCCGGTGATCCGGCGCAGGCTGACGCGATGTACAAGTGGGGCTTCGGGCGGCTGTCGGCCAATGGTCTGCCGTATCCGACGTTCGGGGCGTTCAACGGGTACTCGACCGCGTACAACACGGCTTACGCCAGCGACGGCCTGTACGGCACGGCCTACCGTGACCTGCCGATCACCAGCTATGCGTGGCAGATCGCGACGACGACCGGCGGGCCGAACGCGTGGTGGGAGGCGAACGGTTCGGGGCCGGATTCGGGGAACCCGTGGATCGGCAGCCATGCCGGGCCGGAGTTCGGGGCGTGTCCGTACGCGTGGCCGATCTCGGCGCAGCAGGAGGGGCTGCTGCAGTCGATCGTGGCCGAGGGCCTGTCGGCGACGGGCAGCGGCCCGTACACCTACACCCGGCCGTTGATCATCGGGCGGGGTGTGCCGAACGCGTGGGTCGCAGGAGGGCAGACGGTGTCGGTGTCGAACCTGACCGAGGCGTACGACGTGGGCAGCGGCGCGCGCGGCACGTACGGGGTGTCGATCTCGACGTCGACGTCGAGCGGGAAGCGGGTGGTGACGGTGAGCCTGTCCGGGACGCTGCCCGGGGGTGCGGTGTCGGTGCAGTTGCCGGTGTTCACCTCGGTGGGTGTCACCGCGGTGAGCGGCGGGTCGTACAACTCTGCGACGCATGCGGTGTCGGTGAACTCCGGGACGACGCAGGTGGCGATCACGTTGGCCGGCTGATCGGGACCGATGGTGTGGCCGCCGGGGTTCGGGTTTCGAGCCTTGGCGGCCGCGGCTGTTGCTCTGCCGCCGAATCACTGTTCCGCGGGGAATCCGAGCCGCTGGGACAGCTGCTCGGCGGCTTGCCGGACCAGCGGTCCCCATGCCTCGACGGCTCTGGTGGCCGGTACGGTGACCCCGAGTGCGGCGACGACCTGCCCGGTGTGGTCGCGTACCGGTACGGCGACGGATCGGACGTCGTTCCCGGCTTCGTCGTGTTCGAACACGGCCTGGTCGGCGCCTGCTTGGGAGCTTGCTCCGGCCAGGAGAGCCTGTCCGAGCGCGGAGGCTCGGGCCGGTATGCGCGCGCCGACGGCGGCGACGACCCGGACTGCTTTGGTGGAGTCGGCTTTGGCGATGCACACCGCGTGGTCGCCGTCGAGGACCGCGACCTGCACCGTCTCGTCGCATTCGCGGGCGAGTTGTTCGGCGACGGTTTGGGCTTCGCGGGCGGCGTCGAGGCGTTCGGCGTAGCGGCTGCCGAGCAGCATCACTTGCGGGCCTAGGCGGAAGCGGGTGGGGGTGCCGCCTTCGGCGGTGGCGTAGCCGCGTTCGAGCAGGGTCGCGACCAGTTCGTGCACGGTGCTGCGGGGCAGCCCGGTGCCGGCGGCGATCTCGGCGGCGGTCAGCGCCGGGGAGTGGCCGAACAGCTCCAGGATGTCCAGTGCCCGCGCCACGGCGGGAACGGCCCTCGTCACGAGGTGCGAGCATAGCGGTCCGAGCTGGTGGGGACTGTTAGCGCTCACAATCCGGGGTCTGCGTCGGGAAATCCAGATGTGCTTCTGTCTTGTTAACGTATGCCAACACTGAGATGCTGGGCGGACATCTCGCAGATTCGCGCGGCGTGACACCTTCGAGGGTTTGGGCACCCTCGCCATGCGTCCCCTGCCAAAGGCACAGTGAAAACACCTTTGGAGAACACCCATGCGCACTTATCTGCGTCGCCCACGCCGTGCGGTTCTGGCCGCCGCGGTGGCGATCACGGCTCTGGTCCTGTCCGGCTGCGGCTCCGGTGCGAGCTCGAGCACGTCGGCAAGCGGCGGCGGTGGCGGAGGCGGTTCGGCCGACGACGGCACCACGGTGACGATGTGGACCCGGGCCGGCACCCAGACCCAGACCCAGGCGTTGGTCGACGCCTACAATGCCGGGCACAAGAACAAGGTCAAGCTGACCGTGTTCCCGAACGAGCAGTACCCCGACAAGATCGCCACGTCGGCCGGGGCGCACGCGCTGGCGGACATCTTCACCTCCGATGTGGTGTTCGCGCCGAACTACGTCAGCCAGGGCTTGTGGAGCGACATCACCGCCGATTTCGACGCCCTGCCGTTCAAGGACGCGGTGCTGCCCTCGCACATCAAGGCCGGCAGCGCCGAGGGCAAGGTCTATGCCGTGCCGCACGCCGCCGACTTGTCGGTGATGTTCTACAACAAGGCCCTGTACAAGCAGGCCGGCCTGGACCCGGACAAGGGGCCGGCGAGCCTGGCGGAGTTCGCCGATCAGGCGCGCGCCGTGGCCAAGCTGGGCGGCGGGGTGCACGGGACGTATTTCGGCGGGAACTGCGGGGGGTGTGTGGAGTTCACGTTCTGGCCGTCGGTGTGGGCTGACGGCGGTCAGGTGATGAACGATGCCGGGACGGCTTCGACGATCGATTCGCCGCAGGTGCAGGCGGTGTTCAAGGTGTATCACGACCTGTATGCAGACGGCACGGCGGATCCGGCGTCCAAGCAGGAGGATGGGACGACGTGGCTGGGGGCGTTGCAGTCCGGGAAGGTGGGGATCGCGCCGGGGCCGTCGTCGTGGCTGCCGCTGATCCGGGCCAAGGGTGTCGATGTGGGGGTGGCGCCGATTCCGGGGGTGTCCGGCGGCACGTCGACGTTCGTCGGCGGGGATGTGGCCGGGATCGCGGCGAGTAGTTCGCATTCCAGGCAGGCGTGGGATTTCCTGTCGTGGTCTTTGGGGGATTCGGCGCAGGTGGGTGTGGTGGCCAAGTCCGGGCAGATCATCGCTCGCACGGATTTGGCGGCGAATCAGTATGCGGCCGGTGATCCGGCGGTGTTGGCGATCAACAGGGTGATGGCCAATGGGCATACGCCGTATGCGTTGAACTTCAACGCCACCTACAACGATCCGCAGAGCCCGTGGACTTCGACGTTGCGCGGGGCGTTGTTCGGTGATGCGGGCAGCGCTTTGGCCGGTGGCCAGTCGGCGATCACCAAGTCGTTGAACCAGCACTGACGCGCCGGGGGCTGCCACAGTTATGCGCAAGCGTCGTAGGAGCGCTGTGGGTGCGGCCTATGCCGTGCCCACAGCGGTCGTCGTCACGTTGTTCTTTCTGATTCCGCTGGGTCTGGTGGCGGTGATGTCGGTGGATCACTGGCCGCTGCTGGGCCGGGCCACGCCGAACTTTCCGGCGAACTACACGGACATGGCCGGTGATGATCTGCTGCGCCGGGCCGTCGGCTTCACCCTGAAATACACGATCATCATCACGGTGGTGTTGTTCGCGGTGTCGTTCGGTCTGGCGTTGCTGGTGCAGAATCCGCGCCCCGGGGTGGGGGCTTTGCGCACGGCGTTCTTCCTGCCGACCGCGGTCGGGTTCGCCACCGCCTCGCTGCTGTTCTTGGGGATGCTGTCGAACGAGATCGGGCCGGTGAACCCGCTGCTGCGGCATCTGGGGCTGATCGGCAAGCCGATCGACTGGATCACCGGCAGTCCGACCACGGCGCTGAGTTCCACGGTGGGCCTGGTGACGTGGCGGTTCGCCGGGTTCAACATGCTGATCCTGCTCACCGGGCTGCAGGCGATACCGACGGAGCTGTATGAGGCGGCGCGGGTGGACGGGGCGGGGCGGGTGCAGGCGTTCCGGCGGATCACGCTGCCGCTGATGCGGCCCACCATCGCCCTGGTGCTGATCATGATGATCACCGGGTCGCTGCTGGCGTTCGACCAGTTCTACATCATGACCCGGGGCGGGCCGGACGATTCGACCACGTCGGTGGTGATGGTGATCGTGCGGCAGGCGTTCGTGAAGTTCAACCTCGGTTCGGCCGCCGCGATCTCGGTGGCGGCCCTGGGGGTGCTGATCGTGCTGAACGTGGTGCAGCTGGGTGTGCTGCGAAGGAGGGACTCGTGATCCGGCGGCGCCGGGTGGCCGCGGCCGGCGGGTACTACGTCTGCGCGGCGTCGCTGGCCATCTTGTTCCTGTATCCGCTGCTGTGGAGCGGCTGGGCGTCGGTGCACATCGGCAGCCGTTGGTCTCTGCAGAACTACCGGAACCTTCTCACCTACCGCGACGGTATCGGCACCTACCTGGTCAACAGCGTCATCGTCACCGCTTTGACGGTGGCCGGGACGTTGTTCGTGTCGCTGCTCGGCGGGTACGCGTTCGGCCGGTTCAGCTTCCCGGGCAAGAACGTGCTGTTCCTGGCAACACTGGCGATTTTGATGGTGCCCTATCCCACGATCCTGATCCCGCTGTATGTGTTCTTGGGGGACCTGCACCTGCAGGACTCGCTGGTGGGGCTTTCGCTGGTGCTGGTGATGTTCCAGCTGCCGTTCGCCACGTTCATGATGCGCAACGCCTTCGAGGCGGTGCCGGGCGAGCTGGAAGACGCCGCGCTGGTCGATGGCTGCGGGTCGCTGGGGGTGCTGCTGCGGGTGCTGGTGCACAGCGTGCGCCCGGCGGTCATCACCGTTGCCCTGTTCGCGCTGCTGGCGGCGTGGAACGAGTTCTTCGCCGCACTGATCCTGCTGAACTCCTCGGAGAAGTTCACGCTGCCGGTGGCGGTGGTGGCGATGGAAGGGCACTCCTTCGGGTCGATCGACTACCCGACGATGCAGGCCGGGGTGGTGTTCATGGCGATCCCGTGCCTGCTGCTGTTCGGGATCCTGCAGCGCAGCTACGTGCGCGGATTCATGTCGGGGGCGCTGAAGGGCTAGGGCGTGGAGCTAGCCCAGGGAGGATTCCCGGACGACCAGGCGTGCGGGGACGGTCTGCGTCCCCGCCGCCCGGTTGCCGGCGATCGCATCGAGCAGCCGCAGCGCCGCCGTGCGGCCGATCTCCACCAGGTTCAGATCGATGGTGGTCAGCGGTGGGCGGCACGCCTGCGCCATCACGTCCCAGTTGTCGTAGCCGACGATCGCCACCTGGTCCGGGACCCGCACCCCCGCCTCGCGCAGCGCGTCGGCCACGCCCCGCGCTATCTGGTCGTTGCCGCAGAAGAACGCGTCCACGTCCGGCTCGGCCCGCAGCACCGCCGCCGCCGCGCGCCGGCCCCAGGCCTCGGTCCACTCCCCGAAATGCACCCGGCCCGCCGCCGGCTGCAGCCCGGCCGCCGCCAGCTCCTCCAGCGCGCCGGTGGCCCTGATCGCCGCCGCCGCGTGGTGCGCCGGGCCGGTGATGTGGGCGATGCGGCGGCGCCCGGACTCGGCCAGGTGCCGGATCGCCAGGCGCGCGCCGCCGTGCTCGTCGGGGACCACGGAGGTGTCGTCGGGATCTGATGAGGGCCCCAGGGCGTAGACGGTGGGGACGTCGGGGTTGCCGGGCAGGGGCGGCCGGGGGTCGGTGCGGCGGCCGGTGACGATGATGCCGTCGATGCGGCGGGCCATCAGGGTGCGCAGGTAGTGGGCTTCGCGGATGGCGTCGCCGCGGCTGTCGCACAGCAGCACCGACATCTGCTCCGGTCCCAGGGCGTCTTCGGCGCCGAGCAGGACCGGGATGCTGAAGCGGCCGATGGAGTCGGTGGTGATCAGCCCGACGGTCCAGCTTCGGCCGGCCAGCAGGCCCTGGGCCAGCGGGTTGGGGCTGAAGCCGAGTTGTTCGGCCGCTGCCATGACCCGTTGGCGGGTTTCGGCGCGCAGGCTGCCGCGGTTGTTCATGGCCTTGGAGGCGGTGCCGACGGTGACGCCGGCGAGCTCGGCGACGTCGGCGAGGGTGGCGGCGCGGCGCGGCTCGGGCACAGGCAAACCCTTTCCTGGGCAGGGCGGTGGGGTATCAGGGTCTCACATCGGGCGTGGGGCGTGCAGCGGCTGTGCCCGGGCGGTTGTGGCGGCGGCCGCAATGTTGGTTTCACGGCCGCTGCGGTGCTGGCGGGCTGCTGAGGTGCTGTTTGTGTGCTGCCGGCACCGACGGTGGCGCGCAGGCATTGACGGCGTCGCAGTGTGCTTCTACTCTCTGGCTCGGAAAAGGTTTTCCTAGCTTTCCGTCCCTGCTGAGGGAGATGGCCTTGGACAGCGACGCCGCCGCCGGGCCGGTACGTCCGACCGGTTCGGCCGCCACCGCGCTGCGACCGGCGGTCGGGGCGGCGATCACCGGCGGGTTCTGGGCGGCGCGGCGCGCGGTCAACTCCGAGGTCTGCATCCCGCAGGGCCCGCATCTGCTGGAATCGGCCGGGAATCTGCACAACCTGCGCCTGGCGGCCGGGCAGGACGGCGGGGAGTACCGAGGAGACCTGCCGTTCCTGGACTCCGACGTCTACAAGTGGCTGGAGGCCGCCGCCTGGGTCGAAGGCGAGGCCGAGCTGAGCGCGGAGCTGGTGGGCCTGCGTGATGCGATGGTGGCCGCGGTGCTGGCCGCGCAGCGTGACGACGGCTACCTCAACAGCTGGTTCCAGGTCGTCAAGTGCGGCCAGCGCTGGGCGGATCTGCGCTGGGGCCACGAGCTGTACTGCGCCGGACACCTCATCCAGGCCGCCGTCGCCGCCCACCGCGCCACCGGTGATGCGCGGCTGCTCGCGGCGGCGGTGAAGTTCGCCGACTGCATCGACGCCGCCTTCGGGCCGCAGATGAAGATCGACGGGGTGTGCGGGCACGCCGAGATCGAGACCGCGCTGGTCGAGCTGTATCGCCAGACCGGCACCGCACGGTACCTGGAGCTGGCCCGGTACTTCGTCGACCGGCGCGGCCACGGACTGCTCAATGACGAAACCGCGCGCGGCACCGGGCCCGGGCCCGTGTACTGCCAGGACCATGTGCCGGTCCGCGAAGCCGTCGCCGTCGCCGGACACGCGGTGCGCCAGCTGTACTTCCTCGCCGGAGTCGCCGACGTCGCCACCGAGACCGGCGAGGTGGCGCTGCGTGAGGCGGCCGAGCGGCTGTGGGCGGAGATGGCCGCGCGCAAAACCCACATCACCGGCGGCATCGGCGCCCACCACGCCGAAGAAGACTTCGGCGACCCCTACGAGCTGCCGAATGAGCGCGCCTACTGCGAAACCTGCGCCGCGATCGCCTCGGTGCACTTCAGCTGGCGCATGGCCCTGCTCACCGGCGAGGCCAAATACTCCGACCTGGCCGAGCGCACCTTGTTCAACGCGGTCCTGCCCGGCGTGTCCCTGGACGGCACACGCTGGCTGTACGCCAACCCCCTTCAGGTCCGCGACGAACACGCCGACCGCCACGGCGACCACGGCGTGAAGCGCACCGGCTGGTTCCGCTGCGCCTGCTGCCCGCCGAACGTCATGCGGCTGCTGGCCAGCCTTCCGCACTACTTCGCCAGCACCGACCCCGCCGGGGTGCAGCTGCACCAGTACGCCACCGGCAGCTACGCCGGCGCGGTGAGTGTGCGGACCGGCTACCCGTGGGACGGCGACATCGCGGTGCGCGCCGAGCGGCCGGGGCAGTGGACGCTGTCGCTGCGGGTGCCGGGGTGGTGCCAGGGCTTTGAGGTCGCGGTGAACGGACAGGCGGTGCGGCCGGTAGCGGGCTCGGGTGCGCAGGCGGCGCGCGCCGGAGCTGCTGACGCCAGAGCTAGAACAGAAGCTGCCTCTGGAGCTGGGACAGGAACTGACCTGCTGACCAGTGCCGCGAGCTTGGCGCGCGCCGAGGCCGACACCGGAGCTAGAACAGAAGCTGGCTCCGGAGCTGGCACTGGAACTGACACCGGAGCTAGTTCTGGAACTGACGCGGTGGACGGTGCCGAATGCGAGGTCACCGTCTCCGAGGGCTGGCTCCGCATCCGCCGCACGTGGCGCGTCGGCGACCAGGTGTCGCTGAACCTTGCGATGCCGGTCCGCCTGACCGCCGCCGACCCGCGGGTCGATGCGGTGCGCGGCTGCGTCGCGATCGAGCGCGGGCCGCTGGTGTACTGCCTGGAGGAGACCGACCAGCCGGTGCCCGGCCTGGACGCGTTCGTCCTGGACTGCTCGGTGGCGCCGGCCGCGAGCCACGAGCCGGAGCTGCTGGGCGGCGTGACCGTCGTGCGCGGTGTCGGCCGCCGCCGTGTCCTGCCGGCCGAGGGCTGGTGGCCGTACCGCTCCGGCGCCGGATCCGACACCGCCGCCGCGCTGACCGAACCGCTTTCTTTCCTGGCCGTCCCGTATTACGCGTGGGCGAACCGCCACGACGGTGCGATGCGCATCTGGCTGCCCATGGCCTGACCCCGCAGCGCGCAGGCCGCGCACCCCCGAGCTCCGCTGCCGTCGAAGGTGCCCACGGCGGCAGCGGCAACCAAGCGCCGTCACCAAGCTGAGGGGTGGCGGCGCTTGTTGTGTCTCACACCGCGCGCCGCACCGGACGTGCCTGTTCGCCGTCGGCGTCGGCGTCGGCGTCGGTGTCGATGCCCAGGTAGGCCGCCAAGAACGCCAAGGCCTGCTCACGGCCCAAGGCGCGGCCCGCGGCGAACTCGGCGTCGAACCGCTCCTTGCCGAGCTGCTCCTGCACGCTGACGGTGACATCGGCCCGGTCCGGGTCGCTCAGATCCGTGCCGCCGCGCAACGCCACCGCCGCGCCCAGAACCCGTGCCGCCGCGCCCGGATCGCCGGCGGCGTCGGCGTAGCAGGCCACGACGACCGCGATACGTGAGAACACCGGCATGTCGTGCGCGACCGTGCCGAGCCGGTAGGCCTCAAGCACGTCGGCGCGCGCCGCATCAGCAGCTTCGGCAGCTCCATCGGCGGCATTGGAGTCGGCGACGGCGGTATCAGGGGCAGCGGGGACATCGGCGGTATCGGCGGCTGCAGGGCGGCACCCGGCCAGGTGTAGCAGCGCCGAGGA
>Ga0207671_10004318_pt1 | contig 13667 bp, 5 predicted proteins | sample KBSC24metaG_FD_184352 | JGI IMG/M metagenome (GOLD analysis project Ga0207671, IMG submission 184352) | Corn rhizosphere microbial communities from Kellogg Biological Station, Michigan, USA - KBS C2-4 metaG (SPAdes) (version 2) | ecosystem: Host-associated > Plants > Roots > Rhizosphere > Soil... | reverse complement strand
GGCCAAACCCCTCAACAAAAACGCCAAACTCATCGATGGGGGCAATCGGAGTCAGCCCGGATTCGCGTCCCAAATCATAATCTTCCTTGCCGCAACCAGGAGCGATGTGAACAATGCCAGTTCCGTCGGCGGCGCTGACATCCTTCCACAAAACTACTCGATGCACCACACCTGCCTGGGCGGGCAACTCGTCGAATGGACCGCGATAGGTCCAATCGACCATTTGCGAACCGCTCAGCTCTGTGACGATCTCGACTGGTCCAAGTGCACTTGTGACGGCTTCGAGACGGTCTTTGGTGAGATAGTAAGTCTCTTCTCCCTGACGTACTTTCAGATAAGTAAGATCCGGGTGAACTGCGCAGGCAACGTTTGCAGTGAGAGTCCACGGCGTTGTGGTCCAAACTAGCAGGTAATCACGGTCATGGTCTACAAGTGGGAATTTAACGGTCGGCGAGGTGTGGATGACCTCAGGTCGCTCTTCGTTTGAGATCTCGTGTTGAGAGATCCCGGTGCCACAGCGTGGACACCAGGGCATTGCGTCCCAGCCGTGATAGACATAACCGCGTTCGTAGCACTTCTTCAGAAACTGCCAGATGGTGTAATTGTTTTCATCTGACATTGTGTAATAGGAGTTGTTCCAATCCATCCAGTAGCCGAGACGGATTGACTGCTCCGTTTGCAGTTGCGCGTACTTGCGAACACGTTCCTTACACTTTTCCACAAACGGCGCGATGCCGTAAGTTTCTATGTCTCTTTTTGATTTGAACCCGAGTTCCTTTTCAACCTCGACCTCGACCCAGAGTCCCTGACAATCGAATCCATTCTGATAACGCAACGCATGACCCGTCATCGCGCGATAGCGCTGAAAGATATCTTTGTACGTCCGTCCCCAGGCGTGATGTACGCCCATTGGATTATTGGCAGTGATTGGACCATCGAGAAACGACCAGGCGGGTTTATCGCGGTTCTTCTCGACGAGTTGTTGAAAGCAGTTTTCTGTTTGCCAAAAGGCAAGGATCTCTTTTTCAACGCTAACTAAATCAAGTGGCATTTTCTTGTGAGACCTGCAGAGGTTCGTGGTCTTTCTGTTGTAATAGGAGGATAGGTTAAGACTTACGTTCTCTTTGCTCTGTAAGGGCTAAGACTACTCTGTTGACTCGGTCTTCAACACTCGCCCCTTGTGGAAAGTCTTCCGCAGCATCCCATATTGCCTCAAATATCTTGATGTCATCATTGTCATTGCGTTGCCGGGACATCTGCATATCCGAAAGGTCCGGCTTGGTAACTGAGAACTTTATGCACTGCCCAGCATGTACGAATAATCCAAAGTGAAGTCCTGGTATGTTAATGTTCTTTACTCTGTTATCGGTTTTTAACTTGGCATGTTTCTCAGGCCAAAGGATTTTTATCCTGTAGCAACCCGTTCCTTTTTTTCCTCGCCAACAGTCAGAGGCGTTCAGATGCTTAATCAAAATATCCTTAACATCAGTGGGAAGATCCCTATCGTAACCGCGCCATAGATACGGAAGGACATTGAAAACGCGATTTACTTCGACGTCACACTCAGTCACGGCCTGCATTGTGCTGTCGAATAATCTATCGAGCTTAACGTCGCTCCATGAACTTAAGTCTGATATCACATCGTACCTATCACGCTCTTCCAACACTTCCATCTGAAGCGCCAGGATTTCTACCGCCATTTGCGCGGCTGTAGGTGGCACTTTGAATTCTTGAGCGCCCCTGTTCGGTTGCAAGTCACTGAATGCCCGCGCATTATGCCCAACGAATTCATCGATCTCTTTTGAAATGAACTCAATGTACTTATTGTTAGCCCACAGATTATCTAAGCGCAGTTTCATGATCGCGGTTACCAGATTCTCACAACTCTGAACCGCGTTGTTGAGGTACTCCGGCCTATCTTTGATCGGTCCTCCTATCGAACTGTTTAAACACGCACCGAGGTTAAGCTTCGTACTCTTGTTTATTTCCGTATAAAGCCTTTCGGTCAGTTTTAGGGATTCAACGAGTAGTTTGGTTTGCTTGAGATCCTCGGTAAGTTGATCACTGCGTTCAAGGAGAGTCGTGGTTTCTTCAATCTGTCCGATAGACTGAACCAATCTGGCGCTCAAATCGAGCGCGTGCTTTATATGTGCGCCCCATTCATAGAAGAAGACCGAAATTGCGGCCACGATCAGCCCTATTCCCAAATGCTCTAATACGAACCCTATGGATAGAAATAAGTCAGCAATTAGCTCCTGTTTGGGTCTGATCAAGCTCGCGCTGAAATCCAAAGCCTTCCAGGCAACAAGGAAGAAAAATCCGAAAACCAATCCAACAAATGTGTAGAACAACGCTGATCGTATGGCTGGTCCAAGCCCACTCATTGCTAACTTGGCCGTCTCATACAGGTTCTCTTTTGAAAGGATTGGCTTCTTACCTATCGCTTCAGCAGTCATTTACGCTCCTTCCATAGAATCTCGACATCATCGGTGGGAGTGAGATCCGTTTTCGGAATTTTGGGGTTCACCAGTCCTAAAATCATTGCAAATAGTTCGCCTTCTCCACCGCGTAGCTGGCGAACTTGTCTGGATCGACGTCCACGATGTTCCGCAACCATCGCTCCTTGATCCACGCCGCAAAATTATTGTTTATGTCGCCGATGAATTTGTAGCTGCGCGCCTCGCTCACGACCGGGTGGCTCTCTTCAAAGATCCGTTTCGAAGCGCGCTCTTTGACTATGGACCACGGTGGTCGATTCTGCTCTCGCGATTCTTCAAGCAGGGCAAGCGTTTTGTTGTAGGCGTCGATGCAGGCGAGCGTCACGTTGTCTTCGTCATAGCCATAGAGTTCGCTGGCAGCGGCCAGGGCCCCGCCCCAGTTCACATTGTTCTCGACAACATCCACGATCCCGCGCGCAAACATTGCCTCGGCAATAGTGTCGTTATCGCTATAGACGTTGTTGGCGATTGGGAGGATGAGACGGCAGTTGAGCCGGGGCACCTTTTCAGCATTTATAACATTGCCTACGGCGACCGGAATCAGAATGTCGCAGGGCGCATGAAGGATGTAATCTCTACTCAACTCATCTTCGCGCTCCACGTAAGAAGCAGTAGCCGGATTCTTATCATCCGGATCTTTTGAACTAAGTATTTCAAGTAGAGTTTCCTTACCACTCTTGAGGAGCAGGTTACGAATGGTCTGGATCTGTTCCGAATCGCGATCTGCCACGAGGATCCGTGCAATTTCCGGATCGGCTTCGAGCAGAATCGGAACCAGATTTCGGGCGACATTGCCGGCTCCCTGTAATGCGATTGTCAGTCCTGAAAAACTCGAGGCGCCGGTCAGAAACTTCCAGCCCGCCTTTGCCGCAGCCCAGGCAGCCAATGCCGTAAACCGGCTGGGATTGCCACTACCGCCCACGCCTTGAGATAGACACATCACATGGCGGCATGCGTAGAGCATCTCGCGTGTATCCGCCGTGCTATTGCCGACGTCTTCAGCACAGATGTAACGCCCGAAGAGCGTGGCGGTGAATTGTCCAAAGTCGCGATAGATTTCACGCCTGAGTTCCCGCAGCACTTTTAGATCACGCCCGCACGTGTCAATGATCGACTTGCCACCACCGTGAGGGAGTTCCGCGACAGCGTTCTTGACTGACATGCCCCATGAGAGACGCAACAGGTTATCGAGCATATCGCGCATGCGCGGATACGCAAACTCGCGTGTGCCGCCGAGCGGCGTGCCGAACTTCAGATGATGAATTCCGATGCCAAAGAGCACGTCGGTGTGTTCACCCAGGCCAAGCAGCACCGCGGTATGATCGCGAAGATCAAGTGATGCACTGACGTAGTCAGCAAGTGGTTGCAACTCAGTGAGAGGCAGCACTTCCTGTGATGGTGAATGTAAGGCGTAAGCCCGCCAACCAGTGTCTTCTTTGAGAATCGCAAGCTTGCGAATGTCACGTGCTGCGAGGAAGTCTGCCAAATGTGCGGGACGCATTTTTGGTGAGACAACAAGATTCGACGCCGGATCGGAGAATGAAACCTCGCCCAGTAGACGCTTGACGCCAGCACAACGCGCACAGAAGCGATTATGTCCTTCGTTGCTGTTGCAGGTGACGTCACGCCGTCTGCACCTGCCGCATTCAAGATGTGTGGAAGGAGCAACGGCGATAAATGTGCCGGGAAGAGCTGGAACAGGAGTGAAGCCTTGTTGATGTGCTTCCACTACCACCTGCGATACCAGCAGGAAATCGCGAAGATCTGCAATTGTCGCCAACCCTAAAAACCCTTCGATACCTTCTGAGACGTTCAACCGAACTATGGCTTCAGCGTTTCCTCCAATCGCTCGGGCCGCTCGCAGTTTCTCGAGCGCATTATTCACCTCATCACGTAAACTCGAAAAACGTTGATACGTCTCGCTGGCTTCATGACTTCGTTTGCGGCCCAACATTTGTTCGTCCGCTTTGGGCCAACGACTCAAGTGCACGCTGGGACAATCAGCCTGGCCCGGCGTAAGGGCCCAAACCTCATCGCACGTGTAAGGAAGGATAGGCGCGAGGAGCTTAACCAGAGCCGTCAATATTGAGTGGAGTACGGTCTGGGCTGAGCAGCGACGGAGAGACTTGGGAGATTCGTAATAGAGTCGATCTTTTAGTACATCAAAATAGATACGGCTCAGAAAGTTATTACAGAAGTCATGTAGTTGCCGCACTACAGCTTGAAAGTTATAAGCACGATAACTGTCGCTTACTTTCGAGATCAGTTCATGCAAGTGGTTGAGGGCCCAGACATCCAGCGGATGCAGATCGTCCAAGTGCACAAAGTTTTCATGGAATGAGAAATCAAATAAACTGCCCAACAGGTACCTGAATGTGTTTCGGAATGTTCGGTATTGCGGCGTTGCCTGTTCGAGCTTCTCCAGCGACAGAGGAATGTCGGTAGTGATATCAACTGACGCAAAGTAAAGCCGTATGAGATCTGCGGGAACGTGTTCAAGAGCCTCTTTGAGCGTCACAAAATCACCGTGGGCCCTGGACATAACGTCCCGGCGCTCGTTTAGCACGAAGCCATGTGTGAGGACGCTGTTATAAGGAGCACGGCCGCGGTTGACCAGTGCTGGCAGAAGTGACAGCTGAAACCAGCCTCGGTGCTGATCGTTCCCTTCCACATAGAGGTCAGCGGGAAAACTTAAACGATGGTCGGCAATGAGCATCGACTGCCAGCTCGTTCCGCTCTCAAACCAAATATCAAGAATGTGGTGCTGTTTCTCGAACTCACTTCCGCCACATTGAGGACAAACAAACTTACCGGGAATGAGATCGGCTACAGAACGTTGAAACCAGACGGCACTCCCATGCGTGCCAACCAGATCGCGGACGTGTCTTACAACCTCGGGTACCAGAATCGGCTCATGACACTTCAGGCACGTGAATGCCGGAATCGGCACTCCCCACGTCCGCTGGCGCGATATGCACCAATCCGGCCGCTGTTCGATTCCTTCGGCGAGACGACGACCCGATCCACGTGGAATCCAATTGACAACCTGCACTTCAAGCAGTGCGCGTTGCCGCAGGCTCATCTTCGCCAACTTCTCCTGATGGTCTATCCTGACAAACCATTGCGGCGTTGCCCGGCTGATTAAAGGAGTGTCGCATCGCCAACAATGCGGATAGTCGTATTCATGAACCGCGGCGAGTGCTTTCGTGTTTGCAAGCAGCTTGATAATCGCATGTTCGCCTTCCCTGACTGTTAATCCAGCCAGGTTCCCGTCACGAGAGGTGAACTTACCCTCGTTATCAACGACCGTAATGCCCTGCAAGCCATATTCGCGCGCGACTTTTGCGTCATCCGTACTGTGCGTTGGGACGATCTGGACCAATCCGGTGCCTGAGTCAGCGCGCACAAAATCAGCAAACACCATCGGTAGACGGGCTTGCGAAAGAGGATGTTGCGATATTGCCGGCGCAAGCTGTTCGCCTGCGATACTTCCAACCTTCACATATCTGGTAACTCCAAGCTCCGCGAACACTCGCGCCGCGAGTTGTTCTAAGACAACTGTCGTGCGACGACCCAACTGGTCGTCATATTCATAAGCGGCGTACACAAGGTCACGACGAGCGGCTATCGCCATCGCGCCGGGCAGGCTCCACAAACTGGTGGCCCAAATGAGTAGAGAACAAGGAAGATCTTCTGACGCGCCAAAGCGCCTGGCGAGTTCTTGTCCGCCTTCAAAGTGAATCCACAGTGAATGCTCGGGTGTTCGCTTGTATTGGATCTCAGCCTCGGCTAGTGACGTCTCGCAATGAGTGCACCAGGGAACAGGTAAGAGATCATGGTAGACGTATCCTTTATCTAACATGTCGAGAAGCACGGTCAGCACACCGGCTTCGTATGACGCATTCATGGTGAGATAAGGCCGGTCCCAATCGGCAAAAATTCCGAGCAGCTGAAATTGCTCCTTTTGCTCCTTTACATAGCGGAGCGCAAAGCGCGCGCATTGCTCGCGAATCTCTGCCGGCGAAAGCGGTTCGTCCCTCGTTCCGAATTCCTTGAGCGCAGCAATTTCAATCGGCAGGCCGTGACAGTCCCATCCGGGGACGAACGGCACTCGTCGATCGTTCATGGAATAGAACTTGGCGATCATGTCCTTGATGATCTTGTTCATTCCGATGCCGATATGAATTTGGCCGGAGGCGTAAGGCGGCCCGTCATGAAGAATGAAAGGTTTGCGATCGCGACGTTCTTCCAGAATCGCGCGATAGATGTCCATCGCTCGCCAGCGCTGCAGAATCTGCGGCTGAACTCGCTCAATTAATTGAGCTTCCATGAGGAAGGGGGTTCGAGGAAGGTTGAGATCCAGGTTGTTATCGTCCATTGACACCTCTCCGCTCGGTGCTGTCCAAAGTGGGCATAGTCCCACTTTGCAAAAGCTCTCATGCGACTATGGGATTGGAGTCAAAACGTTACGGAGGCAGGTTGAGTAGGTGGTGTCTTAAATTGATCGATTTACTCTGCGTCCTCGGCGGATCTCAGTGTTCTCTGCGTTAACGACAACTCAAACGCAGAGGGCGTAGAGATCCGCTGAGAACCGCAGAGAAGATTTTCAGATTGAGCACATCGTTGAGTGAAGTTTCGATCAGCCACTTAGGCTATGCTGCTTTTGCATTTCAGCTAGTTGAGTTCGAACTCTGCCGGCTTGTCGTGTTTCCAGCGCTTCAAGAATCGAAAGCGCGTCTGTGCCGTAGCTGATGGCTTGCTCATATTTGCCAAAAGCACTGTTTGTCTTCGCCATACTCCAGAGGGCCTGTGCTTCGCCAAACCGATCTCCGACTTCGCGAAAGATTGCGAGGGCTTGTCCGCAGATCGCAACGGCTTTTTCATAGTCGTTCATCTTGCGGTAGACGATCGCGAGATTATTCAACGTCTGTCCCTGGCCGCGGCGATAACCAATTTCCTGAGAAATTATGAGTGCCTCTTCATGGTAACTACGCGACTCCGCGAATTCTCCAAGATCTTTGCAAGCCACACCGAGATTGTTAAGAGCGTCGCCTTCGCCCCGTCGAAATCCAAGCTCGCGGTAGGCCACTAATGCTTGCCTGTAATAGTCCGCAGCTTTTGCGGGATTGCGTTCCGCCATGGCGGCATTGCCAAGATTACCCAGAGCCGCTGCTTCACCGCTGCGATCTCCGGACTCGCGCGCTGCGGCTAGTTGACGTTCCAAACATTCAAGCGCCTTTTCTGTTTCACCGAGCGCCACATAGGCTGCTGCTATGTCGCCCAGATGGCGATTCTCGGCTTTGCGATCGACCAATCGTCTCGAGGCGGCGAGAGCTGCTTGCGAGCGGCGCACACGTTCGCGCGGGGGAATGCGCATATTGAGTAATGCCGCTCCGACGCGAGGATAGGAACTGCACAGTTGCGCTGCTTTGGCATCATCGCATGCGAGGTTGACTGCCGTGGACCAACCGGCTTCGATGTTCTGTCGTTCGACATCGAAGAGGAGTAATCCGAGTTTGAGAGTTTCACCGCCTTCGAGATACAGCTCGTTTATGTCACGCATTACCGACTCATAATGCTCAGCGTGCCGGAATTGTGCGTCAATGAGGCTGGCCATGATTGCATGCGTGGTTTGTTATGTTGCGTCTTCAGTCAAAGCGTGAACCTGTGCATGCCCTCGGAAAGGTTTCGGTATAGTCGATTATCCTCTGTCCAAAAACCACCGACATTATCGCTGTAACCACGAAAGTAAATGGTTCCAGACCCCGATTTGAGGTCGAGCTTTACAAAATTGTACGAATTAGGATAGTCGCGGGTCGCATAACAAGCTCCTCCGGGAATGACGATTGCGGTATGGCCCGGTGTCTCGATTCGAGCAATGCCGGCACGATGCAGGTGGCCATGCAGCACGAAGTTACATCCATCGGCGAGGTAGTCCCAACTGTATTGCACATCAAATTCACGAAGCCATTCTTTTGGATGGTGCATCAGGGCGATCTTTAAATGAGCATCGACAGTCTCTCGATTCTTCAATGCCGCGCGAACTTGCCTCTCACCCAAAACCAATCTATTCGCGTTGTCCTCTTTCGGATGTGAGAGCCACACAGAGTTAAGCCCCAAAATGGCAAGACGGACATCGCCGACGTCGAGGGTTTTCGTATAGTAATAATTCTCCTCGTCGAATGTGGCTAATCCAGTAAAGTAGTTGTTGAAAAAATTCGCCCATCCTTCAAAACGCTGAAGAAACAGCTTCCAGTATCCGGGACTGCTTACGACATCACTGTAAACATCCCTGTTTACGATCGTGTTTGCAAGATTTCTGGTCACACGTTCAACAAGCCATTCGTTCACATCGTGATTTCCCGGAACCACGAACAACTTTTCGCGCGATAAACCCGTTGTTTCAAGCAGTTTCTCAAAGAAGTCCTGCGCCATGACGTATTCTTCAGGCTTTCCCGAAAACGCAATGTCGCCCGTGATCGCGATGAAGTCTGGGCTGAGTCCCTTTTCCGTGTTGCGGCTTTTGATGTCGCCGAGTAGTTCTTCCAATACAACATTGGCATCGTAAGCAGACGTTTTTCGGAAGTGAAGATCGGACAGATGAAGCCAGGTAACACTGCCGGAGGGCATTACGTGTGTAACTTCATCCATCGTCTTTGACTCGACATTTTCTACAACGTCTATCGGTAACCCGATACCTGGAACTTGAGAGCTCTCAATCTCCAAACCATTTTCGTGAAGTGCTTCGGTCATAAGAATGTGTTCAATCGCGTAAATCGGATCGTGAGGCAGTGACCGTTTAATTAAGATGCGTTGCTTGTACGAATCTACTGCGAGATCAACCTGCTCACTATTCAGATGGGAGTCACCTAAAATCGTGAGGATTTCGACCTGTGCCAACTCGTCGCCCAATCGTCGCGCCAGCGGAAGCGCCGAGTTGAGAAGAGTTATGGCCGACTTATATTCACCCATTACATATTGAGCCAGACCAAGCCTGGTCAGCGCACTCATCTCACTGCGTTTATCGCCGATTTCGCGGGCAATGCGTAGCGACTGCTGTTGGATTTCGATCGCTCTCAGCGGACGGCCGATGATGGCGTAGGTTCGTCCCAGATTGGTGAGCACCAGGCCCTCCTCAGGCAGGAATCCGCGCTCGTTTGCCACGTATAACGACGCTTCGTAATAGTCGATTGCTTTCTGAAATTCTCGGCGGATGTGCTGCGCCTGGCCCAGGCTATTCAATGCAATGCATTCGGTGCGCGGATTCTTCACATTTCGCGCAATGGACAGAGATTGCTCAAGCACAACAATTGCGTTCTCAGTTTGTCCGGCAACGATATAAGTGATGCCAAGATAGCTTAAGACTTCCGCTTCTGTATCCCGGTCACCCACGTCTCGACAAATTCTGAGGGCCTCTTCCAGAGCTGTGATGGCACTTATGTTCTCAGCTAAACGCGAATGATTGATCCCCACTCCCAGCAACAGTCTCGCCGTGATTCTGCTATCGATAGTGTCGGCGGTCGCAAGCGCAACTTTCAACCAACGTAGTCGTTCCAGTGGTTGCTGCCGGAAGTTGAGTAAATGGGGAGCGGCATTAGCGTATTCGGTACAAAGGCGGGCTGCCTGACCATTCTTTCCAGCATGACGTTCGGCAGAATCAAAACCTGCGTCTATGTTTCCGGCCTCTGACTCGTATTGGGTTAACGCGTTCTTGAGTGCTTCCCGGCCCTCGGTGAATTGCTCACCCAGACCTCGAAGCAACGTCAGGTAATGTGAAGAGTGCCGGAGTTGTATTTCGAGCAATCGGGACATGACGATTACGATTCGAGGAGCGACCGCGCGTGCAAAACAATCAGAGGATGCATTTGAAATCGGCCGCTACCCGTAGGTTCAAGCAGACCGTGACCGACTAACTTGCGAATAGTGGGCGCGGGGTTGTTCACGTCCCACACAGCTTTCATCGCGGCAGCGTCGAAAGTTGCAGGCTTAGGGGCAAATGCAGCGAGAAACGCAAAGCAAGTGCGGGTTCGTTCATCAAGCTCGTCAGTACTCCTTTTTAGGAGCGCATGCACTGTCGGTGTTACCCAGCCGGCCGTGCGATCCAAAGGAGCACTCTCCTCTACATGCTGCGCGTCTTCGCGTATTCCTTCGAGCAACTCAACAACACTCAATCCTGCGCTCTTCTCGCTTCTGAGCAATCGCCCCGCCACTTGGAGCGCTAACGGCAGGTAACCGAGTTCATGGGCCAGCGCTCTGCACGCCTCGGGCTGTTTCTCAACTGATGAGGATGAAAAGTATCGCAATAAGTCCATTGCGTGGGATTCAGTGAGGACTGGCAGAACATAGATGTTCGCCGGATCGCTGCTAAGAACTTCTGCGACACTCGGCAAGCGTGTGGTTGCAACAAACGCACATCCGCTTCCTCCAGCCTTGAGGAAAGGAAGTGCGTGTTCAGGCTTCCAAATATCATCAACTATCAACAGCATCCGGCGATGCCGCAGCAAAGTCGCTAATTTCGATACAGCCTCCTCAAGGGTCGGAGTGCGAAGAATTTCGTCCGTGCCCAGTGCTCGTCCCCAGTCAACCATTTTTGTCAGTAGTTCAGGAGTACTTCCGAGAAAGGTCCAAAGCACACCATCAGGAAAAGCTTCAAGCACTTGCGGATCACGGGCCAGGATGCTGACGAAAGCCGTTTTGCCGACGCCAGGCCAGCCCCGAATCACAATCACTTTTTGGTCAGACGAAGGTAGCTCCGCATTCAATTCCAGCAGTTTTTTGACATCAGCCAGCGCTTGTTCGCGGCCCACAAAGATCAGACTGGGTAAAGGTGGCGGAAGCCCCGGCGGGGATGGAAATAGCCTATCCTGTATGCGCTCGTACTCCTCAAGGCTGAGTTCAAGATCCAGTGAATTATCGCGGAGAGTTTTTGGAGCAGCGGTGCTTTTGGTCTCGACGAGTGTTCCCATTCTGACATTTTCGTAGGTGCCCACGCGGCCGGGATCCTTATGAGGGTCTCGAGTCTTTTGCTTCGAGCCACCGCCTTTGCTGCGCGGTTCCACAGCGCGTATATCATCCGGCCCTCCGGCGCGTGCCATACCCAGTTCCTGATGAACACTTTCCTTCTTTGTAGTGCCACGACGACCACTCGGTTTTCTTTCTTTCTTTGGGCGGCCCCTCGATAGTTCTCCTATTTGTTCGAGAACTATGTTGCCGGCAACTACCGCTTGTTGAATTGTCATCGCATCAGTCGAAGTGTTCCCTACTTCCGACAGGTGCTCGACTGCCGTTTTCACCCGATTCAGGCTGGGCGGCGAGATTGTTTCCTCTTTGCGATCGGGACCAACAATTTGGGTGACGAAAGGCGCTGACGGATCGACTCCGTCGCGTATAAACAACTTTGGTGAACCGGTGCTCGAAATGGCTCTTAGCGCCAGCTCGTTTTTGGCTAATTCGAAACCATCCCTGACTGATAGACCAAAAGCAAGCGCCTGGTAAAAAGAAGCCGCAAAGACAATCGCCGCATCGTCAGTGATGTAGTTAGTGGTCCCTATTGTGTAGTCAATCACCTCGCTAAATGCTTTGGCTTGAGGCCGGGAGTAACACCCATTGAAAAAAACAATTCGGATGTCGTTCTTGAGTGTCCGAAACAGTTCCGAGATTGCTTTTAGTGTTACAAGCTTGCTATTTCCACATTCGTCTTCCAGAAGAAGCCCTTTTTGGCCTTTTCCGTGCCCACTGAAATGCACAATGTGAGGACGGTGTTTAAGCAGGGCGTGCTGTAGATTATCTGGTCGAGTTGCAGAGTTAGCAACTAGTTGAAATGAATTTCGATGCTTACCGGTCGCGAGTTTTTGTCTGATCTCTCGTTCCTCCTCATCCAAACGAAGGTGGGTAGTATCGATCGGATTCGCGGCGAGGTAGAGAATTCTGATCTTGTCATCCATACTGATTTCTCCGGGATGAGCCGCCAGTGCAAAGAAAGACAGTTCTCTGAACAAGTCCTCTCAAGCGGGTTTCGACCTTTCTTGGGAGCGAGGCTAATAGCTCGGTCAGGTCTTAGTGGGTAACCGGCGAGGCATTCTATCTCTTTCTATTCAACTGCGGAAGAACCTAGCCAATCATTTCACAGCGAGGGCTGTCAAAACAAATCCCAATGCCGGCTACCAACCTCGAAGCGATAACTCGTCACGCGATTCATTATTCTCGCGTTCTGGCAAGGGCAAATCGCACCTACCTGAAAGGCGATAAGGCATCGACGGCAGGGCTAAAGCTGTTTGATCGCAACCGTGAAAACATTTGCGCCGCGCGCAGTGCAACTACTGTTCAGTCGACTGAAACTGCAGACATTCTGTGCAGTGCATATCCTTCTCTCGGAACTGCGATCATTTGCCTGAGGCTGCATCCGCGTGAACGCATCGAATGGATAGAACAAGGACTCCGCGCGGCCATACGACTCAATGATCAAGAGTCCCAGGCCGAACATCTTAACCACCTCGGAGTAGCTCGGTGGGAAGTGGGCCAGGTAACGACTGCCATTGATTGTCATTTGGAGGCGCTGGCAATCCACCGTGAGTTGGGTGATAAACACGGACAAGCTAGCGCTTTTGGCAACCTTGCAAATTGTTACGCGATCCTGGGGCAAACACGCGAAGCCTTGAAATATTACAGGCGAACATTGGCGACAGCGCGTGAACAGCAAGACCGGCGAATGGAGGCGATCTCTCTCGGTAACATTGGTTCCCTCTGCCATGCTCTGGGCCATTTTCAGACCGCAGCTCGCTATTACCGCAAGCAGATAGCCGCCGCCAAAGCAATTGAAGATGTTGAACTCATAGCGTCTGGCTTAGGGAACCTCGGCATGACTCTGATGGACCTGGACAAGCTCACCCGGGCCATTAAACTTTTTGAACAACAACTGTTTCTCAGTCGTGCAATCGGTGACCGATCTGGAGAGAATTGTGCTCTAGGAAACCTTGGGTTGGCGGCAATGAAACAAGGCAATCCGAAAAGAGCACTCGACCTGCAAAGAGCCGCACTTGCCTTGTGCCAAAGCTTAGGAGATCTTGTTGGCGCAGGCCGGACGATGGGGAACCTGGGCCTCATATTTGAGATGTTTGGAAAGAAGGGGTTTGCAGCGAAGTTGCACCGGGGCTGGCTCAAGTTAGCACG
>Ga0207671_10004315_pt1 | contig 13670 bp, 13 predicted proteins | sample KBSC24metaG_FD_184352 | JGI IMG/M metagenome (GOLD analysis project Ga0207671, IMG submission 184352) | Corn rhizosphere microbial communities from Kellogg Biological Station, Michigan, USA - KBS C2-4 metaG (SPAdes) (version 2) | ecosystem: Host-associated > Plants > Roots > Rhizosphere > Soil... | reverse complement strand
CGCGGCCAGCAGTCGTGTGTTGGAGCGTGGCTTTTGGCCGGGTGGCGACAGGGACGGCAACCCCAACGTAACCACACAAACCACTAAAGAGGTAGCCAGTTTTTTAAGGCAGCGCCTGTTCCGTTGTTATTACCGTGATTTCAGGGTGCTTAAACGTCGCATCACATTCCGCGGGGTTGAAAAGGCTATGGCCAAGCTGGAAAAACTGCTGTACAAAAATGCCAATGAACATCCTGATTCTAAAAACCTGCAAGGCGAACTGTTGAGCCTGCTGCAATCTATCAAGCAAACTATCATTACCGATCACGACAGTTTGTTTGTGGATATTGTAGAGAACCTGATCCAGAAGGTACGCCTGTTTGGCTGTTATTTTGCCACGTTGGATATCCGGCAGGATAGCCGCGTTCTACGCAGTGTGTTTGATTATGGCGTAAAAAATATCAAAACAGGTATTGTTAAGGGCTATGCCGACCTGGACGAGGAAGAAAAATTAAAACAGATCAGCTTTAAGGAAGCCGATTTCCATTGCCCGTCTGACGCGGATGCCATGACGCAGGATACACTGAATACTATCCGCCTGATGCAGGAAATCCAGCAAACTAACGGCGAGAAGGCTTGTCAGCGTTTTATCATCAGTAACTGTCAGCAGGCATCCGATATTTTACAACTCATCGACCTGTTTTTATGGAGCGGATGGGAAAAAGACAGCCTGAGTGTCGACTTTATGCCACTGTTTGAAACCGTGAACGATCTTTCCCGTGCCGGCGAGATCATGGAGCAGTTATATACACATCCGTACTATGCCGAACACCTGAAAAAACGAGGTAACCGGCAAACCATTATGCTTGGTTTTTCTGACAGTACCAAGGATGGCGGTTACCTGATGGCCAACTGGTCGATATATAAAGCCAAGGTGGAATTAACCGCCATGGCCCGCAAATATGATATCAGCCTGGCGTTTTTTGATGGCAGGGGAGGTCCACCGGCACGTGGCGGCGGTAAAACACACCGTTTTTATGCCTCGATGGGTAACGAGATCGCTAATGATCATATCCAACTGACCATCCAGGGACAAACCGTGAGCTCGCAATATGGCTCGGTAGAGACTGCCCGTTTTAACATGGAGCAGCTGATCAACGCGGGTATCATATCGGCCCTGCACCCCAACCATAATGATCTGCTGGATAACAGGCACAAAGCCTTGATATCGGACATGGCCGACGAAAGTTATAAGCTGTTCATGGCCCTGCGCGCGCACCCTTTATTTGTGGAATACCTGGAGAAATTCAGTCCGCTTAAATTATTGTCGCGTATCAATATCAGCAGCCGCCCAACCAAACGTAATGCCGGCGCGCCACTGAAACTGGAAGACCTGCGCGCCATCAGCTTTGTAACTTCCTGGAGCCAGCTGAAACAAAGTATCCCAGGTTTTTATGGCGTGGGTACCTCGTTGAAAAAAATGAAAGACAGCGGCAACTGGCTCGAAATAAAAGAACTGTACCGGACATCCGGTTTCTTTAAAACCATGCTGGATAACTGCGCCATGTCCATGTCGAAATCTGATTTCAGGGTTACCGCGTACCTGGAGAAAGACAAAAAATTCGGCGCTTTCTGGAAACTGCTGAAGGATGAGTTTGAGCTAACCCGCGAAATGTTGCTTGACCTAACCGGAAGCACGGTACTGATGGAAGAATACCCCGTTGAGCGCCGTTCTATCGCCATCCGCGAGAAGATCGTGTTACCACTCGTGATCATACAACATTATGCCTTACAGAAACTCAATAGCAGCGACGACAGCGAACTGATCGACATATATGATAAGCTCGTGATCCGTACCGTTTACGGTATTGTGAATGCGGGTAGGAATTTGGCGTAAGAGCCCAGCTGTAGAACGCCCCATCCTCAGTATGTCATTGCGAGGAACGAAGCAATCGCATACTGTACAGAGTATCTTGTATAGTTCGCGATTGCCACGCTCCGCTCGCAATGACATTTTTTATTTACAGGTGTCATGCTTCGATGGGCTCAGCATGACATCCCTATTTAGAAGGTTTAAGTAAAAAAGCCTGGGCCAGTGTGATTCCTTCCGCTGCCGCGGGCTTCCAGCCCGTGGTAACCATGGTTCAGCTTTCAGCTGAATATAAGCTGAAAGCTTATAGTATGTACCTCACGAGATACGCTGCGCTAATCTCGCGGGAGCAGTGATATACAACTACAACAGTTTGTCATCCTGAGCGGAGCGAAGGATCTACCCGCGTTCCTATCGAAGAAGATGCTTCAACCGTTCAGTATGGCAAGAGAAGTCACTTACTTATCCGAAGGGTTTTTCTTTTTATTCATCAGCATCTCCACCATTTTAGCCATACGGTCCTGGCGGGTTTTTTCCTGTTTGGCGCTGAGTATCCATAGAACATATTCTTTTTTATGGCTGTAGGCCAGTTGCTGAAACCAGTTGAGTATATCCGGGTGCTGTTCCAGCGATGCTTTGATATCATCGGGCAGGGTTACGGTTTTCTTGTCTACATCAATATAGGCGCTGTATTCATTATTCCGTACCGCGTCATTACGACTTGCCGAAACTTTTACCTTGTCAACCGGGCGGAAACGCAGGGCCGTCCATATCTCATTAACCGCTGCCGAAGCCACCGGGCGGATACCGTATTGAGCCGGGGCATCCCAGCTGCTCATCATTTCCAGGTCGGTTGTTATGCCCGAGTTTTTTTTAGGGTAGATGATCCAGAACACGGTATCATCTTTTAGCAGCGGAACGATTACTTTCAGTTCATCCGCCAATTCTGTACTGTTGGTGACAAATAGTTGTATGCCATTAAAGCTACCAACGGTATTATGTACTATCTCCACATCATCGGGCAGGGGCTCCAGGCTTTCCAGGTAGTTGGCTGGCGCGTTATGCAACAACCAGCGCGTATTGGGTTTCATCTGTAGTTTTTTGGCAAGTGCGTTCATGAGGTTGGTTTATTGGCTGATGCTTCATCGTTCATGGTTGATGGCTCTTGATTTACTATGATCCATGAACCATCTACTATGAACTATAGATATAGCTAATTTAATAACAATTTGTGTTAAAGTATGCACAGGGCGCAGACGACTCACCCGACCATCGCTGCGCTTGGTCACCCTCTCTTCACCTGCGGTGGAAAGAGGGATTCTTTTCTCCACGCGTCATTGCGAGGAGGAACGACGTGGACAACCGACAGGAGGGAGTTCATTAATACCTTTAAAAACAATTAACGCATTAATAATCCCCTACTTACAGAGCGGCCCTGCTTATCGGGGATTGCCACGCTGCGCTCGCAATGACGCCGTTTTTTATCTCCTCGCAAGCGCAGACGGGGTGAGTCGTCTGCGACGTTTTTGGGGCACCCCTGCATTTGATAACAAATGTTATCGTCGGCCGCTGTTTACCGCTCTATTTTTGTGTAAACAAACAAATAAAATGAAAGCAGCAGTAATGTATCAAAAAGGAGGTTTACCTCAATATACAGATTTTCCGGAGCCGATAGCTCAACATGATGATGAAGTACTGGTAACCGTAAAAGCCGTGGCCATAAAGCATTTGGATAAAAGCAGGGCTAGTGGTAAACACTATTCGAGCGATGCACCAAAAGAAAACGGAAAGGTCATCGGTGGCGATGGTGTTTGCCTTTTGGTGGATGGAACCAGAGTATATGGCATGGGTATAAGCGGTATGCTGGCTGAAAAAGCAACCATTGACAAAGACCGCATCGTAAAAATACCGGATGGATTGGACGATGCCACAGCGGCGGCCTTACCCAATGCCGTGATCGGTGCAGCGATGGGACTAAAATTCAAAGCGGACATCCAGCCGGGTGATGTAGTGCTGATCAACGGCGCAACAGGTTTTACCGGCCGCGTAGCGGTGCAGATAGCCAAACACTACGGGGCCAAAAAAGTGATCGTAACAGGCAGGAACCAAGCTTCGCTGGAGGATCTGTTATCGCTTGGAGCCGACGAAATAGTTTCGTTATTGCAGGATGATGAAAGTTTTAAAGCAGAACTGGTCGCTATTCACATATCAACGCCTATTGATGTGATCATCGATTACCTGTGGGGGCATACCGCCGAAATGATACTGGCTTGTATAAAAGGTAATGGTTCATTTACCAACCGGATGAGATATGTATCCATAGGGGCCATGACCGGAGACCTGATCCAGCTATCAGCCGCCAACCTCCGCAGCGTCGATCTTCAATTAACAGGCTCGGGATTGGGTGCCTGGTCAAAACCACAGGTTGGTCAGCTTTTCAGCCAGATATTACCCGAGATGTTTGAGTTGGCAGCGGCAGGAAAACTCAAGGTGGATACCGTCACCGTAAAACTGGAGAATATCGCAGAGCTTTGGGATATGGAAGTGGATAGCGGTAAGCGTTTGGTGGTGATTATTTAAGTAAAAAACGCAGGGCCTGTGCGATTCCCTCCCAACAGGAGGGTGTAGGGAGGGGTTTATGCGACATGCATTGCGTATAAACCCCTCCCTGCCTTTACTCGCCGTCCACCGCACCCCTCCCGTGGGGAGGGAACTAAAAAACTTACATCGCCCGTTTTTCTTAATATATGATGTCATTGCGAGCGCAGCGTGGCAATCTCCTCGCGTTCTCATTAGTAAGCATAGCTACGAGATTGCTTCGTCGTTCCTCCTCGCAATGACATGGTTTTGATAGAATGTATTGATGGGTGTTTTTTGAGCCTCAAATCGCCATTTTGGCAAAAAAATCCCAAAGCACTATCCCTGCGGATACCACGATGTTAAAAGAGTGTTTGGTGCCGAATTGGGGTATTTCGATACAGGCATCGATGTTTTGCATCACCTCCTCGCTTACGCCGTTTACTTCGTTGCCGAAGATGAGGGCGTATTTTTCATTATCAAGCGGGGTAAACTCGTTGAGCATGGTACTGTTTTCGGCCTGCTCAACGGCTATAATGCGGTAACCATCCTTGCGCAGTTGCTCTACGGCTTGTAATGGGGTTTCGTAATAAGTCCAGTTTACAGATTGAGTGGCGCCGAGAGCTGTTTTTTCAATTTCGCGATGTGGGGGCTGGGCGGTAATACCACAAAGGCAGATCTGCTCGACAGCGAAACCATCCGAAGTACGAAAAATAGAGCCTATGTTGTGCATGCTGCGCACATTATCCAGTACAACGGCTACAGGCAGTTTATCCTGTGCCTTAAATTCATCAACCGAAGCCCGGTTCAGCTCATCTAATTTTAATTTGCGCATAGTTTTTAGTACATGGTCTATAGTCCATGGACTAAAAACCAAGCGCAAAAGTATTAATTAACCAGCAAATTCAACAATCCTACACCATTACCGATCAGCGAGCTGTAAACGGATGGGGCATAGCCAATTTTCTGGGTGTAGTATTTGGTTATTTGGGCGGCGTAATCATCAAACGCATCGGCTTTAACCAAAGCTATGGCGCAACCGCCAAAACCTGCACCGGTCATACGGGCACCTGCCACGTTGGGGTTGGTTTTGCTGTATTCGGCCACGGCATCCAGCTCGGCGCCGCTTACTTCGTACAGGTCGCGCAGTGAATCGTGCGAAGCATACATCAACCGGCCAAATTCCTGTAAGTTATTAGCGGCCAGCGCAACGGCAGCCAGTTTTACACGGTCGTTCTCTTCAATAACGTGTTTGGCGCGGTTCAGCACTACCGGGTTGGTGATCAGGTGCTGGTATTTTTGGAATGTATCGGCATCAATATCACAAAGGTGATTGATATCCAGTTCCTGTTGCAGGGCTTTCAGCGCTTGCTGACATTCCTGTACGCGTTCGTTATATTTCGATTCGGCCAGTTTGCGGGGTTTGTTGGTGTTGATGATAGCCAGTACATGATCGCCCAGGTTACTGTCAACTGCCTGGTAATCCAGGGTGTCGCAGTTCAGCATCAGGGCCTTGTTCTTTTCGCCAAAGGCAACGGCAAACTGGTCCATAATACCGCTGTTTACGCCGATGAAATTATTCTCAACAGATTTCGACAGCTTCACCAGGTCGAGCTTGCTATAACCGCAGTTAAACAGATCATTCAGGGCATAAGCCGTAACTACCTCGATAGAGGCTGATGAGGATAAACCAGAGCCGATAGGGATATCGCCATAAAAAAGCATATCCAGGCCTTTTAATTGATGGCCATCTTTACCAAAATGATCTATGACACCGATAGGGAAGTTGAACCACTCGTCGCCCGTTTTTTCATAACGTTGCTGAACAGGGATATCGTCCTGATCGGTAAAGTTTAAACTCCTGAAACGAAAAACGCCATCCTCGTTAGGGGATACCAACAGGTAAGTGCCAAAAGTAATGGCGCATGGCATAACCAGGCCGCCGTTGTAGTCAATATGTTCGCCGATAAGGTTTACGCGACCGGGTGAAAAATAGGTGGCGTCGGCCTCTTTATTATAAAGCTTAGTAAATTCCTGCTGCAAAGTATTCTTCATTATTTCAGGTTAGTTATTTTGGAATAACAAATATTGTAAAAATTGTCAAATATACATTTATAAAATAAATTTAAAATAGAAATTTTTAATTTTTTAGGATGAAAATCTGGCCGGACGGGAGCTTTAAATGTATAGTTTTACCATAACCAAGGCAAACAGAACAGTTGCTTACCTGTTGGATAAAGTAACTGGGAGCAGTACGCTTGAATTAATCAAAAAACGATGACAACATTAAACCCTTACCTGGTTTTTAAAGATAATTGCGAAGAAGCTTTCAATTTTTATAAAGTTGTTTTTGGTGGCGTTATCCTGTTCATGGGGCGTTACAAAGATGTGCCGCAGGGCGATAAAAAATTGTTCCCGCTTTCGGCTGATGAAAAGATCATGCATGCTACTTTACAAATTGCTCCGAATACGGTTATCATGGGTTGTGACAGTATGGAGACGTACCAGGGATCAACGGGATCGGCCAATAATTTTTATCTCTATCTCAGCGCTGCCAGCCGGGGCGAAGCTTATCGCATATTTAATGAACTATCCGAAGGAGGACAGGCCACCATGCCCATAGGTGAAACCTTTTGGAGCACACATTACGGGATGCTGGCCGATAGATATGGGATCCGCTGGAAGATCACCTTTGATCCTGATAAAGAAAAAATTCACTAATTCACTAAATCAATAATTCACTAATTATGAAGCAGTACCTGGTTACGGGATATGATTATACAGATGACGGCGCATTGCAACGCCGTATGGATGTGCGCCCGCATCACTTAGATGGCGTAAGAGTGCTGAAAGAAAACGGTAATTATATTGAAGGAGGGGCCATACTCAATGAAGAAGGTAACATGATAGGCTCCGTTATGATCATGCAGTTTGAAACCGAGGAAGCCCTGGGCGCCTGGAAACAGAATGAACCCTACATCACCCAAAAAGTATGGGAATCGGTTGATGTGAAGCCGTTTAAAGTGGCTGTATTATAATAGGGAACGAATGATCAAAACCATGTCATTGCGAGCGGAGCGTGGCAATCTCGTAGAGATGTACCGAACGGAGAGGCTTATCGTAGAGCGCTCAATTGCCGCTAAGGCTGTTACTTTGTCTTGATACAAAGTAACCAAAAATCAAGTCAGCAGAAATGCTTCTTTGTCGCACCAGGCCTTGCCCCGCAAACCGGACAGAACCACGGGCTGCAATTATTTTGCGCTACTTCGTTCGCTCAGTCCACACGCTACAGCAAAAACTTGCTATGCCCCTGCAACCGCACAGGCCCACCATTGTTCTGCCCGCTTTCGCCCGAAGCTATTCTGCTGACGGAGGAGAATAGTAAGATTGAAAAACACTCCTCTCTCCACGCGTCATTGCGAGGTACGAAGCAATCCCCGATTTGCAGAGCCACTCTGTATAGTTTAGAGATTGCTTCGCACCTCGCAATGACGCGTGGAGAAAAACGAAATGTGTAGACGGGTGAGTAGTCTACGATATTCATTTTCCGCCACCACATCTACCCTTAATTTTTCGTATATTTATATCAACAGCAGCCCGCTTATCTTTTTCAGGAGATCAGCGGGCTGTTTTAGTTAAGGCAAAATAAGACCAAAAATGAGGTGTTTTGTTGTTAGTTATTTGATAATCAATAAAATAATACTTTTTAAAGTTTTAAAAACTGCTCAAAACTGTGTTAAAATTTGTTAAAAAGTGTTAAAATGGGGGTTTTTTAAGCAGTTTTCGGCCCGTTTTACCCTGTTTTTGAGCAGAAAAGTGTTAAAATTCAAGCTTTAAAAAGTTTTAGGCTAAAAAAACGGTACCAGGTCCGCACAATAATAGGACCGACCATTTGGTGGGTGGAATATTAAATGGCGGCGGTCCAGGTGGTCAGTTGCCAATAACCTTCGGTATCTTTTTTATAAAAGGCTGTATAGCTTTTGCCCTGCATGGTAAAGTTGAAAGAGAACTCTTTTGCCGAACGGTCATGCGGTATAAAATGGGGTAATACGCTGTTGGCGGCCAGGGTAATGGCTTCGGTAAATTCGTCGCGGTTTTCCTGCTGCTGGTGGGCCTCCTGCAGGATATGATTGGCATAATCAGCATAGGTAGCAAATTCATATTCCAGGCCGCTATCCTTTAGATGACGGGCCGCATTGAAAGCTGCCTCGGCGCATTGTTCTTTGTAGGTTTCCATGGCCTTTAACAGGTCGGGAGCCGATATTTCGGGTAAACCATCGTTGCCGGTGGTATTATAGCTGTTCAGGATCTCTTCTTTACTTTTCATTTATGTGATGATGATACAAAAATAAAAGGATGCTAGTATATTATAGCATCCCTTTATTTTACCCGTTTGACAGGGCTGTTTATTTGATGTCTTTCAAACTTTCCAGGATCAGTCGATCGGCTTCGTCCAGTTGGATATCGGCTGCTTTCATGTTCTCTTCCAGGTGTTCCACACTGGATGTGCCCGGAATAAGCAGGATATTTGGCGAGTGGTGCAGTAACCAGCTCAGAGCTACCTGGTGGATGGTGGCATTGTGCTTATCGGCTATACCCTGCAAAACCTGTTCGCCTTTTACGTTGCCGCCACCCAATGGGTACCAGGGTATAAAGGCGATGTTTTGTTCGCGGGTGTACTGTAGTTCGGCTTCCCATTTGCGGTTATCAACGCTGTACATATTTTGTACCGATACTACCTCAAAAAATTGCTGCGCGTGTTTGATCTCGTCTACGCTAACTTCGGATAGACCAATGTGTTTGATCTTGCCCTGCTGCTGTGCTTTTTGCAAAAACTCAAAGGTTTTTTCGGCAGGTACATTTGGATCTATCCGGTGCAGCTGATATAGGTCGATATGGTCCTGTTTCAGGCGTTTTAAGCTACCTTCCAGCGCCTCCTGAAGGTGAGCCGGGGATGAGTCGATATTCCACTGGTTAGGGCCTGTACGCAGGAAACCGCCCTTAGTGCCGATGATGAGCCCAGCAGGGTAAGGTGCAAGCGCTTCGGCTATTAGTTCTTCTGATATATTGGGGCCGTAACTGTCGGCGGTATCAATAAAGTTTACACCTAGTTCTACAGCCCGTTTGAGTACGCGGATGCATTCATCCTTGTCTTTTGGTGGCCCCCAGATGCCCTGGCCGGTAATGCGCATGGCACCGTAGCCCAGGCGGTTTATGGTATAGTCGCCACCTAATGTGAACGTTTTTTCAAATGTGTTTGCCATAGTATCAATTGTTATTATTAAAATCAACTCAAATATGCCTGCATTGTTTAAAAATATTATAACCCGATTGTAATAATGAATTTTGGAGCAAGGATTTTTGGAGCAAGGAACAAGGATAATAAATTAGCACTATCTTTCGTCAAAAAAATAAACCATGACCTCACAAAACTTCGCCAACCATAAACGCACTGCTGCAGGCTTCCATTATTTGCTGGGAGGTATGCTTATTGTAGGATTGATAGTTGCTATGGTGAATGTGGTGATGCAATGGCAGACGACGGGTTTTTTGAGCGCCTTGCTCATTATGCTGCTTTTTGGCTGTAGTTTGCTGATGGGCCTGTTTGCACGCATGTTTCCGCTCAAGGCACAGGACAGGGCTATACGGGCCGAAGAAGGTCTGCGTTATTTTATACTTACACGCCAACCGCTGGACAACAGGCTTACCATAGCCCAGATAGCTGCCCTGCGTTTTGCACCCGATGATGAACTGGTTCCCTTAATAGAAAGAGTGTTAGCCGAGAATCTGTCGGCAACTGATATTAAAAAAGCCATCAAAAACTGGCGTGCCGATCATCACCGGGTATAGATTAAAAATTAGAGTTTAGTATTTTTCAGCCTATCTCCACCAGCCTATAATGGTGCCCATCAGGGTTAATGATACCAGGCTGTAGCCGCCGTTTATAAATATCAGTCGCCAGCTTTTCAGCTCAAACAGACCCTGTATGGCAATGGCGCTGAATGTCCACACACCAGCCAGGAAACCTGCTGTAGCGCCCCAGGAAACGTCGGTTTTAGCATCGGACAGGAACATGCCCAGGTTAACGGCCATAATGATGGAAAATATAGCCGAAATGCCAAAGGTGCGAGCTTTGTTGGAGGCCTTTAATTCGTCAGGGTTAAGCTTGTTATCAGTCATCCAGGGATTGGCGAACAGTAATGGAGAGTACCAGATACCGCCAACTAAAAATGCCGACACGCCTGCCGCTACAACGGCCAGCCAATTGATGTGTGAAAAATCCATAATGATAAGTTTATGTGTTTCATAAAAATAACAAAGATTTTTGGATTTTTAGAGCAAGGATTTTGGGACTTATGGAGTAAGGACTTTTAGAACAAAGAGTAAAGATTTTTGGATTTGGAATAAGGATTTTGGGAGCATGGATTAACAGGACACGCTGTCCTATAGTCTTTGTTCCTTGCTCTCAAAATCCATACTCCTCAAAATTACTTCACCTGGATGTGCATCACCTGGCGGCCAAGGTCGCCTTCAGCATCCAGACCTTCAATGATTACACGGTATGATCCGCGTGCGTCGCTGTTAAAAAAGCTGAACGAGGCCACACCGTTTTTGTCGGTGATCACTTTCGGGTTCCAGTAAATAGTGTTACGCAGATCGGCCCCAAGCGAGCTTTGCTTGGTTACATCATATTTAGGCATGTAAAACTCTTTAGATCTACCATAACCCTGTATAGCGAAAGTAACTACGTTTTGCTTAGGTATAAGCGCCTGTAATTGAGCCAGTGTTATTTTTTCCTTTTTGATCACTTTTTTGTTGATGATCAAAACGCCGTTTGTTTGATTCATCCGATTGATGCCGCTTACACCGTCCTTTAAAAATATCTCAACGGATGCCACTTCGGCACCGGAAATGCTTGATAAGAAGTTTACATCAACCGGCATGCTGCCTACATATATCTGCACTGGTACTTTTTTACCGGCGTTATAATCACGGGTGATATAAAAATTATTATCGACATAAGTTAAACCAAAAGCCATGGTACTTAAACAGTTGATCAGCAGGGGACAGTCTTTCAACTGATCGCCCGATATTTCATGATCGGCCTGTCCGGGTAACCCGGCAAATGTGCCAAAGTCACTATGACTTGGTTTTTTCTCGAACTTGGTTGATTTTACGACCACCTCTTTCAACACGCGGGAGTTTTGATATTGCCTGCGACTGTTATCCAGGTATGGGCGCATCGCGCTGTCGATATTTACGATTTCGTCGGGTTGATTAGGGTTCTTACTTAATTTCTGATACAATTCGCCGTTCACAGTGATCACCATGTTTTTGCCGTTCGCATTGTTACGGGCGCTCAGGGTTATTTTAGAAGTATCCATTACCACCACGTTACTGAACTTGAAATTACCCGACAGATCGGTTATCGTTTCGGCCGAAAAATTACGATCTGGTATCAGCAAGCGTATGCTGCCTTTGCCTACCGGAAGGCCCGTATTGGTTCTTAATATACCCGATACTTCAATTCCCTGTTCCGGCGCGATGAAAATGGGTGGGTTTTTATCTGCCAGGATATCTTCATAAGAGAAACGGCGGTAACCCTGCGTAAGCATCAGGATATCCAGGTTGTCCTGTTTTTCCTGATCGGGTTTATTGAAATAATAATTTGGTTTTTCGATATATCCTTTCAGATCTGATGTAAGCAGCAGGTTGCTTAATATGGTCGATTCCGAGTCTTCATTGGTAGGTACGCTGGTATCGTCAAGTACGGCTACGGAAAAGCTGCCTTCAACAGGAGCGGCGCTGTTTTTTGCCGATACCGCTATCCTTACATTTTGCCTGGTAGTATAAGATGGTTTATCAGGTTTTAAAGCCAGATTGAGCTGGTCGTTATGTTGTACAAAAGCCACCCGTTCGCACAGAGCATAGCCGCCGGATGAGAACAGGGTGAACTGTACGATACCCGTTGGGAATTTGTTTTTTGGAATATTGGCTGTATAGGCAGCGTTTTGTAATACGGTTTGGGCGGCATAGTAAATAACGCCTCCGCTTTGTGCTACCAGGTAAAAACTTTTATTTTGTTTACGTTGTAAAAATAGTTCGTTGGCCGATATTTTAACGGTAAGGTTATCCGCATCAGCATTGAATACCGACAGGTTTATCCCCATTGCCTGTACCCGTGGAAGTTTATAAGTACCCGTGGATCCATTAGGGAAGGTAACATTGGCAGTGTATACTTTTCCGCTTTCCGGGGTTAAGGTAAACACCCCCATCCCTAAATGAGCCGTGTTAAAATTGGCCATAACCGTACCCTGATCGTCGGTTACGGTTCCTTTTACATCAACCCCCAATCCTTTGGAGTTGATGGCTTTAAAGGCGATCTTTGAGCGTATGCCATTAGTAAGCTGTCCACTTTCGGGAAAAAACTGTACGTCATAAGCAGTTACTGCAGCTTTTAAAGAAAATGAATTAGTAACCGATTTACGTTCGCCCATATCAATGGCGGTTACTAGCGAACTGGATGTGATGGTAGCGGTCTCATTTTCGGGTATGTCAACTAGTAAATGACCTTTATCGTCTGTACGGCCACTGCCTTTGGTTACCGCGTCGCCGTTTCGCATCAATTGCCAGCTCACCCTTCTGTTGGCATAGGGGGTATTAGCCGGATCTTTATAAAGGATATCCGCGTCGACCTTTACTGTGCCTCTTTTGGCAGAGCTTTTGTAACTGATAAAAGTATTTACCTGGTTGTCGATAGCGTTACCCACATTAATGGTATGATCGTAAAAATAATCGGGGTCAAAATTGCGCATCCAATTGGTATAGGCCCTGATGCGGTAAGGACCTTGTTTATAGGTATCGCCGGTAAGGGTAATGTTACCATTAGCAAAGCCATTTTTAACTGGCAAACGCAGGTTTTCCATAACAGAGTCCTGGCTGTTGATCACATCAACATAAACCACACCGCTCAGGCCTGATGGCTGATGTTTTTCGACAGTTACATAGGCTTTAAACCAAATGGTATCGCCTACGGCATAGTAAGGTTTATCTAAATGGAGGTAAACCTTTTCAATGGGGAAACTGCTTTGGAACTTGGCAGTTTTTTGAATAAGTGTACTTAAGGGTATGCTATCCTGTTGCGCCGAAGCGGCAAAACCAAAAGAGAATAACAGGGAAATTACGAGTAAAAATTTTCTTGATATCATTAATATAATATAAAGCGGCTAACAGGGGCTAATAT
>Ga0207671_10004314_pt1 | contig 13671 bp, 11 predicted proteins | sample KBSC24metaG_FD_184352 | JGI IMG/M metagenome (GOLD analysis project Ga0207671, IMG submission 184352) | Corn rhizosphere microbial communities from Kellogg Biological Station, Michigan, USA - KBS C2-4 metaG (SPAdes) (version 2) | ecosystem: Host-associated > Plants > Roots > Rhizosphere > Soil... | reverse complement strand
CGGCCCAGCCGCGTTCCGACGGCATGGGCTGGCGGACGATGCGCTATCGGGCAAAATTAATTGGGGCGAATATCAAAGTCGACGCGACTTCCTCCGGCGGCACGACAGTGCGTTGCAGCCTTCCGATGCCGGCCCTTCAGCCGGCGTGAGTGTTTACCAGGCCATGCTGCATACCGCTGAAATTCGATGGTTTTTCCCGGAGGCCGAGCTGGCCTCCTGCGAGGGCTTGTTTCCGAAGGCGCCGCCGAACGACCGGATGAACTGGCAGGAGACGCGCACCGATATCTATCGCGTGGTGCCGGGGGTGGATATCGCCGGTTTGAAAGTGCGAGGGAATGGGGGGCTCGAGTTGAAAGCCCTGAGGGCGGCGGCGGAAGACTTTTCCTGGAAGCCCGAAGGGGAATTTGCCGCCGAAATGATCCTCGGCCGGACCGATTCATGGGTGAAGTGGGAATTGCCGGAAGCCAGCGGCCAAAAGCTGATGGCCGATGCGCGCGAAATCCACGTTCGGAAGGTTCGCTGGATTCGCAGGTTCTCGGCCGATAGGGGCCCATTGCGCCCCGTGTATGCGCATGGTCCGGGGTCACGACCGGACAGTGGTTGCAATCTGGAGCGGACAGAACTGACCGTGGGGCAGGAACGCTGGCTTTCTCTTGGATTCGAGGCGTTTGGCGCCCCGGAGCGCACCAGGACCATCTTGAGGGAGGCGGTCCAAATGGCCATGGAGCAGGCCAGCGAGACCGAAATTCTGACCTTGGTGACCGCGCAGTCTGAGAGCTATCCGGCATGGCTGAACACCTACGTGAAGCGGGTGCCTGCCTAGAAGCTCCTCGTTGAGGCTCTCATTTTTGCAGTCAGTCGGAACAGCGGGTGAGGGAGGAGGAGAATTGGAGTGAGGACGGCAGTTCGATCTCTTAAGAGGAGTCTCAGAGGCGGGGAAGGCTCGGAACCTGCTGGAGCTTTTATGCGAAAATGCCATCCCCGCGATCGACTACGTTCCTCTTCTGGAAGGCTTTAGCCCTTCCAGTAGGCGCCCTGATTGGGTGTCTGGGGCTCATGATTGCCGTGGCGCTGACTTTTCCGGCAGCGGATTCATTTCTGAAGGGCTGGTTGATGGCAGGACTGGCGGCCGGTGGAGTGGCGGCGGCGATTTCAGGCTGCGTTCGGGTCGCGAGAAACCTTGGCCGGCCCATCGCCCACCTGGTGGAAATGGCCCGGTCCGTGACGCACGGCCGGACTCGGCAGCGGGTTTCGCCGGAAATGGTGGGGCAATTCGGCGTGCTGGCCGACGCGCTGAATCAGATGATCGAGATCCGCGAGCGCGAGGAGGAGAAGCTCAAGGCGGCCCAGCAAAGTCTGGACCTGAAGGTGCATGCGCGCACGGCCGAACTTTGGCGGGCGAACAAGGCGCTCCAGGAACAAATGGAACAGCGGGCCAAGGCCGAGCGGGAATTGCAACAGGCCCAGAAGATGGATGCGCTGGGCAAGTTCGCCGGCGCGATTGCGCACGATTTCAATAATCTGCTCACCGTCATCCTCGGCGGCACCGACTGCGCGATTCAGCAACTCAGCGAGCAGCACGCGGCCACCGATTTTCTGCGCACCGTCCGGCGGGCCGGCGAAAGCGCGGCGGCCCTGACCAAGCCTTTGCTCACATTCAGCCGCAACGAGGTGCTCTCGGTGGAGCCGCTCAACTTGAACGATTCGGTGAAGGATGCCGCGATGCTCGTGGGCCGCCTGATCGGCGTCAATATCGAGGTGAAACTGGATCTGGCCCCGGTGCTGCCGCCGATCCTGGCGAATGCCAATCAACTTCAGCAGGTGATCGTGAATCTCTCGGTGAACGCCCGCGACGCCATGAACGGCTCGGGCCGCCTGACGATCGCGACCGCGACCGTGGCGCTCGACGACGAGACGGCGGCCAGGCACGAAGTTTCCGCGGACCAGCCTTGGGTGAAACTGACGGTGACAGATACCGGCTGCGGCATGGACGCGACGACCAAGGCCCGGATCTTCGAGCCATTCTTTACCACGAAGCCCGCCGGGCGCGGCACCGGTCTTGGCCTGGCGACGGTCTTCGGAATCGTCAAGCAGGCCAACGGTGTGCTGGAGGTCGAGAGTGAACTGGGTGTGGGGACCAGCTTCATTGTCTATCTTCCGATGACGGATCAGGTCATCGAGACGGAAGCGGCCGCCGGGCTCTCGGCTCCGGCGAGTGTTTGTGGCGGAGAGACCCTCTTGCTCGTGGAAGACGAGGACGACATTCGCGAACTCGCGACAATGATGCTCGAGGGACGCGGGTTCAAGGTGCTCTCGGCGCCGGATGCGGAGGAAGCGCTCGAGCTCGCGGAAAAGCATGCGGGCGAAATTAGCGCGCTGATCACGGACGTCGTCATGCCGAAGATCAATGGCCTTGAGCTGGCGCAATTGCTGGTTCCGGTGATTCCTGGCCTGAAGGTCTTGTTCGTCTCCGGCCACTGCCGGGAGACGGTGGCGCCCGAGGCCCTGATCGCCAATGCGGACTACCTGCAAAAGCCATATCGCAGTGAGACGCTGATCGCGAAGATCGAGGCCTTGCTGGCCAGTCCCGACAAAGGCAATCATGCGGAGCACTCGGAAGGCGCGCGGGAACTCGTGGAGGCGTAAGCTCGCGCAGGAGGGTGAAAAATGGGGCGGATGCCCACGCTGCGGTCCTGCCTCCAAAGCCGGCCTTGCGCGGCTCCGGTCCAGCACTATCCTCCCCTTATGCGTGAACTCCCTCTGCTCGCTGCACTCGCGATTGCCGCGTTGCTGGGGTTCGGACTTGGGTTCATCTGCTCCCGGCCGGCCGCAGGTCCTGTGACCGTCCATCCCCCGACCGGGCCGGCCCCGGCTGGAGAAAAATCGAGCGTGACCCGCATCGTGGGCACTTTGGATGTGGAAGCGATGGAATCATCCCCCGTGACGACCGCCAACACTTGGAAACCTGGGGAGAAGGAAGCCTTGGTGCAGCACGTCCAGAAGCTATCCAAGAGCGACGCGGACTATCTTTGCCTGACGCTCGGATTGATTCCCACAGACGAAGTCTTCGACAAGGTCAATGTGAAAGGACGGCTCGTCCGTTACATCAACGGCTTGAGCGGGCCATCGGAATTGCGCGATTTTGACAGCGCTTTCCGGCAGTTGGCCAACCGCTGAACTTTTTCGGCGGCTTTGGAAAATGGGGGAATGGAGAGGGATCCAGCGAATCGCGCGAATCAAGAACCACCCTGGGGTCAGCCAAGTGCCTCGCGTGCGTTGTTCTCCACAGCGCGAACGAAGTTATGCATTACGTTGGTAAACCCATCCGTTCGCGCAACGGGGGGCGATAGTTGGACGGAGGTTGTTGTTATGAAGCTGTTGTTCCCCTGCCTATTGCTGCTCGCGAATTTTGCGGTTCTTCGCGCGGAAGACACGAGGAAGTGTTTTCAATCGGGCTTTGCCTCCTGGTATGGGCACGAATCATCCCAGACCGCGAGTGGCGAACGATGCAATCCCTCGGGATTGACCGCCGCCCACCGGACGCTTCCGTTCGGGACGATGGTGGAGGTGAAAAATCTTGCCACGGGCCGATGTGTGACCGTGCGGGTGAACGATCGCGGTCCGTTTAAAAAAGACCGGGTGATCGACGTCACCAAACGCGCGGCGCAGGAATTGGGAATGATTGGATCCGGAACCGCGAAAGTCGAACTTGCGGTTCTGAAGTAGCTTACTGGGGGTGGTATTCCTTGAGGGCTGCGGGAAGGAGGCGTTCCAGGGCCTGGATGCGGGTGGCGTCGCTCGGATGGGTGGACATGAATTCCGGCGGTTTGCCGCCGCCGGCCATGGATTGGCTCATCCGCTTCCAAAACTCGATTGCCTCCCGCGGATCGTAGCCCGCGCGCGCCATGTAGCGCAGACCGATCGCGTCGGCCTCGCTCTCGTGTTCCCGGCTAAAAGGAAGCAGCAGGCCATATTGCGCGCCCGCCCCGAGGGCGCCCATGACGGCGCGCTGCTGGTCGTAGCTCATGTCGCCCACGGAGACCTGGACGCCCGTCATCAAGGTCTGGGTCGCCTTCTGCTGGAGGAGGCGCTCGCTCCCATGGCGAAGGGTGGCATGGGCCATCTCGTGGCCCATCACGGTCGCCAGGCCGGCCTCGGTCTTTGCGACGGGGAGAATGCCGGTATAGACCACGATTTTTCCGCCCGGGAGGCAGAAGGCATTGACCTGCGAGCTGCGGACGACCGAAACCTGCCAGTCGAATTTCTTCGCCGAATCGCCCGTCGCCCCCGCGAGGCGCTGGGCCACCCGCCTGACCATTTCGTATTCCGGGCCGGACGTGACGGTCTGCGATTCGCTCAGGACCTGCTGGTAGCTTTGCAGGCCAAGGGCGCTTTCCTGCTGGGGGTTGAGGGCGTAATGGACCGTTCGCCCCGCCTCGTTCACGGCCTTTTCCGAGGTCGAATACTGGAAGAAAATCACCAGTCCGGCGATGGCGATCGGGAGGAAACGGAGGAGGAGGCGGCGCTGGTCCATGGCGAATGGGAATGAAGATGGCGCAAAAAACCGGTATCCGGAATCTGAAATCGGGGCAAGAATGAGCCGCGATTTCTTTTGACGCTGCCGGGGACTCGCCCCTAATTGTAACGACTTTTTGACCCCGTGAGCGCCCTTTTTATAGAGGCGGATGATCGAAATTCCGCCGCGCATGCGTGTCCTCAAAAGGCGTCCCCGCAACTTTTACGACTTAAGAAGAGGTTAATTTTGAATGTTTAATGGATTATTTGGGCTTCTCTCCAACGACATCGGCATAGACTTGGGAACAGCGAACACGCTGGTTTATGTCAAGGATCACGGAATTGTCCTGCGCGAGCCGTCCGTGGTCGCCGTGCAAGTGGGCACCAGCCACGTGCTGGCGGTGGGCGACGAGGCCAAGCGCATGCTCGGGCGCACCCCTGGCAATATCGTGGCCATCCGGCCATTGAAGGATGGCGTGATCGCCGACTTCGAGATCACCGAGGCGATGCTTCGCCATTTCATTCACAAAGTGCATCCCCGACGGGCGTTCTTTAAGCCGCGCCCCCGCGTGGTCATCGCCGTACCCTCGGGCATTACTGAAGTGGAAAAGCGCGCGGTGAAGGAATCCGCGCTGCGGGCGGGCGCCCGCGAGGTGCACCTCATCGAGGAGCCGATGGCGGCGGCGATCGGCTGCGGTCTGCCGGTGCAGGACGCGGCGGGCAACATGATCATCGACATCGGCGGCGGCACCACCGAGGTGGCGCTGATCTCGCTCTCGGGCATCGTCTTCTGCCGGAGCGTGCGCGTGGCCGGCGATGAACTCGACGAAGCGATCATCCAGTACATGAAGCGGGCCTACAACCTGATGATCGGCGAGCGCACGGCGGAGGACATCAAGATCAAGATCGGCAGCGCCTACCCCATCGAGAAGGAAACCACGATGGAGGTGAAGGGGCGCGATCTCGTCGCCGGCCTGCCCAAGACTTTAACCATTACCTCGCAGGAAGTGCGCGAGGCATTGCTCGAGCCGATTTCGACGATTGTCGATTCGGTGCGGGTGACGCTGGAGCGCTGCCCGCCCGAACTTTCCGCCGACCTTGTTGACCGCGGGCTTGTGCTCGCGGGCGGCGGCGCGCTTTTGCGCGGCCTCGATCGTCTCCTCACCGAAGAAACAGGACTCCCCGTGCACGTCGCGGAAGATCCGCTCAGCGCCGTGGCCGAAGGCACCGGACGCGCGCTCAGCGAAATCAAGTTCCTGCGACAGGTGGCGACGACTGACAGCCGCTGGTCGCACTGAACCAACGCGGGCATGACCGCATTCGCCAACTGTCCTATGAAATGGAAATCGGCCCGGCTCGCCGCCGCGCCTGCCTCGCCCTACTGCGCATGAGCCGACGCCTTATCATCCCATCGGTTCTCATCTTCCTCGTCCTCACCGGGATGGTCCTGTTCCTGAGCCCGCACAATATGCGGCGGGTTCAGGCGGGCTTTCTCGGCATCATTTCGCCGTTCCTCAAGACCGGATCGTCGATGGAAAAGAAGTACCGTGATTTCCGCGAAGGCGTGAAGACGCTGGAGCAACTCGAGTCCGAGAATCAGAGCCTGCGAGTGGCCAATCAGGTCTTGAGCGCGCAGAACCAGACATTGGCTGGCCTGAGGACGGAAAACGACCGCCTGCGCAGTTCGCTGGACTACAAGAAAGCTTCCGTCTTCAATCTCGTCCCGGCCCGCATCATCGCCCGCGACGCCTCCACATGGTACAACAAGGTGGTCATCGATCGCGGTGAGGCGGATGGTGTGCAGGACGACCAGCCGGTGCTCACCGATCTCGGTCTGGTCGGCAAGACCGCAGTGGTGGCGCAGCACTCCGCGACGATCGTCCTGATTTCCGATGAAACCTGCCGGGTCGCGGCCAAGGTGGAGGGGACGCAGGAGCAGGGAATCGTGAAGGGGGAACGCACCTCGAGCGGAACGAATCCCGTCATCGGGCTCAACTTTCTTTCCAAGCAGGCCAAGATCCAGCCTGGGGCCAATATCTACTCCTCGGGGGTCGGTGGAGTGTTCCCGGCGGGCGTCCTCATTGGCCAGGTCAAGGATTTCGAAGTGGGCGTCCTCAATGGGCACGCGACCGTGGTTCCGGCGGTCGATCTCACCACGCTCGAGGACGTGTTCGTCGTTGTCGGAGATAGCAAGTGATCTTCTTCGTTCTCCTCCTCATTTCCATGTTCCTCGCGCTGGTCGTGGAGTATTTCATCGGGCCGCTCCCGGTGACCGGCTCCCGTGTCCTGCTCATGCCGATCGTCATGTTCTACGGCTCCCTGGCCTTGCCGGTGCCCGGAATGCTGGCCCTGGCCTTCTGCGGCGGATTGATGTGGGACGCGCTCAATGTGCAGACGGTGGACGGGAATGTTGAAATTGCGATGGGCTGGTCGATTATCCTCTACGCCGTGCTCGGCACGCTGATGGGCGGATTCCGGCCCCTCTTTCAAAGAGGGCGCTGGGAAGTCCATTGTTTGCTGAGCGGCGTTTGCACCTGCTTTATCGTCCTAGCCGAATATCTCATGATCACTTTCCGCCGCGAGCCCGTGGTCTTCCATTTTGACAGGGAGGTCTGGCTGCGCATTGGCGGGTCGGGCCTCGTCGCGGTGCTCCTTTCGCCCTTCTTTTTCTTCGCGCTCAATTACCTCGCCTTTCTGATCGGTTACGATCCGCAACCGGAGAGGGCCGTTCGCCGCCCCCGTTAGCCTATGGCCAACGCATTTTCCCGCCGACCCAGCGCCGAGTGGCGCGTCATTTTTCTCGCATTTTTCATGCTCTGCGCCTTGAGCGTGCTCATCGCCCGGCTGTGGTGGGAGCAGGTGGCCCGGGGCGCGACCTGGTCGCACAAGATCGCCAACCGCTCCGAAGTGACTGTGCGCATCCCGTCCGTGCGCGGTGAGATTCGCGACCGCAATGGCCTGACCCTGGTCGCCAATCGCGCCAGCTACGAGGTGGATTTCTACCTGCCGGACATGGTGCGCGGCTATCGCAAGGAATATCACTCAGTGCCGATCAACGAGTACCTGTCGACCGTCCGGTCGATGAAGACGAAAATGAAGGAGGCCGATGTCGTCAAGATTGTGAATGACACCGTGATCCCGCGGCTCAAGGAACTCGACCTGGCGACGGACTACAATTCCGAGCACCTTCAGACGCACTACCGCAACGACACACTCGTGCCGTTCACCTACCAGGAAGAAGTGGATTTCAAATCCATCGCGAAATTCTCCGAACACGACGTTGGACTTCCGGGTGTCGAAATCGCCGTGCGGCCCGTCCGCCAGTACGTCTACGGAGCGTTGGCCGCCCATTTGCTCGGTTACGTCGGTGCTCCACAGGACGTGAATCTCCTGCCGGACGTCTCCAAGTATACCTTCTACCAGCCCGATGTGGACGGGAAATCGCAGATCGAGCAGAGCATGGACAAGTATCTGCGCGGGGAGCCTGGCATGCGGATGCTGCGCAAGAATGTGAAGGGCGTGATCGAGAGCGAAGAACGTCTCGACCCACCGAAGCCGGGGAACAACGTTTACCTGACCCTGGATGCCCGCATTCAGACGATCGTCGAGCAGGCGCTCCGGCACCCGACATTGGGGCGTGCGGCGGCGGTGGTCGTCGACCCGAATAATGGCGATATCCTGGCCATGGGATCGGTGCCATCCTTCGACCCGAATGTGTTCATCCCGAGCATTTCACAGGACGACTGGAAGGCGCTGAACGATGACGAGTCGATCCCGCTGATCAGCCGTGCGGTCAGCGGGTTTCCACCGGGCTCCACGTTCAAGATCGTGACGGCCCTGGGCGGTCTGCGGAAGGGCATTGGGAACAACCATTACAACTGCTCCGGCGGCGTCCCTTATGGAGACCACTATTTCAAGTGCTGGATCGCGGAAAAAGGCGGTTCCCATGGCACGCTCGGCCTATCGGACGCGCTGAAGGTTTCCTGTGACTGCTTCTTTTATCAGTATGGCAACGCCGCCTCGATCGAATCGATCGACCACGTCGGCAAGATGCTGGGGATTGGCGAGCACTATGATCTCGGCCTGGCCGATGAAAGGGACGGCACGATGCCGGGGCCGGATTGGATGAAGATGAAGTATCCGCTGCTGAAATGGACGCAAGCCCACACGGCGAACGTGTCCATCGGCCAGGGCTATGTGCTGGCCAGTCCGTTGCAAATGGCGATGGCCTATTCCGCGATTGCCAATGGAGGAATCGCCTACGAGCCGCGCCTGGTGAAAACCGTGCTCAAGCCCGATGGTGAACCCGTGCTCGATGAGAAGGGGCAGGTGGCGGTGCCCGACCAGCCCAAGATTCGCGGCGACCTGCGCACGGAAGTGACCAAGGAGCAAATTGAGATGGTGCGCCGCGGATTGTGGCTGGTGGTCAACGACCCCGGCGGAACTGGCGCCAAGGCCCGCGTCAAAGGGATTACGGTGGCCGGCAAGACCGGGACGGCGCAGGCCACGGATCGCGGCCGCAAGGAACACATTGCGTGGTTTGCGTGTTTTGCTCCATTTGAGAAGCCCCGCTATGTGGTCATCGCCATGGTGCAAAGCGGCGAGCACGGCGGCAGTGTGGCGGCGCCCATCGCACAACGCATTCTCGAGCAAACCATCGCAATGGATCAGGGGAACTTCGAAGTGAAGGTGGAGAAGCTTGCACCCGCCCACAGCGATCATCCGTTTACCATCATCAACGCGCTGCCGGACTACGGCAAGACGGGCGATGTTCCCAAGATCAATCCCGAGGAAGAATCCGCTTCCACTCACGAAGCGGGGGGGAGCAGCCAGATGGGTGGAGGCACCGCGACGCCCAATATTCGAGCAGGCGCGGATGCGGCTGGCCGCGTCTCATCGGCGAAATCGCAACCGCCGCCCAAACCCGTCGAAAGACTCAACTTCTTCCAGCGCTTCTTTGGCGGGGGCGCGAAGACGACCGCCCCCAATCCACCTCCCACCAAGCCGGCGGGTCCTCCTCCAAGGCACTGACCCCCGTGCTCAAGAACCTTTACCCCAAACTGATTTCCATGACCGAACGCGTCAAACGATTGATCGGCCTGGCACCGCGCCAGACCGGCAACAAGCTCATCATCAACGCCGAAAAACTCGAACGCCGGGTCGCCCTCCTCGAAGGGGGCGTCCTGGAAGAGTATTCCATCGAGCGTGAAACCGACCGCAACATTGTCGGCAGCATCTTCAAAGGCCGCGTGCGCAACATCGAGCACGGGCTCAAGGCGATGTTTGTCGACATTGGCTTCGAGAAGAATGCCTTCCTGCATTTCTGGGACGCGCTGCCCGCGGCGCTCGACAGCGGTGTCGAGCAGGTCGAGCGCACTGGTGGCGGCAAGAAGGAAGGGAAGCGCATCACCGCCGCGGATATTCCCAAGATTTATCCGGTGGGTTCCGAGGTTCTCGTGCAGGTGACCAAGGGTCCCATCAGCACCAAGGGACCGCGCATCACCACCAATCTTTCCCTCGCGGGACGATTCCTCGTCCTGATGCCGTACTCGGACCAGAGCGGTATTTCGCGGAAGATCGAAAGCCCCAAGGAACGCGACCGCCTGCGCAAGATCCTCAAGGAGCTCAATGTGCCAGAGAACATGGGTGTCATCGTCCGGACCGTGGGTGAAGGACAAAAGGCGCGCTATTTCGTGCGCGACCTGGCCTATCTCCTCGAGCAGTGGAAGGCCATCGAGGATGCGATGAAGACTAAGCCGGCGCCGGCCTGCGTTTTCGCCGAGCCCGATCTCATCGAGCGGACGGTGCGCGATTTCCTTACCGACGAAATCGACGAAGTGATCTGCGACGACGAACACGCCGTGAAGCGCATGATCGAGATCGTCGGGCAGATCTCCCGCCGCTCCGCCAGCCGCATCCGCCATTATCAGGACACCACGCCCATCTTCGAGCGCTACAACGTCCAAAAGCAAATCGACGATGCCTTCCACCGCCAGGTGTGGCTGCCCTGCGGTGGCTACATCGTGATCGACGAAACCGAGGCGCTGATTGCGATCGACGTCAACACCGGCCGCAACAAGGGCGGCTCGAATGCCGACAAGACGATTCTCCAAACGAACCTCGAAGCGGCCGATGAGATGGCCCGCCAGATGCGCTTGCGCAATATCGGCGGCCTGATCATCGGGGATTTCATCGACATGAAGTCGAGGAAGGACCAGCAGCAGGTTTACCAGCGCATGAAGGACCGGTTAAAGCGCGACAAGTCCAAGACCCACGTGCTGCCGATCTCGCCATTGGGTCTCATGGAGATGACCCGCCAGCGCGCCGCCGAAAGCATCAGTGGCGCCGTCTTCGAGCCCTGCCCGTATTGCGGCGGGCGCGGCAAAGTGAAGAGCGCCATGACCATGAGCGTGGAACTCCAGCGATCCCTGCACCAGGTCATGCGGAAGTACCAGGACACCATCCACGAGATCAAGATCATCGTCCATCCCCACGTCCTCAATCGTTTGCGGACGGAGGATGAGGAATTGCTCGTCGAAATCGAGCGGCGCTACGCGGGTCGGCTCACTTTCCGCGCCGACACGGCCCTGCATCACGAGAAATTTACAATCACGGATGCGAATACGGGGGCGGAGTTGAAGGCGTAGGGTGGGTGGATCAGAGTTCAGATAAGGAACTCACCGTCAGAATCCTTCCGCCACGGTGCGCTCTTGCCATCTGGCGGCGGAGCCTTTTCGTCATTCAGGAACGAAGAACCTCTGATCTCTGTCTTTCCTCACCAGCCAGGCGTCAGATGCCGGAAGAGATCGGCTCGCCCCGCTTGTGCCGTGCGTCGCCGCCTCGGAGGTTCTGCGCAAGCTCAGAATGACGGGCTGGGGAAGCGCACCCAAGTATTCCAAATTTGTTTCAAGAACGAGAGAATCACGGCATCCTTCCCGCCGCCCCCGATTTCGCGAGGTCATGCCTCCCCTGCAACTATCCCCTGCATTTCCCCGTCATCCGTGTTACAGAAATGTCACACGCCATGCCTTGCGGCATGGCTGGCGCTTTTTACACTGCGCGCCATCCAATGAGCAACAAAGCCGCGAATAAACGCATTCTGGTTGCCGATGACGAACCGGATGTCCTGCATCTCGTCTCGAGCAATCTCAAAAATGCCGGGTACAATATCCTCAAGGCGGAGGATGGCCTGAGTGCGTTAAACCAGGCGCGTGAGACGCTGCCTTCGTTGATCGTTCTCGACTTGATGTTGCCCGAAATGTCGGGGCTCGAAGTCTGCAAAGTCTTGAAGAAGGAGGCGGCGACCAGTCAGATCCCGATCATCATGCTCACCGCGAAAGCCGAGGAGGTGGATCGCATCGTGGGTCTGGAACTCGGCGCGGACGATTACATGACCAAGCCTTTTTCGCCGCGCGAACTCGTCTTGCGGGTAAAATCGGTCTTGCGTCGTGCGAGCGCCACTGGGGAGGTCGTCGACCAGCTTTCGTTGGGGGACATTCGGATCGATCGTTCCCGCTACGAGATCACCGTGGCCGGACGGCCGATCGATTTTACCGCCACGGAGTTCAAGCTGCTGGCGCTCTTGATCGAGCGCCGTGGCCGCGTGCAGAGCCGCGATACGCTGCTCAACGACGTGTGGGGATATGAGAGTGTCATCGACACTCGCACGGTCGACACGCACATCCGCCGCTTGCGGGAGAAACTTGGGGAATCTTCGGACTGCATCGAGACCATCCGTGGCTTCGGATACCGGGTCGCGGAGCCGGTTCGGTAGACACGATGTACGCTTCCTTTGGCTGGGTGGCGGCGGCTGGAATTGCGGTCGCGTGGTGGTGGGTATGGCGCGGGCAGGCCAGGGACCGGGAGCATCTCCTGCGGTTGCTCGATGAACTAAGCGAAGGGCAGGCTCCATCGGGCTTCGTCTTTCGCCATGGCGGATGGTTCGCGCTGCTCACGCATCCCCTGGAAAAGCTTTCCGCGGAGCAGGCCAGGATGCGGCACCAGATCGACCAGGACGCGTTTAATTTGCGGACGATCCTGGAGAGCATGGAGGAGGGCGTCACAGTGGTGAACGCGCAACACGTGCTGCGGCTGGTCAATCCCTCGTTCATCCAATTGTTCGACATCAAAGGGGATCCGCTCGGCCAGACGGTCCTGCGCACGTTGCGGGAGACGGCATTCGAGGAAATGGTGCGGACAGCGCTTTCGACCGGGGAGGCGCAGACCGGGGAGGTGGCAATGACGGCGGTGAAGCCGCCGCGGCATTTCGCGGTGCACACGGCGCCGATTCGTGACCTGGCGGGCGCTCTCGGGGTGGTCATGATCGTCCGTGATATCTCCCGCCTCAAGCAACTCGAGGAGGTTCGCCGCGAGTTTGTCGCCAATGTCTCTCATGAATTGCGGACGCCGCTTTCGATTTTTCAAGGTTACCTCGAAAATCTCCTCGACGCCCCCTCCATGCCGCGGAAGGAGCAGGCGGAGATTTTCGAGATTCTGCGCAAGCATTCCCAAAGACTGAACGCGCTGCTCGAAGATCTGCTGACCATCGCCCGCCTCGAATCCCGGCACGAGAAACTGACGACGCGTAAATTGCCGTTGGGCGAGTTGTTGGAGGCGGTCGCGGGAGATTGGGAGGGGAAAGTCCGGCAGAAGAATCTCACGCTCGAAATCGACGTCGCGCCTGCTTTGCCCATGATCGTCGCGGACAGGTTGCGCATCGAGCAGGTCGTGCACAATCTGTTGGAAAACGCGATCAAGTACACGGACTCTGGCGGGCGCGTGACTTTGCGCGCGACCGCGGAGCCGGGCTTCGTGAAACTGCGCGTGGAAGACACCGGGATCGGAATTCCGCCGAGCGACCTGCCGCACATCTTCGAACGCTTTTATCGCGCTGATAAAGCACGGACCCGTGAACAGGGAGGCACGGGGCTGGGCCTTTCCATCGTCAAACACATCGTCCATTTGCACGGCGGGACGGTGGCCGCCGAGAGCAAGTACGGAAAAGGCACGACGATCATTTTGCGGCTGCCCGCGGGCGAATTCGCGGAGGAGAGCATCGAGCACGCCGAACCGGCCCGGAACGAAGCGCTCGGTGCGTAGAAGGCCGCCCTTCCACGAGATTCGTCGCCTGCGCTTCGCCCGCGTGACCGCCTGCGC